>Ga0247809_1000014_pt1 | contig 158034 bp, 141 predicted proteins | sample UWRJL104311B1_FD_180951 | JGI IMG/M metagenome (GOLD analysis project Ga0247809, IMG submission 180951) | Plant litter microbial communities from Arlington Agricultural Research Station in Wisconsin, United States - UWRJ-L104-311B-1 | ecosystem: Environmental > Terrestrial > Plant litter >... | reverse complement strand
CGGACCGTATGCGGCCCCGGTTTGAGATATACGAGCAGAAGAAGCGCCATCTGACGATTGGTCAGATCGGGTTCACCCGAGCGGACATAATCCACCAGAGCGGTCATCCAGGTCGATAAGGTATTGGCTGCCATTGATGCCACAGCGTTGATCCGCCATCTGAATTTATATGCACGATACCCAGTCATGAGCGTCATTACGGGTTCACAACGCCGCCCGGACGTCATGTTTCCGTAGTTTTGCGATTGCCTTGCGATATGCGGAGGCAGTGCCGCGGTCGATCGCCCGGTTGATCGAAACCGCGACGTCGCCTATGTGCGCGCCTTCGCAAAAGTTCCGGGGTTTTCCGCGCAATGTTCGCCTTTCTGCTCGTCATCCACGCGATCATCGCGGCCGCCCTCGTCACGGTGATCCTCATGCAGCGCTCGGAAGGTGGCGGTCTGGGCATGGGCGGCAGTCCGTCGGGCCTCATGTCGGCGCGCGGCGCGGCCGATTTCCTGACCCGCGCGACCGGCGTCCTCGCGACGATGTTCGTGCTGTTCTCGATCCTGCTCGCGGTCCTCGCGGCGAATCACCGGACGACCACGATCGACACGTCGCTCGCCCGCACTCCGGCGGCGGCGACTGCCGTTCCGACCGCGCAGCCCAAGGGCGACGCGGCTCCGTTCGCCGGTGGCGCCGAGAATGCTGGCGTTCCCGCCGGCGCGACCAAGCCGGCCGACAACGGCGCGGTCCCGCTAGCCAACTAAACACTCCATTCGCCGATAAAAGGCCCCTGCGTGATCCGTGGGGCTCTTGTCGTTCGTCCCCAACACACGCTACGAGACTCTTCCCATGGCTCGGTACATTTTCATCACCGGGGGCGTGGTTTCGTCGCTCGGTAAAGGTCTCATGGCGGCATCGCTTGCCGCTCTCCTCCAGGCACGCGGGTATACCGTCAGGATTCGGAAGTTCGATCCGTATCTGAACGTCGATCCCGGCACGATGTCGCCGTATCAGCACGGCGAGGTCTACGTCACCGACGACGGTGCCGAGACCGATCTCGACCTCGGCCATTACGAGCGCTTCACCGGCGTTCCCTCGCGCCAGTCGGACAATGTGACCTCGGGTCGAATCTATCAGCAGATCATCACGCGCGAGCGTCGCGGCGATTATCTCGGTGCGACCGTGCAGGTCATCCCGCACGTCACCGACGCGATCAAGGCATTCGCCCGCGCCGAGACCGACGACATCGACTTCGTCCTCTGCGAGATCGGCGGCACCGTCGGCGATATCGAATCGCTTCCGTTCATCGAGGCGATTCGCCAGCTGAAGAACGAGGAAGGTCGCGGCAAGGCGATCAGCATCCACGTGACGCTGGTGCCGTACATCGCGGCGGCCGGCGAGCTGAAGACCAAGCCGACCCAGCATTCGGTGCGCGAACTCGCCGCGCTGGGCGTTCAGCCCGACGTGCTGGTCTGTCGCTGCGAACATCCGCTGCCGCCGTCGGAGCGCGCCAAGATCGCGCTGTTCTGCAACGTCCCCGCCAGCGCGGTCATTCCCGCGCTCGACGCGAAGAGCATCTACGCGGTGCCACTCCAGTATCACGGCGAAGGCCTCGACATCGAAGTCCTCCGCGCCTTCGGGATCGAGCCTGCCGAGGCGCCGGACCTGTCGCGCTGGACCGAGATCATGGACCGGCTGACTAACCCGCAGGGCGAAGTCACGATCGGCGTGGTCGGCAAATATGTCGGCCTTCAGGACGCGTACAAGTCGCTCAATGAGGCGCTGGTCCATGGCGGCATCGCGAATCGCGTGAAGGTCAACGTCCGCTGGATCGATGCCGAGCTGTTCGAGAACGCAGAGAGCGACATCGCCGGACAATTGGAACCCTGCGACGCGATCCTCGTCCCCGGCGCGTTCGGCGAGCGTGGCGCGGAGGGCAAGATCGCGTCCGTGAAGTTCGCCCGCGAACGGAAGATCCCGTATTTCGGGATCTGCTTCGGCATGCAGATGGCCTGCGTCGAGGGCGCGCGCGATCTTGCGGGCATCCCCAATGCGTCGTCGACCGAGTTCGGCCCGACCGACGAACCGGTGGTCGGCATGATCACCGAATGGATGGGCCGCGAAGGCCTCGAAACGCGCGCGGCCGAGGGCGACATGGGCGGCACAATGCGGCTCGGCGCGTATGACGCGAAGCTTACCGGCAACAGCGTGGTGGCATCAATCTACGGCGGCACCGAGATCTCGGAGCGTCACCGTCACCGCTACGAGGTCAACACCGGGTACAAGGAAGCGCTCGAGCAGGGCGGCCTCGTCTTCTCCGGCATGTCCCCCGACGGCACGCTCCCCGAGATCGTCGAACGCCCCGACCACCCCTGGTTCGTCGGCGTGCAGTTCCACCCGGAGCTGAAGTCCAAACCCTTCGACCCGCACCCCCTGTTCGCCAGCTTCATCGAAGCCGCAGTGAAGCAGAGCCGCCTGGTCTGAGCCCACTCGCTCCCCGACGGGGGAGGGAGACAAGTCGCGCTTTCCGACCCCCAAGACATGCTCGCATTGAATATCCCCTGAATTGCTAGACTTTGCGCGGCAAGGTTCAGGGGAATACATTCATGTCGCTTACGCTTGCGCTGTTGCTTACCGGTCAGGCCGCTACCGTATCAACGCCGGCCGTTCCGCCGCAGACGGCTGTTGACGAGCAGGCTGACGCACAGGCTAGTGGTCGCCTCGGCAATCAGCAGCAGGGCGGTGGCGGCGATGTCGTCGTCACCGCGCGTCGTCGCGCGGAGACGATCCAGACGGTCCCGATCGCGATGTCGGTCATCGGCGGCACCGCGCTCGCCGAGACCGGCGCGTACAACGTCAGCCGCCTGACGCAGCTCCAGCCGACGCTGCAATTCTACTCGACCAACCCGCGCAACTCTGCGGCCAACATTCGCGGCTTGGGCGCGCCGTTCGGCCTGACCAACGACGGGATCGAGCAGGGGGTCGGCATCTATGTCGACCAGGTCTATTACAGCCGAATTGCCTCAGCGACGTTCGACTTTACCGATACCGAGCGGATCGAGGTCCTCCGTGGACCTCAGGGCACCTTGTACGGCAAGAACACCACGGCCGGCGCGATCAACATCACGACGCGCAAGCCCAGCTTCACGCCCGAAGCGCGGATCGAGCTCACAACCGGCAATTATCAGTTCATCCAGGCCAAGGCGTCGGTGTCGGGCCCTCTGATCCCCGACAAGCTCGCGATCCGGCTGTCTGCCTCGGTGACCGAGCGCGACGGCACGATCCACAACGTCGTGACCGGCAAGAACCTCAACGCGCAGGACAACAAGAGCGTCCGCGGACAGCTATACTGGAAGCCGACCGAGACGCTCGATTTCGCCCTGTCGGGTGATTACGGCCAGCAGAACCCCGATTGCTGCGTGCAATATTACGTCCGTACTGGCGCGACGCAGCGGCCGCTGATCCGGCAATATGCCGCGCTCGCCGCCTCGCAGGGCTATGTCGTGCCGTCCACCAACGCGTTCGACCGTGTGACCGACGTCGATACGCCCTTGCGTGCGAAGCAGGAACTGGGTGGCGTCTCGCTGCTCGGCAATCTGGATCTCGGCGCGGCGACGATCACGTCGGTCAGCGCGTGGCGGTTCTGGCACTGGGATCCGTCGAACGATCGCGATTTCATCGGCCTGCCGATCACCACCGTGTCCGCTAATCCGTCGCAGCAGACGCAATACAGCCAGGAGTTGCGGATCGCCTCGAACGGCAAGCACACGCTCGATTACGTGCTCGGCGCGTTCTACTTCTACCAGACGATCGATACGCAAGGACTTCAGGTCCAGGGGCCCGCGGCCAGCGCGTTCCTGCTTAACCCGACCAGCACGGGCGGGAAGAATCCGGCGACGTTGAACGGCCTGACCGCGCGCAACACGATCGGCTTCAAGAACACCAGCGCGGCGCTGTTCGGCAATCTGACCTGTAACGTCAGCGACCGGTTCCAGATCACGCCGGGCCTGCGCCTCAACTACGACAAGAAAAAGGGTGACTATGTCTCGGTCGTCACCAACGGCACCGGTACGGCGCTGACCGCGGACCAGCGTGGTGTGCTCGCGCCGCAGAGCTATCAGCCCGATTTCGACAACTGGAACCTGTCGGGCGACATCACGGCGGCCTACACCGTGACCTCCGACATCCACGCCTATGCGACCTATGCACGCAGCTACAAATCCGGCGGGATCAACCTGTCCGGCCTGCCGCTCGACGGCAGCAACAATCCGATCCTGTCGGCCGCCACGGTGAAGCCCGAGAAGGTCAATCACTACGAGCTGGGCCTGAAGACGCAGTTCCTCGATCGTCGATTGACGCTCAACCTTGCCGGCTTCTGGACCGAGATCAGCGATTACCAGGCGACCGTCACCAACGGCCAGCTTGGCGTGTTGCGCGGCTATCTCGCCAATGCCGGCAAGGTGCGGACTCGTGGTCTGGAGTTCGATTCGGCCTTCCGCCCCACCGACCGGTTCAGCGTCTACGCCAACGGAGCCTATACCGACGCGAAATACGTGAAGTTCGTCGATGCGCCTTGCCCGCCTGAGCTATCGGGAGGGTCTGCCCCTACCGCGACCAGCCTGCCCGGTCCGGCAGGGACGGGGACGGTCAGCCCGGCCAATTGCGACATTTCCGGCCAGCGCTTGCCGGGCGTGTCGAAGTGGGCGTTTTCCTACGGCGCCGAATACGATCTGCCGGCCACGATCGGCGGGCTCGATGGCCAGGTGTATCTCGGCTATGACGGCAGCTACCGGTCGACCTTCTCGTCGAACCCGTCGCGCTCGCGCTACACCGACATCAAGGGCTATGCGCTCAGCAACTTCCGCTTGGGATTCAAGGCGAAGGACAGCTGGAACGTGTTCGGCTGGCTGCGTAACGCGTTCGACCACAACTACTATGAAGTGCTCGCGCTACAGTCCGGGAGCACCGGTCTGGTCGTCGGACAGCCCGGCGATCCGCGCACCTATGGCCTGACCGTGTCGCGATCGTTCTGATCTCCACGCGCGTTTCGTCACGACGCGTTCAGGTTGGGCGCGATAGGTGTTGATCACGGCCCGGAGGGACGTCGCAGTCGGAAGCTCCCGATGTTCCTCCGGTTCCGGATCCAAGACATCTTGCCGCATGCCCGCATGCTCTTGCGCGTAGCCTCCACTGAGCGCAGTCTGTTGCCATGAAACTGGCAGGGGCTGCAGCATGTTCTTCGTACGACAGGGGCCCTTGTGGTTCCGCATGACGACGGGCGTGCTCGTTCTCTGGGGGCTCGTCGGATGTTTCATGTGCCTGCAACAGCTTAGGCTCGGCGCCGACGCAATGGGGGAGGCGAGCGCCTATGACCGCGCGCTCTATGCGACGTTGCCCAACTGGTATGACCCGTTGTTCGCCGTCGCGGTCCTGACCGGCCTGATCGGCGCGGTGCTGCTGTTCATGCGGCGCGCCAGTGCCCGTCCGTTCTTGATCGCGTCGCTGGTGGCGACGATCGCGCAGTTCGGCTGGCTGTTCGCCTCGACCGACATCGTCGCGCACAAGGGGGCGAGCGAGACGCTGGGCTTACCCTTCGTCATCATCGCGGTCGCAGGGTTCACGCTCTGGCTCGTCGGCCATGCCCGGCTGAAGGGTTGGGCAGTATGACGCGCACGACACTGGGCGAGCGTGACGCCGCACGCTATTAGCGCCGCCATGTCCACGACCTACACCCTCGACACCGCGACGAGTCGCGCCAACCCGACGCCGGCACCGCTGAAGCGCCTGACGATCCCCGCGATCCGCCGCCAGAAGGGCAAGACGCCGCTCGTCATGCTCACCGCCTATACGGTTCGCACGGCGCAGTTGCTCGATCCGCATTGCGACATGCTGCTGGTCGGCGATAGCCTAGGCCAGGTGATCTACGGACTGCCTTCGACCGTCCCCGTCACGCTGGACATGATGGCGGCGCACGGCGCGGCGGTGGTGCGGGGCAGCTATCATGCGGTGGTCGTGATCGACATGCCGTTCGGCAGCTATGAAGCCTCGCCCGAAAAGGCGTTCGAAAGCGCGGCGTTCCTGCTCAAGCAGACCGGCGCGGCGGCGGTGAAGCTCGAAGGCGGCACCGCAATGGTGCCGACCGTCAAGTTCCTGACCGAGCGTGGTATTCCGGTGATGGGCCATGTCGGACTCACCCCACAGGCGGTCAACGTCCTTGGCGGCTACGGTGCCCGCGGTCGCACGCCAGAGGAAGCCGTCAAGATCGTCGCCGACGCACAGGGCATCGCCGAGGCGGGCGCATTCTCGCTCGTGATTGAGGGCGTGGTCGAGCCAATCGCGATCGAGATCACCAACTCGATCGCCTGTCCGACGATCGGCATCGGTGCATCCGCGCAGTGCGACGGCCAGGTCCTGGTGACCGAGGACATGCTGGGGATGTTCGAGCGTACCGCGAAGTTCGTGAAGCGGTTCGCCGACATCGCAGACACGATTTCCTCCGCGACGCAGACCTATGCGGACGACGTCCGATCGCGCGCGTTTCCGGGTGCGGAGCAGGTCTACGCGCCGAAGGATTGATCCGCTTCCGTTTCGGTCCCGGCGCGGCTAAGGTCCGCGCCGTCCACCCCCCTCACTATTCCCGGAGCATTCCTTGGCCCTCCCGCCGAAAACCGACCAAGCATTCCTGCGTGAGGTTGACGATGAACTCCGACGCGACCAGCTCGCCGGGTTCTGGACGAACTGGGGCAAATGGGTCGTAGTCGGCGTCGTCGCCGCACTCGCCGCTCTCGCCGGCTTTCTCTACTGGCAGCATCACAATGGCGAGACCGCTGGTGTCGAAGGCGAGCAGCTTCAGGCCGCTTACGATTCGCTCGGCGCGAACAACGCCGCGGCCGCGTCGAAGCCGCTGGCCGAACTCGCCAAGTCGAACCGCGACGGCTACCGCGCACTCGCGCTGTTCACGCAGGCCGATGTCCTTCTTCAGAAGGATGACCTGAAGGGGGCGGCGGCCAAGCTCGGTTCGATCGCTGCGGATACGTCGCTGGCAAAGCCGTTCCGCGATCTCGCGCTGGTTCGCCAGACGTCGGCCGAGTTCGATACGCTGAAGCCGCAGGTCGTCGTCGAGCGGCTTCGTCCGCTGGCCGTGCCCGGTGGTCCGTGGCTCGGTAGCGCGGGTGAGATGGTTGCGATCTCCTATCTCCGCATGAACCAGCGCCAGCAGGCGGGGACTATGTTCGGCCAGATCGCGCGCGATACCGGCGTGCCCGAGACGATCCGTCAACGCGCGGTTCAGATGGCGGGCGTACTGGGTGTGGACGCTGTTGCCAGCACGGGCGCTACTGCCAGGGTGATCACCCCGGCTGCATCAAACGAGGATACCAAGGCGCAATGATGAAGACATATCGGGTGACGGTCGCCGTCGCCGCGCTGGTCGCGCTCAGCGGTTGCGGGATTTTCAAGGGCAGCGTGAAGAAGACGCCGACGCTCGGCGACCGCGTGTCGATCCTGGTGTCGGAGAACGAGGTCGAGACCGACAAGACGATCGCCGACGTCCAGGTCCTGTTGCCGGCGCCTGCGGTCAACGACGCGTGGGCCCAGCCCGGCGGCAACCCCGCCAAGTCGATGGGCCAGCTCGCGCTCGCCGATCAGCCCAAGCGTCTCTGGCAGGCCGGTATCGACGGTGGCTCGAACCGCGAACGTCTCGGCGCGGCGCCGGTCGTCGCCGACGGCAAGCTGTTCGTCACCGACGTTACCGCGACGATCCATGCCTTCACTGCCGATACCGGCGCCGCGCTTTGGAGCGCGGGGATCACCGAGGGCAAGCTCAACAAGGCCGCGCGCTTCGGCGGCGGCGTCAGCTATGACGACGGCAAGCTCTACGCCACCGACGGTGTCGGCGACGTCGTCGCGATGAGCGCGGTGGACGGCAAGATTCTCTGGCGCGCCAAGCCCGGCGCTCCGCTCCGTGGTTCGCCGACGGTTGCCAACGGCGCGGTCTATGTCCTTACGCAGGACAACCAGGTCTTCTCGCTCAACCAGACCGACGGCAAGGTTCAGTGGGTCCAGTCGGGCACGCTCGAGACGCAGGGCGTGTTCGGCGTCGCGGCACCCGCCGTGAGCCAGGGCACTGTGGTCGCGGGATTCTCAAGCGGCGAACTCAGCGCGTATCGCTACGAGAATGGCCGTATCCTGTGGCAGGACGCGCTATCGCGCACCTCAATCACGACGTCGGTGTCGAGCCTGTCGGACATCGACGCCGCACCGGTTATCGACGGCGGCCGCGTGTATGCGGTCGGGCAAGGTGGCCGCATGGTCGCGCTCGAACTGTCGACCGGACAGCGCCTGTGGGAGCAGAACTTCGCGGGCATCTCGACCCCGTGGATCGCGGGCGAGTGGCTGTTCGTGGTGACTGACGACGCGCGTCTGGTCTGCCTGTCGCGCTCGAACGGCAAGGCACGCTGGATCGCACAGTTGAAGCGGTTCCAGAACGAAAAGAAGCGGAGCAACGCGGTCACTTGGTTCGGGCCGATCCTGGCCGGCAACCGCCTCGTCCTGACCAACTCGCGCGGCGAGATCAATTTCGTCTCGCCGACCGATGGCACGGTAAGTTCGACGATCGAAACGAAGACGCCGTTCTCGCTGCCCCCGATCGTGGCGAACTCGACGCTCTACACGCTCGACCAGAAGGGCAAGGTCACCGCGTACCGGTAACCGAAACCCCCTCTCCCCGCCGGGGAGAGGGAAGGGGCCCGCCGCGCTTGCGGTGGGAAGGGAGAGGGGAGTTAGGCTAGGATCACCTGCCCCAACTGCCCCTCGCCCTTCCGTCGCCTGCGGCTCCTCCCTCCCTCTCCCCGGAGGGGCGAGGGACTAGGTGACCTTTGGCGCGACACGCGCTAAGGGCACGCCATGTCCAAACTCCCCGTGGTCGCAATCGTCGGCCGCCCAAATGTCGGCAAGTCGACTCTTTTCAACCGCCTCGTCGGCAAGAAGCTCGCGCTGGTCGACGATCGGCCCGGCGTCACGCGTGATCGCCGTGAAGGCGACGCGTCGCTGATCGGTCTTGAATTCCGCATCATCGACACCGCCGGCTATGAAGACCACGACGCACAGACGTTGCCCGGCCGGATGCGCCAGCAGACCGAAGCCGCCGTCGAACAGGCCGACGTCGCGCTGTTCCTGTTCGATGCCCGTGCCGGCATCGTCCCGCTCGACGAAGAGATCGCGCGCTGGCTCCGCACAGCCGATGTTCCCGTCCTCTTGGTTGCCAACAAGGCCGAAGGCCGTGCAGGCGAGGACGGTATCCTCGAATCGCTCGCACTAGGCTTCGGCGACCCGGTCCAGCTGTCGGCCGAGCACGGCGAAGGCATGGGCGACCTGTTCGAAGGCCTGCTCCCGCTACTCGAAGGCAAGGAAGAACCGCCCGAGGAGCAGCCCGATAATGAATATGAAGGCCCGCTAAAGCTCGCGATCGTCGGTCGCCCGAATGCGGGCAAGTCGACCTTGGTCAACCGCATCCTTGGTGAAGATCGTATGATCACCGGCCCCGAAGCCGGCATCACGCGTGACTCGATCAGCGTCGACTACGACTGGCATCCGACCGGTGGCGAGGCGCGGAAAGTGCGCCTGATCGACACCGCGGGCATGCGCAAGCGCGCCAAGGTGCAGGACAAGCTCGAGAAGATGTCGGTCGAGGACGCGCTGCATGCGGTCGACTTTGCCGAAGTCGTCGTGCTGCTGCTCGACGCGACGTTGGGGCTTGAGGCCCAGGATCTCCGCATCGCCGACAAGGTGCTGCAGGAGGGCCGCGCACTCGTCATCGCGCTGAACAAATGGGACATCGCGGAGAGCGCGTCGTCCCTGTTCAACGGCGTCAAGCGTGCGCTCGAAGACGGTCTGAGCCAGGTCAAGGGCGTCACCGTGATGACCGTGTCGGGCGCGACCGGCAAGGGCATCGACCAGTTGCTGCAGGCCTGTTTCGACACCCGCGACGCGTGGTCGAAGCGGGTCGGCACCGGCGAACTCAACCGCTGGTTCGAGCGCGCGATCGAGGCGACCCCGCCGCCGGCGCCGGGCGGCAAGCGGATCAAGATGCGCTACGTCACGCAGGTCAAGACACGCCCGCCGAGCTTCGTCATCTTCGGTACGCGCGTCGATCAGTTGCCGGCTAGCTATGAGCGCTATCTGGTCAATTCGATGCGCAAGGACCTCGGCTTCGGCGCGGTTCCCGTCCGGTTGATGTTCCGCGCGCCGAAGAATCCGTACGACGACGGCAAGGGCGGCGGCGGCCACTAGGCGTGGTGTCGGGCGTGGTCCGTATCAACGCCAGGGGCATGCGCTGTCCTTGGCCTGCGGTACGGCTCGCTCGCGCGTTGCGGGACGGTGCGATCTGCGTCGAGGTGACAGCGGATGACCCTCAAGCCCCGACCGAACTCGCGGCGGTCGCGGCGTCCGCCAATGCAACAATAGAAATCGTTTTGGATGTATCTATTTCAGTCTTTGTCGTAACTTGTCGTTAGTTTTTCAACACTGTGTTTACCTAGGTTATGTATGATACGGCTCTGACCTTCATGGCGCTATTTGCTTAACGGGAGAAGGCGACAGTGGCGTTCGAGGGAAGCACCCTGATCAATTGGCCCGCGTTCGTGCAGGCGCGCAACGAACTTGGCGCGGGAATTGGCCGCATCCTCGGATATTTTCGCGAGGACGGCGTGAAGTCGGTTGCTGCGATCGAGGCGGCGATGCGCGCGCTCAATGCGGCGGCAATGGTGATCCCCGCGCATACGCTGAAGGGTGAAGCGCGGCAGTTTGGGGCGGAGCCGCTCGCCGATCTGGCCGAGGCGATCGAGGCGATTGCGCGCGATTGCCTGGAAATGCAGGACACGCCCGACGAGGCGCTGGAGCATATCGTCCGGTTGCGGCCGCTGTTCGTCGAGACGCTGACGCTGCTGGAGCGGGAGGCCAATCCGGTCGCAGTGCGCAAGCCCATTGCGGCCGGTGGGTTTGGGCGTCGTGCCGTACCGACCGGGTTCGGCGGGGAATAAAATCGTCGCCAGACTGGGCGGACAAGCAGCCCTGTCATCTCACCTTTCAGCGAGATGACAGGGGGGCGGATCAGCCCTTCAGATACGGCGCCGCGCCCGCCTTGGGCGAATCATGCTCCGAGATCGAGTTGAGCTGGATGTAGTTGTGGATACCCATCCGCGCGATCATCTCGAACTGCCGCTCTAGCGTATCGACATGCTCTTCTTCGCTGGCGAGGATGCGGGCGAACAGGTCGCGGCTGATATAGTCCTTGACCTCTTCGCAGTAGGAGATCGCGCCCTTGAGCTGGACGGTGGCCTCGACTTCGAGCGCCAGATCCGACTTCAGCACTTCCTCGACGGTCTCGCCGATGCGAAGGCGGCCGAGCAACTGGAAGTTCGGCAGGCCATCGAGGAACAGGATGCGCTCCGACAGCCAGTCGGCGTGCTTCATCTCGTCGATCGATTCCATCCGCTCGTACTGGGCGAGCTTGTAGACGCCCCAATGCTCGAGCATCCGGTAATGGAGCCAATATTGGTTGACCGCGGTCAGCTCGTTCTTGAGCGCCTCGTTCAGAAATTCGATTACTTGGGGGTCGCCGCGCATGGCCATATCTCCGTCACCTCTGACAGACATGTAGCGGGCTGACACAGATTAGCACAACCCCAAAAAATGGCAGTTTTCCGCGCTTTTCTAGCTGTTGCGACGCTTATGCAGCCGCGCGTTCCTCGTCGATAATCGCTCGCGCTATCGACGTGCACTGGCCGCATTTCGGTTTCCGGCCCATCGAACGGAAGGCCTGGCACGGTGTCGTGCAACCGCCGCGTGCGCAGTTGCGAACGTCGGATTCTCGTATGGCATTGCAAACGCAGACGACCATGGGAACTCCCTAGCTGTAAGCACGGGATACGGATAATGCGAACCACTCGCAAGCCCTTTTGCGTCTTATTCGCAAATAGGGTCATTGGCTGGTCGCGTATGCTGAACCGCGCATCGGCTGCCATGCGAAGCGGGAGAGGCTGCGCCATAGCCATTCGAGCGGACCGTAGCGGAAGCGGTCGAGCCACGGCTTCGACCAGAGGAGCATCAGCAGCCAGATCGGCACGACGACGAGGTATAGCTGGGCGCGGGAGAGGTCGCCGTACAGTCCAAAGCCGTAGCCGTAGAAGATGGTCGTGCAGATCAGCGTCGTGCCGAGATAGTTGGAGAACGCCATCCGGCCTGCCGCGGAGACGCGTGTCGTCAGCCAGCCGCCGGGTCGTGCGAGCAGGATGATCGCGGCCGCATAGCCGATGATCGTGAGCGGCCTAAGCGGGGTCGCAAGCGCCAGCCACGACAGGGCGACGTACCGTGCGTCGAACCCGTGGGCGATATCGAAGGTCGCGATGGCGGCGTAGGCGGCCCAGCCGATCGTGACGCCGGTGACGGCTACGACGGCATACCGCTTCCGGGACCATTCGCCGGTCAGGAAGCCGGATCGCAACCCGGCCATGCCGAGCAGCATGAAGCCGAGCGTTTCCGGGCCGGTGGCGGTCAGCGACGTGATCGGCCCGACCGCGTGCTTCCAGCGCCACACGACAAGATCGCTCCATCCGCCGCGTCCGACGGCCAGTTCGCGCTCGACACCGGCGGGGGAGGGCTGGCCGAACTGATCCGCCAGCGATTGCCAGTTGGCGATGATCCGCGCCGTTGCGCCGGGCCGGTGCGCGGCGGCGTGAAGGTCGAACGTGTAGGCGACGAGCGTCGTCAGCTCGACCGTCTGGAGCGCGATGCAGGCGAGCCCGACGCCGATCAGCCAGCGGACCGGCAACCGCGCGAACATGTAGGCAAGCGCGCCGACCAATGCGTAGTGCGCGAGGATGTCGCCCCACCACAGCAGGTACAAATGCGCGACGCCGAACACGAATAGCCACGCCATGCGGCGCAGGTGGACGGTCGCCGGGTCCTCGCCATTTGCCTCGGCCCGGTCGATGACCAGCAGCATCGACGCGCCGAACAGGAACGAGAACAACCCGCGCATCTTGCCGTCGATGACGATGAAGGTGGTGGTCCAGGCGATGAGGTCGGGCGTGCTCGGCCAGCCCATCGAGGCGGGGGTCATGTAGGCGAATTCGGGGAAGCCGAACGCGGCGATGTTGCTGGCGAGGATGCCCATGACGGCGACGCCTCGGATGAGGTCTAGCGTGGCGATTCTGGCGGGGGTGGGGGTCATGCGGAACGCCGGAAGTGCACGAAGTGCAGACGCTGACGCAGTATTTCGGGGGAGCGTTGCGCTGGTTGGAATGTGGGGCTTTCGACGTCGATAATCGTCGTGGCGTGGGCGCCTTGGAGGACGTCGAGCGTGGTCGTTTTGGAGGGGGCAGAGATTATGCTGAACGCCGGAAGTGCACAAAGTGCAGACGCTGGCGCAGTATTTCGCGGGGCCGTTGTAAGGGTTGGGCCATGACACGGTCGCGTTCGGCTGCACTGTAGAAGGGACGGCGTTGGCTGCGTCGGACGGACTTGAGAAGTGCTCGATCGACGCTCGGGTTTGGGCGCGGCGTCTTGGTAGCGCGGTAGGAGAGTAGTGCTTCGGTCATGGTTCGACGCTGGCATATCGCGGTGGTGTAGGACAGGCTGCGTTGACGGGCATCTTAGGGTAGCGTGGCTTCCCGTTTTGGTGGATCCGCTATCCGGTCGGTGATCTACGTCAACTGTCGTTTCTACGCGATGTTCTGCCACTCTTCGCCTCCTGTCCTCAACGCCACTCCGCCTCTCCCGTCATCCTCGCGGAAAGCTGGGTATTGCGTTGGCGAGCGCTGTGGCCCGATGCGGGAGATCCCAGCTTTCGCTGCAATGACGGAGAGGGGAGGTCGCCCAACCCTACTTTAGCTCGATCGGACGACATCTCTCGCAATCTTGTTCTCCCGCAAAGGCGGGAGCCCAGACTGGGTCCCCGCCTTCGCGGGGAAACATTCTGTGTTTGAGGTTGGTGCCTTACTTCGAAGGACAACCACCCCGGCGGAGGCCGGGGCCCAGTTGGGGAACGGCGATGATGAGCGCGGTGCTCCGTTACCTCGGCCTTCCCAACTGGGCCCCGGCCTTCGCCGGGGTGGCGCCTGTGGGGGCGGGCGGTGGCAGGCAGCGGTAGCCAGCAGCAGGCTGCGTTCTAGTTCGCCCGCCGTCGCGTTGCCTTAAGCTAGCGCGGCATCGACGCCCATCAGCTTCGGGAAGAACCCCTCGTGCGCCGTCCGCAACGTATCCAACGCGATGACGTCGTCGCGGTCGGGGCGTTCGAAGATCAGGCGCTTGCCGCCGGTGCGGCCCAGGGGTTCGGCCTCGACGTCGGCGGCGTGCGCCGCGCCGAGAAAGTCGAGCAGCGAATGGTCGTCGACGGTGACGATGTAGACGCCCTGGTCCTCCGCGAAGAACGAGCGCGCGCAGTCGAATGGCTGCTTGCGGTCGATCATCGCGCCGATTCCGCCGGCCAGCGCCATCTCGGCGAGCGTCACCGCGATGCCGCCGTCGGACACGTCGTGGACCGCGGTCAGCTGGCCCAACGCGATCGCTTCGCGGATCAGGTCGCCGACGCGGCGTTCGGCGGCGAGATCGACGGGCGGCGGGGGGCCGGCGTCGAGCTGTTCGCGGCCGTGGCATTCGCGCAACCAGAGCGACTGGCCGAGATGGCCGCCGCGCGTGCCGACCGCGAGGATGATGTCGCCCGAGCCCTTGAACGCGATCGTCGCATTCTTCTGCCAGTCCGCGAGCAACCCGATCGCGCCGATCGCTGGGGTCGGCAGGATCGCCGAGCCGCCGCCCGTCGCCTTCGATTCATTGTAGAGCGAGACGTTGCCCGAGACGATCGGGAAGTCGAGCGCGATGCACGCGTCGCTCATGCCTTCGAGGCAGCCGACGATCTGGCCCATGATCTCGGGGCGCTGCGGGTTGGCGAAGTTGAGGCAGTTGGTGACGGCCAAAGGCAGCGCGCCGACCGCGGTCAGGTTGCGCCACGCTTCGGCGACCGCCTGCTTGCCGCCCTCGACCGGGTCGGCGAAGCAATAGCGCGGCGTGCAGTCGGTGGTCATCGCCAGCGCCTTCTGCGTGCCGTGGACGCGGACGACCGCGGCGTCGCCACCGGGGCGCTGCACCGTGTCGGCGCCGACCATGTGGTCGTATTGCTCCCAGATCCAGCGGCGCGAGGCGACGTCCGGCGAGCCCATCAGCGTGAGCAGGTCGGCGGCGATGTCGCTGCTGTGCGGTGCGTTGGCGAGCGGTGCGGGCTTGGGCGTCGGGACGTGCGGGCGGTCGTAGAGCGGCGCTTCGTCGGCGAGGGGACCGAGCGGGATGTCGCAGACGGTCTCGCCCTTGAACGTCAGCACCATGCGGCCGGTGTCGGTAACGCGGCCGATCACCGCGAAATCGAGCTCCCACTTCTTGAAGATCGCCTCGGCCTCGGCTTCGCGGCCGGGCTTGAGTACCATCAGCATGCGCTCCTGCGATTCCGAGAGCATCATCTCGTACGGCGTCATGCCGGTCTCGCGCTGCGGCACGTCGTCCATCGTCAGCTCGATGCCGACGCCGCCCTTCGACGCCATTTCCACGGCCGAAGAGGTGAGGCCCGCCGCGCCCATGTCCTGGATCGCGACGATCACGTCGGTCGCCATCAACTCGAGGCAGGCTTCGATCAGCAGCTTCTCGGTGAAGGGATCGCCGACCTGCACCGTCGGGCGCTTGGCGTCCGAATCCTCGCCGAAATCGGCCGAGGCCATGGTCGCGCCGTGGATGCCGTCGCGGCCGGTCTTGCTGCCGACATAGACGATCGGATTGCCGATTCCGCTGGCGGCGGAATAGAAGATCTTGTCCTGGTCGGCGATCCCGACGGTCATCGCGTTGACGAGGATGTTGCCGTCATACGCCGAGTGGAAGTTCACTTCGCCGCCGACGGTCGGCACGCCGACACAATTGCCGTAGCCGCCGATGCCGTGGACCACGCCCGAGATCAGGTGGCGCATCTTGGGGTGATCGGGCCGGCCGAAGCGGAGCGCGTTGAGGTTGGCGATCGGCCGCGCGCCCATCGTGAAGACGTCGCGCAGGATGCCGCCGACGCCGGTCGCAGCACCCTGGTACGGCTCGATGTAGGACGGGTGGTTGTGGCTCTCCATCTTGAAGATCGCCGCCTGGTTGTCGCCGATATCGACGACGCCGGCGTTCTCACCGGGGCCGCAGATGACGCGGGGGCCCTTGGTGGGCAGCTTCATCAGGTGGATCTTGCTGGATTTGTAGCTGCAATGCTCGGACCACATGACCGAGAAGATGCCGAGCTCGACCATGTTCGGCTCGCGGCCGATGGCGCGCAGGACGCGCTCATATTCTTCGGGGGACAGGCCGTGGTCGGCGACGATCTGCGGTGTGATCTCGGTCATGGGGCCGCAGATAGCGGTGCCGGCGGTCCGCGTCACCCTTTGTACATCAGATTCCTGTGGCGGAGCCGCGTAAAAGGTTTCGGGGTCAGTCCATACGCGTCTCGACCGGTTCGTTTCGGACCCAATCCCGCTGGACTCGACAGTCGTCCCGTGAGGAACTCCAGTAACGGATCAGGATGGATCCGGAGGAGGAAATACTCATGACCGATCCGGTTGGATATTACCAAGTAAAGCTGGACGTCAAGCATGGCGGATTTGCAGGTGCGCCGACGCTTCATCTCGATCTCGGCGTGAATGCACCGACCGGACAAATCTCCGGATCGGCGCAAATCACGCAAGCATTGCCACCACCTTACGGCACGACCGTCATTCCCCATGTCACGGGTGCGATCCTGCACACCGGGTTCGGGCACGACACGTTGCTCGTGCACGTCACCGGCCAATATGTCGTTTCGGTGCCACCACCCGGAATCGGATCGTATCTCGCTCACTTCAGCGCCGCGCTGGCCGTGGCCAAGGATTGGAACGGCAAGGGTTCGTTCGAATATAGCGGACACGTCATCACCGACTGTACGGTGAAGAACGTGTCCGCAGGCTGACGCTATACGTAAGGCGGCTGCGTGTAGCCCTTGGGGCTGAGCGTGAAGATCTCGCAGCCGTCTTCCGTAATGCCGATCGAATGTTCGAACTGCGCGGATAGCGAGCGATCGCGCGTGACCGCCGTCCAGCCGTCGTCGAGCAGCTTCACGTCGGGGCGACCGATGTTGATCATCGGCTCGATCGTGAAGATCATGCCGGGGCGAAGCTCGGGGCCGGTGCCGGGCTTGCCGACATGGACGACTTCGGGGGCGTCGTGGAACAGGCGGCCGACGCCGTGGCCGCAGAAATCGCGGACCACGCCGTAGCGGTGCTTTTCGGCGTGGCGCTGGATCGCGTTGGCGACGTCACCCATGCGGTTGCCAGGCTTGGCGTGCTCGATGCCGATCATCAGGCATTCGTAGGTGACTTCGACGAGGCGGCGCGCCTTGATCGGGACGTCGCCGATCAGGTACATCCGGCTCGTGTCGCCGTGCCAGCCGTCGAGCAGAGGCGTGACGTCGACGTTGACGATGTCGCCCGATTTCAACGTCTTCTCGCTCGGGATGCCGTGGCAGACGACATGGTTGATCGAGATGCAGACGCTGTGCGTGTAGCCGCGATACCCGAGCGTCGCGGGGACGCCGCCGCCGGCGACGATGAAGTCGTAGATCAGCCGGTCGATCTCGGCGGTGGTCACGCCCGGCACCATGTGCGGAACGATCATGTCGAGCGTCTCTGCGGCAAGGCGACCCGCTTTCATCATGCCTTCGAAGGCGGCGGGGCCGTGGAGCTTGATGGCGCCGGTGCGCGCGTCGGGCTGGTCCGAGGTGACGGTTACATATTCGGTCATGACGCGCGATATAGCGTGGCGGGCGCGGTTTTGCGAGGCTATGCGGGGGGGCATGGTAGAGGAACGCATCTGGACGGCCGCGCTGACGATCATCGGCGACGAGATCCTGTCGGGCCGCACGCAGGACAAGAACGTCGCGCAGATCGCGGCCTGGCTGAACGTGCAGGGCATCCGCCTCGCCGAAGTGCGCGTGGTCGCCGACAAGACCGAGGCGATCGTCGAGGCGGTCAACATCCTGCGCGCACGGAACGATTACCTGTTCACGACCGGCGGGATCGGGCCGACTCACGACGACATCACCGTGGACGCGATCGCCGAGGCGCTGGGCGTCGCGGTCGAGCATCATCCGCGCGCGATGGCGGTGCTCGAGGCCTATTACGCGACGCGCGGTGGGCTTACCGAGGTGCGGGCACGGATGGCGCGGGTACCGGTCGGCGCGGAGCTGATCGACAACAAGGTGTCGGGCGCGCCGGGGATTCGGATCGGCAACATCTTCATCATGGCGGGCGTGCCGCACATTACCGCGGGGATGCTGGACGCGTTGACCGGCACGCTCGAGGGTGGGCGGCCGGTGGTGTCGAAGACGATCGGTTGCTGGGTGGCCGAGAGTGAGGTGGCGGATATCCTGCGCGATGCGGAAAAGACTCATGAGGGCGTCGCGATCGGGAGCTATCCGTTCTTCCGTGACGGCAGGACGGGCGCGAACTTCGTGGTGCGGAGTTCGGACGAGGCTCTGGTCGACCGCTGCCTCGCGGACCTGACGCGCGATCTCGAAGCGACGGGTCGCGTCGTCACTGCGCAGGGTATCTAGTTCATCCCATTCGGGGGTGATGCGTCACGCGCCCCATTCGGGACCCTCGGGGTCGGGAAAGAAGGCGTCCGGGTCGAATGACGCTGGGCTAGACCGTGATGGCGTGGATGCCTCGGGGTCCGGCAGTGTCGGCGCGCCGCCGCCGAAGCGGATGCGGACATAGCCGTAGCTGCCGACCAGAGCCTGGAATATGGCGACATGCTCTTCCTCCTGCATGCGCCGTCCGATCAGCGGCGCACGTTCGGCGGACAGATAGCCCATCTGCACGCCACGCCCGCTGAACACCGCCACCGCATTCGTATCATACGGGTTCTTCGGCTCGCGACGTAGGTCGACAGGTTCGCCGGGAGCGCAGAGCATCAATTCCATCCGGCGGTTGCTCTTGCTCTTGTCCGCGTTGGGGAAGTCGATGCCGACCACGTTGCACGTCAATTCGTCCATGCCGCACGATAGCGTGGCAACCGCGCGCATGAAAGGCGCACGCATGGCATGCGAATGGCAGATGTGCGGTACAGCTTACGCCCGCGACGTGTTGGATGCTCGTTGACTTGCTGTTGCTATGCCGCGTGGTGGAGCCACGGGGAATCGAACCCCGGACCTCTGCAGTGCGATTGCAGCGCTCTCCCATCTGAGCTACGGCCCCGCGCGGTTGGCCATAGGCCAGGATCAGTGGCTTAGCGGCTCGATTTGGGCCTTGCAACCGGGTTGGTAAGACGGCTCGAACTTCCCTCCGGCGCGTCGTCGCAACGGAGCGTCGGGTCGCCGTCAAGTCGCCGCGATCGCAGGAACATTCCGCCAGTTTGGCGCTTGTAGACTTCGGAATGTACGGGCTTGCTATCGACGAACCCGGCAACCGCAGGACAGCAATTAGGAGGTTCCTATGGTCTACGAACGCAACACCCGAGATCGCCAGTCGGGCGACTATTACGGTCGGCCGAACTCGAACGATTATGGTCGCGATTTCCGCGCGGACGGTGGCGGCTATGGCCGTTCCAGCGCGCGCGAATATGAAGCCGCCGGCGAATATGACCGCGACGACAACCGCAGCGGTCGCGGCCAGGGATATCAGGGGCGTGACGACCAGGGACGCGGCGACCAATATGGTCGCGAGCAGGGCGGGCGTGACTATTACGGCGGCCACAATGACCGCTCGCAGCCATCGGGTGGCGACCGGTACGGCCAGTCGCGTTACGGCCAGGGATCGGGTCAGGGTTATGGCCAGCAGGGTTACGGGCAGCAGGGCTCCGGACAGGGCTATGGCCAGCAGTCCTACGGCCAGCGCAGCCAGGGTTCGGGCGATACCGAATATCACGGCAGCTATGCATCGGATGGTCGCCGCTTTGAAGACGTAGGTCGCAACCGCGATGCCGATGACGACAACCGCAACTCTTCGCGCGGCGGCAGCCGTAACGAGGGGCGTGACTATGGTCGCCAGCCACAGGGCTATGACTATGACGATCGCGGGTTCATCGCACGCGCAGGCGACGAAGTTCGCTCGTGGTTCGGTGACGACGAGGCCGAGCGCCGCCGCGAAGCCGATGCGCGCTATGACGAGCGGTCCTATGGCAACTCGGACAACCGTGCGTTCGGCAATCGCTCGTCGAGCACGCATGACGACCATTATCATGGCTGGCGCAGCACGCAGATCGCGGCGCTCGATCGCGACTATGACGAGTATCGGAACGAGAACCGCTCGAAGTTCGAGACCGAGTTCTCGTCGTGGCGCAATGAGCGCCAGGGCCAGCGTAGTTCGCTGTCGCAGGTCACCGAGCATATGGAAGTCGTCGGCTCCGACGGCAGCCATGTCGGCACGGTCGACAAGGTGAAGGGCGACCGAATCCTGCTGACCAAGAACGACCGCGATGCGGGCGGCGTGCATCACTCGATCCCGTCGCGCTGGATCAAGACCGTCGACGGCAAGGTGACGCTGTCGAAGTCGGCCGACGAAGCCAAGGCGGCGTGGAAGGAAGAAGAGCGCAACTCGGCGATGTTCGACTACGGTGATCGCACGGGCGGCGACAAGAAGGATACCGGCAGCAGCGGTTATGCTTCGAGCTCGCAGACGGGCAGCACGGCGACCGGCAGCACCGGGACCAGCACGGCATCAACCACGGGCACGACGGCCGGCGGTACGACGTCGGACACGCTCGGCAAGTCGGGTTCGACCACGTACTAACTGGTTGAAAGCGTTGGCTGACGTCGCATGATGTCAGCCGAAAAGGGGCCCGGGCGGAAACGTCCGGGCCTTTTTGCAGGTTGCGTTGAGTGTGCGTTTCGCCATACCCGCAACACGAATAATCACGACAGGAGCAAGTTTATGGCCCGTGCATGGAGCCTGAAGGCACGTCCGCAAGGCATGCCGAAGCATACCGACTTCGCCATGATCGATCTCGACCAGTCGACGCTCGGCGCCGGCGAGGTGCGGATCGCCAATCGCTGGCTGTCGGTCGACCCGTACATGCGCGGGCGGATGAACGACGTGAAGAGCTATGTCCCGCCATTCGCGCTGGGCGAGGCGATGCAGGGCGGTGCGGTCGGCGAAGTGGTCGAGAGCAACGACGACGGCATCAAGGTCGGCGACATGGTGCTGCACATGGCCGGCTGGCGCGACGAGGCGGTAGTGCCGGCCGCGCAGGTGCAGAAGCTGCCCGCGCTCGACGTGCCTCCGCAGGCGTTTCTCGGTCAGCTCGGTATGCCGGGGATGACGGGGTATTTCGGCCTGCTTCAGGTTGCCGAGGCGAAGGCGGGCGATACGGTGTTCGTGTCGGCGGCGGCGGGTGCGGTCGGATCGACCGTGGTGCAGGTCGCCAAGGCCAAGGGCATGATGGTGATCGGCTCGGCCGGCGGCGCGGAGAAGTGCGCGTGGGTGAAGTCGCTCGGTGCGGATGCGGTGATCGACTACAAGAGCGATGTGCCGGTGGTGAAGGCGCTGGGCCAAGCGGCTCCGAAGGGCATCGACGTGTATTTCGATAACGTCGGCGGCGAGCATCTCGACGCGGCGCTGGCACATGCGAACATGCATGCGCGGTTCGCGGTGTGTGGGATGATCGACGTGTACAACAGCGGGGCTGCGACGCAGTTGAAGTATCTCGCGCGGCTGATCGGTAACCGCGTGCAGATCCGCGGGTTCATCGTCAGCGACTACATGAATCGCGCCGAGGAGTTCTACAAGGACATGGGCGGGATGCTGGCGGCGGGGACGCTGAAGCGGCAGGAGACCGTGCACGAGGGGCTCGAGACGATGCCGGATGCGTTCCTGGGGCTGTTCTCGGGTGGGAACACGGGGAAGATGCTCGTTAAGGTTTGAGCTGCTCTTCGATCCTCCCCCGCCAGGGGGAGGTGGCACCGAAGGTGACGGAGGGGGAGGAACGCGCAACCACAGTTATCCCTTACCTCCCCCTCCGTCTGGCAAGGGCCAGCCACCTCCCCCTGGCGGGGGAGGATGCAATAGAGGGACGGCTGCATTCCCGCGTCACCCCGGACTAGTTCCGGGGGCCACCGTGCCGCGTATCGACGGCTGGCGAGTATGCGGATCGGTGGATGCCGGAACGAGCCCGGCATGTCGGAGTGGGTGATCGGTCCTCGCTACAACCACTTCGCCTGCTTGAACTTCACGTACAGCGCGGCGCAGACGACACCGATCACGCCCAGTACGACGAAATATCCGTACTCCGTCTTCAATTCGGGCATGTTTTCGAAGTTCATGCCGTAAATCCCCGCGATCGCGGTCGGGACCGCGAGGATCGCGGCCCAGGCGGCGAGCTGGCGGGTGATCGCGCCGGTGCGTTGCTGTTCGAGCAGGTTGCTGAATTCGAAGACCGAGGTCAGCACTTCGCGCAAGCCCTCGACCATCGTCTGTACGCGGCGGACATGGTCGAGCACGTCGCTGAAATACGGTTTCGCCTCGGTATCGATGCAGGGGAGGTCGAGGCGGACGATCTTGCTGGCGACCTCCCCCATCGGCCCTAGGATTCTCTGGAAGCGAATCATCTCGCGCCTAAGCCCAAAGATCCGGACGATCTCGTCGCGGCCTAGGAAGGCGTCGATCGTGCGTTGTTCCATGGCCAGCACTTCGTCCTCGATGATTTCGACGATCGGGAGGTAGCCGTCGACGACGTAGTCCAGGATTGCGTGGAGGACGTAATCGACGCCGTTGATCAGCAAGGTCGGCGCGGCTTCGAGCTGTTCGCGTAACGCCTTGTGCGAGCGTGCCGAGCCGTGGCGGACGCTGATGATGTGGCTGTGGCCGACGAAGATCGCGGTTTCGCCATATGCGATCTTGTCCTGCTCCAGCTGCGCGGTGCGCGCGACCACGAACAGCTGGTCGCCATAGACGTCGACCTTGGGCAGTTGGTCCGCCTTGATCGCGTCCTCCACCGCCAGCGGGTGGAGGTTATACTGGTCCTTCAGCGTCCGCATTTCCTCGGCTGACGGATCGCAGATGCCGATCCAGACGAACTCCGACCGATCCGCGGGGCAGTCGACCTTTTCGTCGATCGAGACTGCGCGGACGCGCTTGCCATGGCGATAGAGATACGCGGCGACGACCGTCATGGAGCCTCGAGGATTACGCTGACTGGGCCCGCGCCGGTATCAGAACGCCGGGAGCACCGCACCCCGATAATGCTGCTCGATGAAGGTCTTGGTCGCCGGGCTGCGCAGTGCGGCGATCAGTTTCACGACGCGCGGATCCTTCTCGCCGCCGGGCAGGCCGACGACGAAATTGACGTAGGGGCTGTTCTTGTCCTCGATCGCGAGCGCATCGCGGACCGGGTTGAGCTTCGCGTCGAGCGCGTAGTTGGTGTTGATCAGCGCGAGATCGACTTCGCCGAGCGTGCGCGGCAGGGTGGCGCCCTCCAGTTCCTTGAACTGCAGGTTCTTGGGGTTGGTGGCGATGTCGTTGAGGCTCGCCAGCGGGTTTGTCGGGTTCTTGAGCGTGATGAGCCCGGCCTTTTGCAGCAGCAGCAGCGCGCGGCCACCGTTGCTCGGCTCGTTCGGGATCGCGACGGTCGCGCCGATGGGGATCTGCGCGATCGACTTCCACTTGCGCGAATAAGCGCCGAGCGGTTCGACGTGGACGCCGGCATAGGTCACCAGATGCGTGCCGCGCGATGCATTGAACTCGTCGAGATACGGCTTGGTCTCGAAATAGCTGACGTCGATCTGCTTCTGCTCGACCTGGAGATTAGGCTGGACGTAGTCGTTGAAGACGCGGATCTGGAGGTCGACGCCTTCCTTGGCGAGGCGAGGCTTGATCGATTCCAGGATTTCCGCGTGCGGCACTGCGGTCGCGGCGACGGTCAGCGTCTTGCCGTCGTTGGTCTTGGTGCCACCGCAGGCGGCAAGCGCGAGCAGCGAGAACGAGGCGAGCAAGGTGCGGCGGTTCATGCGAATTCCTAGCGGCGTTAAATCAGCGGCGGGTGAAGTGGCGAGCGAGCGCGTCGCCGGCATATTGGATGATCTGGACGAGCACGACCAGCAGCACGACGGTGACGACCATGACGTCGGTCTGAAAGCGCTGATAGCCGAAGCGTATCGCGAGATCGCCGAGCCCGCCCGCGCCGACCACGCCGGCCATCGCGGTGAACGAGACGAGCGCGACCGCGGTGACGGTGGCGCCGGCGATCAGTCCGGGGAGCGCCTCGGGGATCAGCGCGCCGGTGACGATCTGGCGCGTGGTGGCGCCCATCGCCTGCACCGCCTCGATCGTGGTGCGGTCGACTTCCTTGAGCGATCCCTCGACGAGGCGCGCATAGAACGGCGCGGCGCCGACGACGAGCGGCGGGATGGCGCCGGCGACGCCTAGCGAGGTGCCGACGAGCATCACGGTGAGCGGGATCATCACGATCAGCAGGATGATGAACGGCACCGAGCGGAGGATGTTGACGATGATCCCGAGCACGGCGTTGGCGACGCGGTTCTGCGACAGGCGGCCCCGGTCGGTGAGGTAGAGCAGGACGCCGAGCGGGAGGCCGAACGCGATCGTCAGGATCAGCGATCCGCCGAGCATGATCAGCGTGTCGAGGCAGGCCTGGCCGATGTCCGACCAGTCGATGTTGGCGAAGAAGCTCATGCCGCCAGCGCCGCCAGCATGCGCTGCGTTGCCGGGTGGGCGGCGTTGGCGAAGATGTCGGCGACGTCGCCGGTCTCGACGATGCGGCCGCGTTCGAGGACGGCGACGCGGTCGCAGACGTAGCGGACGACGTCCATTTCGTGCGTGATCAGGACGATCGTGAGGCCGAGGTCTCGGTTCAGCTCTCTGAGGAGGGTCAGCACCGAGCGCGTCGTTTCAGGGTCGAGCGCGCTGGTGGCTTCGTCACACAGGAGGATGTCAGGGTCGGTGGCGAGCGCGCGGGCGATGCCGACGCGCTGCTTCTGGCCGCCGGAGAGTTGAGCGGGGTATTTGGTGGCGTGATCGGCGAGGCCTACGCGGTCGAGCAGTGCGGCGACTTTCGTCTCGCGCTCAGCTTTGGATACACCCGCGAGCACGAGCGGGAACGCGACGTTTGCCGCGACCGTGCGGGACGACAGCAGGCCGAAGTTCTGGAAGATCATGCCGATCCGGCGGCGCAGCGCGCGCAGGTCCGCCGCGGACAACGCGGCTACGTCGACGCCATCGACTTCGACCCGGCCTGAAGTCGGGCGTTCGAGCGCGTTGATGAGGCGGATCAGCGTCGACTTGCCTGCGCCGGACTGGCCGATGACGCCAAATACGCCGCGGGCCGGGATTTCCATCGACACGCCGTCGAGGGCAGCCGCGTCGCTTGCCGGGTAGGTTTTGATGACGTCGATCAGGCGTATCATGCGGTGCCCATGACCTGCGCGGCGAACCGCTCCATTTCCTCGGCCTGCGGGCTCATCTGGAGCAGCAGCAGGTCGAGACCGGCCGCCTCATACTCCGCGATACGCTCCTTCAACTGTTCGGGCGTGCCGACCAGATTGGGGCGCAGGCCGCGGTTGGAGACGGAGTATTCTTGGATCTTGAGTTCGCGTTCGAGCTGCGTACCCGACAGCCACTGGTCGAAATTCGCATAGCCCGCGGGGAGTTCGGTGACGCTGGTGATGCGGTCCAGTTCGCGCTTCGCCTCCGCCTCGCTGTCGCGGACGATCGCGTAGGCAGCCATGCCATATTGCATCGGCGCGCCGCCAGCTGCCTCGCGTCGCGCGGCCATGTCTGCGATCTTCGGCGCGATCGCGTCGGCTGGGTCGCCGTGCATGACATAGGCGTCGCACTGTGCGGCGATCATCGCCTTGGCCTTCTCGCTCTCGCCGCCGGCGTAGACGGTCGGGCGCTTGGCGGGCTTGGGCGCGCAGATCGCCTGCTGCGTGGTGTAGAACTGGCCCGCGAAGTCGAAGCGCTCCTGCGTCCATAGCCCGTCGACGACGGTCAGCCACTCGGCGGTGCGTGCGTAGCGATCGTCGTGCTGGTCGAACTGGAGGCCGTATTGCTTGGCCTCGTCCGCCCACCACGACGACACGACGTTGAGCGCGAGCCGCCCGCCCGAGATCCGATCGATGTTCGCCGCCGCCTTGGCGAACAGCGCGGGGTGGTGGAAGTTGGGGCGGACGGCGACCATCAGCTCGATGCTGTCGGTCACCGCCGCGAGCGCCGCCGCGGTCGACCACGCATCGAGCGCGGGCTGTTCGATGCCCTTGATATCGTTGAGGTTCAGCTCGGCGATCAGCGTCAGGTCGTACCCCCAGCGCTCGGCATTCTGCGTCAGCGCCTTGGTATACGCCCAGCTCGCCTCCATCCCCTCGTCGGGGACGTTGCGAAGCCAGCCGCCGAAGACGGGAGTCCAGTAACCATAGCGCATCAGCGGGCCTTTTCGATCTGTTCGACGAGGTAATCGACGAGGCGGTCGTGCGGATCCCAGCCGAGCACATCCAAGGGCTTGGCGACGAAGTTCGACAGCGCGTTGATGTCGTAGAAGCGCGCGACGCCGTCGCGGTCGTCGATCATCACTTCCACGCCGCCGACGTCGAGATCGACCGCGCGGGCGATTGCTTCGGCGGCGTCCTTCAAGGTTTGCGAGGGCTCGACCGCGGCCATCTTGATGCCCGAGCCGGGGACGACGCACGCATCTGCCGGGCAGAGATCGAACGCGCCGCCGCCCGCAACCTCGATCGCGTAGAGGAATTTGCGGTCGAGCGTCTCGATCCGGGTGATCGCGCCGTCGCGGACGGGGACGTATTCCTGGACCAGCAGCACGCCGTCGACGCTGCTTGGGAGGCCGGCGTCGGCTGCGGCGGTGCGGAGTTCGTCGAGGCTGTCGAAACGGATGATGCCTGCGCCTGATCCGCCGATGTTCGCCTTCACGACCAGCGGGAAGCGGAGCGTCTGCGCGGCGGGGACGACGTCGGCGGCGCGGTGGACGACGCGGGTCTCGGGGATCGCGAGGCCGAGCGAGGCGATCAGCGACAGTTGGCGGGCCTTCGAGGCGTCGATCGCGAGGACGTCGGTGCCGTTTACCACGCGCGCACCAGTGCGGCGCCAGTGATCGAGCATCGCCATCGTGTCGAAGATCGGATGCTCGTCGTTGCGCAGGAAGCTCGACATCGCGATGCGGTTGAAGACGACGGGGGCGGGGGCGCTCTGGTCGGCTGGGTTCCAGAACCCGTCCGGCGTCGCGCGCGAGAAGTCGACGCCGCGGCGGTCGAGGGCGGCGAACAGCGGTTCGAACCAGAGCGGGTGCTCGTAGAGAATGGCGAGATCGGTCATCGCTCACCGGATACGCATTGCGCACGGGCGTGCAAACCCAAGCAAAACTTTGCCGCGCGCAATATCGTGTCGCGGGGCCGCTGACAGGAGTGGGGCGACGCGGTAGCGTGGCGAATGATCTCCAGATTCGTCACGCTCGCTCTTGCCGTTCTCGGCGCGGTTTCCGTCTCGGCGCAGGAAGCTCCGCCGGCGCCGCCGCCCGCTGCTCCGGCGACGGTGTCGATCGTGATGACGACGAGCGAGGGGCCGATCACGCTGGCGCTGGAGAAGGAGCGCGCGCCGCTGACGACCGCGAACTTCCTACGGTACGTCGACCAGAAGCGGCTCGATGGGGTGACGTTCTATCGGGCGATGAAGCTGGGGGCGGACGCCGGGTTGATCCAGGGCGGGCCGCAGGGCGAGGTGAAGCGGCTGTTGCCGCCGGTGAAGCATGAGCCGACCAGCCAGACCGGGCTGTCGCATGTCGATGGTACGATCTCGCTGGCCCGGTTCGCGCCGGGGAGCGCGACGGCGGACTTCTTCATTACGGTCGGGCCGGTGTTGTCGCTCGATGCGAATCCAGCTGGGAGCGGGGATACGGCGGGGTTCGCGGCGTTCGGGCATGTGGTGGAGGGGATGGATGTGGTGAAGCGGATTCTTGCTGCGCCGACTTCGCCTACTGCTGGGGTTGGGGTGATGAAGGGGCAGATGATTGCTGCGCCGGTTAAGATTTTGACGGTGCGTAGGGTGAAGTAACGGGCGTCGGTTAGAGAGCGATTACGCTTCACAGCTACCACCCCGGCGGATGCCGGGGCCCAATTGGGGAACGTTGCTAACGTAGGACCGCAAGCAGTTACTTCGACCTTTCCAATTGGGCCCCGGCCTTCGCCGGGGTGGTGTGAGGATAGGTCACCCCTCCACTAAATTGTTTCCCCGCGAAGGCGGGGACCCAGACTGGGCTCCCGCCTTCGCGGGAGAACAAGGGGCGGGGGCTGACCTTCGCCCTCAGGCGGGCGCCATCACCCGGATGATCCCGGCTGCGACCTTGGCCGTCACCGGGGTTTTTGCCAGCACTTCGCCGTCGATCGAGATCGGCAATGGCGGGATGGTGTTGATCTTCAGGCTCTTCCCCCGAAAGTCCCGCACCTTCTCATGCCGCGACTCTAGCCGGAACACGCTGGCATACCAGTTCTGGACCAGTCGCCGTTTCACGTGCCCCATCACCGCCTGCACCACGATCTCGCCCGAATCGACTGCCGCGGCGTCGACCAGTTCGGTGCCGCCGTGATACGGCCCGTTGGAAATCCGCACCTCGACGACACGAATCTTCACCGCGGTCGGGCCCTCGCCGACGATCAGCGTGAACGGGCGGAAGCGCATGTACTGATACGTCGCCCACGCCAGATAGCCGACCTTGCCGAAGACCTTCTTCAACCCGTGCGGGACCGTCTCGGCGATCTTCGGGCTGATGCCCATCGCCGCGCAGTTCGCGAAATAATCGCCGTCGATCATGCCGAGATCGATCCGGCGTGGCTTGCCGGTACGGATTACGTCCACTGCACCCTCGATGGTGAGCGGTATGCCGAGCGTGCGCGCGAAGCTGTTGGCGGTGCCGAGGGGGAGGACGCCCAGTATCACGTCATGACCCACCATCAGGTCGACCAGCCCACTGACCGTGCCGTCGCCGCCGCCCAGGATCAGCAGGTCGGGCTTCTTCGCCAAAGCCCGCAACACCGTCGCCTCCAGGTCCCTCGGGTCCTCGACCGCATGCGCGTCGACCTCATAAGGCAGCCCCGACATCGCCGCACAGGCGCGCTTGAACAGCTTCTGGCCCTTGCGCGACTTGGCGTTGACGACGAGCGCCGCGGACGTGATCGTATCGTTCGACATAAGGCCCCCAACGCACGGCATGCGGTTTCGCACCCGTAACGCTTCTCCCGTAAAACTTGATCCGTCGCCGCGCATCCCGCAAAGCCCGCCGCATGACCGCAAGCTATCCCGCGCTTCGCCTCCGTCGCACCCGCGCCTCCACCTGGAGCCGCCGCCTCCATGCCGAGACCGTGCTGACTCCCGCCGATCTGATCTGGCCGCTGTTCGTCGCCGAAGGAGCCGGCGTCGAGCAACCGATCGCCAGCCTGCCGGGCGTGTCGCGCTGGTCGGTCGACGGCATCGTCGCGCGGGGCCGCGAGGCGCGCGACCTCGGCATCCCGTGCATCGCGCTGTTCCCGTACACGCAGGTCGAGCGCCGGACCGAGGACGGTCGCGAGGCGCTGAACCCCGACAACCTGATGTGCCAGGCGATCCGCGCGCTGAAGGACGCCGTGCCCGAGGTCGGCGTGCTGACCGACGTCGCGCTCGATCCGTACACGAGCCACGGCCATGACGGGCTGGTCGATGCAGCCGGCTATGTCGTCAACGACACCACTGCCGAGATGCTCGTCGCGCAGGCGCTCAACCAGGCGAACGCGGGCGCCGACATCATCGCGCCGTCGGACATGATGGACGGCCGGATCGGCATGATCCGCAGCGCGCTCGAGGCGGACTCGCACCACAACGTCCAGATCATGTCCTACGCCGCCAAATATGCGAGCGCGTTCTACGGGCCGTTCCGCGATGCGGTCGGCTCGCGCGGGCTGCTGAAGGGCGACAAGAAGACGTACCAGATGGACAACGCCAATGCCGAAGAGGCCTTGCGTGAGGTCGCGATGGACCTGGCGGAGGGCGCCGACACGGTGATGGTCAAGCCCGGCCTGCCGTATCTCGACATCATCGTCCGCGTTCGCCAGGCGTTCGAGGTGCCGGTGTTCGCGTACCAGGTGTCGGGCGAATACGCGATGATCGAGCACGCCGTCGCGGCGGGCGCGGCGGAGCGCGACGTGATGGTGCTCGAGACGCTGATGTCGTTCAAGCGCGCCGGCTGCTCGGGTGTGCTGACCTATCACGCGGCGCATGCGGCGAAATTGCTCGGCGGATGATCGAGACCGAACGGCTGATCTTGCGCGGCTGGCGTGACGACGATGCCGCCTTGCATCATGCGATGTGCGCCGATCCGGCGGTGATGGCGTATCTCGGGCCGGCGCCGACGCTGGCCGACTCCGCCGCGGTGGTGGCACGCCAGCAGGCGATGTTCGCCGACTATGGCGCGTGCTTCTGGGCGCTCGAACGACGGGATACCGGCGCGTTTATCGGCTGGTGCGGGATCAAGCCCGGCCCGGTCGGTACGCCGATCGAGGGGAAACCCGAGATCGGCTGGAGTCTCGTCCAGAGCGAATGGGGGCAGGGCTATGCGCGGGAGGCCGCGGAAGCTTCCCTCGCTTGGAGTTGGCGTGAGATGGACTTGCCGACCGTCTGGGCGATCACCGTCCCTGCAAATACGGCCAGCCGCACACTCATGAAGCGGCTCGGGATGATCCGCGTGGTCGACGGCGATTTTGACCACCCGAAGCTCGGCGAAGATGACCCGCTTCGTCGCCATGTTCTCTACCGGATCGACCGCCCCGCTTATGTCTGAGACCGTATCGATCGAAGACCAGCCGCTGATGGCACGCTGGTGCCGGACGATGTTCGTCGCGACGATCCTGACGGGCTCGTTCCTGTTGTTCCTCGTCCAGCCGATGGTGGCGCGGATGGCGTTGCCGCGGCTGGGGGGCGCGCCGGCGGTGTGGAATTCGGCGATGCTGGTGTACCAGGCGTTGCTGCTGGCGGGCTATGCGTATGCGCACTGGCTCGGGCGGGTGAGGCCGCGGGCGCAGGCGGCGATCCACCTTGGCGTGCTGATCGTCGCGGCGCTGTGGTTGCCGATCGGATTGATCGCGATGGACCTGCCGGCGGACGCGTTGCCGGCCTTGTGGGTGCCGTGGCTGCTCGGGCTGTCGATCGGGCCGTTGTTCTTCGCGGTCTCCGCGCAGGCGCCGCTGATCCAGCGCTGGTTCAGTGCGGCGAGTGGCGGCGGCGATCCCTATGCGCTGTATGCCGCGTCCAATCTCGGCAGTTTCGCGGGGCTGATCGCGTACCCGTTGCTGGTCGAGCCACTGATGGCGGTGCACGGCCAAAGCCTGTTGTGGAGCGGCGGGTATCTGCTGCTGATCGTGCTGGTGCTCGCCTGCGCCACGCGATTGCCGAAGACCGCGGCAGTCGATCATGTCGCCGCGACCAGCGCGCCGCCGGGGGCGCGGCGGATCGCGCATTGGATCGCGCTGGCGCTCGTGCCGTCGGGGATGATGCTGGCGACGTCGACCTACATCACGACCGATATCGTGGCGATGCCGCTACTGTGGGTGATCCCGCTCGGGCTGTACCTGCTGAGCTTCAGCGTGGCGTTCGCGAATGATCGCTGGCTCGCCGACCTGCTCACGCGGATCGCGCCGATCACGATTCTGCTGTTCGGCGGGATCATCATGGGCGGGGTCAACGAGCGGCCGTTCTTCAGTGCGGGGATCGCGCTGATGTTGCTGTTCATGATCTCGGTTGCGCTGCACACCACGCTGTACCGCAAGCGGCCGGCGCCCGATCGTCTGACCGGGTTCTATCTCGCGATGTCGGCTGGCGGCGCGCTCGGGGGCGTGTTCGCGGCGCTGGTGGCGCCCGTGGTGTTCGACTGGACGTATGAGTATCCGCTGCTGATCCTCGCTGCGGGCGCGCTCGTGCCGCAAATCTATCTGTTCGGACGATTTCGTGCGCTGTGGATGGGCAAGGGGCCGGCGAAACACGTCGCGCTGCTCGCGATCGTCGTGGCGTTGGTCATCCTTACCGGGTTGCGGATCGGCAATCCCGATGGCGTGTTCGGCGAGGGGCGGCAGGGCCTCGTGTTCCTGGTGATAGCCGCGATCGGATTCGTCGCGATCGGCGCGCGGCGGCCGTACATGGTCGTGCTGGCGGGGGCGCTGGTGCTGTTTGGGGGGTATCGGTCGCTCGAGTTTTCGCTTGATCCGGGCGCGCGGGTGCGGAGTTATTTCGGCGTCTATACCGTGCGAGACGAGCCGGGGCCGAACGGCGGCACGCGCGAACTCGATCACGGGACGACGGTGCACGGCATCCAGTTGCGCGGTTCGCCCGTGCGCGAGCGGACGCCGACGACCTATTACGCGGCAGGATCGGGCGTCGGGCAGGCGATGCAAGCTGCGCCTGCCTTGTACGGCCCGCAGGCGCGGATCGGTGTGGTCGGGCTCGGGACGGGAACGCTCTCCTGCTATGCGAGACCGGGGCAGCGCTGGCGGTTCTACGAGATCGATCCGGCCGTCGTACGGATCGCGCGCGATACCGGGCAGTTCACCTATCTGTCCCGGTGCCTGCCGAAGTCCGAGATCCGGATGGGCGATGCGCGGATCGCGCTGTCGCATGATGCGGCGGATAGTCTCGACCTGCTCGCGCTCGATGCGTTCTCTTCGGATTCGGTGCCGATGCACCTGATGACGCGCGAGGCGTTCGCGACCTATGGCCGGGTGCTGTCACCGCGCGGCCTGTTGCTGGCGCATATCTCCAACCGGTTCATCGATCTCGAGCCGGTGATCGCGGCGGCGGCGCGCGAGGGCGGATGGACTGCGGTCGAGCTGAAATACCGCCCGTCGACCTTGCTGGTCGATCGCGCGTCTGCGTCGGACTGGGTGGCGTTGTCGCGCGATCCGCGTGCAATTGCCAAGTTGCGGTCGGGTGATCCCGAATGGGCGCCGCTGGTGCCGCGCAAGGGCTTCACCGCGTGGACCGACGATTATTCGACGATCCTGCCGTTGCTGAAGGGGTTCTAGCGTTCTGATCCTCCCCCGCTAGGGGAGGTGGCGCCGAAGGCGACGGAGGGGGAAGGACACCCGACCGCCGTTTCGCCTTCCTCCCCCTCCGTCTGGCAAACGCCAGCCACCTCCCCCTGGCGGGGGAGGATCGCCGGGTAGGGCTCAGGCTGCGGGGAGGCTTGCCTGAATGCGCGTGATCGTGGCGCCCTGGCGATCGTTTTCCGCCTGTGCCTTGTCGCGGATCGCGGCCAGCGCGGGATAGTCGGCTTGCAGCTTGGCAGCGCGATCGGTGGCGCGTTGCTCGATGTCCGTCACCAGTGCGGACGATTGCGCGCGCCAGTTGTCGAGTCCGGCCAGCGCGGTCTGCGCGGCGAGCCACGCGTCGCTGCCGACGGCGCCGCCGCGTGCGGTCCGTGCGAGGGCCTCGGTCTTAGCTGCGTCGCGCGTGAACCCGGTGGCGATCGCATCGAGCTTGCCCGAGATTGTCCGGAGATCCGCATCGAGCACCGGATCGGGCGCGGCCACCGCGGTCTTCACCTCGGGCTCGGCGAATCCGAGCTTCTCGACCGGGCGCAGGCCGAGCGACGGATAAGCGGTGGTATCCTTGCTGCACGCGGACGCCGCGAGCAGGGCGAGTAGCGACAGCGAACGGAGTGGAGCGGCGAGTTTCATGCCCGCCGCTCTATGCGTCCACGTCGCGCGACACAACTTTATCGCGCTACGCCCTTGCGCCCCCGAAAATGCCTGCTATCAGCGCCCCTCCAGTGCACCCATAGCTCAGCTGGATAGAGCATCAGACTACGAATCTGAGGGTCGGGCGTTCGAATCGCTCTGGGTGCACCAGGATTTTCCGCTTCACGGCGGGCTTGTCGAACCGGTCACGGTACGGCGATGCACCCATAGCTCAGCTGGATAGAGCATCAGACTACGAATCTGAGGGTCGGGCGTTCGAATCGCTCTGGGTGCACCATTTTTCCTATCATCGGGCGTCGAGCCAGCGGGCGATGCGATCGAGCAGCCGGTCGGTCGCGTCCAGCCTGCCGCCCATTTGCAGGAAGGCGTGGATCATGCCGTCGAACCGGTCGTGGTCGACGGTGACGCCCGCATCGCGCAGGCGCTGGCCATAGGCTTCGCCCTCGTCGCGTAGCGGGTCGTTCTCGCACGTCACCAACAGGGTCGGGGGAAGGGCGCTCAGGTCCTCTGCCAGGATCGGAGAGGCGCGGGGGGCGGTGCGGTCTGCACCCGAGGCGAGGTACAGGTCAATCTGGCGCTCCAAGGACTTCGCATCGATGATGTTGCCGTCTTCGCTTTGCCGCGACGGGTAGGTGGCATCGCGGCGCAGGTCGGTGTTGGGGTAGAGCAGGATTTGGCCTTTTAGGGCTGGTCCGCCTTCGGATGCTGTGCGGGAGGCGAGCGTGGTGGTGAGCGTACCGCCTATGCTGTCCCCGGATATGACGATGCGCGATCGGTCGATGTCCAGCGCGTTTGCTTGTGCGACGAGGCCCAGAAGCGCCGTCCAGCTATCGTCGAGTTGCGCGGGGAAGCGGTGTTCGGGCGCCAGGCGATAGGCGGGCGCGGCGACCAGCCAGCCGGTTCGGTTCGCCAGCGCGCGCAATGCCGGGTCGTGGCCGTCGACCGACCCGGCGATCGCGCCGCCGCCGTGGATGTGCAGCAGGAGCGGCAATGGGCCGGGTTTCGGGCGATAGAGTCGCACGGTCAGCGGTCCGGGCTCGGACGGCAGCATGAGGTGCGTGATCGCATGAACCGGTTCCGGATCGCCGGAGAAGGTCTTCAGCAGCGCGGTCTGGTAGCGGAAGTCGGCGAGCCACCGCGCATCGTCGGCGTGCGGATCGGCGTCCGGGGCGAGTGTCTGTATCGTGTCGAGTATCGTTCGAGCCTGTGGATCCACCGGCGCATCTCCTTCGCGGGTCGGACGTTTGGTGACCACGACGGGTTCCCTGCGCGGGCGGCTGCGACTTTGGACAAGGCCGGGCGTTCAGCGCACTAAGGATTTGAAGGAGATAGTGATGAAGCGGACGGGCAAGCGATTGATCGGCGGGGCGCTGCTGGCGGCGGTATCGGGGATCGGGCTGTCGCTCTATTCGAGCCGCGTCGCGCGGCTTGCCGAGGACCTGGTGCCGGCGGAAGGGCGTTTTCTCGACGTCGCGGGCGCTCGGCTGCATTATATCGACGTCGGCAGCGGGCCGGCGATCGTCATGGTCCACGGGCTCGCCGGGCAGTTGCGCAACTTCAGCTATGCGCTCGTCGACCTGCTAAAGGACGACTATCGCGTGATCGTCGTCGATCGGCCGGGATCGGGCTATTCGACCGCGACGGGGGCGATGCCGGGGATCATCGGGCAGGGCGCGATCATCGCCGACTTCATCCAGAAGCTCGGGCTGGATCGACCGTTGCTGGTGGGGCATTCGCTGGGCGGTGCGCTCAGCCTCGCGGTCGGGCTCGACAATCCGCATCTGGTTCGCGCGCTCGCATTGATCGCACCGCTGACGCAGCCGCTGGAGCAGGTGCCCGAGAGCTTCCGCGGGTTGGCGCGGATACCGTCGAGTGCGCGTCTGGCGTTCGCGCAGGTGCTGGGGACGCCGCTCAGCCGGTTGACCGCGAAAAAGACGCTGGAAGGCGTGTTCGCGCCCGAGGCCGTGCCGGAGGATTTCATCACACGGGGCGGTGGGGCGCTGTCCGCGCGGCCGATCGCGATCGCGGCGGCGGCGGCGGATCTTGCCGGGGCGAACGACGATGTGACGGCGATGGTCGGGCGGTATGCGGAGATCGGTTTGCCGGTGCGGATATTGTTTGGGCGGCAGGATGCGATTCTGGATCCGGCTTGGAATGGTCACCGGACTGCGGCGGTGATTCCGGGGGCTAAGATCGATACGATCGAGGGCGGGCATATGATCCCGATTACTGCGCCTGAGGCTTGTGCGCGGTTTGTAAGGGCCGCGTTTGCGGCTGGGTGAGTTTGCGCCTGGGGTCATCGTACGCAAGTAAACTATCCACCCTGGCGGAGGCCGGGGTCCAGTTGGAAAGGTCGATGTAACTGAGGACTGCGCTCGGTTAGCGACGTCCCCCAACTGGGCCCCGGCCTTCGCCGGGGTGGTGTTGGCATAGTCTGCACCGACACACAGCCAATCGAGCGGCAACTCCCGCTCCTTGTTCTCCCGCGAAGGCGGGAGTCCAGACTGGGCTCCCGCCTTCGCGGGAGAACAAGCTTGCGTTTGAGTACCGGTCAGCCCGCGACGGGGAGCTTCACCTTGCCCTTGTCGTCTCGTTCCAACGGGCCGTAGGACAGCACGACCTCGAGCAGCAGCGGGCCGCCATAGATGTGCGGAAACAGCTGTCCCCCACGCGACTCCTCCCACTTCACGTCGTCGCCAAGCGCTTCGAGATCGATCGCGGCCACGTGCAGTTCCGACTGACCGGCGAAGTGCTTGTCGACCGTTTCCGTCAGCTGTTCCGCCGTCGAGAGGTGGATATAGCCGTCAGCCACATCCACCGGCGCGCCCGCAAAGCTCCCGCTCTCCAGGGTCGCCAGCTGCTCCCCCGTCAGCACCTTGTAGGCGATAGGATCGCGGCTCATTCGCCGTCCTCCGGGCCTGCTGCGTCGTCCTCGCCGATCGTCGCGCCGGTATCCGGAGCGACCTCCGGCACGGCATCCGCCAGGTTGATCTCGGCGTCTTCCTCGGTTTCCTCGATCCGTGCGGCGGAGACGACGTGCTCGCCCTTCGCCACGTCGAACAGCTTCACGCCGGCCGAATTGCGGCTGATGACGCGGAGCGACGCCAGCGTCGTACGGATCAGTTTCGCCTGGTTGGTCACCAGCATCAGCTGATGGCCCTTCGCCGCGGCGAAGCTCGCCACGACGGGGCCGTTGCGTGCGATGTTGTCGATGTTGGTGATGCCCTGGCCACCGCGACCGGTGCGGCGGTAGTCATAGGCGCTCGACAGCTTGCCATAGCCGTTCTCGCAGACCGTCAGGATGAACTGCTCGCGGTCCTTCAGGTCGTTGTAGCGGTCGGCGCCCATGCCGTGATCGCCCTCGCGCTCACCCTTCCACGGTGCGAACTTGAGATACGTCTCACGCTCCTCGGGCGTTGCGCCGACACGGTGCAGGACCGACAGCGAGATGACCTCGTCGTCGCCCTTCAGCGTGACACCGCGGACGCCGGTCGACGTCCGGCTCTGGAACTCGCGGACGTCGTCGCCGGCAAAGCGGATCGCCTTGCCGAGCTTGGTGGCGAGCAGCACGTCGTCATGCTCGCTGAGCAGCGCGACGCCGATCAGCTTGTCCTCCGAACCCTCTTCGAAGCGCATCGCGATCTTGCCGTTCGACGGCACGTTGGTGAACGCATCCATCGCGTTGCGGCGTACGAGGCCACGCTGCGTCGCGAACATCACGTGCAGGCGGCTCCACTCGCTGAGATCCTCCGGCAGCGGGAGCACGGTCGAGATCGTCTCGCCCGGCGCCAGCGGCAGCAGGTTGATCATTGGCCGACCACGCGTGGCGGGGCCACCCTCTGGCAGGCGCCAGACCTTGTAGCGATAGACCTTGCCGAGGTTCGAGAAGAACAGCACCGGGGTGTGCGTCGAGGTGACGAACAGCTCGGTGACGACGTCCTCGTCCTTCGTCGACATGCCCGCGCGACCCTTGCCGCCGCGGGCCTGTGCGCGGAACGTGTCGAGGCTGGTGCGCTTGATATAGCCCTGCATGGTCACGGTGACGACCATGTCCTCGCGCTCGATCAGGTCCTCGTCGTCGATGCCGTTGGCGGCAGCCGCAATCTCGGAACGGCGCGGCGTGGCGAATTCGTCGCGGATCGCGATGAGCTCGCCGCGCATCACTTCGTACAGCTTGGCGCGATCGCCGAGGATGTGGAGCAATTCGCCGATCGTCGCGGCCAGCGCCTTCAGCTCGTCGCCGATCTCGTCGCGGCCGAGCAGTGTAAGGCGATGCAGGCGGAGATCGAGGATCGCGCGGACCTGCGGCTCGGACAGCTTGTAGATGCCGTCCGCCTGCTTGTCCTCGACCGCCTCGACCAGCGCGATGTACGGTGCGATCTCCTCGACCGGCCATTCGCGCGCGAGCAGCTTACCGCGTGCCTCGGCGGGGCTCGACGACCCGCGGATGATCTTGACGACTTCGTCGAGGTTGGTGACCGCGATGACGAGGCCGAGCAACAGATGCGCGCGCTCTCTAGCCTTGGCGAGTTCGAACTTCGACCGTCGCGTGATGACCTGCTCGCGAAAGGTGATGAACGCGCCGATGATGTCGCGCAGGTTGAGCAGTTCGGGACGGCCGCCGCGGATTGCGAGCATGTTGGCGGGGAAACTCGACTGCGCCGGCGTGTGCCGCCAGAGCTGGTTGAGCACCACGTCGACGGTCGCGTCGCGCTTCAGGTCGATGACGATACGCACGCCCATCCGGCTCGATTCGTCGCGGATGTCGCTGACGCCTTCGATCCGCTTGTCCTTGGCGGCTTCGGCGATCTTCTCGACCAGGCCGTTCTTGCCGGTCTGGAACGGGATCTCGGTCAGGACGATCGAGCGACGGTCGCCCTTGCCCTCCTCGACGATGTGGCGCGAGCGGACGATGATCGAGCCGCGGCCGGTTTCGTAGGCGGACTTGGCGCCCGCGCGGCCGAGGATGATCGCGCCGGTCGGGAAGTCGGGACCGGGTACGATCTCGAACAGTTCTTCCGTCGTGATCGCGCTATTGTCCATGTAGGCGAGGCACGCGGCGATGACTTCGCCGAGATTGTGCGGCGGGATGTTGGTCGCCATGCCGACCGCGATGCCGCCCGCGCCGTTGACCAGCAGGTTCGGGAAGCGCGCCGGCAACACCGAAGGCTCGCGCTCCGAGCCGTCATAGTTGGGCGTGAAGTCGACGGTGTCCTTGTCGAGATCGCCGAGCAACGCGTTCGCCACCTTGCCGAGGCGCGCCTCGGTGTAGCGCATTGCCGCGGGCGGATCGGGATCCATCGAGCCGAAGTTGCCCTGGCCGTCGATCAGCGGCACGCGCATCGACCAGTCCTGGGTCATGCGGGCCAAGGCGTCGTAGATCGAGCTGTCGCCGTGCGGATGGTATTTACCCATCACGTCGCCGACGATGCGCGCGGACTTGCGGTAGGGCTTGCCGGCGACGAAGCCGCTCTCGTGCGCGCCGTACAGGATGCGGCGATGCACGGGCTTGAGGCCGTCGCGGACGTCGGGCAGCGCGCGCGCGACGATGACGCTCATCGCATAGTCGAGGTAGCTCGACTTCATCTCGTCGACGATCGAGATCGTGGCGATGCCGGCGGGCTCGCCGCCCTGGGGTTCGGCGAGTATGGTCTCGTCGGTCAAATCTGAACGCTTTCGGCTTGTTGCGGTGTTGTGACACACCTTAGCCGAGGGGGGGGCACCTTACTACCCCCGCGCACGCGTACGCACGCGAGGGAGAAGGGTTTCATCGTTAATTACGGGTTATTTGCAGGCGGTCTTGGTCTTGTTGCCGGCGAGCGAGCAATTGTAGGTGACGGACTTGCCGTTCGCGAGCTTGGCGGTGACCATGCGGCCCTTGGCGACGGTCGTGGTGCGCTTGGCAACCTTGGTGTTGCCGGCGGGCGTTGTGGTCTTGGTCGTCGTCGTGTGCGTCGCGACGGTCTTCGGCTGGACGGTCTTGGTCTGAGCCTGGGTCGCGGCGACTGCTGCGGTGCCGGACAGCAGCGTCGCGGCGGCGAGGATCGCGAGGGGGAGGGACTTCTTCATGCGGGTATCCTCTCGTTTCGGCCTTGGTGGACGATGTAGAGAGACTGCACCGGAGGACCTGAACGGACTGTGGCAGATAGGTGAAATCCGCGTCATGGATCGGGTTACGGACGTCGACGATCCTCCCCCGCCAGGGGGAGGTGGCGCCGAAGGCGACGGAGGGGGAGGACACGGAACAGACGTTTCGCGTTCCGCCCCCTCCGTCTGGCAAGCGCCAGCCACCTCCCCCTGGCGGGGGAGGATTGTAGGCCGTTACGGCGTGACTTCGACCCCGTCCCAGGCGAACAGCTTCCCGCTATCCGGCGCGCGCAGGCCGTCGATGACGTCGAGCAACTGCACCGCAGCTCGGTCCGGCTTGAACAGGTTGCCGGGCGTCACGTTGCCCTGGAACGGCTTCGACAGACCGGTGTCGACCGTGCCTGGATGCAGGCCGACGACGATGCCGCTGGAGTTCCGGCGCTTGTCCTCGATCGAGATCGTCTTCACCAACTGGTTCAGTGCAGCCTTCGACGCACGGTACCCGTACCAGCCGCCGAGCTTGTTATCGCCTATGCTACCAACCCGCGCCGAGAGCACCGCGAACACGATCCGCCCCGCCTTCGGCATCGTCGGCAGGAAGTGCTTCGCCACCAGCGCCGGCCCGATCGCGTTGATCGCGAAGTTGCGCGCCATCCACACCGGATCGAGCTCACGCATCGCCTTCTCGGGGCCGTTGTCGCCGTCGTGCAGCAACCCGGTCGCGACGATCACCAGCGCCGGCGAACCGACCCGCAAAGCCGCCGCCGCAATGCTGGCCTCGTCCTCCAAGTCGAGATGCCGATCGTCACTCTCCGACCGCGCGAACCCGTAGACCGTGTCGAACGCACCTTCCTCGATCAGCGCCTCCTCCAGCGCCTTGCCGATCCCGCCCGACACACCGATGACGACCGCGCCGCTCACTTGCGGACGAACCGGAACTGCGCGTCGCTGCTGCCCGCCGCGTCATACGCATAGCCGTCGCTGTCGAACCCCTTGATCCCCTCGATGTCGTCGACCCGGTGTTCGACCAGCCACCGCGCGACCATCCCGCGCGCCTTCTTCGCGTGGAAGCTGACGAACTTCTGCGCCTCGCCCTCGCGGAAATCGATCGCGACGACGCGGATCGATTTCGGCAATTTGCCGTCCGCCGCCGCCCAATATTCCTGGCTCGCGAGGTTGAGGATCGTCCCCGATCCCTCCGCCTCGACATCGTCGGCGAGCAGCTTGGCGATCCTGTCCCCCCACCAGTCGGTCAGCTTCGTCTTCCGCGGCGCCCAGCGCGTGCCCATCTCCAACCGGTAGGGGCGCATCAGGTCGAGCGGCCGCAGCAGGCCGTACAGCCCCGACAGCATCCGCACGTGATCCTGCGCGTAATCCACCGCCGCCTCGTCGAGCGTCTTCGCCTCGAGCCCGGTATAGACGTCGCCGGCAAACGCGAACATCGCCGGCCGCTCGGGCAGCGTGTCGAAATCGCGATACCGGTCCGCGTTCAGCTTCGCCAGCGCCGGCGAGATATGCATCAGCTCGGACAGCTTCTTTTGCGTCAGGTGCGCGGCGGCATGCGCCAGCGTCTTCGCCTCGTCGGCGAAGCGCGGCGTGGTCGGGTCGAGCTTGGGTAGCGCGCTCTCGTAATCGAGCGTTTTGGCGGGCGATAGGACAGCGATCATGCGCGCGATCTAGCGACGGCCGGGGGCGCGTTCAATCGACGTTCACGCGCAATCTTACATCCGCGGGATCCAAGCCGCTCGCTTGAACGTATGCATGGCGGATCATATAGCGTCGTCGCGCGCCACTTACGTAAGCGGGCCGACGCAGAGGGAGAGTTTCCGCATGAAGACCATTTCCAAGCTTGCACTGATTGCGGCGTTTGCCACCGGCACGAGCGGCCTCGCGCTGTCGGCGCCTGCGTTCGCCAAGGACAAGAAGGCCGAAGAGGCACCGGCCATGAAGCTGAGCCCCGAAGTCCAGAAGCCCGGCATCGCCGCGCAGACCGCGCTGACCGCCAAGGATTACGCCGGCGCGCAGACCGCGATCGACCAGATCGATGCCGCCGCGAAGACCGATTACGAGAAGTATATCGGCGCCGCGCTCCGCTATCAGCTCGAGAACGAGAAGCTGGTTGCCGCGCAGACGGCCAACCCGAACGCCCCGATGAACGAGACGACGCTGGCAAAGCCACTCGACGCGCTGATCGCCAACCCGGCGACGCCGGCTGCCGATCGCGGCAAATACGCATATCGCCGCGGTGCACTCGCGTTCAACGGCAAGCAGTATCCGATCGCGCTCCAGTATTTCGCGAAGGCCAAGGAACTCGGATATACCAACCCGGACCTCGGGTTGCAGATCGTCAAGGCGAAGATGGAAAGCGGCGACGTGACCGGTGCCACCGCCGATCTCGACGCCTCGATCACGCAGATGACCGCGGCGGGCCAGAAGGCTCCCGAGGACTATTATCGCTATGCGATCGCCAAGTCCTACGCCGCCAAGCGCAACGCCGACACGATGGCGTGGCTGAAGAAGTGGATCGCGGCATATCCGTCGGCGAAGAACTGGCGTGACGTGCTGATCCTGTCGGGCATCCAGGCAAACGCGCTGATCCCGCTCGACGAGGCACAGAAGGTCGACGTGTTCCGCCTGATGCGTGCGACCAATTCGCTCGCCGATCAGACCGACTATCTCCAGTATGCCGACAGCGTAAACCGTCGCGGCCTGCCGAGCGAAGCACAGGCAGTGATCAAGGAAGGCCTCGCCGCGGGCAAGATCCCGGCGTCGAACACGATGGCCAAGGGCCTGCTGGCGGACGCGAGCAAGAACATCGCCAACGACGGTCCGTTGTCGGGTCTCGAAAAGCGTGCTGCGGCCGCTCCGAACGGCAAGCTCGCCGCGGGTACGGCCGATGCCTATCTTGGCCAGAACAACTACGCCAAGTCGATCGAGCTGTATCGCCTGGCGCTGACCAAGGGCGGCGTCGATGCCGACGACGTCAACCTGCATATGGGCATCGCGCTCGCGCGGTCCGGCGACAAGGCTGGCGCCGCGACGGCGTTCTCCGCGGTCAAGGCGTCGCCCAAGGCGGATGTTGCTGGCCTGTGGACGACCTGGCTCGGCGCACCGGCTGCGTAAGCTGCGGCGTCTTGAACAAGGAAGCGGGGTGGCAGCAATGCCACCCCGTTTTCGTTTGTGGGTATGGCTAGCCAATCACGGCGTCCGAACTCCCCTCCCTGAAAGGGAGGGGCGGGGGGGTGGGTTGGCCTGCTTGTGTCACGAAAGTCCGAACCAAGCGGAACCCGACCCACCCCCAACCCCTCCCTTCCAGGGAGGGGCGAAGGCTAGAAGTCGGAAGATCAGTCCACGACCACCGGGATGCCCGACAGTGCCTTCGCCGTCCGGATCGTCAGCGAGGTCTTCACGCTGGCCACGTTGGGGGCGGGCGTCAGGTGCGTCGTCAGGATTTCCTGGAAGCTCTTCAGGTCGGCGGCGACGATCTTCAGGATGAAGTCGATCTCGCCGTTGAGCATGTGGCATTCGCGGATTTCGGGAATGTCGGCGATGTGATGCTCGAACGCGGCGAGGTCGTGCTCGGCCTGGCTGCGCAGCGACACCATCGCGAAGACGGTGATCGGGAAGCCCAGGCGGCTGGCGTCGAGATCAGCGTGATAGCCACGAATGGCACCCGCTTCCTCGAGTGCGCGGACGCGGCGGAGGCACGGCGGCGCAGTGAGCCCCACCTGGTCGGCCAGGTCGACATTGGTCATCCGACCGTCGGCCTGCAACAGCGACAGGATCTGGCGATCGATCCGGTCAAAACTCATTACACGCAACTCCTGATGGGCATCGCAAACCAAGCGATTCATTCCTCATAGCGATAAGATTGTTGCGGCGAAACGCAATTGTCCCACAATGCGACGAAGAGGGTGCCTACCAAAATGGGTTGTTCCTTCGCATCGCCGCGCGCGTTAAGGAATCGGTACGGAGAGCGTGCTAGGCCCGCTGAAGCCGGGGAACGATGTGCGGTTCGACGATAGCCTGAAGACGATCCTTGCCGCCGACATGGCCACCGATTTCGGTGCGCAATCGGCATGGCGGCAGTTGGTCGACCTGATGGGACGTGGTCGTGCGGTCGTCGACGAGCCGGCGATCGCGCGGTTGCGGCTGTTGCGGCAGGCGGTACCGGTCGAGGTCCGTGCCGCGAGTGCGCGGGCGCTCGCCTTTGCCAAGCCCGATGCGCGACTCGTCGGGTTCTTCGCGGAGGACGTTCTGGCGATCGCCGCACCGGTGTTGCGGACTGCCACGCTGGAGCCGAACGACTGGCTCGCGCTTCTCCCGCGACTGACACCGCCCAGCCGTTCCGTACTGCGCCATCGTCGTGATCTGCCCGCCGAGGTCCAGCGTGGGTTGCAGAGCTTTGGCCCGACCGACTTCGTGCTGCCTCAACCCGAAGCGTCAGTCGAGATCGAGACAGCCGAGGCTGAACCGGTCGCGCCCGAGCCCATCGCGCCCGAACCGTTGCCGATCGAACAAGCGCCGGTCCGCGATGAACCGGTTGCGAAGCGTCCGGAACCGGCTTCCGCCGATATTCCCGAGCTGTCCCTATACGCCGCGCCGCTGAGCGAGACCCCGTTCATGGCGCTCGGCGCGGTCGCACGCGGGCTGCCGTTCGTCGCCGAGGCGTTTCGCCACGCCAAGCTAGCCGAGACCGAGCCGACGGTGATTGAGCCGGCTGAACCAGCGCCGGCCGACCGGTTCGAGATTTCCGACCTCGTCGCGCGGATCGAGGCGTTCAATCGCGACCGTACCGTCGACGCCGCGACACCCGCGCCCGCGGCCGTTGAAATCGAGGGCTTCCGCTTCGAGACCGATGCGCAAGGGATCATCCGCATGGTCGACGGCGTTGCGCGCTCTGCACTGGTCGGCGTGTCGCTCGCCTATGCCGCGCAACAGGGTGAGGCGCATCTCGACGGAGTGGCAGCAGGCGCGTTCCGCCGACGCTCGCGGTTCAGTGATGCGCGGCTCGAAGTAGGCGGCCTGTCCGACGCGTTCGGATCATGGCGGCTGTCGGGCGTTCCGGCATTCGAACACGCCTCCGGCCGATTCATCGGTTTCCGCGGAACGGGGCGTCGCCCGCGGCGGGACGAGACGGCCGAGCCGGTTCGTGTCTCGTCGCCGGTGTCCGACTCGCTCCGCCAGCTCGTTCATGAACTGCGCACGCCAACCAATGCGATTGCCGGGTTTGCGGAGCTGATCGAGACGCAGTTGCTCGGCCCGGTCTCGCCGACCTACCGCGACCGTGCGACCACGATCCGCACGCAGGCGGGCGACCTGCTCGCGGCGATCGACGATCTCGATACCGCCGCGCGGATCGAAGGGCGTGCGCTCGACCTGCGCCCGACGACGGTGCCGGTTCGTGCGTTGCTCGACCGGGTCGCCCGCGATCTCCAGCCGCTCGCGACGCTGCGTGGTACGAGCCTGGGCGTGGCGATGCCGGCGGGCGACTGCGACATCCGCGGCGACGATCGTGCGGTCGAGCGGTTGATCGGCCGGTTGCTCGCCGCGCTGGTTTCGGCAGGGCGGAAGGGCGAGCAGCTCGGCGTGGTCGTGCGGCCGGTCGCCGATACCGTGACGATCGAGTTCGACCGACCCGCCGCGCTCGCCGCGCATGCCACCGATGTCCTGCTGAGCATCGATGCCGAACATGAGAGCGACGGCAATGGCGCGCCCTTGCTCGGGACCGGGTTCGCGTTGCGGCTCGCACAGAATCTCGCGGTCGAACTCGGCGGCGTGCTGACGATCGGTGCCGATCGCCTGACCCTTCAGCTTCCGGCCGCGGATACTGTCGATGCGGAGCGGACCGCCGACGAACAGCGGTGACCTATCGCCCCCCGCGCCCGACCGACGCACAACGCGTGGTATGGCCCGAGGAATTCGGCACGCGCTTCACCGTCTTCGCGGACGTCGAAGAGGAATTCGACTGGAACGCCCCGCTGGATCGCCGCAACCGAGCGACGACCGCGATGGCGGCCTTTCCAGAGGCGCATCGCCGGTTTGCTGAACGGGGCGTCGCGCTCGCCTGCATGGTCGACTATCCGGTCGCTACCGATCCGGCGGCCGTCGCGATCCTGTCGCGCGTCGTCGAGGACGGACGGTCGGAGATCGGCACGCAGCTCCATGCCTGGGTCAATCCGCCGTTTCCGGACAGCGCGCCGCCGGGATCGAGTTATGCCGGCAACCTGCCACGCGCATCGGAAGCCGCCAAGCTCGAAACGCTGACCCGGGCCATCACGACCGCATTCGGCCGCGCCCCGCGCGCCTATCGCGCCGGCCGCTACGGTATCGGTCCCAACAGTTTCGCGCTGCTCGCCAGGCTCGGTTACCGGATCGATAGCTCGGTTCGTCCCGGCTATGATTACAGTGCCGACGGAGGCCCCGACTTCTCGATAGCCGACGCCGGTGCGTATCGCGCAGAGGGGATCGTCGAGTTGCCGCTGACCACGGTTTTTACGGGCGGTGCGCGATGGGGTGGCGCGCATCTGTACCGGGCGCTCGGGCGAGTTCCGAAGGGCAGGGGCCTCTTCGCGCGCGCGCACCTGCTGTCCCGGATCGCGCTAACACCCGAGGACATGCCGATCGCTGATGCTCTGGAGGCCGTCGCGGTGGCGGCTGGTGAAGGGCTGCGGTTGCTCAACCTGTCCTTCCACTCGCCGTCTCTGGTCCCGGGTCACACGCCTTATGTTCGCGACGCGGCGGATTTGAAGCGTTTCCACGACTGGTGGACCGCGATGCTCGACGAGTTTGAGCGGCGTGGGATTCGCAACGCCTCGCTTGACGAGATCATCGCGGCGTTGGGGTAAGGCGTCGATTGTTTCCCCGCGAAGGCGGGGACCCAGACTGGGCTCCCGCCTTCGCGGGAGAACAAGAAATGGCCGCGCCGCTGCGGCCTTGACGCGCTTTCGTATCTGGCGGGAACATCACGTTCGACAAGTTCGACCGCCGTTGCATGTGCAATAGCCACACTGCGCGCCAACTCCAACAGACTCCCCTCCCTGGAAGGGAGGGGCAGGGGGTGGGTTGGTTTCCGCATGTCCGACCGTTGAGGCTCAAGCTGGCCGACCCACCCCCGCCCCCTCCCTTCCAGGGAGGGGAGATCGTCGTGGTTTGGGCTTCGTTGCAGCTCTCACCTTGACGTCAAAGCTGTACCCCAAACCAGAAAGGGCGGCCCGTTGCCGGACCGCCCTTCTGATACGCAGATACTGAAAGCGAGATTAGCGCTTCGAGAACTGGAAGCTACGACGAGCCTTCGCCTTGCCGTACTTCTTGCGCTCGACGACGCGGCTGTCGCGGGTCAGGAAGCCTGCCGCCTTCACCGATGCGCGCAGCACCGGCTCGAAGCGGGTCAGTGCCTGGCTGATGCCATGCTTGACCGCGCCGGCCTGGCCCGAAAGGCCACCACCCTTGACGGTGCAGACTACGTCGTACTGACCTTCGCGCTCGGTGATGCCGAACACCTGGTTGATGACGAGACGCAGCGTCGGACGTGCGAAATACACTTCCTGGTCACGACCGTTGATCGTGATCTTGCCGGTACCGGGCTTGACCCAGACGCGCGCGACGGCATCCTTGCGACGGCCGGTCGCGTAGGCGCGGCCCTGCTTGTCGAGGATCTGCTCGCGCAAAGGCATCGGCTCGCGGACGGGCTCGTTCGAGACCGGTGCTGCGATATCGCCTTCGCTGGTCGGCAGAGCCTGCTCGGCGGGGGCAGCCGGCGCGGGCTGGTTGGTCAGGCTCGCGAGATCGGCGAGCGACTGGCGGTTGTCGGACATTATGCGCCCACCTTGTTCTTGCGGTTCATGCTGCCGATGTCGAGCACGGCAGGGTTCTGTGCCTCGTGCGGATGCTCGGTGCCCTTGAAGATACGCAGGTTGCGCATCTGCTCACGACCCAGTGGGCCGCGCGGGATCATGCGCTCGACGGCCTTTTCGAGAACGCGCTCCGGGAAGCGACCGTCGAGGACCTTGGCGGCAGTGATGCCCTTGATGCCGCCGGCATAACCGGTGTGCTTGTAATAGATCTTCTTCGCGGCCTTGTTGCCGGTGAAGCGGATCTTATCGGCGTTGATCACGACGACGTTGTCACCGCAATCGACATGCGGGGTAAACGACACCTTGTGCTTGCCGCGCAGGACGTTGGCGATGATCGATGCGGCACGACCGACGACGAGACCTTCCGCGTCGACGATATGCCACTGCTTCTCCACCTCAGCCGGCTTTGCCGACTTGGTGGTCTTCATGAGCGCCTTCATGGGCGTTAGACCTTCCAGATTGAATGCAAGCGCACCAAGGGGAGGCCCCGCAGCGCGAATGCCGGCCTAATGCTGAAAGGGGGGCTTCAAGTCAAGCTTTCCGCCGGTTTCCTGACGGGTATTATTATACCCGCGCGTAATGCGGGGTGCGGTGCCGACTGCGTGGGCGGCGAACATCGCGGCTATCAGGAGGAGTGCGGCGTTGCCCTGGTGCGCGACCGCGACGTCGATCTGCACGCCGGTCATCAGCGTGGCGATGCCGAGCATGATCTGGAGCGTGACAAGCCCGACGACGAAGAAGCCAGCGCTGCTGCCCGTCTTGGTTGCCTTGATCGACAGCCAGATCAGCCCGGCGGCGGCGGCAAACGCGAACCAGCGGTGGATGAACTGCACGACGATCGGGTTGTCGACCGCGTTGCACCAGGCAGGGTTCACCATCGGCACGTCCGCGGGGAACAGCCCGTCACCCATCAGTGGCCAGCTCGCGAACGCATAGCCCGCGTCGAGCCCGGCGGTGAACGCACCGTAGACGAGTTGGACGAACAGCAGCGCCAGCGCGAGGATCGCGACCGGCGCGAGGCGGGCAGGGGCGGCGAGCGGATTGAAGTGCAGCGCCATCAGGTCGAGCGCGGTCCACACGATCCCGGCGAGGATCGTCAGCGCGGTCAACAGGTGGACGGCGAGTCGGATGTGGCTGACGTCGGTGCGGACGGAAAGACCCGAGGCGACCATCCACCAACCGATCGCGCCCTGGAACGCGCCAAGCGCCAGCAACGCCGACAATCGCCAGCCATAGCCGACCGGGATGCGCTTGCGCACCGCGAACCAGATCAGCGGCACCGCGAACACGAGGCCGATCACGCGGCCCCATAGCCGGTGGAGATATTCCCAGAAGAAGATCGCCTTGAACCCGCCGACCGTCATGTCGGCGTTGAACGCGGCATATTCGGGGATGCGCTTGTAGGCGTCGAACTCAGCCTGCCACTGCGCGTCGTTGAGGGGCGGGATGATCCCGCTGATCGGCTTCCACTGCGTGATCGACAGCCCCGACTCGGTCAGCCGCGTGATCCCGCCGATGACGACCATCGCGACGATCAGGCCGGCGACCGTGAACAGCCACAGGGCGACGGAACGAGGACGGGCTTTGCTGAGGAAGGCGGCGCTGGGTTGAAGCATGGTTAGGAGATAGTGGTTTGCGAGGCGGGGCGCCATCGGTTCGTGGCGCGCCGTTGCTTCATGTTGCTGGGAGCGATCGAGGGCCAAGACTCCAGTAGCCGGTGCACTACTCCTCATTGTTCTCCCGCGAAGGCGGGAGCCCAGACTGGGCTCCCGCCTTCGCGGGAGAACAATGAGGAGGGAGTGAACCCTTCAGAATCTGGCGTAACTTGCCACCAAAATTGACAATGTAATGTTGTATCCTGTCAACGAGGCGTCTATATCCAACGAACGATGACGCCCTCGGCCACGCATACCCACCGCTTTGCCGGACTCGATCGCTATGCGATCGGGCTGTCGGGCCTGTGCATGGTGCATTGCCTCGCGACCTCCGTGCTGGTCGCGCTGATGTCGACGGCCGGCGGTTTCCTGCTCGATCCGATCTTCCACGAAGTCGGCCTGACGATCGCGATCGGCCTGGGCGCACTCGCGCTCGGCCGCGGCGTGCTGAACCACGGCTATATGATGCCCGCTGCGATGGGTGCGCTCGGGCTCGGCATCATGGCGGGCGCGATGACGCTGCCGCACGACAGCGGTGGCGGCGAGACGTTGTGGACGATCGTCGGCGTCGGGCTGCTCGCATTCGGCCACGATCTCAACCGTCGCGCCGAAAGCTGAGCGGGTTGCTGGAACCGTTCCGGCATCCTACTTCACCCAGCATGGCGCACGCTCACACCCACACCGAACCGCAGGGCGCCGATCTCACCGTCGCAGCACAGACGACACTCGAAAAGGCCGGCGAGCAATGGACGACGATGCGCGCCAGCGTGTTCGCCGCCCTCGCCAGCTTCGAGAAGCCGGCATCGGCTTACGATATCGCCGAGGCGGTCTCGAAGGCCGAAGGTCGCCGGGTCGCCGCGAACAGCGTGTACCGCATTCTCGACCTGTTCGTCGGCGCGAACCTCGCGCGGCGAGTCGAGAGCGCGAACGCCTATGTCGCCAACGCACACCCGGATTGCTTGCATGACTGCATCTTCCTGGTCTGCGACTCGTGCGGCCAGACCACGCATCTCGATAACGACACGATCACCAAGGGCGTCCGCAGCGCGGCGGAAGCGGCCGGCTTCTCCCCGGTCCGCCCGGTGATCGAAGTCCGTGGGCGATGTGCGGACTGCGAGGCGAAGTAGCCGCCTTCTCGTCCGTCATCCTGGGCTCGACCCAGGATCCAGAGCCCGGCAGCGCCGCGATCTAGGCTCTGGATCCCAGCGTTCGCTGGGATGACGGCGTTATTAGGTAACGAAGGGTTAGAAGGGTTTTATTACCCCAACGCCTTCCCCATCCGGATCATCGGCACTGGGACCTCACCCGGAGTCTCGATCCGCTCGATCGGCAGATACCCGCAGGCCCGGTACAGCGGCTCTCCGGCCAGCGTCGCCATCATTTCCGCGCGCGCAAACCCGGCCTCTCGCGCCGCGGCCTCGCAGATCGACAACACCAGCCGCCCGACACCCCGCCGCGTAAAATCCGGATCGGTATACATTGCCCGTATCCGCGCGGCGTCGCGCACCGGATCGAGCAACGCCGCGTCGCGCAACGCCGTGCTGTGATCGCCGCCATACAGCGTCGCCCGCCGACTCCATCCGCCACATCCGGCCAGCCGACCGTCCGCCTCGACCAGCATATACGTCCCGTCCGCGATCAACTGCGTATCAAGCCCCATCACCGCGCGGCTCGCCTCGACCTGTGCCGGCGTAAGAAAGTCTCCCTGCAGAGCGCCGATCGCACGGGCCATCAACGTCGAGATCGCTGGGATATCCGCCGCTTCTGCAACGCGGTGCGTAAAGTTCATATTTGTGCACTTCCCGAGCGATTCCAGTGCGAATGCTAGCGCAGGACACGGTAGCAATCGACACGATACGCGCGCTGCATTAAGCCCGTCCGATGGCCGACCTTCCCTCGACACCGCTGCTCGACACCGTTTCGACGCCCGACGACCTCCGCAAGTTGCATCCGGACCAGCTCCGCCAGCTTGCCGACGAACTGCGTACGGAGACGATTTCCGCGGTCGGCACCACTGGCGGGCATCTCGGTTCGGGCCTCGGCGTGGTCGAGCTGACCACTGCGATCCACTATGTCTTCGACACCCCGCGCGACCGGCTTGTGTGGGACGTCGGCCACCAGTGTTATCCACACAAGATCCTCACCGGACGCCGTGACCGGATTCGCACGCTGCGGCAGGGTGGGGGGCTCAGCGGCTTCACCAAGCGGAGCGAAAGCGAATACGATCCGTTCGGCGCGGCGCATTCGTCTACCTCGATCTCGGCGGCGCTGGGCTTTGCGATCGCCAACAAGATTGCGGGGACGCCGGGCAAGGGCATCGCTGTGATCGGCGACGGCGCGATGTCCGCGGGTATGGCGTACGAGGCGATGAACAACGCCGCGCAGGCGGGCAACCGGCTGGTCGTGATCCTCAACGACAACGACATGTCGATCGCGCCACCGGTCGGTGGGTTGTCGGCGTATCTGAGCCGCATAGTATCGAGTCGCGAGTTCCTGGGGTTCCGCGACCTCGCGCGTAAACTCGCCAAGCGGCTGCCACGACCGATCGCCAGCGGGATGCGCAAGACCGACGAGTTTGCGCGCGGCATGACGATGGGCGGGACGCTGTTCGAGGAATTGGGCTTCTATTATGTCGGCCCGATCGATGGGCATAACCTCGAACACCTGATCCCGGTGCTCGAGAACGTCCGCGATGCGGAGGAGGGCCCGATCCTTGTCCACGTCGTCACCAAGAAGGGCAAGGGCTACGGCCCCGCCGAGGCGGCCGCGGACAAGTATCACGGCGTGCAGAAGTTCGACGTGATCTCGGGCGTCCAGACCAAGGCGCCGCCGGGGCCGCCGCAATATCAGAACGTGTTCGGCGCGCAGCTCGTTGCCGAGGCCGCCAAGGACCCGCGGATTTGCGCGATCACCGCGGCGATGCCGTCGGGCACCGGGCTCGACGCGTTCGCCAAGGCCTATCCCGACCGGTTCTTCGACGTCGGCATCGCCGAGCAGCACGGCGTCACCTTCGCCGCCGGCCTCGCCGCACAGGGGATGCGCCCGTTCTGCGCGATCTACTCGACGTTCCTCCAGCGCGCCTACGACCAAGTCGTCCACGATGTCGCGATCCAGAACCTGCCGGTCCGTTTCGCGATCGATCGCGCGGGGCTCGTTGGTGCGGATGGTGCGACGCATGCCGGATCGTTCGACGTCACGTACCTCGCGACGCTGCCGAATTTCGTCGTGATGGCGGCGGCGGACGAGGCCGAACTCGTTCACATGACGCATACCGCCGCGCAGTACGACACCGGCCCGATTGCGGTCCGCTATCCGCGCGGCAACGGTACCGGAGTCGCGTTGCCCGAGACCCCGGAATTGCTGGAAATCGGCAAGGGGCGTGTCGTGCGCGAGGGCAAGAAGATCGCGATCCTGTCGCTCGGCACGCGTCTCGAGGAAGCGCTCAAGGCCGCCGAGGTTCTCGAAGCCAAGGGCTTGTCGACTACGGTAGCGGATCTTCGCTTCGCTAAGCCGCTCGACGTCGACCTGATCCGCAAGCTGCTCACCACGCACGAAGTCGCGGTGACGATCGAGGAGAATTCGGTCGGTGGCTTCGGCGCGCACGTACTGACGATGGCTTCGGATGAGGGGCTGATCGACGGTGGGCTTAAGCTGCGCACGCTGCGCCTGCCCGACGTGTATCAGGATCAGGACAAGCCCGAAGTCCAGTATGCCGAAGCCGGGCTCGATGCGACCGCGCTGGTGGATACCGTGCTCAAGGCGCTGCGCCACAATTCGGGCGGGGTTGCCGAAGCGCGCGCATGACCGGGCCGACCAAGGGTCTTGTGATCATTACGCTGGCGGTGATCGTGATGGTGTCGTTGAATATCGCGATGTGGCGGCGGATGCGGGGTGGGCTGGCTGCGGCGAAGGCCGAGCAGGCGGCGAACCCCGAACTGTTCGATGAGGACGGTTCTCGGATTTCGTGACTGAGAACCACCCCGGCGCAGGCCGGGGCCCAATTGGGAAACGTTGGTAACGGAGCGCGGTGCCTCGTTACTGTGACCTCACCAATTGGGACCCGGCCTTCGCCGGGGTGGTGTACCGTCAGGTAGGCGAGGTCACCCGCCCAAGTAGTGTGTTTGCGCGGCGTCTGTAGCGCTCACCGCAAGGATCGACCGCGCTTTACTTGGCGGTAGAGCTTGCCCTCGACCATCGCCACTCGCCGCGATGACGCGCTCCAGCAAGTCCTGCCCTTCACGCCACCAGCCGATCCCGCTCGCGGCATTCAAATGCCCTTGCGGCCCGGCATCGACGAAATGGCTGCCCCAGTCCGCCGCCATGCTGTGCGCGCGCTCAGGCGTGACCCAGGGGTCGTCGCTGCTCGCCACCACGATCGATGGGAATGGCAGGGGCGTGCGCGGAGTCGGCGAGAAGCCCTTCAGTTCGGCCTGCGCGCCGCCGCGATCGACATCCGCCGGCGCCACCAGCAACGCGCCCGCTACCGGCCAGCCATAAGGCTGCGGGCTGAGTTCGGCCCACCACGCTACTGCGAGGCACCCGAGACTGTGCGCGGCGAGGATCACCGGTGCCTGTGCCTGCCGGATCGCTTCGTCGAGACGCGTCACCCACGCGTTGCGGTGCGGCGTGTTCCACATGCCAAGCTCGACGCGGACCGTGTCGGGTCGAGCCTCTTCCCACAACGTCTGCCAGTGCGAAGGACCCGATCCACCAAGGCCGGGCACGGTCAGGATCGTCGGCTGGACGGAATCATACGGTGCGAAACTACCCACAGCGCTTCTCCTTCTCCAAAACCTCGTTCTTCGAGGTCGGGAGCGTGGCCGAAGGACGCTCTAGGGCACGCCATCCGGTCACGATCCCATGCGCTCAAGATAATCCTACCTGTTCGGTAGGCAATGACATTGCGGCGAAAGGAAGGCAGCTTGCGGCAATCGGATCGGGCGGCGATAGCGGGCGGATGATGAAGGTACGTGCAGACCAGATGCTGGTGGACAGGGGGCTGGTCGAGTCGCGGACGCGCGCGCAAGCGCTGATCATGGCGGGCCTCGTGTTCGCGGGGACGAAGAAGGTCGACAAGCCGGGACAGACGCTCGCGGACGACGTGCAACTCGACGTACGTGGCCGCGATCACCCTTGGGTGTCGCGCGGCGGGATCAAGCTGGCGCACGGCCTTGCGCATTTCGGCTGGGACGTAACCGGCGCGGTCGCGATCGACGTCGGTTCGTCGACCGGCGGCTTTACCGACGTCATGTTGAAGAACGGCGCCGCAAAGGTCTACGCGGTCGACAGCGGGACGAACCAGCTTGCCTGGTCGCTCCGGCAGGATGACCGCGTCATCGTCCACGAGCAGACGAGTGCGCGGATCCTCACGCCTGCGCATATCCCGGAGCCGATCGACCTGATCGTCTGCGATGCGAGCTTCATCGGCTTGGCCAAAGTGCTGGAGCGGCCGATGTCCTTCGCTAAGCCGGACGCGCGGCTGATGGCGCTGGTGAAGCCGCAGTTCGAGGCTGGGCGTGGTGAAGTGGGGAAGGGCGGTGTCGTCCGCGATACCGCGATCCACCAGCGCGTCTGCGACGAGGTCGCGACGTGGCTGACGGGGCAGGGGTGGAGCGTGGTTGGCGTGGTCGAGAGCCCGATTACGGGGCCCGAGGGTAATGTCGAGTTCCTGATTGCTGCTTTGCACGGCGAGAGTTCGACGGCGGAACAGCCGGCCTCGGACGTGCCAGACCGTTCCGGAACGCCCCCGTCATCCTGACGAACGTCAGGACCCAGACCCACTCGGCGGGCATAGTGCGCTGCCATGTAATGCTTCGTCATCCCCGCGGAGGCGGGGACCCAGATACTCAAACTGTCGCGATTACGTCGTAAGGTTTGCCAGTATGGGTTCCCGCCTGCGCGGGAATGGCGGTTGAATGTTCGGCGGGGATAACCGGCGGCACCGTGCCGGAATGAACCACTAGCGGAACGATTCTCCACCAAACTCGGTTTACCGATCGCAAAATGCGCGCCAGGACGAGCGCGCGTAGAGGCGGAAGGATTTGTGTGGGCGGTATCGCTTCGAAGGGCCAGTTGAGGATGTCGTTCCTCCGCTGGGCGGTCGTGACCGTGCCCCTGATCCTGTTGCTCGGCTTCCTGTCCGGCCGATCGGTCAGCGTCGGCAGCGAGAATGCCTGGTACATGGCGCTTGTGAAGCCCGCGCTGAACCCGCCGGGCTGGGTGTTCCCGGTCGTCTGGACCACGCTCTACATCCTGATCGGGCTGGCGCTCGCGATGATCCTCAACGCGCGGGGCGCTCGGTTGCGCGGGCTGGCCGTTGCGCTGTTCGTCGGCCAGTTCCTGCTCAACCTCGCCTGGACGCCGATGTTCTTCGGCGCGCACAAGATCGGGCTGTCGGTACTGGTGATCGTCGCGATGCTGTCATTGTCGATCGCCGCGACCTTTGTATTCGCGCGTATCCGCCCCGCCGCGGCGTGGCTGATGGTGCCGTACATGGTGTGGATCAGCTTTGCCGGCGTGCTCGCGTTCAGCATCGGGCAGTTGAACCCCGATGCCGAAACCCTTGCACCCGCGCCGCATACGTCCCAAATGCTGTGACGCAGCAGTCACTGTAACAGTCACTGCGACAGTCTTTGGGATTTTGAAGCAATGCAGTCCGAAAACCGCGTGTTCGACGATATCGTCAAGGTCTTGAACGGTGCTGCCGGTACGCTTGCGGGCGTCGGTCGCGAAGCCGGTTCCGGTGCGCGGGAACGCGCGCGCGAATGGCTCGGCGGGCTCGACTTCGTCAGCCGCGAAGAGTTCGACGCCGTGAAGGCGATGGCATCGGCCGCACGCGATGAGAACGACGCGTTGAAGGCTCGGCTTGACGCGCTTGAGGCAAAGTTCGCAGGACAATCGACGGTGAATGCACCACTCGGGGCGTCGGTCGACTGACTTTTCCACAGTTTTCCGCAGAATTGGGGCCGATGGGGTTGTCGGGGCGTTTTTGCCTCGGCACCCTTTGTCGTGCGATAAGGACCGCCAGGACCCTATGATGCTTGAACACGCCGACCACGACCACGAAGACGCCGCCCCGATCGACATGCTCGAGAGCTATTACGCTGCGCATGGCTGGGAGCATGAGCGTCACGACGACGAGATCGTTGCGACCGTCAAGGGAAGCTGGGCGACCTACGAACTGCGCGCGCTGTGGCGCGAAGACGATAGTGTCCTGCAATTCCTCGCTTTTCCCGACATCAAGGTGCCCGACGAGCGGCGTCAGGCTGTGTACGAGACGATCGGGCTGGTCAACGAACAGCTCTGGATCGGGCACTTCGAACTCTGGTCGTCGAGCGGCATCCTGCTGTTCCGGCACGCGGCGATGGTCGATGGTGGTGACGACGGCACGATGTCGCTCGACGCGGCGGAACTGCTGGTCGAATCGGCGATCGAGGAGTGCGAGCGCTTCTATCCCGTGTTCCAGTTCGTGCTGTGGGGCGGAAAGAGCCCCAAGGAAGCGATCGCCGCCGCGCTGATCGAAACGCACGGCGAGGCGTGAGCTTTCCGGCAGGTCCGCTGTGGCTGATCGGTTGCGGCAACATGGGCGGGGCGATGCTGCGGCGGTGGATCGCCGCCGGGCTCGAGCCGGCGACTGTTACGGTAATCACGCGGAGCGGGCAGGGGGCGCCCGAAGGCGTCCGTTCGCTGACCGCGCTCCCCGACGAAGAGGCTCCCGCGACGGTGATGCTCGCGCTGAAGCCGCAACAGATCGATGCGGCGCAGGCTTTGCTGGCGCCCATGCGAGGCAAACCGCAGTTGCTCATTTCGATCCTCGCCGGTGTCGACCACGCGGCACTCTCCCAGCGGTTCGCGGCTGACACGATCGTCCGCGCGATGCCCAACCTTCCGGTGGCGATCGGCAAGGGCGTGACTTCGCTCTACACCGCTGGGGCGTCGGAAGAGGCGATCGCGGCGGCGGAAGCGTTCGCAGCCCCGCTCGGCCATTACGAATGGATCGCCGACGAAGCGCATTTCGATGCGGTGACCGCGCTTGCCGGATCCGGCCCCGGGTTCGTGTTCCGATTCGCCGATGCGCTCGCCAGGGCGGGTGCAGCGCTCGGGCTGCCGGTGGAGCAGGCGGCGCGTCTCGCTATCGCCACGCTGGAGGGTTCTGCGATCATGGCGGCCGAGGCGGACGTATCGCCCGGCATACTCGCCGACCGCGTCGCCAGCCCCGGCGGATCGACCCGCGAGGGCCTGAACGTCCTCGACCGCGACGATGCCTTGGTCGCGCTGCTTACCGCGACGCTGGCCGCCTCCGAACGCCGCAACGCCGAAATGGCGGCTGCGGCGCGCTAGAGGTGGCGTCGAATGTCGTGAGTCGCTAGCCGCGCGGTGCTGCCGCGGTGAAGGCCGCGGCGATTGCGGCGTGCATCGGCTTGGCGGCGAATGCGGCGTCATACGGGCAGGGGCGGCGGCGAGCCTTGTCCTTGCGCGGCTCGAAACCCTCGATCCAGCTGTAGCGGTCGGTCATGCCCCACAACAGCACGTCCTTCAGCGCCGGGTAGGCGAACATCAGGTCCAGATAGCCGCGCGTGAAGTCGGCGACCCCCTGGTCGCGTGTGGCGACGTCGGCGGGGAGATTGTTGTCGCGGACGTCGAGTTCGGTGATGACGATGGCATAGCCCATCGCGGTGACGGCATCGATGAAACGACGCCATTCGCCTTCGAGCACGGCGATCGTGGCGCGAGTGTCGGTGCCTTGCGTGACGAGGTGCGACTGAACGCCGAGCGCATCGACCGGAACGCCGCGCGCCTTGAACCCCTCCAGCAGCTTGAGGACGCCAGCGCGGTGCTGTGCGTTGCCCGGCTCCCAGCTCATATAGTCGTTATAGACGAGTTGCGCGTGCGGGGCTGCGGTGCGCGCCGTGTGGAAGGCAAGGTCGAGCGTCGCCTCGGGGCTGCCGAGGGCGCGGGACAGGGCGGTCGTGTACAGCGTGCCGTCGGCGGGAGTGACCGCCTCGTTGACCACGTCGTAGCTGCGGATGCGCGTACCGTAGCGCTGGCATACCGTTGTGATGTGCCGGAAGAGCAACTGTTCCGCCGCACGCGCAGGCGTCGCGCCGAAATCGTGGCTTTCCTCCCATTTCGGCATCCATTTCGGCTGGTGCCACAGGAGGTTGTGGCCGCGGACGGGCAGCGCGTTGGCGTCGGCCCATGCCATCATCGCGTCGAACCGCGTGAAGTCGAAGGTCGTGGCGCTGGGGCGGAGCGCCTGCCACTTCATCTCGTTCTCGGGGACCAGCAGCCCGCAGTCGCGCTTCAGCAGTCTCGCATAGGCCGGGTTGGCGAACGAGCCGCGGTCCGCGCCGGGTTCGCTCCACGCAAAACAGGAGCCGAGGCGCATCCCCTTGGCTGCTGCCAGTGATTGCAGGCTCCCGTCGGCGCCCGTCTGGCGCAGGATCGATCGCGCCTGAGCATTCGCCGCAGCGCCGGCAGCCGCGAGCCCCGCCAGCATGCCCAGTCCGTCCCGTCGTGTAATGTCCACGAAGCATCCTCATTATATTTTTGTGATAGCGCTATCGTTGTTAGATATCGGGACGATGTCAATCGCTTACCGGGCCGCCAAGGCCTGCGCGCCGCCAGGTCGCAAGCGGGTGACGCAGGCGGGTGATGGGGCGGGTGACGTGGCGGGCGGCATGAACTAGATCGACATCATGCCTGGGCTCTTCGATCATCTTATGCCGGCGAAACGCTGGACGCCGTCGCGGTACCGTGCGTTGCTGCGTGCACGTGGGCCGCGGTCCGTGCAGTTCCGCACGCGTGCGGCGATCCTGACGGGCGCGATCCTGATCGGGGTGGTCGCGACGCTGTTCGCAGAAGCGGCGGACTGGGCGGCTGGGGTGTTCGCCGGGTACGCGCAGAGCTGGCACTGGCTGCCGCTGTTGACGACGCCGCTGACGTTCATGGCGCTGGTCTGGCTGACCCGGCGGTACGCGCCGTTCGCGCGGGGATCGGGTATTCCGCAGGTGATCGCGGCACAGGCCGATCCGAACGAGGCGACGCGGACGCTGATCTCGCCGCGTACCGTCGCCGCCAAGGCCGTGCTGACGATCGGCGCGGTACTGGGCGGTGCGTCGGTCGGGCGCGAGGGGCCGACCGTCCAGCTTGCCGCGGCGGTGATGGGCGCGACGCACCGGCTGGTCCGCGTGCCGTTGCGGGGCGGCGTGCTGATCGCCGGTGGCGCGGCGGGTGTCGCAGCCGCGTTCAACACACCGCTCGCCGGGCTGTTGTTCGCGATCGAGGAACTGGCGTCGGCGTATGAGCAGCGCGTGACGCTGCTGGTCCTCGCCGCGATCGTCATCGCCGGGATGGTCGCGCAGTCGGTGCAGGGCGACTACATCTATTTCGGTGCGATCGGCGCGCATATGCCGTTGCTGTCGGCGCTGCTGGTAGCGCCGGTTGCGGGAATCGCCGGCGGGATGGCGGGCGGTCTGTTTTCCCGCACGCTGCTGGCGATGGCGCAGAGCCGCAACCGCATGACGACCTGGACCCGCGCCAACCCGGTCAAGTTCGCCGGAGCGTGCGGCGCCGTAGTCGCGGTGCTGGGCGTGTTCACCGGCCTGACCTGGGGGACAGGCTATTCCGCGGCGCGCGCGATGATCGTCGGTGTCGATGCACCCTTGTGGTTCGGACCCGCCAAGTTCGTCGCGACCGCCGCGACCGCGATCGCTGGGTTGCCCGGCGGGATCTTCGCGCCGTCGCTCGCGGTCGGGGCCGGCGTCGGCAATTTGCTCCGCGAAGTGTTTCCCGGCGAACCCGCGAGCGCGATCGTGATCCTGGGGATGGTCGCGTATTTCGCGGGTGTCGTCCGCGCGCCGCTGACCGCGGTCATCATCCTGTCGGAGACGACCGCCAGCCGCGGGCTGATGCTGCCGATGTTCGCGACCGCGTTCATTGCGGATGCGGCCAGCCAATGGGTCTGCCGCGAGAAGCTGTACCACGGGTTGTCGAAGACGTTCGCGATGCCCGCAACGCCGAAAGCTCCTTAGGGCCCGATATCGATCGCCTGCGCCTCGGCGCGTTTGGCGGATGCCTTGGCGAAGCCGAGTTGCTCCGCGATCGGATCGTTCCAGCCGTAGGGATCGGTCCGAAACGCGACCTTGCCGGCATCGTCGACATAGACGTTGTGGTACAGCAGCCGGACCGGAATGCGGCGGGGCAGGGGGACGAAGCTCGTCTCGCCCGAATCCTGCGCCGTCTGCCACGCCTCGCCGACGCCTTCATCCTCCGCAAGGATACGCGCGAACCCCAACGCATCCTCGACGCGGACGCAACCATGGCTAAGATGACGCTGGCTGCGATCGAACAAGCCCGGCGCGGAGGTGTCGTGAAGATAGATCGCCTGATCGTTCGCCATGTCGAACTTGACCATGCCTAGCGCATTGCTCGGCCCCGGCTGCTGGACGATCCAGCCATCGCGGACGACCATGTTGTGCGCAGTCAGATACTCCTCGCCGACATTGGCCATCTCGCCGTTCTGGATCGATTTGGGCACGGTCCAGGTGGGATTGGCCACCAGACGATAGATCGGCGACGACAGCGCCGGCGTCTCGCGGCCGGGTTCGCCGACGATCACCTTGCGCTGATCGATCATCGTGCCGTCGCGGTAGTAGCGAAGCTGTGCGGCGGCGGTGTTGACGTCGATCCGCGTGGGTGGTGGCGTTCGCGCCAGCCATCGCCGCCGTTCGAGCCCGACCGCGAGCGCGCGAGCACGATCGCCCGCACCAAGGTTCAGTACCTTCAACGTCTCGGGGCCGACCACGCCGTCTGCGGCAATGCCGTAGTCGGTCTGCAGCCCTTTCAGCGCCTCGGCCATTGCCTGCGTGTAGATCATTGAAGTCGCGGTCGTCGGCGTGGTCGCCGTCGGCGCGGTTAGCGTTGCGGCCACGGCGAGCGGGTCGGTCGACAAGGGAAGATATCCGCTCTCCGCGAGCTGCTCGACGATCGTGGCGACACGCGGGTCGCGGTTGCCGACGCGGATGACGCCGGAGAGTATCGTCTGCACCGGCGTTGCGGTCGACGCCTTGGCGCTGAACGCGAGATACGCGTCGGAGAGCTGTTTATACTCGGCATCCTGCGGTGGGAGACCGTCGAACCAGGCGACGAGATCGCCCTTGGCCAGCGCGCGCGACAGCCCGGTGGCGAGATCGACCTTGGGGCGGGGCAGCGTGTAGACCTGATGCAGCGAGGCGGGGTCGACGCGGCCCTGTGCGAGTGCGCCGGCATAGTTGAGTGCGGCCTTGGTTCGCGCGGCATCGTCGATCGGCGTGGCGCCATCGGCGGGTGCGGGTAGAAATTCGACCCGATCGAGGCCGTGGCGCGCGCGGTCGGCAAGAACCTGATCGAAGGCTGCAATGTTTGCCGTCGTCCAAGTTGCCTTGGCCGGAGTGGCCTTGCCAACTGCCCTTGGTGCCGACTTCGATGCGGTGCGGGGCGGGCTCTCCGCTGCGGTTTTTTTCGGGGCGATGGGCTTGGGCGCCGGGGCAAATCCACCGAGCGCCAGAGCCAGGACCGGCATGCAACCCAGAGCGAGCTGCATCCGTAAAGTTCGTACTGTCATCGGTGGATAACGTTTGGACCGTTCGATGGGCTCACATCAGCGGCGAATTTCTCGGTTCCTGGGTTCGGCTCCCGTCGATCAGCCGAAATCGAAGACGCCGCCGGGTGGTGCCGCGACAAACCTCTCGCGGGGTATCGTCGCTGCGTCCAGCGCCTCGCCCAGCGCGATTTGCGGCGCGTCGCGTGCTTCGTCGGTCAGCTGGAACGTGCCCCAGTGGATGCCGAGCGCCTGTTTCGCATCGACCTCGCCGAAGATGCGTACCGCCTCGGCGGGATCGACATGCTGCCCGGCCATGAACCAGCGCGGGGCGTAGGCGCCGATCGGGATCAGTGCGACGTCGGGCGCGCCGAGACGCTCGCGGATCTGGCCGAAGATCGCGCCATTGCCGTACGCGGTATCGCCCGCGAACCAGATCGCACCGGCGGGTGTGTCGAGCCAGTGCCCTGCCCATAGCGCCATCCGGACGTCGCTCGGCCAGCGGTTCGCCCAGTGATAGGCGGGGGTGACCGTGGTGGTGATGCCTTCGCCGATCGGCAGACGGTCCCACCAGTCGCCGACGACGCACCGGGCGTTGGGCACCGCGGCGCGCAGGATGGTGTCGTTGCCGAGTGGGAGTACGAACAGGGGCGCATGCGCCGCCTGGAGCCTGCGCAGAGTGGCGACGTCGAAATGGTCGTAATGGCAGTGGCTGATGAGGACGACGTCGATCGGCGGCAGGTCGTCGAAGGCGATACCGGGCGCCGCGACTCGCTTTGGCCCGGCGAACGAGACGGGACTCGCGCGCTCCGACCAGATCGGGTCGGTCAGGATGTTGAGCCCGGCCACCTGGATCAGCAGCGACGCGTGCCCGATCATCGTGACACGGATCCCGTCGACGCGCGCGTCAGGCTTGGCCGGGGTGACCGGCACCGAGCGCGGCCATTTCGCGACGCCGCTCGCCAGCTTCCACCGCAGCACGTCTTTCAGGCCGCGATCGGTCGGCGCCTGCCCCGGATTGAAGAACCGGACGCCATCGAAATGGTCGGACGGGGGGCCCTGGTAATAACGGTTCTGCGGCATGTGCCTGCCTAGCCCGAAGCCCCCCGGCCGCCCAGACGCTACTTTGCGTTCTTCACGTATTTGTCGAACCACGCGATCGACCGCTGCCGGACGTCCGCGGACTGTTCGGGCCCCGTCACGCAGTGGCCGGCGTCGGGATAGATCACCAGGCTGACGGGGACGTTGCGATCCTTCAGCGCGTGCCACCATTCGATCGACTGGGTCGGCGGCACCTCGATATCGCGCTCGCCGACATAGATGAACGTCGGCGTCCGCGCGGTCTTCGCGTGATAGATCGCGGAGACGTCCTCATACGCCTTCATGTCGTCGTACATCGACTTGCCGAAGAACGGCAGCAGCCACTGGTCGATGCCGTTGGTGCCGTAATAGCTGACCCAGTTCGACAGGCCGGCGCCCGCGACGATGCCCTTGAAACGGTTGGTCTGCGTGTTGGCCCACATCGCCATGAAACCGCCATAGCTGCACCCGCCAAGGCCGAGGCGCTTGTCGTCGACCGGGGCGACGCGTTCGACCGCATCGACGCCGGCCAGTACGTCGCGCAGGTCGCCACCGCCGAAGTCGCGCTTGTTCGCGGCGGTGAATGCCTCGCCTTGGCCGTAACTGCCGCGCGGATTGGGCAGGAAGACGTAATAGCCCGCCTTGACCAACGCGGCGTTGAGCGAGGTCGGGTAGAGATAGCCGGGCGTCGAGGCCGCCGATGGGCCGCCGTGGACGATCGTGATCATCGGCGCCTTGCCGGCCGGCGCGGTGCCCGAGGTTGGGCGGGGCGCGAGGAGCCAGCCCTGAACGTCGAAGCCTTCGTTCTTCCAGCTGATGCTACGTGCTGTGGCAAGCGCGGGCATCGCGTCGTTGTCGTGCGTGATCTGCTTCACGCCCTGTCCCTGGGGGTTGAGCGGACCTGCGTAGATCGCCGGTGCGTGCTCGTAATCCTGGACCACGGCGGCAGCTATTCGCCCGTCCGCGGAGAACACGGCACGGCCATCGCCTGCGCTCGAGCTTGCCGGTTTGGCAAACCCCGGCACGACCGACTGCCCGGGGGTGAGCGTGCCGAACTGCATCTGGTCGCCTGCCAGCGTCACGGTGCGCAGGCCACCGCGGGTCCAGGCGATCGTCGTCACCGTCGACTTGGCGCCGGCGGTGACGTTGCGCGGGGTGCCGCCCTCCAGCCCGACCGTGAAGACGTCGCCGCCGATCGAGCCGAAATCGCTCATCAGGCCGCCCACATAGGCGACGGTGCGGCCATCGGGGGACACCCGCGGCTGGTTGATCTGCGTCGTCGGCTTGGCGATCGAGCGGACCGCGCCGGTCTGCGCGTCGATCGCGTCGAGCGTCGCCACCCACCAGTTGTTGTCGCCATTGCCGAGCGCGGTCGTCGCGACGAACCCGCGACCGTCCGGCGTCCAGTCATATTCATAGACATAGCGACCCGCAGGCGAGAGCGGCGTCACCGTCGTCGTGGCCTTGGTGATGTCGAACACGGCCAGGCGTTGCTCGTCGCTCTTCTCGCCGATCTCGCCGATCATCCGGACGCCGGCCTGCGTCGCGCCGGACTCCTTGGCGGCGCCGAGCGTCACCAGCAGCGCGATCCGCTTGCCGTCGGGCGAAACGCGCGGCGTCTGCGCAATGCCGGCGATCGTCGCGACGGTGCGCGTCGCCTTGGCGTCGGCATAGGTTAGCCGGACATTGCCCGCCGCGGTGTCGCGGACCAGGAATACCAGGTCGCCATTGGGTGCGAAGGTCAGCCCCGCATAGCTGCACGTCGCGCACGGATCGATCGTCCGCAGCACGTGCCCGTCGGCGACGTTGCGGAGGGTTATGACACCATGCGCGCCGCTGCTTTCAATGGTCGCGGTGCGATCGCCCGCGGGAGACAGTGCGAGCCCGCCATATTGATGAAGCGTCTGCGCGGACGCAGGCGCGGCGGTCGCGAGAAGAAGAACGGCGGTGACGGTAAGACGCATCGGGGGCTCCGGCAGAACAGCGGTTACCCCTGCTTAGCGCTTGGCCGACCTGCGGCAAGCCGGTGTCGTGACTACGCCGTCCAAAGACCTCGCGTCGCGACCGCCAGGCATCCGTAGCGGGCCGAAATCGTCCGTAATCGCGGGTTCGTACCTGCTAGCTCGGGCAGTGAAATCCAAGAGACGCGCTTGGGCTTATGTTGCCACAGTCACTAGCGCTGACGCTTCACCAAAACCGGTCGTTCGCCGTCGATCAACGCTTTGAACCCGCCGAAACCAGACTGCTTGATGATGACCGCGGTGCCGGGGCGCGGTGCGAGCGTCAGAGGTTCGATCGTCTCCCACGCCGTATTGTTGGCCAGCTGGATCAAGAAACGCGCGTAACTTGACGCCCTTACACCGGTGATCGTCGTCTTCACCTCGGTAACCCTCGTGAGCCGGTCGGCCTCGCCGCCGCCAAGAGGGTTTTTTGCCGCATCTGCGAGCCCGAATCTCTGCTGTTTACGCTCGACGACAGCCGCGCGGTCCAGCGCCAGCAAGCTGCCGGACTTGCGCGCGCTCGCTATCTCGCGAGCGGCTGCGTCAAAGCATGAGAGCCGAGCAGCATCGGTCGCAACCTGCTGGCATTCGGCAAGCGCGTCCAATGTTCGCGACGAGGTCCGATCGGGGGCGGCGGTCGCCGGTGCACCGCAGGAGAAGCCCGCCAGAGCGAGGAGTGCAAACGGAACGCAATAGGCACGCAAATCACGCATTGGACTACCTCGAGTCAGAAAAAGGACCGAATCTATCGGTCTGCGCTCCTTGCAGACACTATGTTGCGCTTATGTCACTCTACTGTCGCAAACGGAACCCAAAAGGGCCGAATCGACGATAATCGTTGCGGTGCGCCAATAGCGATCGATACACCCTTCCCGAGCCGGTTCTTATCCGGGGGCAAATGCACGGCGATACGCCGGCAAAAAGGGGCTAATATGACATCTGCTGCTCGTGCACACCTGCTTGCGACCACGCTGCTCATGGGAGCGGCGACGCTTGCCACACCAGCGTTCGCACAAGTCCAGGGTGACAATTCGGGGATCCGTGCCGGCGGCGCGACCGCAACCCAGGCGACCACGCCGGGCGCGAACGCTCAGGGCGAAGTCGGCATGACGACGTCGGAAGCGGCACCTTCCGAGGAAAACAGCCAGGGCGACATCGTCGTTACCGGCTCGCTGATCAAGAACCCTGCACTTATTGCATCGGCACCGGTCACTGTCATTGGGCAGGAGGAAATTCAGCTTCGTCAGTCGAACACCGCAGAAGACGTTCTGCGCACGCTCCCAGGCGCGACTCCGAGCATCGGTTCGGCTGTGAACAACGGCAACGGCGGCGCATCCTACGTCGATCTTCGTGGCCTCGGTTCGTTCCGCAACGTCGTACTGATCGACGGTAACCGCATCGCTCCATCGGGCCTGCTGGGCCGCGTCGATCTGAACAATATCCCGCTCGCACTGGTCGAGCGCGTCGACTCGCTGACCGGTGGTGCTGCCACCACCTACGGTGCCGATGCCGTTTCTGGCGTCGTGAACTTTATCACCCGGTCGGATTTCTCGGGTATCGATGCGTCGGTATCGAACCAGATCACCGAGCGTGGCGATGGTGCTTATTTCCGCGGCGACATCACGATCGGCGCCAACTTCGACGACGGCCGCGGTAACGCAGTGTTCTCGGTAGGCTATCAGCAGTCTGACCCCGTCTATCAGGGCGAGCGTGACTATTCGATTCAGAACTACGATTCGTTCTCGGGCGCATCCAGCGGCTCGGGCACGACAACTCCGTCGGTGTTCTCGCTGGGTGGACGTCGCCAGATTAACCCGGCCACGGGCACATTGACGTCGACGGTCACGCCGTTCAACTTCAACCCGTACAACATCTTCCAGACGCCGTTCGAGCGTTTCAACATGTACGGCGCGGGCCATTACGCGGTTTCGGACACGGTCGAGGTCTATACGCGCGGCCTGTTCTCGAAGAACACCGTCAACACGATCATCGCACCGTCGGGCGTGTTCAATTCGTCGATCGTCGTTCCGCTGTCGAACCCGTATCTGCCGGCTGCAGCGCGGTCGCAGTTCTGCGCCGCTTCCGGGATTACCGTCGCGCAGTGCACTGCCGCATCGACCGCGCTTCTGCCGACCGACCCCAACTTCCGCACGATCACGACCAACCTGGCGCGCCGTACGACCGAAGTCGGGCCGCGCATCTCGAACTATCAGACGACCATCTTCGATTATCGCGCTGGCGTGAAGGTCGGCCTGACGGACGGCATCAAGCTGGACGTATCGGGCGGCTACGGCGAATCCGAAAATACGCAGACGCTTCAGGGTTATGTCCTGACGTCGCGCGTTCGTTCGGCGGTCTATGCAACCAATACCACGACCTGTCTGGCAGGCGCACCACAGGGTGCCGCAATCAACGCCGGCAGCGGCTGTGTTCCGCTCAACGTCTTCGGTGCCGACGGTTCGATCACGCCCGGGATGATCAACTACATCACGGGTGAAAGCACGACGACGGTCCGGACGTCGCTGGCGCAGGCCCGCGCCGTCCTGAACGGTGATTTCGGCTTCGCATCTCCGTTCGCAACCGATGCGATCGGGTTTGCCGCCGGTGGCGAGTACCGCAAGTATCGCGCATCGCAGCGTTCGGACACGCTGGCGCAGACTGCAGGCGAGTTGGGTGGTGCCGGTGGGGCCGCACCGAACATCGACGGTGGCTATGAGGTGAGCGAAGGCTTCGGCGAGCTCATCGCGCCGTTGATCCAGGACAAGCCCTTCTTCCACAGCCTGACTCTCGAAGCCGGCGCGCGTTATTCGCACTACAAGGTGTTCGCGAATTCGGCACCGACCTTCAATACGACGACCTACAAGGCAGGCGGAAGCTGGGAGCCGGCAACCGGCCTCAAGGTGCGCGGCATGTACCAGCGTGCCGTACGCGCGCCGAACATCAGCGAGCTGTTCTCGCCGGTGAACACGGGCCTGACCAACTTGGCAACGGATCGGTGCGCCGGTGCCGCACCGGTGGGCAACGCCGACCTCCGCGCTATCTGCCTCGCGCAGGGTGCGCCTGCGTCGACAATCGGCCTCATCGCCATTCCGACGGCAGGGCAGGCGAACATCACGTCTGGTGGAAATCTGAACCTGCGTCCCGAGAAATCGGACAGCTACACGCTCGGCGTCGTACTGCAGCCCACGCAGTTCGTGCCAGGCCTGTCGATCACGGTCGATTACTACAACATCAAGATCAAGGGCGCGATTTCGCAGTTTGCACCTGGCGACATCATCTCGGCGTGCTTCGACAACGTCAACGCCGCCAGCGCGACCAGCCCGGCGTGCCTTGCGATCTCGCGCAATCCGGTGACGGGCGGTCTTGATGGCGATCCTGCAACGACTCGTGGTCTGCTTGCCGCGATCTCTAACCTCGGCACGGTCAAGACGGATGGTATCGATCTCGGCGTGAACTATCGGACGCCGCTCGTCGATGGCGTCAAGTTGGCGCTGGCCTTCCAGGGCAACTGGTCGAAATCGTCCAAGTTCCAGGCGGCACCTGGGCTGCTCAACCGTGAGTGCATCGGCTTCTACTCGGTCAACTGCGGTGGTGCGGCAAGCGCAGTTGCAGGGGGCTCGGGGTCGCTCCAGCCGGAACTCACCTGGAACACGCGTGCAACGTTGACGTTCGCCGATAACATCGACGTGTCGGTACTGTGGCGCCACATCGACGGCGTCCGGCAGGAGCCGGATGATGTTGCCAACGGCAACGGCTCGGCATTTGCCGGCAGCCTCACCGGCGGCGCGTTGGCTGGCCGGAACGTGGACTTCACACGTATCCCGTCGTTCGATTACTTCGATCTCGCGACCCGCATCGGCGTCGCCGAGAATTTTGACCTGACCATTACCGTCAGCAATCTGCTCGACAAGCAGCCGCCGCTCGTCGGATCGACCGTGGGTTCGACCAGCTTCAACAGCGGCAACACCTATCCATCGACCTATGACGCGCTGGGCCGTCGTTTCTCGGTTGGTGCACGCCTGCACTTCTAGGATCTGCGCCGATCCAAATTGGAAGGGTGGCTTTTCGGAGCCACCCTTTTTTTGTCTGAGCAAAATCAACCGATCGGCGATTGAGCTCGTCGCGATACCGACGCAGTTCCTTGGGTTACGTGGCGATAGGCCAGAGAGGCAGTCGCGCTGGCGTTTCTCAGCCCAGCAACGGCAGCGGTGGATCCAGCGCCACTCCGGCGCCGAGTGCGACAGCCTCGGCCCAAACCAGCACTTTGTCGATTTCTTCCGCATACAGCGCGGCGCCGTCGATCTGCTCGCGGGTGCGGTCGGCTGCACGGTACGCCTTGCCGTCCTTTGCGTTGCGGCGGAACGCATCGCCGGTAGCTAAAGCGTCGATGGTGTCTTGATCGTCGGGCAAGCCGAACAACGTACAGATCGCCGCCAGCGCCGGCCCCGGCGATGCGAGTAACGTTTCGCTCTGCAACGATCGTACCCGTCCCGGAAACCGCGTCGCCAGCGAGGCGAACAGGTCGGCCTGCGCTATCCATCCGACTGCCGCAACTTGCAGGTCGGTTAGCCGGAAATAATCCTCGGGCGCAAAGCCGAGATCGACCATGCCGTCGGCGAGTTGCTTGGCGAGTAGCTCGCGCACCCATAGCCGCCCCCACATCCCCTTGCGCGCGATCGAAGTCAGGAACACACGGAGGGGTGCGTAGAGCAGGATGGCCCTTGCCGCGGGGCGGATCGTCATCATCGTCGGCGCGAGTGCGTTGACGACGTTCGAGGGTTTGATGATCATCGCCTCGCCTGGCTCGAACGAACGCGACAGGAGGGTCAGTGCGCCATCGATCCGGTCCGCGATCAGCGCAGGGTTGCCGCCCCGGTGTCGCCAGCCGACCAGATCGTTAAGGATCACGGGCTCCTTTAGCGTCGACGCGAACCCAACGCGATCCAGCGCCTGCGCCAGCAAGGTCGAGCAGCAATAGGCCGAATGAAAAATGAAATGGACCGGATCGACACGCTGAACGGCAGCGATGGCCTCGCGTCGCGTGACGACGACCGGGCTCCCGGCGGCAGGTAGATGTTCGTCGGTCAGGAAGGTCGCCGCCGCGCGCAACGATCGATCTGCGGCAACCAGATGAACCGCGTCGCGGTCCGGATCGTAGCGATGCGCGAGCCAGCTAGGATCGGCAATCCGTGCAGCAATGCCGGTCGTATTTCTATCCGTGTGAGTGGCGTTTTGAGCTTGGCTTGTCATCACAGTTGGATCGCATATCGCGTTCGTGTTCGCCACTAACGAAGCACATTGCGGAACCGTCGGATTTCGATTGTGGGCCGACACAAATAAGGCATGATGCAGAGGTTACGAAATTAAAACTGGGTGGGGAAACATGAAGCAGATCATGATCGGATTGGCGTTCGCCCTCATGGCGACCCCAGTTGTCGCGCAGCAGTCAGCAGCGACGAAAACAGTGACCGACAAGGCGGCCGTCAAGCCGGAGCGCATGATCTGCAAGCGATCCTCTCCGGCGGGATCGCTGATCGAAACGCGACGCGATTGCCACACTCGGGCCGAATGGAACCAGATCGCGCAAACCGCCCGCGCGACGGGACAGGACATGGTCGATCGCGCCGCGATCGGCGGCCATTGAGCGAGCCTCAGGACCATTATGAACGCTGACGATACCGCGCGGTTGGACAGGCTGCTGCGTGACGTCGACCGCGCGGAACGTACTGGCGACCGGGCGCGGGCTAGCGCGGGTTACCGTGAGATTCTGGCGATCGCGCCAGATCATCCCGTCGCGCTCAACGCGCTGGGGATGGCCGCGCTGGGGCGGGACGATCAGGCCGCCGCCGAGTATTTCGCGCGTGCAGCAAATGCCGACCCCGCCGCCGCACCGCTGTGGATGAACCTGGCGAGCGCGCATCGCGGTCTGGGCGATGCGACGGCGGAGCGGACTGCGCTGGAGCGCGCGCTGGCGCTCGACCAGCGCAACCTGATGGCGAACGTGCGGCTTGCCGAACTGCACGACCGGACCGGCGATGCCGCGCAGGCGGCGTTCCGCTGGGGCGGGGTGGCGACGATCGTCCAGTCGATGGCGGACCGATCGCCACCGCTCGATCAACTGCTGGCGCGGGCGTCGGACCGGATCGCCTTCCACGCGCGCGCGCTGTCGGACGATGTCGATGCCGCGATGCAGCCGCTGCGAGCAGGCGCGGACCCTGCACAGCGCCGCCGGTTCGATGCGTGCGTCGATGCGATGCTGGGGCGTCGGACGATCTACGCACCCGCGCCGCATGGGATGCATTTCCCGTTCCTCCCGGCCGACGAGTTCTTCGCACGCGACCATTTCGCCTGGCTGGCCGAGTTCGAGGCGGCGACACCCGTTATTCGCGCCGAACTGGACGCGCTGCTCGCCGAACCGTCGGCGGGCTTCACGCCTTATGTGGCGATGCCGCTCGGGACGCCGGCCAATCTGTGGAGTCCGCTCGATCGCTCGGACCAGTGGAGTGCGCGCTATCTGTGGCGCTACGGTGTCCGCGACGACGCGGTCTGCGCGCGGTGTCCGCAGACCGCGGCGATCCTCGATGCGTTGCCGCTGGCGGATATTCCGGGCCGCGCACCGACCGCATTCTTCTCGGTCCTCAAACCGGGCACGCATTTGCCGCCGCACACCGGGGTCAGCAACATTCGTTCGGTCGTGCACCTGCCGCTGATCGTCCCCGACAAATGCGGCTTCCGCGTCGGTGGCGAGACCCGCGAATGGCGCGTCGGCGAGGCGTTCGTGTTCGACGATACGATCGAGCACGAGGCCTGGAACGACAGCGACACGATCCGGGCCATCCTGATCGTCGACGTCTGGAATCCCCATCTGACGCCTGACGAGACGACCATGCTGCGCCGCCTGTTCGGGGCGCTCGGCAGCAAGCTCGGCAATAGCGGAGACGTTGCCGACTGAAGCCGGTGTCGATGGGCCGGCTGCGGCGAGGGCTCAGCCAGTGTCGATCGCCACGCCCTGATAGGTGTCGATAGCCTCGAAGATGTCGGTCAGCGCGGCGCGTTCGTCGGCGGTCAGTTCGGGCCGCCAAACCTCGAACAGCAGGACGATCCGGGTTTCCGTGCCGCGGTTCCACGCCTCGTGCTCGAACGAATCGTCGAAGATCAGCATCTCGCCGGCTCGCCACGCGCGCGTTTCCGCGCCGACCCGCAGCGCGCATCCTTCGGGTGCGATCAGCGGCAGATGACAGATCAGTCGCGTGTTGAGCATCCCGTGATGCGGCCGAATGTGCGTGCCAGGCTTCAGCAGCGAGAAGATCGCCATCGGCGAGCGACCCGCGATGATCGGGATCGGTGCTTGCTCGAGCGCGGCCATGGTATGCGGACAGGACGATGCATTGGGTTCCACGCGCTCGCCCCCGCGCCATAAATGGAACGCGCTCCAGCTTGGATCGTCGAGCAACGGGTTGGCCGGCGCGGGGCGGTCTGGCGTCGATTGGACATAGGGCGCAAAGCCCCGTTCGGCCGCGACGACGCTTTCGAGCTCGGCACGCATGTCTGCGGTCGCGGCCTCCATGGCGGCAACCCACGCGAACTCGTCGCGCTCGAAGAACGCACGCTGCGCAAGCCCGGGAAAATAGAACATCGACGGGTGTTGCAGATACAGTTCGCGCTGCCCGAGGAGCAGGTCGAGCGCGTACCGCGTACGCCCTCCCGATGCGCCAGCGGCAAGACCCGTCCCCGCCAGCGCATTGCCGAGATGTGCGGCAAACCGTTTCGCGCAATCCGCCAGGAACGCCTCGCCCGCCTTCAGCATCGGCATCAGGACGGGCGCGATCGGGGCATCCGGCAGCGTGGCGACGTTCAGTGCAGTACGATAGAATGATTGCGCCGCGCGCTCGTCGCCGCGTCGGACCTTCAGCGCGGCCATCGTCAACAGTGCAGCCAGGTGGCGTGGTTCTGCTGCCAGGAAATGCACCAGCGCGGTTTCCGCCTCGTCGTCGCGGCCGAGCGACTGTGCGGCTTGTGCGATCAGGAACCAAGGCGCGGGCATGCCCGGTGCCCCGTCGCGTAGAAGGGACAGCATTTCATAGGCGCGTGCCGCGTTACCGTTGCGGAGCGCAGCCATCCCGTCGCGCGCGAGAGTTTCTGCTTGAGGCCGGGTGAGTTGCATTCCTCCAGCGTAACGATGTGGAGGCGGATGCCAAGTGTGCGGGTCTCACCTGGCTAAAGGCGAGGCATGCTCTACGGCCCGGGAATGCCACGCGACCACGATAGGCGCACTTCGAAGTGTCCATAATCAACAGGCGACGCGACGATAAGCGACCGGGAGCGCGGCCAAGGCGGTGACAAGTCCGCGGCCACGCCGTTGGGACAGTCCGCCGTGCTACTGGTGGCGGCTTACCGATAAATACGGCAGATCCGGAATATTGTAAGACTTGGCTGGGGCGGCAGGGTTCGAACCTGCGCATGGCGGCATCAAAAGCCGCTGCCTTACCACTTGGCGACGCCCCAACAGAGGCGGCCTTATAGCGGGGCAGCGGCGTGTGAAAAGCCCTTGCGGACGTCAATCCGCGAGATGGTGCAGCCAGTTGTTGTCGTCGGGCGCAGTGCCGCGCTGGATCGAGACGAGCGCGTCGCGCATCCGCATCGTCAACGCACCCGGAGCGCCGTCGCCGATCGTGAAGCGGCCCTCGGGACTGGCCACCGTGCCGATCGGCGTGACCACGGCTGCGGTGCCGCAGGCGAACGCTTCGACCAGGCGACCGCTGGCAGCGTCTGCGCGCCACTGGTCGATGGTGTAGCCTTCCTCGCGGACCGTAATGCCGTTCGCGCGGGCGAGCGTCAGGATCGAGTCGCGGGTGATGCCGGGCAGGATAGTGCCGGTGAGGGCAGGGGTCGCCATGCTGCCGTCGTCGAACACGAAGAAGATGTTCATGCCACCGAGTTCCTCGACCCAGCGCCGTTCGGCGGCGTCGAGGAAGACTACCTGGTCGCAGCCGTTGCGGATCGCCTCGGACTGCGCGAGCAGGCTGGCGGCGTAGTTGCCGCCGCACTTGGCAGCACCAGTGCCGCCCTGCGCCGCCCGGGTATATTGTTGGCTTACCCAGATCGACACGGTGGGGGCGCCGCCCTTGAAGTAGGCGCCGACCGAAGAGGCGAGCACCATGTACAGATACTCGGCGGACGGCTTCACGCCAAGGAACACTTCGGAGGCGAACATGAATGGGCGCAGGTACAGCGCGCCGCCATCGCTCTCCGGGATCCAGTTCGCATCGGTCTTCACGAGACGCTCGACCGACTCGAGGAACAGCTCGGTCGGCAGCTCGGGCATCGCCAGGCGTCGTGCCGAATCCTGGAAACGGCGGGCATTCGCCTCGGGGCGGAACAGCGCCGTGCCGCCATCGGCGAGTCGATACGCCTTCATCCCCTCGAAGATCTCCTGCGCGTAATGCAACACCGACGACGCCGGATCGATCGTCAGCGGAGCGCGCGCGGTGATGCGCGCGTCATGCCAGCCCTCGGTCTCGCTGTAGCGGATCATCGCCATGTGATCGGTGAAGACTCGCCCGAATCCGGGATCGATCAGCCGCTTCGCCCGCTCGTTCGCCTCCACCGGAGTCGCGTTCGGCTCATGGCGGAAGGCGGAAGACGGCGTAAAAGCTGGAACGGACATCGAAAATCTCTCTCGTTGCGGGTTGCCGACGACTACGGGCGATGTCTAAACCGGTCAACATGCCTGCCACTCCGTCTTCTGCTTCACCCCTGTTCCTTCGCGAACCCGAACTCCGCCGCGGCATGGAGCTGCTGTACTTCGGTTATAGCCACCTGACGCGGTCGATCGACCAGGGTCTTGCCGAAGAGGGGCTGGGGCGGGCACACCACCGCGCACTGTATTTCATCGCGCGAAAGCCCGACATGACGGTGAGCGAACTCCTGTCGCTGCTGGCGATCACCAAGCAGTCGCTGGGACGCGTGCTGAATGAACTCGCCGACCGCAAGCTGGTCGAGACGCGGCCGGGCGAGCGTGACCGACGGCAGCGGTTGCTCCGGCTTACGGTCGAGGGCTCGAAGATGGAGCGCGAATTGTTCGAGGCCGCGCGGATCCGGATGGCCGAGGCGTATGCGAGTGCCGGGCAAAGCGCGGTATCGGGGTTCTGGGCGGTGCTCGAGGGATTGGTACCCGAAGCGGACCGTTCGCAGGTGTTCGGCCTGCGCGGCTAGTCGGCTCACGCGGGACGATTTGGCGTTGACGTCGCCGCAAGGACTGTGGCACTCGGCCGGTCATCGAGAGCCGGTGCAATACCCGGACCGACAGGCGTAGATCGCCGTTTGCGGGTGTAGCTCAATGGTAGAGCTTTTGCTTCCCAAGCAAGTGACGAGGGTTCGATTCCCTTCACCCGCTCCACGTTTTCGCTGAAGTCCCGAAAGTCGCTGTTCCGCGTCCGCCGATGGCTGCCGTTCTACATCGGCTCCGCGAGTTGCGTACGGTTCCTGCCGCCGGACTTCGCTGCGTAGAGCATCATGTCGGCACGTTCGAGCCAGGCGGTTAGCGTGTTGAAGGATGCGGACAGCTCCGCCACGCCGAAGCTCGCGGTTACGTGGATCGTACCGCCGCCATGGAGCGTCATCGGATGCTCGGCGATGGTATTCCGAAGTCGCTCCGCAACGACGAGGGCTGCCGCCCCGCTGGTTTCCGGCATCAGGAGGGCAAATTCCTCGCCGCCGAGACGACCGAACAGATCGCAAGGGCGTAGCGTGGTTTCGGCAAGGCTGGCGATCTGCTTCAGGACCTGATCGCCGATCGAGTGGCCGTAAGTATCGTTCACCCGCTTGAAATGGTCGACGTCGATCATGATCAGCGAACTTGCCCGCCCGTAGCGAAGCGTACGCTCCATTTCCCGTTGCGCCTGATCGACGAAGCCACGCCGGGTCAGCGCCCCAGTCAGATGATCGACTTGTGCGATCAGCCGCAGTTCGAGTTCGTCGCAAACGATGTTGGCGAAATTGCTCAGGATGGCGATGTCTGCAGGGCTGAACCGTCTGGGCCGGGTATCCATCGCGCACAGCGCCCCGACATTGTATCCTTCGGGCGTGCGCAGGGGGATGCCCGCGTAGCTGCGCACATAGGGCGGGCCCACGACTAGCGGACTTTCGGCGAACCTCGGGTCGGCCAGCGCGTTTTCGATGATCAACGGGTCGCGTTGCTGGATCGTATGCGTGCAGAAGGATACCGCGCGGGGCGTTTCGCTTTGCTCCATGCCGCGCCGCGCCTTGAACCACTGCCGATCGCGATCGACGAGCGTCACGGTCGCCACGGGTACCGCGAGCACCGTGCGGACGAGCGTGACGATCTTTTCGAACGGCTCTTCGACCGCGGTGTCGAGCACGTCGAGGCGACGCAAGGCTGCGACCCGGCCATCGTCGTCGTCGAGCAGCAGGGCGTTATCCATGATCCGGTGCCTTCATCATCGCGCGGATTGCTACGGTGAGATCGTCGGCATAGCTGTCGACCAGAGTGCGGATGCTCGCATCGACGACGTCCTCGCCGAGTCCCGCCGCCCGCAGGCTGACGATCAGTTCGGCAAGATGTGCCTGGTGACGTTGTACGCTAGCCAGCAACTCCGCGGGGATCTCGAGCGGTTCCGCCACGGTGGGGGTAGGCTGAAGTTGATCGATGCGCACGTTCGGCCTCTCATTGCAGCACCGAGTCTTTACAGCCGAACGGTTAACAGAGCTCAAACGGGCCTGTTCGACACTCCCGACGATTCCTGGCTCCAGATAAAAAGATGCCCTGCCGGATCGAGGACCGGCAGGGCATTCCGAGGTTTCACCGTCCGTCGCGAATATCGCCGGATGTTCGTGCCAGCGCTGAAAGTCCTGGCGACAGTCGATTCAAATTGCGGACGGTGCCGTGTCCGTTACTTCTTCTTGCCGCTTTCACCCGAGGCGTTCGAGACGGCCGTTCCGGCGGACTTCACATCCTTGCCGACGCCGTTCACCGTGTGACACCCCGTCAGCGCCAGGCCTGCAGCAAGTAGTGCCAGTGCAAATACGTTCTTCATACTTGGTCTCTCTCATATGTTCAGTGTTTGAGGTGGATGGTGCCGGTGCGACGAGTGCGGCCGACCGCCGGTGAAGTTTTCGGGATACGAGCGGCCTTAGCATCGACGTCAGCCTCGGACGGGGTTGCCCCGGTGAGCTTGAAGATCGCCTCCGCAACCGAGACTCTGGCCTTGTCGGCAAAATCATCGGTATCATCACTCATGAGCACCCATTCTCCATTCGGGTCTGGTCAAGTCCCGTGATCTAGCGTGATCCGAATGACGGCAACAGATCGGGTTGTATCAACCCGATAGTATTTTCGACATCTCGCACAGATACTGTCGGAGAGGCGGCACCTGCTTGGTTCGATCACTATCAGCGGCGTCATCGATCAGGCCAATGCCGATCAGGGCTGTAGCGTCACGACCGGGACGGGGCTTGGCAGCAGCGTCTTGCGATCGGCCCCATCGCCGAACCCGCGGGCACGCGCCCAGGCCGCCGCGGCCACCCTGCGATTGACGCCGATCTTGCTGTAGACGCGCGCGACATGGTTGCGAACGGTGTTGCCGCTGACGTTCAATGTGCGCGCCATTGTCTTGTCGTCCATGCCCTCGCAAATCAGCGCGAGCACGTCGCGTTCGCGGGCGGTCAGGTCGTTCAGGCCCGATGGCGTAACGGCTCGCGGTGGTTCGGACTGCAGTGCCAGATTGTCCAGGATGGCGTGGCTGAGCCATTTGGATTCCGAGATCGCCGCCTCGATCGCGGCGGCCAGTGTGCGTTCGTCGATCCGACGATTGGTGACGTCCTGAAAGGTCCAGAGCGCGTAGCCCTTGTCGGCGATCATGATCGTGGCCTCGGAAATCTGGCATTCGAGACGTTGCCCGCACTTGGTACGGACGAAGCCGGATGCAATTCCCGATGGCCAGATCTCGATGTCGTCGGTCGATCGACCGGACAGGTCACTTCGCGAATACCCGATGAGAGAACAGAAACTGTCATTCGCGACGGTCACGAAATTGTCGGCCGGATCGACGATCATCATGCACGCTGTCGACGTCGCGAACGCGGTTTCGACGCTTGTTCGGAGTTGATCGTAACGGCGTTCGGTCTGCTGCCATGCGTCGATATCCGTCAGCGTAAACAGCATGCACGGCTGGCCGGCGACGGTGACGGGCTGGCCGGTAACGATCACGGGCCGGCTTGTGCCGTCAGGCATCGCCAGGCTCGCCCGGGTCTGCGGGATCGTCTGCGCGTTGACGAGCGCGCGCTTCACTGTCGCGTAGTTGGCGACGCCCTCGAGGATGTTGCGCTCGTACATCGAGCGTCTCAGCCAATCCTCGTCCGCGCTATCGGTGAGCGCGAGGAAACTACGATTGACCATGACGTAGCGCAGGTCCCGCAAGCCGCAGACGATGGCGGGGCCGGGGTGCGACTCGATCGAGCATTCGAGCCGAGCGATACGATCAGGCGCATGCCACACGGTGCTCGCGAGCGTCTGGTGGGGTCGTGTGAAGATATCCAGGCAGTCGTTCGTCATGGTCGTTCCTCGTCGTCACGAAGATACGCTTTAGTTGATCGATAGATGTAGTGAAAAATCCGTCATACCAAGAGCGCCCCATTTTGATACTAGTTCGACCTGTATATTGGTGCGCAATCTGTATGACAGATGAGTCGAAAGGTCAGGGTTGGTTACTTAAGTCGATAGTAATTGTATTAACTATGATATTCTTTCAGACCGGTTTTTGTATTGCTGCTCCAGGTCATGTGTTGTTGTTTACCAGGTAAACTACTGCTTCCCATTCTGGCGGCTGCTGACCTGATTATCCTTCACGCGGTGCAGTATTGCGGTCGTCGCCGACCATCAGTTCGACCGGGGTATCGCCGATCGGGCCAGGTGATTGATCTTCGTCGGTATGCGCGAACAGCCAGCGACCGAGAAGGCCAGCTACCGCGGCGCCGCTCAGCGGTGCAATCCAGAACAGCCAGAGCTGCGACAGCGCCCACCCGCCGACGAACAGCGCCGGACCCGTGCTGCGCGCCGGGTTCACCGACGTATTGTCGATCGGGATCGAGATGAGATGGATCAGCGTCAACGCCAGACCGATCGACAGCGGCGCGAACGCGGCCGGGGAGCGCTCGTCGGTCGCGCCGAGGATTACCGTCAGGAAACCGGCGGTCAGCAGTGCCTCGGAAAGGAACGCGGTTGCCGCGCCGTATCCGCCCGGCGAATGCACGCCGTAGCCGTTCGCGGCGAACCCGCTGGCGACCAGGTCGAACCCTGAGGTTCCCGACGCCAGTGCAGCGAGTGCGGCGCTGCCCAATATGCCGCCGATGACCTGCGCGATGACGTAGCCCGGCAGGTCGCGAGCGGGAAAGCGGCCGGCGACCGTCAAGCCGACGCTGACGGCCGGATTGAAATGGCCGCCCGAGATGAAACCGACGGCAAACGCCATCGTGAAGACGGTAAGGCCGAACGCCAGTGCTACGCCCGCCATGCCGATCGTGCCGGGGACGCCCGTGCCCGCGGCAAGGACCGCAGCGCCGCAGCCACCCAGGACCAGCCAGAACGTGCCGATGACTTCGGCGGCCAGCCGTCGCGCGGTAGCGATACGGCGGGGGCGGGCTGCCTGACCAGCGGGCGTACCGATGGTCGACGTGCGCTGGAGGTGTGGACTGTCGGCCATGTCTTTGTGCCTAACTGGGGTGCATCGATAAGCGCCCGTCGGGGGTGGCGGGCAGGGCACAGCGATTACTGCCCCACCCGCCGTTGGGAAGCGGCGTTTCTGGCGGCTTACTTGCCGCGCAGGGTGTTGATGACCGCGATCCCGAGCACGCCGGCCACGGCGGCTGCGGTGAAGGGGCGTTCCTTCGAGAACTGGCGGACATAGTCGAGCAGCGGGCGGATATTGTCCTCGACGACATCCTTCGCGTGGCCGACGGTCTTCTGGACCGTGCCGCCAAGCTGATCCGCGGCGCCTTCGCTCTGCAGCGACGTGTCGCCGATCGCGCCGCCAAGGGTTTCCTTGAGCTTGCCGCCGACGTTGGTGGCTGCGCCGTTGAGGGTATCGGTGTTCATAGTGATATCCTTTGATTTACGGGGGGGGAGGGAAGGTTCAGATCAGGGGACGGTCGGTGGGGTTCTGCATGTCGGCCCGGTCATCCTGCCGGTCATCCTGAACGGCGTCGCTACGGGCGAAGTCGCTGTCCGAGGGACGATCCATCGACGCCATGCCGGACGTCGCCGTACGGTTGCCGTCGATCGCCCGATCGGCGGGGTTATCGGTCGACTTGGCACCGTCGAGCATCCGCTTGACGGCATTCCCGGCCGCATCGCGACCACCCAGGCCGAACGCCAGGGCAAAGGCGACTGCGATCGCACCGAGCAGCAACCCGAACGCCAGGTTGATGATGTCGTCGGCCAGACCCATGAAGCGCAGGCCGATCGCCGTGCCGAGCACGATGATCGCGATCCGCACGACAGGGGCGGCAACGCGCGTGCCCTGGTCGCCGTTACGCTCGATGGCGTGCGCCACGAAGCGGGCGATGACGACCGATGCGAAGATGATGATCGCCCCGAACACGACCTGCCCGAACAGCGTCAGCACCTCGGCCATGATCTGCGAGCCATAGGCGAAGTTCAGCTGGCGGAACGCTTCCATCAGGCCGAAGATCAGGATCGCGACGAATGCGCCGGTGCCGACCGTCTTCGATGGCACGAACGACGGACCGGTCGACTGGCCGGTGGCGCCGAGTTCGCGGTTTTCCGTGTTGCCGAAAATGCCGATCGACCCGATCGTCCGGTCGAAGCCGGTCGTTGCCAGGAACTGCGTCAACAGACGCGACGCGAACTTGGCGATGACATAGGCGACGGCGAGGATCATGCCGGCGGCGATGACGTGCGGGATGGCATCGAGGATGATGCGCAGCATGGCGGTTGCCGGCTGCGAGATCGCCGCGATGTTCAGCGTGTCGAGCGCCGCGATCGAGACCGGGATGATGATCAGCGCGAACACGATGCCGCCGATCGTACGCGGCAACATCGTCGGATCGGTCGGCGTGGTCGCTCCGACATGCGTCGAGAAGCGCTCGACGTGGCTGGCCGTGACGACCGCCTCGACCGCTTTCTTGGCGACCTTGGCGAGCACGTAGCCGAGGAAGAAGATCAGCGCTGCGCCGATGATCCGCGGGATGGCCGTGCCGAAGCCCTGCAGCATGTCGCCGAGCGGACCGGTTGCGCCGGCGAGACCCAGTGGCTGCGTCGCGAGGAACAGCGCGATCAGGAGGACCACCCAATAGGCGGCATCACCGACCTGCGCGCCGATCGTGGTCGGGTTGCGCGGGTTTGCGTTCGGCTCGTTGGCGTGGATCGCAAGCGGCGTCTTGTTGACGAGCTTGGCGACGCCCCACTTCACGGCGCGAGCGATCGCCCAGCCGATGACGAGGATGATCAGCGCAGCGATGATCCGTGGTGTCCAGATCTCGACATAGCTCCAGGCTTGCGCCCCGAAATCGCGGGTGTTCGATACGACCGTATCGCCCGCATAGGTTACGTCTTGCATGTGTGTGTCCCTTGAAACCCTCTACGGGGCCTGACGTCTGCAGGTGCGCGGCGGCGTGTGCCTTGGGTGTGCCTTGGCCTCGATGCCGCGGTTCCGGATTAGAGTGGTGATGCGGGGTCGGTCAGGATGCCGCAGGCAGCAGCGGCCTTGCCGACCTCTAGCGGTACCTTGGGATCCTTGACCTGACCCGACACGCGAACGAAGTCGCTGGCCGTCAGGCGGCCCGGCGTGGTGTCGCCTTCGCGCGACGCCTTGGCCGCGCGACCGAGTTGCTGGAGCTGGCCAAGCGACAGGTTCGCCTCGAGCCGGTCGCCGACGCACTGCGACTGCGCCGGCTGGAAGCCATACCCCTCGAGCGAGGTGGCGATCTTCGCCGACGGATTGACGCACGCAGCGAGCGACAGCGTGGTGATGCCGACAGCAGCGAGCGTCGCAACGCGTGAAAAACTAGGATGCCGAGTCATGAAAAGCCCCTCTTGTCGGGGCCATGACATCAGGCCGGAGTGGCCCGCGATCCGATGATCCCGAGCGCCAAACCATTCAATTCATTTAAAAGTTTCTAGTATTGTTAACCAGCCGCCAGGTAGATAAATACTATTTTACCCGGATGAGTGGACAGCGGATTAGAGCAGAAACACCTGTTCAGAACGACCTTCAATGCGGCCCCGCGTACGTCGGCTGGCCGATCGATATGGGCCTCCGTTCGACGGATGCAGCCGCGGATCAGGGTGGCAAGCGACGGGAATGCGGCTCACGATCATGGCCGCAGATGTCAGGCGGACGCTGCGTTCGGTGCGTACCAACCTAGCGCTTGCGAAATCTGCATTGCGGTGCGCTTCAGCGCGACCAGTGCTTCGTCAGCGGAGATATGCGGCGTTTCGTCGATGACCTCGAGGAACGGGATGGTCAGCGCGGCAACGACGTGGCCGTCAAAGCCGAAGATCGGGCAACTGATGTCGGAAATGCCGCCCATTCGTGCGCTGCGGATCGATTCATAGCCGCGTTCGCGAATGGCGGCGAAGGCGGCATCGAGCGTGTCGCGGGTCGCCGGGTCCATTGTTTGGTCGAGGATCGCGGATCGGGCATCGTCGGCCATGAAGGCGAGCAGGACGTGACCCGAGCAGTTTGTCGCCAAGGCTATGCTGGTGCCGAGACGGACGGCGAAACCGGTCGGGCCGGGGCTTTCCTGTCGAAGGATGATCAGCCCGGACGTGCTGTTGACGACGACGAGATGGCAGGATTGCATCGCGGTCGCTGCCAAGGTCTGCATCAGCGGCGCGGCGACGTGCGTCAGTTCCTGCGCAGGGGTCGCGCGGTGCGCGGTTTCGAGGAGCTTGTACGTCACGCGGTAGCGATCGCTGCCGGGATCCTTGTGCAGCCAGCCGCGCCGGTCGAGCACGACGATCACGCGGAAGAGTTCGCTGATCGACCGCGACAGGCGGGTGGCGATCTCGCTTACCGTCAGGCCGTTCGGTTCGCGCGCGAGCAGTTCGACGATGTCGATCGCCTTTTCCAGCGCAGGCGCCGAATAGACGCGCGGACTCGGGCTGTTGGTGTCTGGCGGAGACGGCGGCGAGGGTAGCGGCATGATCGAAACTATCGTGATTGCGGGCGCGATCCTTATGCCGCAAGCACGCTGGGTCGAAACAACAATCTTTCATATCTGAAAGTTGCTGGCGGGGGCGTTGGCTTGCTAGGGGACATTGCACGCCACGATTTCGGGATCGATGTGCACAATATGGGAGATGCCGCATGACGATCGCCTCGACGCTCGATTTCCGCGAGGCTGCGCGTAAGCGACTGCCGCGGTTCCTGTTCGAGTATGCCGATGGCGGCTCCTATGCGGAGGCGACGCTGGCGCGCAACGTCAGCGACCTGTCGGGGATCGCGCTGCGCCAGCGCGTGTTGCGCGACGTGTCCGATCTCGATCTGTCGACCACGCTGTTCGGCCAGCACCAGGCGTTGCCGGTCGGGCTCGGACCGGTCGGGATCGCGGGCATGTACCATCGCCGCGGCGAGACGCAGGCGGCGCGGGCTGCGCATGCCGCGGGGGTACCGTTCTGCCTGTCGACGGTGTCGCTCTGTTCGCTCGGCGAGGTGGTGAAGGCGGCGCCGACCGGACCGACCTGGTTCCAGCTCTACGTCATTCGTGACCGTGCTTTCATGCGCGATCTGCTCGCCACGGCTAAGGCGCAAGGCGCTAAGGCGTTGGTGTTCACGGTCGACATGCCGGTGCCGGGCGCGCGCTACCGCGATCAGCATTCGGGAATGTCGGGGCCGCGCGCACCGCTGCGCCGGATGTTGCAGGCGATGGGGCGTCCCGGCTGGGCGTGGGACGTGGGCTTGCACGGCCGGCCACACCAGCTCGGCAATCTGGAGCCGGTGCTGGGCAAGGCGAGCGGGCTGAACGACTATATGGGCTGGCTCGGGAACAATTTCGATCCGTCGATCGCGTGGAAGGACCTGGAGTGGATCCGCGACGGTTGGGACGGGCCGCTGATCATTAAGGGCATCCTAGACCCGGACGACGCGCGCGAGGCGGCGGCGATCGGCGCGGACGGCATCGTCGTGTCGAACCATGGCGGGCGGCAGCTCGACGGCGTGCTGTCGAGCGCGGCGGCGTTGCCGGCGATCGCGGAGGCGGTGAAGGGACAGCTGACGGTACTCGCGGATTCGGGCGTGCGGTCGGGGCTCGACGTGGTGCGGATGCTGGCGTTGGGGGCGGATGGCGTGTTGTTAGGTCGCGCGTGGCTGTATGCGCTGGCGGCGCGGGGCGAGGCTGGGGTGACCCAGTTGCTGACGTTGATAGAGCGCGAGATGCGGGTGGCCATGGCGCTGACGGGGGTGCGGTCGATTGCGGAGATCGATCGGGGTATTCTGGTTTAGGTTTCACGCACCTTTCCTCCCGACGGAAGTATGTTTCCCCGCGACGGCGGGGACCCAGACTGGGCTCCCGCCTTCGCGGGAGAACAAGGAGGTGGGTGGCGCGCTAGGTTGCTCAGTGGATCGTCGGCGGCACCAACTCACCCGACAGCGTCCGCCCGGCCTTCACCGCGAACGCCAGCACCACCAGGAAGCACACCGCCGGCACGAGCATGGCGGTATCGATCCCGGCGAGATCGGAGATATGCCCCATCAGCCCGGTCAGCACAGCGCCGCCGATGATCGCCATGATGATCAGCGAGGCGCCCGCACGACGGAGCGGGCCGAGTCCGTCCATGCCGAGCGCGAAGATCGTCGGGAACTGGATCGACATGAACAGGCTGGCGAGCACCAGCGCGTACAGCCCGATCTGTCCACCGACGAGACCCGCGACGGCGGCGAGCACGGCGCTCACGACTGCGAAGATCGCGAGCAGGCGAGGGGGCGCGATCTTGCCCATCAGCGCGGTACCGCCGAAGCGGCCGATCCCGAACAGCACGAGGCTTGCGAAGAGGTAATCCGCGGCATCGTGCTCGGCCATGCCGGGGACGTTCGCCTGTGCATAACGAATGGTGTAGCTCCACATCCCCACCTGCGCGCCGACGTAGAAGAACTGCGTGATCGTCGCGAAGATCAGCCGCGGGTGGCGGAAAACGTCGACGAACCGCGAGGGTGCGCCGACGGTCTCTTCGGCGCGGTGCTCGGGAAAGCGGATCACCGCGGCGGCGACCGCGAACAGCAGCACGACGAGGCCGATTACCAGATACGGCGTCTGCACCGCGACGACTTCGCTGCGATAGAAGGCCTCGCGCGCCGCCGGGCTCATCGCCGCGACCGCGCTCTCGTCGTGGACGATCGCCGACAGGATGAAATACTTGCCGATCAGCACGCCCGCGACGGTACCGACCGGGTTCGCCGCCTGCGCCCAGTTCAACCGCTTGGCCGCGGTCGTCGGGTCGCCCAGTTCGGTCATCAGCGGGTTCGCCGACGTCTCGAGGAATGCCAGCCCGCACGCGATCACGAACAGCGCGGCGAGGAAATACAGATATTCCCCGTAATGCGCCGCGGGATAGAAGAGCAGCGCCCCCGCCGCATACAGCACCAGCCCGGTAACGATCGCGGTCTTGTAGCCCTTCGCGCGCGTCACCAGCGCGGCCGGCACCGCGAGCAGGAAATAGCCCATGTAGAAGGCCTGCTGGACGAAGCTCGTCTGGAAGTCGGTGAGCGTGAACGCCTTCTTGAACTGCGCGATCAGGATGTCGTTGAGGTTGTTCGCCATCCCCCAGAGGAAGAACAGCGCGACCGTCAGCACGATCGCCGGCACATATTTCCTGTCGGCGGTCGTTCCGCTCATGATCCACTCCTGATTATGTTTATGTTTGTCAGTCTATCGCGCGGTCGAGGTGGGTGTAGCCGCCATCGACATAGAGCCACTGCCCAGTGGTGTGGCTCGCCCGGTCGGAGAGCAGGAAGACCACCGTATCGGCGATCTCGCGGTCTTCGGTCATGCGGTGGCCGAGCGGAATGCGCGCGACGATGCCGTCGAGCTTCGCCTGCGGATCGTCGAAACTGTCGATCCAACGCTGGTAGAGCGGCGTCATCACCTCGGCGGGGATCACCGCGTTGACGCGGATCCCGTCGCCGCGCAGCGCGACCGCCCATTCACGGGTCAGCGCGAGTTGCGCGCCCTTGGCGGCGGCGTAGGCGCTGGTGTCGCCTTGCCCGGTGACCGCGGTCTTCGACGAGATGCTGACTATCGCGCCGCCGGTCTTTCGCAAATGCGGCACCGCGTGATGCGCCATCGCGAAATAATGGACGAGGTTCTGGTCGAGCGACGCGCGAAACTCCGCCGGTGTCCGGTCGAGCCCGATGCTGTCGTTGGCGCCGGCGTTGTTCACCAGCCCGTCGATCCGGCCATAGCGTGCGATCGCCGCCTCGACCGCCGCCGCGCACGCAGCGTCGTCGGACAATTCGGTCGCGACGAACAGATGCTCGGCTGGGAGGTCCTCCGGCGCGCTCCGTGACACGATGACGGGGATCGCGCCTTCCTCGGCCAACCCCCGCGCGATGGCGAGGCCGATCCCGGCCCCACCACCCGTGACGATCACGACCTTGCCGTCCAGTCCCAGCTTCATCCCGCGAACCGATAATCGATCAGCGACTGCGGCTTCATCTGGATCGAATAGCCCGGCAGCGTCGGCGGCATGTACGCCGCATTGCGGATCACGCAGGGGTCGACGAAATGCTCGTGCAAATGATCGACATATTCAATCACGCGCCCCTCCTTGGTCCCGGAGAAGCAGAGATAGTCGATCATCGACAGATGCTGGACATATTCGCACAGCCCGACGCCGCCGGCATGCGGACACACCGGCAGGTCGTACCGAGCCGCGAGCAACAGTACGGCGAGCACCTCGTTGACGCCGCCCAGACGGCAGCTGTCGATCTGCACGACGTCGATCGCGCCCGCCGCCATGAACTGTTTGAACATGATCCGGTTCTGGCACATTTCGCCGGTCGCGACCTTCACCTCGCCGATCGCGTCGCGGATCGCCTGGTGGCCGAGGATATCGTCGGGACTGGTCGGCTCCTCGATAAACCAGGGCTTCGCGAAGGCGAGCGCGTTCACCCACTCGATCGCCTGCGGGACGTCCCACACCTGGTTCGCGTCGATCATCAGCTTCCGGTCGGGCCCGAGCACGTCGCGCGCGATCGTGAGGCGACGGATATCGTCCTGCAGATCGCGACCGACCTTGAGCTTGATATAGTCGAACCCGGCATCGACGGCCTCCTGCGCGAGCCGCCGTAGCTTGTCGTCGGGATAGCCGAGCCACCCCGCCGACGTGGTGTAGCAAGGGAAACCGGTCGCTTCGAGATCGGCGATCCGCTCGGCCTTGCCCGCCGCGCGGTTCGTCAGCAGCGTGAGAGCGTCTTCCGGCGTGATCGCATCGGTCAGGTACCGGAAGTCGATCGTGCGGACCAATTCCTCCGGGGTCATGTCGGCGACGAGGCGCCAGACGGGCTTGCCGACCGCCTTCGCCCAAAGGTCCCAGATCGCGTTGACCACCGCGCCGGTCGCGAGGTGGATCGCGCCCTTGTCGGGGCCGATCCATCGCAGCTGGCTGTCGCCGGTCAGGTGTCGCCACATCCGACCCGGATTCTCGATGATCCAGTCGAGGTCGAGCCCGATCACGAGATGCCGCATCGCCTCGATCGCCGCGACGCAGATGTCGTTCCCGCGGCCGATCGTGAAGGTGAGGCCGTGGCCTTCGAGCCCGTCCGTATCCGTGTCCAGCACGACATAGGCGGCCGAGTAGTCCGGATCGGGATTCATCGCGTCGGACCCGTCGAGCCCCGCACTGGTCGGGAAACGAAGGTCGATCGTGCGCAGGCCGGTGATGGTCGTCACGCGGCGGCGACCATCGTCTGCGTCTGCTCGCCGAGGCCATCGATACCCAGGCGAACGGTCTGGCCTGCACGGAGATACACCGGCGGCTTCTGGCCCAAGCCGACGCCCTTGGGCGTACCGGTCGAGATGATGTCGCCTGCCTCCAGCGTGCAGAAGTCGCTGAGGTAGGAGACGATCGTCGCGACGTCGAAGATCATGTTGGCAGTGGTGCCATCCTGATAGCGATGGCCGTCGACTTCGAGCCACAGGCCCAGCTTTTGGGGATCGCCGACCTCGTCCGCGGTGACGAGCCAGGGACCGATCGGCCCGAACGTGTCACAGCCCTTGCCCTTGTCCCACGTACCGCCACGCTCGAGCTGAAACGCGCGCTCGGACACGTCGTGGACGACGCAATAGCCGGCGACATGGGACAGCGCGTCTTCCTTCGCGATGTGGCGGCCGGGCGTACCGATGACGACGCCGAGTTCGACCTCCCAGTCGGTCTTCTCCGAGCCGCGCGGGATCTCAACATCGTCGTTCGGACCTTGGATCGCGCTGGTCCATTTGCCGAACACGACCGGCTCGGCGGGGAGGGCCATGTTGCTCTCGGCGGCGTGGTCCGAATAGTTCAGGCCGATGCAGATGAACTTGCCCGTGCGCGTGACGCACGGTCCGATCCGCGGCGCACCGTCGACCTTGGGCAAGGTCGTTACGTTGAGCGCTGCGATCTTCGCCAGCCCCTCGGTGGAGAGCAGTTCGCCGGCGATATCGCCCAGTTCCGCGGGCAGCGCGCGGATCGCTCCGTCCTGATCGAGGATGCCGGGCTTTTCCTGGCCGCGCGGGCCGTAACGAAGAAGTTTCATCTGATGATCCTTAGTTGACCCAGCCGCCGTCGATCACGTGGACCGCGCCGGTGGTGAAGCTCGATTCGTCGCTGGCGAGATACAGGAACAGCGCGGCGATCTCCTCGGCGCGGCCCAGCCGGCCCATCGGCTGGCGCGCGACGAACGCGGCGTCAGCCTCGCTGACCGAAATGCCCTGAGTCCCTGCTTGCGAGACGATGCGTTCGCGCAGGGACGGGGTCTCGATCGTGCCGGGGCACACGCAGTTGCAACGAATTCCGCGGCCGACGAAATCGGCCGCCACGGCCTTGGTCAGCCCGACAACGGCTGCCTTCGATGCGCCGTAGGCGTAGCGGTTGGGGATGCCCTTCACGCTCGACGCGATGCTGCTCATGTTGACGATCGCACCGCCGCCGCGTGCAAGCATGCCGGGCAGGAACGCGCGGGTCATGCGGTGCATCGCGTGGACGTTGAGGTCGAACGACAGCATCCAGTCGTCGTCGCTGCCTTGCAGTATATCGCCCGCCGCGACGAAGCCGGCGACGTTGGCCAGAATGTCGATGTCGCCGATCATGGCGGGCAGCGCGGCGATCGCGCTGGCGTCGAGCAGGTCGACGACCAGACGTTCGACGCCGTCGACCGCCTGCAGCGCATCGCCATCACGATCGAGCGCGAAGACGCGTGCGCCCTCGTCGCGGAAGCGTTCTGCGGTGGCGCGGCCGATGCCTTGTGCCGCCGCGGTCACTACCGCGGTCTTGCCGGACAGTCTCATTCCATCTCCTGCGCGTCGTTGTGCGTTTCATAGTTTTTATTAGTCAAAGTGACTTTTGAAAAGGGGCGGCGCCGCTATTGTCGCGAGAGTACGCCGTATCGAAGGAATTTCCGTGACGTATCGCATCGTGACCGCGCTTGACCTCGTCGACGACGCAGCGCTGATTGCCGCTTATCGCGAACGACACGCGCCGGGTGCCGTGTGGCCCGAGGTCGTGCGCGACATCGTCCAGCGGGGGTATCGAGAGATGGAGATATGGCAGGTCGCCGACCGGCTCGTGATGATCGCCGAGGTCGAGGATGATTTTCCACGCGCGGCCGACCCGGAGTTACAGCCGGTCGTCGCGTCCTGGGAGACGGCGATGGACGTGTATCAGAAGCCGATCGCTGCGGACGGGCCGAAATGGGCGGTGATGCAGCGGATCTTCTCGCTCGCCGATCAGACCGCCGGCTGATCGTTTTCCCGGTTGATGTCGTTAGGGCGTGAGCGTCACGAAGCTGTCCATCACGCGCTTGCGGCCCGACTGTTCGAAATCGATTTCCAGCTTGTTGCCCTCGATATCAGCGATCGCGCCGTAGCCGAACTTCTGGTGGAACACGCGCTGGCCGAGCGAGAGGTCGTCGCGGCCCTTGTTACCGAGGCTGATCGCGCTCGACCGGCTTTCGACGACGCGGGCGGGTTTGGTGGAGAAGGTGCTGCCGGTGCCTGATGCGCGTTGCCAGCCGGGGCCGCGGCCAGTGCCGCGTGCAACGTCGGCGAACGGATCGGCGCGGTCGGACCAGTTCGCCTGCCAGAGGCTCGCGCCGCCGGACATCGTGGTTTCGGTGTCGATATGCTCAGCTGGAAGTTCGGCGACGAAGCGCGAGGGGATCGACGAGTTCCACTGGCCATAGATGCGGCGGTTGGCGGCGTGGATGATGACCGCAAGCCGGCGTGCACGCGTGATCGCGACATAGGCGAGACGACGTTCCTCCTCGAGGCTCTTCACGCCGCCTTCGTCCAAAGAGCGCTGCGACGGGAACAGGCCTTCCTCCCAGCCGACCAGGAAGACCGTGTCGTATTCGAGGCCCTTGGCGGCGTGGATGGTCATGATCGTGACCTGCGGGTCCTGCGCGCCGCCCTCGTTGTCCATCACCAGCGAGACGTGTTCGAGGAACGCGCCGAGCGAGTCGTACTCCTCCATCGCGCGGACGAGTTCGCTGAGGTTCTCGAGGCGGCCGGTCGCCTCGACCGACTTCTCGGCCTGGTACATTGCGGTGTAGCCGCTCTCGTCGAGCAGTTGGCGGGCGAGTTCGGCGTGGGGCAGGCTGGTCGCCATGTCGCGCCAGCGGGCGATGTCGCCGACCAGCCGTCCGAGCGACTTCTTGGCGGCGCCGGTCAGTTCGTCGGTGTCTAGGATGCGCGCCGCAGCGGTTGTCAGCGGTACGTTGGTGGCGCGGGCGAGCTGGTGGATACGCGCGACCGCCTTGTCGCCGAGGCCGCGCTTGGGGACGTTGACGATGCGTTCGAAGGCGAGGTCGTCGGCGGGCTGGTTGACCACGCGCAGATACGCGAGCGCGTCGCGGATTTCGGCGCGTTCGTAGAAGCGGAAGCCGCCGACGATCTTGTACGGCATCCCGATCGCGATGAAGCGGTCCTCGAACTCGCGGGTCTGGTGCTGCGCGCGGACCAGGATCGCGACCTCGTCGAGGGTCTTGCCCGAGCGGCGGACGAGGTCGATCTCGTCGCCCACCCGCCGCGCTTCCTCGGGGCCGTCCCAGACGCCGATGACCTTGACCTTCTCGCCGACGTCGCGTTCGGTCCAGAGCTGTTTGCCCAGGCGGCCGCCGTTGTTGGCGATGACGCCGGAGGCGGCGCCGAGGATGTGCGGGGTGCTGCGATAATTCTGTTCGAGGCGAATGATCTTCGCGCCGGGGAAATCCTTCTCGAACTTCAGGATGTTCTCGACCTGTGCGCCACGCCAGGAATAGATCGACTGGTCGTCGTCGCCGACGCAGGCGATGTTCTTGCGCTCCTGCGCGAGCAACCGCAGCCAGAGATATTGCGACGAGTTGGTGTCCTGATACTCGTCGACCATGATGTATTTGAAGCGCTGCTGATACTGCGCGAGCACGTCGCGGTGCGTCTTCAGGATCACCAGCATGTGGAGCAGCAGGTCGCCGAAATCGCACGCGTTGAGCGCGATCAGCCGCGCTTGGTATTGCTGGTACAGCTCGCCGCCGCGGCCGTTGGCGTAGCGCTCGGACTCGCCCGCATCGATATCGGCGGGGACGAGGCCCTTGTTCTTCCACTGGTCGATCAGCCCGGCGAGGCTGCGTGTCGGGAAGCGTTTCTCGTCGATATCCGCGGCGAGGATCAGCTGCTTGAGCAGGCGTAGCTGGTCGTCCGTATCGAGGATCGTGAAGTTCGATTGCAACCCGACGAGTTCGGCATGGCGACGCAACATCTTGGCGGCGATCGCGTGGAAGGTGCCGAGCCACGGCATCCCCTCGACCGCATCGCCGACCAGCCGACCGACGCGCTCGCGCATCTCGCGCGCGGCCTTGTTGGTGAAGGTGACGCTGAGAATCTCGGACGGCCACGCCTTCTTCGTAAAGATCAGGTGCGCGAGCCGTGCAGTGAGCGCCGCGGTCTTGCCCGTGCCGGCGCCGGCGATGATCAGCACGGGCCCGTCGGTGGTCAGCACCGCCTCGCGCTGCGGCGGATTGAGACCGCGCAGATAGGGAGGCTCTGCTTGCGGCGCGGACGTTTGGGCGATCTGGTTCACCGGTGAACAGGTAGGGAACGGGGGGCGATGGGGCAAGCGGGTATGGCTTGCGCGGTTCGACGATACGTGGAACAAGTTGAGAACATAGAGGGAGGCGGGCATGCTGGCGGGACGATGTCATTGCGGAGCGATCAGCTATGTCGCGGAGGGCGAGCCCGAGCATCACGCGCTGTGCCATTGCGGCGATTGCCGGCGAAGCGCGGGTGCGCCGATGGTAGGCTGGATCGCATTCAGGTCAGAGCAGGTGACCATCGCGGGCGATCCAATGACGTATGAGTCGTCAGCGAGCGGTCGGCGTCAATTCTGCGGGCGGTGCGGGACGGGACTGTTCTATACCAATGCCGCGTATCTGCCGGGGATCATCGACGTCCAATCCTGTACGCTGGACGATCCCGAGGCGGTCGCGCCGGGTGCGCATATCCAGGTGGCCGACCGATTGGCGTGGATGGCGGATGTGGCTGCTCTGCCTGCGTTCGAGCGATATCCGGGGATGTGACCTGACGCCTCATCTAGAGTTTCGGCGCGTCGTCGGACCGTCGCCAAACCGTCGCGCGAGCGTAACGAACCACGGGTAGGGGATGCGCAGCGACGTGGTTCGTGGTCGGAGATGCCGCACCCAGAAAGGTGTCCCGACGCGCTGGCGCCGTCGCCCGCAGGCATAGCCTTGCGGACCGCAGGACCATTTGAGGAACATCATCATGAAGCTTTTCATCAGCGTCGCTTCGGCGGCGATCGTCGGCGCTTGCCTGTTTTCCACGGGTGCTTCCGCGAGTTCCGGGCGCGACCCGGTATCGGTGCGCGTGTCGCGCGCCGGGCTCGACCTGACCAGCGACGCCGGGCGCACCGCGTTCCAGCGCCGGCTGCGTTCGGCGATCGCCGGCGCCTGCCAATCGCACGGTGTTGGCCTCGCGGCGCTCGCCGACGTGCAGCAGTGCCGCAAGGAAATGACTGCGGATGCGGACGTGAAGATGGCCACTTTGTTCGGCCGCAATGGCATGCAGCTCGCGAGCATCGGTGAGACTCGGTGAATTAACTCACTCAAGTTCAACGAAGTCGGTTCCGAGCAATCCTCCCCTGCAAGGGGGAGGTGGCGCGAAGCGACGGAGGGGGAGGACACGGAAACGCACGTTGTCCTTTGCCTCCCCCTCCGTCTGGCGAGGGCCAGCCACCTCCCCCTGGCGGGGGAGGATTGTAGAGGGCGACGTCCCAAATAGGGTCGAACGATCGCTTGATTTACATTTGTCATAAGATTGTCATCGTAAGGGCCGACTGCACATTCCTATGGCAACCTCCACATTTGCACCCGATGCGGTGACGGCTGATTCGAGCGCTACCGCTGCGCCGCATACCGGTCCCAAGCTCGATCATTCGCTGCATCCGTCCGGGCGGTGGATCTTCCTCGCCGTGCTGATCGGCGGGCTTGCCTATGCCGGGTTCAGCATCGCCTTCGACACCGCGCAGGTCGGCGAGAGCCTGGCGGGCGGGGCGTTCGCGTTCCTCGCGCTGGCGCTGCTGATCGCGCTCGGGTTCGAGTTCGTGAACGGGTTTCACGACACCGCCAACGCGGTCGCCACCGTCATCTATACGCATTCGATGCCCGCGCCGCTCGCGGTCGTCTGGTCGGGATTCTTCAACTTCCTCGGCGTGATGCTGTCGTCGGGCGCGGTAGCGTATTCGATCGTCACATTGCTGCCGGTCGACCTGATCCTGAACGTCGGCAGCGTCGGCGGGTTCGCGATGATCTTCGCGCTGCTGCTCGCGGCGATCCTGTGGAACCTCGCGACATGGGCGGTCGGGCTGCCCAATTCGTCGAGCCATGCGCTGATCGGTTCGATCCTCGGTGTCGGTCTTGCCAACCAGATCATCAATGGCGGCGGCGCGGACGGCACGTCGGGCGTCGACATGGTGCAGGTCTGGAAAGTTCTCTCCGCGCTCGCATTCAGCCCGATCGTCGGGTTCGTCGGCGCGCTGTTGCTGCTACTCGTCATGAAGCGCTTCCTGCGCGACAAGAAGCTGTACGAAGCGCCTAAGGACCAGACGCCACCGCCGCGCGGCATCCGTGCGTTGCTGATCGGCACCTGCACCGCGGTCAGCTTCGCGCATGGCAGCAATGACGGTCAGAAGGGCATGGGGCTGATCATGCTCATCCTGATCGGCTGCGCGCCGACCGCCTATGCGTTGAACCGGACGATGCCCGAGAGCGCGATGCCGGCGTTCGTGCAGACGGCGCAATCGGCGTCGGCCGCGTACCGCGCGCATGCCGATGGTGCGCCCGCCGACGTTCCGACTTCGCGCGCGCAGGTCACCAAGGCGCTGAAGAGCAAGCATGTCGCCGACCCGGTCATTTACGGCGCGCTGGCGACGCTGTCGGACGACGTGTCGAGCCGGATCGAAAGCTATGGGTCACTCGGTAAGGTGCCCGCCGCGGCGACGCCGAACCTGCGCAACGACATGTACCTCGTGCTCGATACGACCAAGCTGATCGCCGAGGACAAGTCCGCGCAGAGCCGCTTTACCGCGCAGGAGATCACGACGCTCAAGAGCTACAATAGCGGGCTCGAACAGGGCACGCGCTACATCCCGACCTGGGTGAAGGTCACCGTCGCGCTGGCGCTGGGCCTCGGAACGATGGTCGGTTGGAAACGGATCGTCGTCACCGTCGGCGAGCGGATCGGCAAGACGCATTTGACCTACGGCATGGGCGCGTCGGCTGAACTGGTCGCGGCGGCGACGATCCTGCTGGCGGTGAAATACGGCATGCCGGTGTCGACCACACATATCCTGTCCTCGGGTGTGGCGGGCGCGAGCGTCGCCAATGGCGCCGGGTTGCAGCGACGGACCGTGATGAACATGGCGCTGGCATGGGTGATGACGCTGCCGGTGGCGATGCTGCTGTCGGGCGGGCTGTATTGGCTGCTGCTGACGCTAGCGCATTCGCTGGGGTACTGAGCTTCTTATATCCTCCCCTGTGAGGGGAGGTGGCTGGCGCTTGCCAGACGGAGGGGTGGGGTCCTCAACTTAGGGCGGATACCCCTCCGTCAGTCCCTATGGGCCTGCCACCTCCCCCGATGGGGGAGGATTTGGATCAGGCGGAACCGGTCACTCGCGCCGTGGGTTGCCGGAGCCATGCGATTGCGATGCTCGATCTGTGGGAACTGGGACTGGCTCGTGCGCGAGGATTGGGCCGAGTGTAGCCACTGCCGCCTGCTTGTTCGCGATGTGAGCGAGGTCGGTGCGGTTGCCGACGAGATCGTCGCTCGGTTGGGAAGCGGGCTTGTTGACCTACAGCGCGATCCTGCGGAGCGCTGGATGCTCGACCCAGCCGGTTTGCGGAACGCGGCGTGGCGGTTTGGGTTCGAGGTGGAACCGGTCGCCGTTGCGCGGGGCGATGTCCGCTTTCTCCCTGATTATCGCCCAGCCCAGGCGCACTCCACCCCCGCGACGACTGTGCCGCACGCGATAGGCCTGGGCGTCATGGCGCGGCCCGCCGACGCGAACGACATCGTCGAGATCGCGGCACACTATCGCACCGCGTTTGCCCGGATCTTCGTGCTGCTCGACGGCACGGCAGACGAAGCACGCGAAATCGCAGCACGGGTCCCGTGGATCGAGGTCGCCCATCACCCTCTCGCCGGCGACTTCGCCGCGCAACGCAACCGCCTCCAGGACGCGATGCAGACCCGCTGGGTCTTGCAGATCGATACCGACGAGCGCCCCGACGGCGCGTTGCTCGACGCACTCGGCTGGCTGGTCGCGGCGGCGGATCGCGACGGGTTGCGCTCTCTAGGCCTGCCGCGCCGCAATCTCGTCGACGGGGTGCAGTCCGCGTCCTATCCCGACATCCAGTACCGCCTCAATCGCAGCAACATCCGCTTCGCCGGCTGCGTCCACGAGCGTCCGGTCTTGCCGTTCGTCGAGAGTTCGCTGGCGCTGGCCGGTGCGCTCGAACACAGGCTCGACGGCGAGCGGGTGGGGGAGCGGACGCGGATCTACGAGGCAATGTCGACCGGCGCGGGCAGGCCGGAGGACGAGGCGTTGCTGCTCGCCCCCTTCGATCCGATCGCGGTGCGATAGACCGCGGTCGTCTGCGCGGACAGGGTGTCGCGCGTGAACATCCCCGACGCTTGGCGGCTCGCCGCGGCGTAATGCGCACGCAAGGCCGGGTCCTCGATCAGCCGCTGGATCTGCGTGGCGAGGTCGTCGCCGGTGCAGGTCTTGGCCAGCAATCCGGCGCCGCTCTCGCCGATGAACAGCCGGGCGCTCGGATCTTCGGCGCAGGCGACGACCGGCCGGCCGAACATCATCGCTTCCTGGTACACGAGTCCGAAGCTCTCGTAGCGCGAGGGTGCGACGATGACGTGCGCTGCGCTCATCAGGTCGTGCAACGTCGGTTCGTCGACACGGTGATGGCAGCGCAGTCGCGCTCGCGCGGTGGACGGGAGCGCTTTCAAATCGTCAGCATGGACGCCGACGATCGTGAGGCGGAAATCGCGCATCCCGGCATCTGCGCGCCGGGCGAGGATCCGCAGCGCCATGATCAATGCGTCGAACCCCTTGCGATGCTCGTCACGTCCGACGAACAGCAGTTCGATCGGCTGGTCCTCGGGGACATCGTCGGGATAGGCTGCGGCGGTTCCTCGCGCCACGATCTCCGGCGGCAGGCTGAGGCCGATGACCGCGTGATGCCCGGCTGGTCCTGGAGCTTCGACGCCGTACAATGCTGCGATCTTCTCGCCGTGAAGCTGCGTGTTGGAGATCAGCGCCTTGCTGAAGCGCGCTGCGATCCGCTCCGCGAGCATGCCCGCACGCCGATCGAACCGGTCGCGGAGGCTCGTTACCGTCTCCGCCGACGTCGCTGCCGGGGTCGAGTTTCGCGTCACCAACGGCGCAGGACCGGTGAGTGCGATAGCCAGTCCTGGCGCATACCAGTTGGTCGCCTCGACCACGTCGAACGGTGCCCGTCGGTGTTCGCGCGCGACCGCTCGGCGAAATGCGAACGGCGCGACGAGGTGCCCGATCCCCGCAATCTTACGGAGGTGCGCGGCGAACGATCCCTCGGGCAGACCGCAACCGACGACCGACACTCGGCCGTCGTGGCTGTCTTCGCGCCGGTCCATAGTGAAGACACAGACGTCGTTGCCAGATTGTGCCAACGACTGCGCGATCTCACGCGCGGCGCGGGTAAGTCCGCTCTTTTCAGGAGGATAGGCCCAGGTGAGTAGCGCGATTCTCACAGCGATCGATCACCGAGCGAACGAGGCGCCGCAGGGAACGTAATAACCTGCGTCAATACCGGCATGTAAAGTATCATCGGCCCGGAACTCGGCAACCCCGTGAGCGGTTCCTTGCGTGAATTGCAGATGAACGGGGGAAGGGTGTTCGTACTACATATCGCGTTGCAGGGGTGTTTACGCGCAACCGACGTCGAATACGGAATCACCGCGGATACCGGGGGCCATATCCGGTACCTTCTCGATCTCGTCGCTGCCAGCGGCCGCAATCCGGCGATCGACCGGATGGAAATCGTTACGCGTGCATTCCATCATGCGGCGTATGCGGAATGCTATGCTGAACCGATCGAGACGATCGACGGCACGACGCGTATCGTCCGATTGCTGACCGCGTCCGATGCGTATCTCGTCAAGGAAGACCTGTGGACTGAGCATGACAGCCTGGTCGAGGCTTTGGTGGCGCATATCGCCACGCTCGATCGCGCGCCCGACGTCATGCACGCGCACTATGCCGATGCCGGACTGATCGCGGCGCGCGTGTCTGCTCGCACCGGCATCCCCTATGTCTTCACCGCGCATTCGCTCGGCCGGGTGAAGCTGGCCGCGTTCGATCGTGAGTGCGCGGAAACCGCCGGCCTCGATCGCCGGATCGCGATCGAAGAGGAAGCCATTGCCGGTGCTGCCGCGATCATAGCGTCATCGCGCGACGAGGCCGAAGTCCAGTATGCCGATTATGATGCGTATGATCCGGGCCGGATCCGCGTGTTCGCGCCGGGTAGTGACCTGAAGCAGTTCGCGAACTGCGGCACCGATGTCCGCGTCGATGCGCTGATCAATCGGTTCCTCGACGATCCCGCCAAGCCCGTGATCCTCGCGATTGCTCGCCCGGTGACCAAGAAAAATCTTGCGGCACTTGTTCATGCATATGGTCGTTCGCCTGCGTTGCAGGCCGCGGCGAACCTCGTGATCCTGGCGGGCACGCGAGACGACAGTGCGACGCTGGAACCGGAGATTCGCGACAACATCGCCGAACTGCTCCAGTTGATCGACCGCTACGATTTGTACGGCAAGGTCGCCTATCCCAAGCAGCACCGGCCGGACGATATCGCCGCGGTCTATGCCCATGCCCGCACAAGGCGCGGCGTGTTCGTCAATCCAGCGCTCAACGAACCGTTCGGGCTGACTTTGCTCGAAGCGGCGGCGAGCGGCCTGCCCGTGGTCGCCACCGACAGCGGTGGGCCGAACGACATCGTCGAGACGTGTGGCAACGGCATTCTCGTCGATCCGCGTTCACCTAGCGCCATCACCGATGCGATCCTGAAGATACTAGACGATCCGGCACTGTGGTCGCGCTACTCAGCGGCAGGATCGGTAGCGATCCGCGCCTATGACTGGGACCGGCACGTACAGCTGTATACCGGGTTGCTCGCAGAGGTCGTGAACGGCGCACCTGTGGTTACGGATCGGAAGCCGGAATTGTTGCTGGTGTCGGATATCGACGGAACGCTGCTCGGTTGTGCAAAAGGGGTCGACGATTTCACCGCGTGGCACGAGGCGCAGACCGATGTCGCGTTCGCGATCGCCACGGGGCGCAGCTTCCACAGCGCCATGGCGGTGCTCGGGCAGCATGATGCGCCGCGGCCCGAAATCCTGATCACCTCGGTCGGTTCTGAGATCTATTACCGGACGGTGCGCGGGGCCGTGTACGACCGCGATACCGAATGGGACGGGATCATCGCCGCCGGCTGGGACCGCGAGGCGGTCGCTGCACTGATCGGGCAACATGCCGGACTGACGCCGCAGAGCCCGCTCGAACAGCGCCGGTTCAAGCTCAGCTATTTCGCGGATGGCGACATGGCGGCGGCCGAGCGGGTGCGGGCTTTGCTGGCGGAACACGGCCACAGCTGTTCGATCATCCAGAGCCACGGCCGCTATCTCGACATCCTGCCGCATGCCGCGTCGAAGGGTACCGCGGTCGAGCACGTCCGTCGTCGCCTCGGCCTCGAACCGCGACAGGTGATCGTCGCGGGGGACAGCGGCAACGATATCGAGATGCTGCGATCGTCGCGTCACGCGATCATCGTCGGCAATTATTCGGACGGCCTAGGATCGCGGGCGGACCTGGCGCACGGCTATGTCGCGATCGGCCATCATGCGCGCGGCGTGATCGAAGGCGTCGCGTTCTTCCGCGAGGCCGCCGCCGGTATCGACGTCGAGGGTATCAGGAAGGCATCGTGATGTCCTCGACGGTCAGCGTGTTGACGCTGGTACGCGGTCGCCGCGCGCATTTGGTGAACCTGATCGCCGGTCTCAACGCATCGACGCGCAAGCCGGACGAATTGGTGATCGCGTACATGCAGGACGCGCCGCACGCCGATCTTCCGCCGACCGACTTTCCGGTGCGCGCGGTGTTCGTCGAGGGCGAGGCGATGCCGCTGGCGGCGGCGCGCAACCGTGCGGCGGCGTCTGCGAGTGGGGATCAGCTGATCTTCCTGGACGTCGATTGCGTTCCTGCGCCGACGTTGGTCGAACGCTATGCGGCTACGGCGGTCGAGCCGGGCGGTATTCGGTTGGGCGAGGTGCTGTATCTCCCCGCCGGCGCAATGGATGCCGGGCTGGACTGGGAGATGCTCGACCGGGTCGGCTTGCGTCACCCGGCCAAGCCGCCGATCGCGCCCAGAGAAATACGGCCGACGCCGAGCCATGGTGAGCTTTGGGGCCTGTCGTTCGCGATCTCCGCGGCGGACTGGGCGCGGGCAGGGGGGATGGACGAGCGCTATGTCGGCTATGGCGGCGAGGAAACCGACTTTGCCGCGCGCCTCGGGCACGCCGGGGTGCCGATGTGGTGGGTCGGTGGTGCGCGGGCGTATCACCAGCATCATGTCGTCCACACGCCGGCCTATCAGCATTTCGACGCGATCATTCGCAACGCGCGGTTGTTTCGCACGACGTGGGGGCGGTGGTGCATGGACTATTGGCTGGGACATTTCGCCGAGCGCGGACTGATCGCCTGGGATGCGGATACGATTACGGTGTTGCGGGGGCCGACCGCGGAAGAGGTGGCCGCGTCGAGAATGCCGCCGGAGGTTTTGTTTAGCTGAGATGCGGGAAGTTCGCGGCGTTCTCCCTGCGACCAAAGTCCGTCACCCCAGCGAAAGCTGGGATCTCCGTGGGGGAAGGTGACCGGAGTCTGATGACGGATAAGGTGAGGCGTCCCCCGGTTAAATAGAAGCAGGCGCCCATAGCGAAACCGCCAGGCCCTCCAGATAGTCCGCGGCGACCTTGGCTGCATCCGCGTCGTACAGGTCGGCTAGCGCGACGGGATCGAGCGCCTTCGCGGCGTCGAGTATACCCCGCCACGGTGCCAGTGCGCCGGGCCATGACGGCAGCGCGACCGCAGCGCCAAGCTCCGCAAGACGCTCCGCCTTGCGGGTCTGTTCGCCGAAATACCGCCATTCGGGCGCGCAGACATAAGGCCGACCGACGCGTGCGATCTCGTGCACGGTGTTGTCGCCGGCCGATGCGATGACGACGTCGGCGGCGGCGATGTGGTCGGTGACGCCGGGGACCCAGCCGAGCTCGACGAGATTGCCGAAGTCGGTCTCATGCCCCTCGCGGTGGACCGGCCCGAGCACCAGCCACAGCGCATCCGGCACCGCGCGCGCCGCCATCGTCAGCGGCGCGTAGGGCGTGCCCGCGCCACCACCGCCCGTGAGGACGACGATGATTTCCTTGGTCGGATCGAGGCCGAGTTTCGCACGCGCCTCGGCCTTGGTCGGGACGGGGTCGACCGTCGTGCACAGGCCGCCGGCGTAACACGTGTTCGCGCGAACCCAGTCCGGCGTGTCCGCCTGTTCGAGCGCCTCGCCGAACGGGGCCAGCAGGCCGACGCTTGCTTGGTAGGCGCCCAGATGACCCGGATCGAGCCGGTCGCCGTGCATCCGGATGCTAATCGCGGGTACGCTCGCGATCCGGGCGAGCAATGCGATCTCGGCGGAGACGTCGACCACGAACAGCGCCGGATCGACGTCGTCGAGATGGTCGACGATCGTCCGCATCGTCGCGCGGGTCTTCGCGACGCCGAGCGGAACGCAGTGCATCACCTCGGGCGTCGCCTGTGCGAACAGGCCGGGCGTAGGCACCGGCGCGCCGATCATGTCGGGTAGCGCGGCGATCGTGATCGGCCGCTCGAACCCGTCGAACAACGACGGCTTGGCGGTCAGGATCGTCACCGCGCGCTCGGCAGGCAGTTCGCGGATGATCGCCATCGCGCGATTGGCATGGCCGCGACCCTGGTGATGGATGAAGAACGTGATCGGCTTGGTCATGCCGAACGTTGTACCGATCCGGCCTCCGAAGGCGATTGATATCGATCAGCATAGTTCGCGCTTAACCCGAACGCAGCCTCGACCTCGGGATCGAGCCACGCGGCGATATGGGCGGCGTCGGCGGCCGCGAGTTCGGGATAGACCGTTGGAACATAGGGGGCATAGCCTTGCCCCTTGTAGCTGGTGATCGGCGTGTAAGCCGCGTGCCGCGGGATCCCGGTCGCCTCGGACAACGCCTCGACGAACGCCGACGGAGCGCGCGCGAACGCATCATAGCCGAGCAACGCGACGTTGTGCGTCCGGTTGGTCAGCGACGCCCAGTGGCGAAGTTTCGCGGTGCGCTTGGCGATGCAATTGGCGAAGCGTTGGCCGGTTTCCGGATCGCGCTCGTGCAGCATCTCGTCGCCCTGCATCGGGTGCCCCGGCTCGATGGGGCCGAAATGATCGTCCCAATAACTATGCCACTGGCTACGGATGAACACGTCGAACGGCTCTGCCTTGAGGTCCGGATGCGCGTGCCATGGCTGGCGGTGAAGGCTACGGGTCCAGTCGAACGCATCGCGCGCGACGACCAGCACGAGCGTATCCTTCACGAACAACGTCTGCGGCGGCACGAACCAGTGCTTGAAACCAAATTCCTCGGTGATCGTCACGCTGGGCATGTTCGCCTCGATCGCGCGTGTGACGAGGTTGGTCCCGCTGCACCGCTGGCCGTAAACCTGGACTCGCGTGATCGGTACGTCGCCCCGCTTGAGGATCCGCAGGCCCTCCAAAGGCTGGAGCCAGTTCAAGGGTTTAACGTGCGGTTTGGCGGGCGTCGACATGGGGAATGCCGCTAGCGCCGACTGATGTCCGGTACAACCATCGTGCTGGGAAAGGCTTCGATGGTGGTGGTATTTACAAACGGAGATCATCCGGACGGTCCGCAGCAACGGTTATATCTTCATGCCGGCGGTCGTCGCGAAACAGCGTTCGGTCACGGCGACAGGTCGATCCGATTGCCGCACTGGCGCGCCCACGGTACGCTCTTCGGATGCAGACACAGCCGACCAGCCAGGCGCGGATCGCCGCGTGACTCGTATCGACGCGCACCAGCATTTCTGGTCCTATTCGCCGTCTGCGTTCGACTGGATCGATCCCGACAGCGTGCTCGCTCGCGACTTTTCGCCTGCCGATCTGATGCCATTGTTGGACGGCGCCGCGATCGACGGCTGTATTGCCGTGCAGGCGCAGCAGACCGAGGCCGAGACCGACTGGCTGCTGGAGCTCGCGGCTGCGCATCCGCGGATCATGGGCGTGGTCGGCTGGATCGATCTGCGGGCCGGCGACATTGCCGAGCGGCTGGAGACCTGGTCGGGATCGTCGAAGCTGGTTGGCTTTCGGCATATCGTTCAGGACGAGCCGGACGACGAATTCCTGCTGACACCCGACTTCGTCCGCGGGGTCCGGGCGACGGTCGAGCGCGGTTTCAGCTACGACATTCTCGTCAAACCTCGCCACGCGATCCATGTCCGTCGCTTCTGCGATCTGGTCTCGGCTGGGCGTTCGACGGCGCCGCGGCTGATCCTCGATCATGGTGCGAAGCCCGACATCGCGCACGGCGGCTGGCAGCCCTGGGCGGATGCGATCGCCGACATGGCGCAGGTGTCGTCCCTTTATTGCAAAATATCCGGGCTCGTCACGGAGGCGGATCACGCGACGTGGACGGCGGACCAGATCGCGCGGTATCTCGATCACCTGCTTGCGTGCTTCAGGCCCGATCGTTTGATTTTCGGCTCCGACTGGCCGGTCTGCCGCCTTGCCGCCGAGTATCGCCAGGTCGTCGACCTGATCGACGGATTCGTCACGCGCGCTTGCCCGGAAGCGCGGGACGCGATCTTCGGCGGCAATGCTCGGGCGGCGTACGGGGTCTAGAGGTTCACGCCCGACCAGTCGCCGCGGCTGATCAGTTCGGCCGTATCGGCGATTGCGGACCGGGCGGCTGCGTCCTCGCGGAGTTCGGGGGGGAAGCCCAGTCCGGCATCGATCAGACGCGCGACGACCTCGGCCGGCGTTCCGGCGCGTGCCGCGTCCGCTAGGCGATCGCCGGCTGGATCGACGATCGGAATATTGTCGCGGGCACGTTGCATCAGGAACGCTACCCACGCGCCGAGCGCGGCGACGACGCCGGTGGGCATGCGACCCGCGCGGCGGTTTGCGACAAGTGTATCGCCCAGCCGGTAGGGCAGCTTCTGCGATCCGTCCTGCGCGATCTGGTCGAGCCGGTGGACGATGACCGGGTTGCGGAACCGCTGGAGCACGGCGGCGCGGTAGGCATCCAGGTCGAGGCCGGGGGTGTGGGCTAGCATCGGGATGATGTCGTCGCGGATCATCGCATCGACGAACCCGGCGAGCGCCACGTCGTTCATCGCGTCCGCCACGCTCGCCGCGCCGCGGAGCACGCCGACATAGGCAAGTGTCGAATGTGCCCCGTTGAGAATCCGCAGCTTCGCCTTCTCGTAGCTGGCGACATCGGTCGTGATCGTCGCGCCGACCGAGGCGAGATCGGGGCCGAGCGGGGTGCCAATGTCCTCGATCACCCACTGTGCAAAGGATTCGCGTTGGACCGCGGCGAGGTCTTCGAGCCCGATTGCCTCGGCCACATCGTCGTAGAGCGCAGAGTCGGACGCGGGCGTGATCGAGTCGACCATCGTCGACGGCACGCGTACCTCACCGGCGATCCAGTCCGACAGATCCGTGTCGCTTACGCAAGCGAAGGCGACCAGGGCGGCGTGGAGCTTGGCGCCGTTGCTGGCGAGATTGTCGCATGGCATCGGCACGAACGGCGCGATCCCCGCAGTCCGGCGCGCGGCGAGGCCTGCGACTAGCCATCCGACCAAGCTGCGCGGCGTTGCCGTCCCGGCGAGATCATGGACGATATCGGCGTGCGACAGGTCGAGCGTGCCGTCGGCGGCGAGGCAATATCCCTTCTCGGTCACGGTCGAGGTCACCAGCCGGACCGCGGGATCGGCGAGCAGTGCGTGCGTTTCGGTCGCGTCGTCGGGCCCGAGGAACCGGCGATGCGCGCCGATCACGCGGTTCGAGGATTCGGCGTCGCGGATCGCGAGCGTGTAGAGCCCGTCCTGCTCGGCAAGTGCTGCGACCGTCCGCTTGCTGCGCATCGACACTGCGGCGATGCCCCAGCGTGGATCATGGTCCAGCAGCGCGTCGATATACGCCGCCTGATGCGCGCGGTGGAATGCGCCAGGCCCGAAATGGACGATGCCGATAGAGGGCATCGCGCGGCCTCGCGGGCTCTCGATCGTCGCCGGCAGTTGGTCGAGCGTCGCATAGGTCAGTCGTGTCAAAGCGTTACTCCACGTTTCCATATCGCGATCTCGCGTTCGCCATTGCGCTCGGCGGCGGTCTCGCGGCCCGATGCGATCGCGGCGATGCAGTCGAGCAACGCCGTTTCGGCCGAGGCGAACCCCTGGTCGAGCACCTGCCCGGCGTCGAAATCGATCCAGCCCGGCTTGCGCTGGGCAAGGTCGGTGTTCGACGCGATCTTGATCGTCGGCACGGGGAAGCCGGGCGAGTGCCGCGGCTGGTTGCGCGGAATAGCCTGAGACAGGACGAGCACGGCGTCTCCGGTATCGATCCGGTCGCCGATATCGCCGTCGCGCAGCAGGGTCGCGACGCCGTCGCCTGCGCGGACTATCACTGCATCGACCATTCCGGACCCTCCGCTCCATTTTCGCGTGGAGGACCGCATAGTCTCAAATCGGCGCGCGACGCACGAATAAAGCTATCAGGGAGCGTCATCGGATTGAGCGGGAAGCGCGGTAAGTCGGCGACGATTATCGTTAGTTCAGTACATTTTAAGAACCAGCTACACTCAAGCGCGCGTTTCGACGTGGCTTCAGTTGGGCCCAGGTCGATTGGACCGGTGCGTGACACCGGTCCAACAGATTAGTTGCTGTCGGAATCGTCGCCATCGTCGATCGCGAGATACAGACCACCACCGACCGCAACGGCGGCAAGAGCGATGATGATGAAACCGCCGTCGGCGACCTTGGACTTCTTGACGGTCGGCGTGCCGGCGCGTGCCGACTTGATCGTCGAGAGGCTGGATGCCGGGTTGGCCGGAGCCGCGTTCGCTGCAACCGGTGCGGCGAGCAGCATGAGGCCAGCCGATGCCGTGGTAAGTGACTTAAGAAACATGAAATCTCCACTGTTTGAGTAAGACTTCATCCTAAACCACAAAGTATCTTAACATGAAATAAGTTTCATGGACTAAAGAATGTTCGTCAGACCTAAGTGTCGGTAACATTTAAGAATTTGCGCAAATACCCACCCAAACCCGTCTAGCGTGACCGTGTCTCGTCTGAGTTAGATGTTGGGCTCAGTCTTCGACCTCTGCGGGAAGGGCAGGTCAGACGCCGTCGCAAGAACGACTGCAACTGGCGGGACAGATTTGAAAAGGGGGTTCCGGCCTACCGGCATCTCGCGAAGAAGCGAGGACTTGTCCGGCTGGAAAATGGCTCCCTGAGTAGGATTCGAACCTACGGCCACTCGATTAACAGTCGAGAGCTCTACCGCTGAGCTATCAGGGAACGTTGCCGGAGGCGGCTCTATAAACGGCCGGTCGGACGATGCAAGCGGGTTTCGCCGCAAAAATGCAAAGTCGGCGATAAACCGCGTTCAGGCGACGAACTGTTCCATGGTGATGCGGTCGTCGAGCGCATGCTCGGGATCGAACAGCAGCGTGAGTTCCCGGGCGCGGTCCATGCAGATGTCGACCTGCGCCACGTCGCGGATCTCGCGCTGGTCGGCGACCGCCGAGACGGGGCGCTTGCCGGGGTCTAGCACGCGGATGCGGATGCGTGCCTTGTCGGGCAGGATGGCGCCACGCCAGCGCCGGGGGCGGAACGGGCTGATCGGGGTCAGCGCGACCATGCCCGAGCCGAGCGGCAGGATCGGGCCGTGGGCGGAGAGGTTGTACGCGGTCGAACCGGCCGGTGTCGCGACGAGGATGCCGTCGCAGGCGAGTTCGGCGAGGACGACGCGATCGTTCACCGTCACTTCGAGATTGGCCGTCTGCCGCGTCTCGCGCAGGAACGACACCTCGTTGATCGCGGGCAGCGTGTGCGTGCGCCCGTCGACGCCGATCGCGGTCATGCTGAGCGGGATGACCTTGAACGGTTTCGCGCGCTCCAACCGGTCGGTGAGGCCGTGGTGGCGCCATTCGTTCATCAGGAACCCAACGGTGCCCAGGTTCATGCCGAACACGGGGACGGGCGGCTTGCGGCGCTCCAGCATCGTATGCAGCGTCTGGAGCATGAACCCGTCGCCGCCGAGCGCGATGATGACGTCCGCCTCTTCGACCGGAACCCACTCGCCCATGTCGGCGAGCTCCGCTTCGGCGGCGCGAGCAGGCGGGGTGTTGGACGCGACCAGCGCCCGCCGCTCGTATAGGCTCATCCGCCGGTGACGCTCATGTGGCGGGCGACCGCAGGGCCTTCGCCCTGGCCGATGCGGAAGTCATGCGCCTTCGGCTTGGCGAACAGGCCAGCGTCGATCGCTTCGTCGAGACCGGCGGTCCCGCCTTCGCGCAATGCCGCCTTCAGGTCGACCTGATCGTCATGGCCCAGGCACATGTACAGCTTGCCTTCGGTGGTCAGGCGCACCCGGTTGCAGCCTTCGCAGAAATTGGCGGTCAGCGGCGAGATAAGGCCGAGGCGGGTGCGCGTGCCGTCGACATTCCAGTAGCGTGCGGGGCCGCCGGTCTTGTGCGCGTCGCGGGCGAGCGTGAACTGCTGGCCGAGATCCTCGAACACCTTGGTCAACGGCAGGAAGCGATCGGTGCGGTCCTCATCGATCGCGCCGAGCGGCATCGTCTCGATCAGCGACAGGTCGAAGCCCTCGTCGCGGCACCAGGCGAGCATCGGTGCGATCTCGTCCTCGTTGAAACCCTTCAGCGCGACCATGTTGATCTTGATCGCGAGCCCCGCGTCGCGTGCGGCGTAAATCCCGCCGATCACTTGGGACACGTCGCCATGGCGGGTGATGTAGCGGAAGCGCTCGGGATCGCGGCTGTCCATGCTGACGTTGACACGACGGATGCCGGCATCGACCATCGCTTCGGCATGCTGCGCGAGGCGCGTGCCGTTGGTGGTCATCGTCAGCTCTTCCAAGCCCGAACCGATGTTGTGACCGAGACGCTGGACCAGTTCGGCGACGTCGCGACGCACGAGCGGCTCACCACCCGACAGGCGAATCTTGGTCACGCCGCGGGCGATGAAACGCTCGGCGATGATCGCGATCTCTTCGAGGCTCAGCAGCTTGCTGCGCGGCAGGAACGTCATCTTTTCGGACATGCAGTACCGACAGCGCAGGTCGCAGCGATCGGTCACAGAGATCCGCAGATACTTGATCGTGCGACCATGCGTATCGCGCAGCGGCTTTTGCTCGAGGGTGGGCGCGATCGTCATCTCCTCCGAGCTAAGACCTGACTGTCCCACTAACAAGACCGGATCGGCTGGTATTGGATTGGCGCGCGGCGATACGGCGGCTACGCTCGCACCGATCGAGCGAGGTGCGACGGATATGGAAGACATGCAGATCGCAACGACGCTGTTCGCGGTATCGTTCCGTCAACGTGATGAGATCACGGAGATTTTAGCGAGCGCAGGGGCCGGTGCGGGGTGGCAGGCGGCGGTCGTGGGCGATGCCGAAGGGTTGGAAAGCCGGTTCCTGGGGAGCGGTGCCGCGGTCGCGTTGATCGATGCGCGCGGCGCACTCGACGACGGACTTTCGGCGACGCGCGGGCTGGGCGGGTTGGTCGCCACCAACGGTGCGGCGTTGCTGGTGCTGGTATCGCGCGGCGATGTCGAGGCGATCGGCGAGTTCTTCGATGCGGGCGCGACGCAATTCCTCGCGAGTCCGGCCAGCGAAGGCGAACTCGTCCAGGCGCTGCGGTTCGCAGGGCGCCATGCCGCCCGCGCATCCGGCGGCGCGATCGATCGACGCGGGATACCGGGCGCATCGCACTATGACAGGGAGACCGGCGAAGCGCGGCGCTGGATCGTCAGCCGTATCGCGGAGGAGCGGCCGGTGGCGGTGGTGCTGGTCGCGCTGTCGCGCCTCGACATCGTCAATGCGGCGCATGGCCGTCCCGCGGTGGATGGCCTGATCGAAGCGGCCGTGTTGCGCGCGGAGACGGTCGCGCGCCAGGCGATCGGCGTGGATGCGATGGTCGCGCGGCTCGGCGGGTCGGAGTTCGTGCTGGTGATCGAGGCGGCCGGGGCGGCGGTGACGGCGGCGATCACCGCGCTGGACGCGGCGCTCGCGCGACCGTTCGCGGTGGCCGATACGCGCGCGGTACTCGGATGCCGCTTCGGCGTGGCGCAGCGCCAGCCCGGCGACGATGCGGCGGCGTTGCTGCGCCGGGCGAGCGAGGCGTTGGCGGAGGCGAAGGCGAGCGACGGATCGGTGCTGCACGTTGCGCTGCCCGACGGCGTCGCGCCGATCGACGCGCTGGCGATCGACCTGCACCATGCGATCGAGCGCGACGAGATCGACCTGCGCTGGCAGCCACAGGTCGAGATCGCGAGCGGCAAGATCACGGGGGTCGAGGCCTTGGCGCGCTGGAACCACCGGGCGCTGGGGCCGCTCGGGGCGGATACGTTGTTCGACGCCGCAGACCGGGCCGATCTGGGCATCGCGCTGTCGGACCATATCCAGCGGCTGGTGCTGGCCCGTGCGGTCGCCTGGCCCGAGGTTCTGGGGACGTTGCGCGTGTCGCTGAACCTGACGGCGGCGGATATCACGCGGCCGGGGTTTGCCGCGCTGTTCCTGGCGCGAATCGACGAGAGCGGGTTCCCGCGCGGGCGCCTGACGGTCGAGATTACCGAGACGGGGTTGATCGAGGATCTGGCGGCGGCATCGGCGTTGTTGGCGGAACTGCGTGGGGCAGGGTGCCGGGTGGCGATCGACGACTTCGGGACGGGCTATTCCAGTCTCGCCTATCTGAAGTCGCTGCCGCTCGATTACGTCAAGATCGACAAGTCGCTGGTCCGAGACATCGACGGCAGCGCGCGCGACCGCGTGGTGGTCGCCGGCGCGATTACGATGGCGCGATCGCTCGGGCTCGCGGTGATCGCCGAGGGGGTCGAGCGACCGTCGCAGCTCGAACTGCTCGCCGCGGGTGGATGCAGCCTGTACCAGGGCTTCCTGCTGTCCGAGCCGGTCGGTGAGGCGGCGTTGCTCGAACTGATGGCGAGAGAATGATGCGTACCCTGATGCTACCCCTCGCGATCGTCGCGATCGCAGCACCCGCGATCGCGCAGACGCCCGCCGAAACCGCGATCCGCAAGGGCATGGAAGCGAGCGCGGCGGGCTGGAACGCGGGCGATCTCGCGCGGTTCATGGACATCTATGCCGACGACGCGGTGTTCGTGACGCCGAAGGGACTGCTTCGCGGCAAGCCGGCGATTGCGGACAGATACCGGTCCAGCTTCAGCGGCACGGGCAATGCGCGCGGCAAGCTGTCGTTCGCGTTCCTGGAGATGCGCGGTCTGGATCCGGCGCATGCGATGCTGTTCGCACGGTGGACGCTGACCGGGGCGTCGACCAGCGAATCGGGCATGACGACTTTGGTGTTCGAGCGGCGTGGCGGCGCGTGGAAGATCATTTCGGATCACAGCAGCTGAATGTCCGGCGAACGATGTGGGATGACACGATGACACAGCGGCTCGACCACGCGACTGCGGCGCGATTTGCCGGGCTGACGCTGGGGCATCTGACCCGCGAATGGCCGTACAAACTCGACCAGGTGCTCGACGGGCCCGGCGACCTGGCGCTGCCGAAGACGCTTCATCCGGTGTTTCACGGCAGTTTCGACTGGCATAGCTGCGTGCATGGCTGGTGGCAGGTGATGCGCCTCGCGAGGCTGTATCCGGACATGGCGGAGGCGGCTGCGGTCGAGGCGTTGGCGGACCGGATGCTGGTGCCCGCGCTGATCGCGGGCGAGGTGGCGTATCTCGATCGGCCGGGGACGGGCGGGTTCGAGCGGCCCTATGGCTGGGGATGGTTGCTGGCGCTGCATGACGAGTTGGCGTTGCGTGTCGATCGACCTTGGGCGGCGGCGGTCGAGCCGTTGGCACGCGCGTTTGCGGCGCGGTTTGCGGCGTATCTGCCGAAACTGATCTACCCGGTGCGAAGCGGCAAGCACGACTGCACCGCGTTCGCTCTCGTCCACGCGCTGCGCTGGGCGCGGGGGCATGACGCGTCGCTCGCCGCACTGATCGAGGCGCGCGCGCGGGACTGGTATGGCGACGACCGCGACTGTCGGCCGTTCGAGCCTAGCGGAGAGGATTTCCTGTCGGCGACGCTGTGCGAGGCGGCGTTGATGAAGGACGTGCTCGGGGCGGAGTTCGCGCCGTGGCTGGCGGCGTTCCTGCTCGATCCCTTCGGTCCGGCGACGGCGTGCCTGCGCTCCCCCGCGATCGTCAGCGACCGGTCCGACGGCCGCCTCGCGCATCTCGATGGCGTCAACCTGTCGCGCGCGTGGTGCTGGCGGACGATCGCCGACGCGCTGCCAGATCCTGCTGCCGCCCGCGCGATCGCCGACGCACACCTGGCAGAGGCACTGCCGCATCTCGCGGACGATTACATGGGCGAGCATTGGCTGGCGACGTTCGCACTGCTCGCGCTGGAGGCTGAATGATCTGAAGAGAAGGGGCTGGCGTAGCGGACCGCGCTGCCTACAGTCGCATCACTGAACGATAAGAGAGTGATGATGCAAAGACGCCTGCCGTTCCTGGCCTTGCTGGCCCTTTCGACGACCGCGCTGGCGCAGACGCCGGCCCCCGCTACCGATCCGAACGCGTATCTCGAGGACATCCACGGCGCGCGTGCGCTCGATACGGTGAAGCGGTGGAACACGCAGTCGCTCGCCGCGCTCGAAGCCAAGCCGGGCTATGCGCGCTACCGCCAGCGCGCGCTCGACCTGTTGCAGGCGGACCGCCAGATCGCGACGCCCGACCAGATCCTCGGCGATCAGGTGCTGAACCTGTGGCAGGACAAGACCAACGTGCGCGGCCTGTGGCGGGTCGCGTCGCTCGCGTCGTTCACCAGCGGCAAGCCGGTGTGGCGGACGCTGATCGACGTCGATGCGCTGGGCAAGGCCGAGGGCAAGAGCTGGGTGTGGAAGGGCGCGACCTGCCGCTCGCCGTCGTACGATCGCTGCATGGTGGCACTGTCGAACGGCGGCGGCGATGCGGTCGAGGAGCGCGAGTTCGACATCCCGACCGGCAAGTTCGTCGCGGACGGCTTCGTCGTGCCGAGCTTCAAGACCGGGCTGAACTGGGCCGGGCCGGACGCGCTGTACGTGGCGACCGATTTCGGCGCCGGCAGCCTTACAAAGTCAGGCTATCCGCGCACCGTGAAGCGGTGGCAGCGCGGCACGCCGCTCTCGGCCGCGGCCACCGTGACGAGCGCGACGCCGGACGATGTCGGGATCGAGACCAGCGTCTTCACCGATGGCGACCGGCGCTATCCACTGGTGTCGCGCAACGTCGATTTCTTCCATTCGAAGCGCAGTCACATCGCCGAGAATGGCCGGCTGGTGCCGTCGCCGTTGCCCGACGATGCCGAGATCAACGCCGTCCTCGATGGCCGGTTGATCGCGACGCTGGCGTCCGACTGGAAGGGGATCCCGAGCGGATCGGTCGTGGCGTATTCGATTGCCGACGTGCTAGCAGGCCGTGCGCCGACGATCGAGCGCGTGCTGGTGCCGACCGCAACGCAGGCGGTGGAGCAGGTCGATTCGAGCAAGTCGGTGCTGTGGGTGAAGATGCTCGACGACGTCTCTGGCCGGCTCGTGTCGCTGACGCGCGGCGCGGATGGCATCTGGACGCAAGGCGTTGCGACGCTGCCGACCGCATCGACGATCCACCTCGAGGCGACCGCGGGCAAGGACGACGTCGCCTTCGCGGTCGTCGAGAGCTTCCTCAGCCCGCCTGCGCTTTATGCCGTCCGCCCCAACGCCAAGCCGGTGACAGTCGACACGCTGCCCGCGCGGTTCGATGCGTCGACGATGCAGGTCGAACAGCGGTTCGCGACGTCGAAGGACGGTACGAAGATCCCGTATTTCCTCGTGCGCAAGAAGGGCACGACGGGTCCGGTGCCCGCGCTGGTCCACGCGTACGGCGGGTTCCGCAACGCGCAGACGCCGACCTACCTCGTCGACCAGCCCTATCGCTCGGGCCCGGCCGGGCTGTTCTGGGTCGAGGAGGGCAACGCGTTCGTGCTCGCCAACATCCGCGGCGGCGGCGAATACGGGCCACGCTGGCACCAGATGCCGCTGCGCGAGAACCGGCAAAAGGCGTATGACGATCTCCACGCGGTCGGCGACGATCTTGTCCGGACCGGGGTGAGTGCCAAGCGCAAGATCGCAGTCTCGGGACGCTCGAACGGCGGCCTGCTGGTCGGTGTCGCGATGGAGCAGCGTCCCGACCTTTACGGCGCGATCGTCATGGGATCGCCGCTGCTCGACATGCAGCGCTATTCGCATCTGTCGGCGGGCGCATCGTGGATCGGCGAATATGGCGATCCGGACAAGCCCGCGGACTGGGCATTCATCTCGCAATATTCGCCCTACCAGAACCTGAAGCGCGGCGTGCAATACCCGACGCCGTTTATCTACACCTCGACCGAGGACGACCGCGTCCACCCCGGCCACGCGCGTAAATTCGCCGCGCGGCTGGAGGCCTATGGCGACCCGTTCTTCTATTACGAGAATCCCGAGGGCGGCCACGCGGCGGGCGCCGACAAGATCGAGGACGCCAAGCGCGCCGCGCTCGTCACCGTCTATCTGAACGCACAACTCGCGTCACAGCGCTGATCGTCAGGAATCCATGATGCGTAATTTCCGTCTGTTGCTCGGCGCCGCGATGCTCGCGCTGCCCGTCTCGTCGATCCCTGCGCCCGTGCTTGCCGCGCAAGCCGAAACGAGCGCGTTCGCGTCGCTGTCGAAGCGCTATGTCGATGGCCTCGCCCGCCTCAATCCGTCGTCGGCGACATCGCTCGGCGATCATCGGTTCGACATGCAGATGACCGATATGTCCGCCGCAGGACGGGCCAGGCGCGAGGCGTTCTCAAAGGCGATGCTCGCCGATCTCCAGCGGATCGACCGCAAAGCCCTGTCGCGCGAGGAGCAGGTCGACGCGGCGCTGCTCGACAATGCGCTGCGCTACGACATCTGGGACACCGAGACGCTCGGCGGATGGGCGTGGGATCCGCAGGTCTATAACGACATCGCCGGCAGCTCGCTCTATTCGCTCGCCGCGCGCGATTTCGCGCCGTGGCCGCAGCGGCTGAACGCGGCGACCGCGCGGATGGCGGCGCTTCCTGCATTGCTGGCACAGGCGCGCGCGAACATCGTGGTGGCGCGCGTACCGTCGATCTACGCGACGACCGTGGCCAAGCAGAACAGCGGCATCGTCGACATCGCCGAGAGCATGCTCGCGCCGCACAAGAGCGAATTGTCGGCAGCGGACGCCAAGCGGTTCGACGCCGCGCTCGTGACACTGAAGGCGGCGGTTGCCGAGCACCAGGTCTGGCTCGACAAGACGCTCGTTCCCGGCGCGAAGGGCGACTTCCGCCTCGGCGCGGCGCTCTACGACAAGAAGCTCGGCTTCGCGCTGCAATCCGACCTCACCCGGGCCGAGATCAAGCGCCGCGCGCAGGCCGCGATCGTCGACACGCGCGCGCAGATGTACGTGATCGCGCGCCAGATCTTCGGGGCCAAGAAGGGCGCGCTGCTGCTTCCCGACAAGCCGTCCGAAGCGCAGCAGCAGGCCGCGATTCAGCTCGCGCTCGAACTCACCTACGCCAAGCGCCCCGCGCGCGACGGCATGATCGACGCGTCGACCAAGGCGCTGGCGCAGGCGACCGCGTTCGTCCGCGAGAAGGGACTGGTCGGGATGCCCGACAGCCCCGTGAAGATCATCACGATGCCCAAGTTCCAGCAGGGCGTCGCGGTCGCGTACTGCGATTCTCCTGGCCCGCTGGAAAAGAACCTCGGCACGTTCTTCGCCGTCTCGCCGATCCCCGACGATTGGACCGAGGCGCAGGCGACGTCGTTCCTGAGTGAATATAACGACTACATGATCCACGACCTCGCGGTGCACGAGGCGATGCCGGGGCATTACCTCCAGCTCGCGCACGCCAATGCGACTCAGTCGACGCTGCGCGCGGTGCTCGGCTCGGGACCGTTCGTCGAGGGCTGGGCGGTCTATGCCGAGGGCATGATGGCGGACGAGGGCTATCTGAACGGCGATCCGCTGTTCAAGCTCACCGTGCTCAAGATGCGGCTGCGCTCGATCTCGAACTCGCTGCTCGACATCGGCATCCACACCGAGGGCATGACTCGCGAGCAGGCGATGCAGCTGATGACGCACACCGCGTTCCAGCAGGAGCGCGAGGCGGCGGGCAAATGGGTCCGTGCGTCGCTCGGCTCGACGCAGTTGCTGAGCTATTTCACCGGCTATTCGGAGCACATGGCACTGCGCGAAGAGGCCAAGAAGCGGCAGGGCGCGGCGTTCGATCTCAAGCGCTACAACGACGCGTTGCTCGCGCATGGTTCGCCCCCGGTGCGCTACGTCCGCGAACTGCTGTTCGACCTGCCGATCGGCTGACGGCAGGCGGGTGCGCGTAACGCATATCCCGTGGTCGATCCGTTCATCGGCAGGGGGGCGAGGGCATGTCTTGCCGGCGCAGTACGGCGTCGGATCTTACCACGACCCATTCCGTGATGCCGTACCGGGAATGCCGTCGTGATCGTCGTTGGGTTCGCCCGTCCGGGCGCAGACCGATTGACGCGGATCGAACGACACCGACAGCATATGATTCCATACAGTGGCCACGGTAACGGGCGCACGCTTTCAGATTGTCACAGCCCATGCGTCTTCCTCGCCTGTTCAGCCGCCCGTCGAACGACATGGCGATCGATCTCGGAACGGTGAACACCGTCGTCTACCTGCGCGGTCAGGGCATCGTCCTGAACGAACCGTCCGTGGTGGCGATCGAAACGCGCAACGGCGTCCAGCAGGTGCGCGCGGTGGGCGCCGAAGCGAAATTGATGATGGGCAAGACGCCCGACGGGATCGAGACCATCCGGCCGATGCGCGACGGCGTGATCGCCGACCTCGACGTCGCCGAGCAGATGATCAAGTTCTTCATCGAAAAGGCGCATGGCGGGCCCAGCCGACTGCCACGCCATCCCGAGATCGCGATCTGCATCCCGTCCGGCGCGACCCTGGTCGAGCGTCGCGCGATACGCCAGGCGGCGTCCAATGCCGGCGCGCGCAAGGTGTATTTGATCGAAGAGCCGATGGCGGCGGCGATCGGTGCCGGACTGCCGGTGACCGAACCGGTCGGGGCGATGATCGTCGACATCGGCGGTGGCACGACCGAAGTGGCGGTGCTGTCGCTGCGGGGGCTTGCCTACAGCACGTCGGCACGGGTCGGCGGCGACAAGATGGACGAGGCGATCAGTTCGATGATTCGTCGCAAGCACAACCTGATGATCGGCGAAGCCACCGCCGAGCGCGTGAAGCTGGCGGTCGGCATGGCGCGGATGCCGGAGGATGGAATCGGCGAGGTCATGCGCGTCAAGGGACGCGACCTGCGCGCAGGGGTACCACGCGAGATCGAGGTGACGCAGGCGGATATCGCGGCATCGCTGGCGGATCTGATCGGCCAGATCGTCGAAACCGTGCTGACCGCGCTGGAGAAGACCGAACCCGAATTGGCCGCCGATATCTGCGATCAGGGCATCGTCATGACGGGCGGCGGATCGCTGCTCGCGCGGATCGACGAAGTGTTGTCGGACGCGACGGGGCTGCCCGTCACGGTCGCCGAGAACGCGCTGACCTGCGTCGCGATCGGTGCGGGCCGCGCGATGGAAGAGCCTGTCTACCAGGGCGTGATGACGGAAATCTGAGTTGGCGGAACGCCGGGACTCTTCGGTTTCAGCAACCCCCACATGCACTGCACGTCGTGAAGCGCTCGAACCCGACATCGGTTTTCAAGCGCTTGGCTCGATGACACGAAGATGGGTTGGTGGGCCCGGCAGGAATCGAACCCGCAACCTAGCCGTTATGAGCGGCCAGCTCTAACCGTTGAGCTACAGGCCCCACCGGCGCCTGCGTTAGCGCAAGCGATCGGCCCGCAAAAGGGCGCACAAGCAAAAGGGCAAAGAAAAAGGGCGCTCCCGAAGGAACGCCCTTTCCGACACCAATACTCTATCGAGCGCGAACGCCCGACGGGTTTTAGTTCATGTTGTCGGTCTTCTCGTCGGCAGCGTCACGGACGTTGTCGGCAGCTGCGTTCATGTTGTCAGCAGCGTTCTCGAGCACGTCGGTAGCGACTGCGTTCGAGGTGTTGTCCGCCATGGCGTCCATGTTGTCAGCCTGCATTTCCATGTTGTCAGCCAGCATGTCCGCGTTGTTCTCAACGGCGGCGGCTTCTGGCGACTTGCTGCAGGCTGCGACGGACATCAGGCCGGCGGCAGCAGCGATCAGAACGATCTTCTTCATTCGAATGCTCCCAAGCATAGTTTCACTCGCGGCCGACCCGATTGCCGTCGCGAAGTCACGTCAAATAGCGGCCCCCGGCGGGCGGTCAATCCGCTAAATTCATCTGTCCGCAAGGTTTGCGGCAGAACGATGACAGATTGGTTCATGCAATTCGTCACTTCTGGGGCACAATTGACCCGATTTCCTCGGGCGCATTGGCCACTGTCGCGATCACCGTGGTCCACGCCGCGACGTTCTGGCGGAGCTGTTCGGGGTCGATGAGATCCAGCGTGTCCTCGGGCGTATGGTGGTAATCGAAGTAGCGCAGGCCCGATTGGTTGAGGTCGATCCCGGCGACCCCCGTGGCGATCACCGGGCCGACATCGGTGCCGCCGTGCGGGGCGTCGGCACCGCGGATGATCCCGAGCGGGGCGAGCGCGACCGCCAGGCGATCCTCGATGGGCTTGGCAGCGTCGGGCAGGCTGCTCTCGAACCGCCAGACGCGATCGGCACCGAAATCCGATTCGGCGGCGGTCGCATGGCGTTCGCCGGCATGCGCCTTGGCGTAGGCGGCTCCGCCGAAGCCGCCGCTCTCCTCGTCGCCGAACCAGACGACGCGGATGGTGCGACGCGGGTTTTGGCCGCCGTCCATGACGATCTTGGCGGCCGCCGCGGTGATCGCGATGCCCGCGCCGTCATCGATCGCGCCGGTGCCGAGATCCCAGCTGTCGAGATGGCCACCGACCAGCACGATCCCGGCCTTGGGATCGGTGCCGGGGACTTCGGCGACGACGTTGCCCGATTCGCGCATACCGACCTGCTTGTCTTCCAGCACCAGCTTCAACGTCACCGGCTTGCCGAGTTTCACCAGCCGCTCGATGTGCTCCGCGTCCGCGACCGACAGCGCGGCGGCGGGGATCGGCGTCACGCCCGCGTCGAAATTGGTGTTGCCCGCGTGCGGCCCGCGGCCGTGATCGGTGCCGATCGACCGGATGACGATCGCCGCGGCACCCTTCTTGGCGGCGACGTTCGGTCCGACGAAGCGCGCGGTGCCCTGCGATCCATAGCTCGACCCGTCCTGGGTCGGCTGCATCGCGTTCGACACGAAGGCGATCTTGCCCCTCAGGCTGCCGTCGGCGGCGAGCGCCAGATCGTTGTACGTCGGGAAATACACTATCGGCAGGGTCAGCCCGCCCGGCGGCGTCGCACCCGAATTGCCAAGGCCGACCAGATGCAGCTTCTGCGCATAGGGGGCGACCAGCTCACCACTCTCCGTACCGCGCGACCAGACTGGCAGCTGGTATGGCTCGATCCGCACATTCTTGAACCCGAGCGCCTTCAGCTTGGCCACCGACCAGGCGCGCGCCCGTGGTGCCGCCTCGGTGCCGGTCATCCGCGGGCCGACCTCGGTCGTGATCCCCTCGACGATCTTGTAGGCGGTATCGTCGGTCAGCGCCTTGTCGCGCAGTGCCGCAACCTTCGCGTCGACCGCGGTCGCGGGTGCAGCGGTGCGCTGCGCGGCAAGAGGAACGGCGGTGATTGCGGCACAGGCCGCCAGAAATGGTGCGATACGCGTCATCAGCAATTCCCCTTGGTGTCGGCCTCCTTCGTTAGGTCCCAGCTCGCGCGTTGCCAACCTTCGCGGCTGCCCTTACATGCGCAGATCAATCCCTCCCTCACGAACACCCGAACGGAGACCCCCGTGGCCGGCCAATACGCCTATGTCATGAAGGACATGACGAAGACCTTCCCCGGCGCGCCCAAGCCGGTGCTGTCGAACATCAATCTGCAATTCTATCATGGCGCCAAGATCGGCATCGTCGGCCCCAACGGCGCGGGCAAGTCGACGCTGATCAAGATCATGGCCGGCATCGACAAGGACTATACCGGCGAGGCCTGGCCGGGCGAGAACGTTACCGTCGGCTATCTGGAGCAGGAGCCGCAGCTCGACGCCACCAAGACCGTGCTGGAGAACGTCAAGGACGGCGCGCGCGGTGTCGCGGACATGGTCGATCGCTTCAACGCGATCTCCGCCGAGATGGGCGATCCCCAGGACGACACCGACTTCGACGCGCTGCTGGAGGAGATGGGGACGCTTCAGGAGCAGATCGACGCGATCGACGGCTGGACGCTCGACAACCAGCTCGAGGTCGCGATGGAAGCGCTACGCTGCCCGCCAGGCGACTGGCCGGTCGACAAGCTGTCGGGTGGTGAGAAGCGCCGCGTCGCGCTGACCCGCCTGCTGATCCAGAAGCCAGGTATCCTGCTGCTGGACGAGCCCACCAACCATCTCGATGCGGAGAGCGTCCAGTGGTTGGAGAATCATCTGAAGGATTATGCGGGCGCGGTGCTGATGATCACCCATGACCGCTATTTCCTCGATAACGTCGTCGGCTGGGTGCTCGAACTCGATCGTGGCAAGTATTTCCCGTACGAGGGCAATTACTCGACCTATCTCGAGAAGAAGGCCAAGCGCCTCGAGCAGGAGGATCGTGAGGAATCCGGTCGTCAGACCGCGATCAAGAACGAGCTCGAATGGATTCGTCAGGGTGCCAAGGCGCGCCAGACCAAGTCCAAGGCGCGTATCGCCAACTTCGAACGCCTCGTCTCCGCACAGGAGAACCGCTCGCCGGGCAAGGCGCAGATCGTCATCCAGGTGCCCGAGCGTCTCGGCGGCAAGGTCATCGAGCTCGAGAACGTCTCCAAGGCTTACGGCGACAAGCTGCTGTTCGAGAACCTCTCGTTCACGCTGCCCGCGGGCGGTATCGTTGGCGTCATCGGTCCCAACGGCGCCGGCAAGTCGACGCTGTTCAAGCTGATCACTGGGCAGGAGACGCCGGACAGCGGCACGATCGACAAGGGTTCGACCGTGCGGCTCGGCTATGTCGACCAGAGCCGCGATCATCTCGACGACAAGAAGAACGTCTGGGAGGAGATTTCCGACGGCCTCGACTCGATGAAGGTCAACGGGTTCGACCAGTCGACGCGCGCCTATGTCGGGGCGTTCAACTTCAAGGGCCAGGACCAGCAGAAGAACGTCGGCAAGCTGTCGGGCGGCGAGCGCAACCGCGTCAACATCGCCAAGATGTTGAAGCGCGGCGGCAACGTGCTGCTGCTCGACGAGCCCACCAACGATCTCGATGTCGAGACCTTGGGCGCGCTCGAGGAAGCGATCGAGAACTTCGCAGGGTGCGCGGTGGTGATCAGCCACGATCGCTTCTTCCTGGATCGTCTCGCCACGCACATCCTGGCGTTCGAGGGCAACAGCCATGTCGAATGGTTCGAGGGCAATTTCGAATCCTACGAAGAGGACAAGCGCCGCCGTCTGGGCGATGCGGCGGATCGTCCTACCGCGCTGTCCTATAAGAAGCTGACGCGCTGACCCGATGTTGCGGGGGCTCGACGAGGAACTGGTCGCTCACAAATACGCGCATATCGAGCGCGAGCGCCGGTTTCTCGTCGACCCTGCGCGTCGGCCCGATCTGGCCGACGCGCCGTATATCCTGATCGAGGACCGGTACATTGAGGGCACGCGGCTGAGGCTGCGCGCCATGACCGATAGCGGCTCGGGGCGTGTGGTCCTGAAGATCGGCAAGAAATACGACGTTGCCGATGTGTTGAGCCGGCCGACGGTCACGACGTATCTCGATCGGGCCGAGTATGACCTGCTGGCGAAATTGCCGGCACGATCGTTGAGGAAACGCCGGTATCCGGTGGGCGCGGACTTTGGCATCGACCTGTTCGAAGGAGCGCTCGCCGGGCTCGAGCTCGCCGAGATCGAGCAGGACGACGCCGCCGCTTTGATGTCGATCGTCAGCCCCGAATGGGCAATCGCGGAGGTCACGCATGATCCGCGATTTCAGGGTGGGCGATTGAGCCTGCTGGATGCGGCAGGCGTGACGAGACTTATTGCCAGTAACATCGAGTGAGTATGACGGTTATCGAACAATCTCCCGGTGGCGATCGGCCACCCGGCGCTGGCGAACTCGAATATCGTCTTCGCCAGCAGTCGATCCTTGCCGATTTCGGGATCGAGGCGCTGCGGGCGCGGGATCTGCAGCCGATGTTGCAGCGCGCGACCGAGCTGTGCGGCGAGGGGATGCGGTCGCAATACTGCAAGTTCCTCGAATACCGTCCCGAACAGAACACCTTGTTGGTCCGCGCCGGGATCGGCTGGGCGCCGGGGGTGGTCGGGTCGACCGAGATGCGGACCGATCTCGGCTCGCCGGCCGGGTTCGCGCTGGAGACCGGGTTGCCGGTGATATCGAACCACCTTGAGAACGAGCAGCGCTTCCGGACGCCGGAGTTCATGGCGCAGCACAATATCCGCCGCGCGATCAATGTGCTGGTCGAGACCTCGGGCAAGCGCTTCGGCGTGCTCGAGGTCGACAGCCCCGACGAGGGCAAGTTCGAGCCCGCCGACTTCGCGTTCATGCAGGGGTTTGCCAACCTCATCGGCGTGGCGATCGAGCGACAGCAGGCGGAGCAGCGGCTGAGCGAGGCGATGGAGCATCAGGAGCTTCTCACGCGGGAGGCTAGCCACCGGGTGAAGAACAGTCTTGCTCTGGTGTCGGCGATGCTCAATCTTCAGATGCAGGAGGATGATGATCCGCGGATCCGCCGGCTGCTCGGCGATGCGCAGGCGCGGATCACCGCGATCGCGCAGACGCACGACCAGTTGTGGCGCGGCGATCAGGTCGGCATCGTTGCGCTGAACGATCTGGTCTGCGGGATCGCGACGGGGCTTGGCGAGCAATCGCTCACCCACCGGATAGACTGTGATATCGAGGCGATCCTGATCAGTGCGGACGTGGCGATCCCGATGGGATTGCTGGTCACCGAGCTGGTCACCAACGCGATCAAATATGCCTATGGCGACGACGGCGGCGTGATCCTGGTCACGGTGCGGAGCGCGGACGGGCGGATCGTGCTGACCGTGTCGGACGAGGGCGGCGGGTTGCCGGTGGACTTCGATTTGAAGACGGCATCGCGGAAAAGCCTCGGCATGCGGATGATCGGCAGCCTCGCGCGGCAGTTGCGCGGAACGGTGATGATCGAGAACGCCCCGGTAGGGACGTGCGCAACGCTCGACGTGCCCGATCCGCGGGTGGAGGTCGCAGGCTAACCACTGTTCTCCTGCGAACGCAGGAGTCCAGGGTTACGCGCGTATCGGGTGGTATCCTGTGCTCCTGCTTTCGCAGGAGAACGGCAGTTAAGCGGCGACCGCCTCGGCTTTAGTCGCCATCCACGCTTCGGCCTTGGCCAGCGCGGGGGCGTCGTCGACGTCGATCCAGTCGATGTCGCTGCAATCCACGATCCGGGCGAGACCTTGTGCGGCCAGCAGGCGGACGCCTTCGGTGAGCGATGGGCTCGCGAGCGTGGCCAGCGCATCCGACAGCGCAGGGCCGATCGCGAAGACGCCGGTGTCGTAGCAGTCGTGCGGTTCGAGGCCCTTGCCGATCGCGACGATGCGGTCGCCTTCGGTTGCGACGCAGGTGACGTCCTCGGGGTCGACCCAGTCGTGGCCAAGGCGTCGGTCGATGCCTAGGCGCAACCCTCCGCCCGCGCCGGCCTTCGCCATGCGTGCATAAAGTTCGGGGCTGACGAGGTGGTCGCACATCGCGAGGATCGCTTCGCTACCGGCCAGCGCCTCGCGCGCTGCCAGTACCGAAACGCCATTGGGTTCGCGGTGATCCGCCAGCACAGTCTCGACGGCCAGCGGCCAGCGCCGGCTCGCGAGATACGCTTCGATCGCCTCGCGCCCGTAGCTCACCGTCACGATCGCGCGCGCAAAGCCGGCCTCGGCCAGCCCTTCGAGCGCGTGGGCGATCAACGGCCGCCCCGCGACCGCGCAGAGCGGCTTGTACGGGGCGGAGGTGCGAAGGCGGCTACCTTCCCCGGCGGCGAGGATGATCGCCGTTTGAATCCGGGGCGTGTCGATCATGTCAGGCGGCCTTGATGAACCGCTCGACTTCGATCTGCGCGAGATCGTCGGTCATCTGCGTGCGCGGGTGCTTGCAGAAATAGGCCGATGCAGGGTCGATCACGCCGGCGATGCCGCGATCCTTGGCGATCTTGGCGCAGCGGATCATGTCGATCGCGACGCCTGCCGAGTTGGGGCTGTCCTCGACCGAAAGACGCAGCTCGATGTTCATCGGCACGCCGCCGAACAGCTGGCCTTCCATGCGCAGGAAGCAGACCTTGTTGTCGTTCTGCCAGGGCACATAGTCCGACGGACCGATGTGGACGTTGTCGTCGTCCATGCGCTCGGCCGCGACCGACTGCACCGCTTCGGTCTTCGAGATCTTCTTCGACTCGAGCCGGCGATGGTTCGACATGTTGAGGAAGTCGGTGTTGCCGCCGGTGTTGAGCTGGTAGGTGCGATCCAGCTTGACGCCGCGCTTGGCGAACAGGTCGGTCAGCACGCGGTGGACGATCGTCGCGCCGAGCTGTGCCTTGATGTCGTCGCCGATGATCGCGACGCCGGCGTCTTCGAACTTCTTCGCCCAGACCGGGTTCGACGCGATGAAGACGGGGATGTTGTTGACGAACGCCACGCCCGCTTCGATCGCGCACTCGGCGTAGAATTCGGTGGCTTCCTGCGAACCGACCGGCAGGTAGTTCATCAGCACGTCGGCGCCCGATGCCTTCAGCTCGGCGATGACCTCTTCACGGGTCGGCTCGGCGGCGTCAGAGACGAGGAACGTACGGTCGTCCTTGAAGTCGGCCATGTGGTCGGCGACGCCGTCCAGCTTCTTGCCCATCTTCACGATCGTGCCGGTGTTGCCGACGTTCGGTGCGAACACTGCGGTGCAGTTTGGCTTGGCGAAGATCGCCTCGGCGACGTCCTTGCCGACCTTGCGGCGATCGACGTCCCAGGCCGCGACGACCTTGATGTCGCTCGGCTTGTAGCCGCCCATGTCGAAATGCATCAGGCCAACCTGGTCGTTTGCCCCCTCGCGATAATGCTCGAGGCCCTGGACGAGCGAGCTCGCGCAGTTGCCGATGCCGACCACGGCGATCCGAATGCTATTCATTACTGACCCTGTTCCTTACGAAAGATGCATGCGCGACGCGGTCTTTGGTCGCGTTGCGGAAGTATTACGAACGAAAGCCCGCTCGACACGACGGTGCCAGACGAGCCCGACGATGGCCACGAGCGTCAAAGGGACGATCTCGAACCACCAGAAGATGCGTGGGTTGCCCGCGAAGCAGGCGACGAAGATCGCCCATACCCGGACATTCGCGGTAAGCAAGGCCATGAAACGCAACGGTGCGACGGCGCGGGCACCGTACAGGGCCCCGAGCGCGACCGGATCCGCCGACTGACCGAGCGTGCGTTCGAACGGCATGGCAATCCGGTCGATGCTGCTCGCGACGCCATCATAGAAGCGTACGAGCGCGTTGCCGGTCGGAACTGGAAGCGCTTCGAGTGCTACGCCCTTGATGCGACGATGGAAGCGCGAACGCTCGCCTTCGTACATGTTCGACTGGACCGCATGCGCGCCGCCGGCTGCGAAGGCGAGGACCCAGCCTTCGGGCGTGTCGATCGTCAGCGCTAGCGAGACGTAGATCAGCGCGAAGACGCCGTGATCGCACAATCCGTCGAGCATCCTGCCGAGCGGGCTCGCGGTCTTGGTCGCGCGTGCGACCATGCCGTCGAGTCCGTCGGCGATCAGCCATCCCATCGACAGCACCAGGCCGACCAGCGCGAGCGCCCAGTTTCCCCACTGCGTGTACGCAAGCGCCGCCGCTCCACCGAGGCACAGCCCCGCCACCGACACCGAATTGGCCGAGATTCCACGCGACAACGCGAGCGGCAAAAGCGCACGGCCTGCCGGGTGAATCAGCCAAAGATTAGATGGGATCTCGATCCGGCGATCGCGCGATCCATCCGGTGGAGCCACTGTCATAGGATTTTCATAATGCGCCGGATGGGCGATTTATGCAAGGTGGCGCGGCTGACCTTACGGAACGCTTGACCGCAATTCCTTGATCCAGATCGTCGCGGTTCCATCCGACGGTGCGCGCCAGTCGCCGCGCGGCGATAGCGCACCGCCTGCCGAGACCTTCGGCCCGTTGGGCATCGCCGACCGCTTGAACTGGCTTGTCGTAAAGAACCGGAACAGGAATTTTTCCAGCCAATGGCGGATCGTCGGCAGGTCGTAGGCGACGCGCGCGTCCGCGGGCAGGTCTTCCGGCCATGCGCCGACGCTCGCATCGCGCCATGCGTGCCAGGCGAGAAACGCGATCTTTGATGGCGCGAGACCATAACGGATCACGTAATGCGCGAAGAAATCGTTCAGCGCGTACGGGCCGATCATCGACTCGGTACTCTGCAATGCGCCATCCGCGCCGGCTGGAACGAGCTCGGGCGAAATCTCCTGCGCCAGGATCGTCGAGAGGATCGCGTCGGTCGCGGCGTCATACTGGTCGGTGCGGATACACCAGCGGATCAGGAACTGGATCAGCGTCTTCGGTACGCCGCTGTTCACGGCATAGTGGCTCATCTGGTCGCCGACCCCGTAGGTGCACCAGCCGAGCGCCATCTCGCTGAGGTCGCCGGTGCCGAGCACGATCCCGCGCCGCTGGTTGGCGAGACGGAACAGGTAATCGGTGCGCAGCCCCGCCTGCACGTTCTCGAAGGTGATGTCGTAGACGGGTTCACCCTCGCTGAAGGGATGGCCGATGTCCTCCAGCATCCGCGTGGCGGCGGGGCGGATGTCGATCTCTTCCGCGGTGATGCCGAGCGCGCGCATGAGTGCCCAAGCGTTAGCCTTGGTCCCTTCGCCGGTTGCGAAGCCGGGCATGGTGAAGCCGAGGATCGCGCTGCGAGGCCGCCCGAGGCGGTCCATCGCCTTCGCCGCGACGATCAGCGCGTGGGTCGAGTCGAGCCCGCCGGACACACCGATCACGATCGTCTCGGCATGTGCGGAGACGAGGCGCTTCGACAGCGCCTCCACCTGGATGTTGAACGCCTCGTAGCAATCGTCGTCGCGCCGCGCCGGGTCGTTAGGGACGAACGGGAACCGGCGGATGGCGCGTTCGAGGCCAGCGTCCTCAAGTACCGGCGCGTGATCGAACGCGATCCGTCGGAAGCGTATCTCGGGATTGCCGGCGAACATTGCCGCATCGTTGAACGTGCCGGTCCGCAGCCGTTCCTGCGTGATCCGTTCGCAGTCGACGTCGGCGACGACCAGTTCGGGCTCGGTCGAGAACCGCGCCGACTCCGCGATCTGCTCGCCGAGTTCGTGGACCAGTCCCTGGCCGTCCCAGGCGACCTCTGTAGTGCTTTCGCCCGGCCCCGCGGCGGAATAGACGTAGGCGCAAACCGCTCGGGCCGATTGCGCCGCCGCCAGCATCGCTCGGTCGCGCGCCTTGCCGATGACGATGTTCGACGCGGACAAATTGCAGCAGATCAGCGCCCCGGCCAGCGCGCCCGCGGTCGAGGGCGGGGTAGGGGCCCAGTAATCCTCGCAGATCTCGGCGTGGAACACGAAGCCGGGCAGATCGCGTGCGGCGAAGATCAGGTCGGTCCCGAATGGTATCGCTTCACCGTCAAGGTCGATCGTCAGTCCGGTCATGCCCATGCCGCTGGCAAACCAGCGCTTCTCGTAGAACTCGCGGTAGTTGGGCAGGAACGTCTTCGGGACCACGCCGAGCACGCGCCCGCGTGCGATCGCCAGCGCGCAGTTATACAGCCGCCCGTTGCGCACCAGCGCCGTGCCGACCAGCAGCACTGGCCGCAAGGTCGCGCTCGCCTCGACGACCGTCGCGATCGCGGTCAGCGTCGCGCGCTGCTGCGCGGTCTGGAGATGCAGGTCGTCAATCGCGTAGGAAGTGAGGTTCAGTTCCGGGAAGACGACGAGGTCGACGCCCTTCGCATCCGCCTCGCGCGCCAAGGCGATCGTAGCCTCGGCATTGGCGCCGGTATCCCCCACCGAAGCCCGCGGCGTGGCGGCGGCAACCCGGACCAGCCCGTGACTATGGATCGCGTAGAATGGATGCGTCATGGCGCACCGATAAACGCCCCGAGCCGGTCACGCCACCGGCTTGCGCAGGTCAGGCACGAACGATGCGCGCGGCGTAACATCCGCGTCTGGCGTAATGGGCCTGCAGATACGCCACGTCCGGCACCGCGAAGAAGCGCTCGATCAGCGGGATCAGGTCCGCGCCAGCGACCAGGTTTGCATCGATCATCTCGTCGTCGGATCCGAAGGCACGCAGGGAAATCGGCCGGCTGCGGATCGCCTCGGGGACCGCGTCGAGCAGGTCCAGCGGTTCCGTCTCCGCCTCGGATACGAAGATCGCGTGGCGCGAGCGGTAGGGCGTGTCGGCCGGCTGATGTTCGTAGTTGATCAGGATCGCCGTCTCGCCGATCTCCAGATCTCGCACCGCGATGCGATCGGGAAAGCCGGGCTCAGCGTCGACAACGTATCGCCGGGCGCCTGCTCGCGCGAGGCTTGCATCGGAGGCGCCGAACAGGTGTCGAAACTGGTCGGGGTCGAGCCCCTGAACGCGGAAGGACATGATCGCTCCTCTTGAGTATGGGCGAGCTTCATGTCCTGGATCGGGTGCACGTGCGTCCCGTAGCTTGCTACCAAACGGCTGCGCTTGGACTGATTCCAGTTTTGCTTCGGAGGCTATTTTGACGATCACGATGTTCGGCATCAAGAATTGCGACACGATCAAGAAGGCGCGGACATGGCTGGATGCGCACGACGTGGACTATGCGTTCCACGACTATAAGACCGCCGGAATCGACGCCGCGCATCTGGACGACTGGATCGGCCGGGTTGGCTGGGAGGTGTTGCTCAATCGTGCGGGGACGACGTTCCGCAAACTTCCGGATGCGGACCGAGCGGATCTCGATGCCGGGAAGGCCACCGCGCTGATGCTGGCGCAACCGTCGATGATCAAGCGGCCTGTGCTCGATACCGGCAAGACGCTGCTGGTCGGGTTCAAGCCCGAGGCGTATGAGGCGGCGGGGCTGGGGCACGCCTGAAGGAGATCAGTATGCCGGTTGCAAGTTGGAATGGCCATGAGATCGCGCGATCGGACGATACCGTCGTCGTCGAGGGTAATCATTACTTCCCCGCGGACAGCATCGATGCTGCCTTACTGGAAGATAGTGCGACGCACTCGAACTGCCCGTGGAAGGGTGTGGCGAGTTACAAGACGTTGGTCGTCGACGGGAAGCGCAATGTCGATGCGGTCTGGTATTATCCAGAGCCGAAGTCTGCAGCTGCCGAGATCAAGGATCGCTATGCGTTCTGGAAGGGCGTGACGGTCGCTTAAGGACGCGCGACGCCGTTTCGAATCCTCCCCCGCCAGGGGGAGGTGTCGCCTTGGGCGACGGAGGGGGAGGACACGGAACGGCGGTTTCACTTTCCTCCCCCTCCGTCTGGCAAGCGCCAGCCACCTCCCCCTGGCGGGGGAGGATCGAGAGCTCAGACAGCCCCCGAGAACGTGTCGCACTGTTGTGGATCGCCGCTCTCCAGCCCGCGCTTCAGCCACGACTGGCGCTGTGCCGAGGTGCCGTGCGTAAAGCTGTCCGGTACCACGCGACCCTGCGACTGCTTCTGCAACGTATCGTCGCCGATCGCCTGCGCGGCGGTCATGCCCTCCTGGATATCCCCGGCCTCGAGCCGCGTCTTGTTCGCCGCCGCCCACACGCCGGCGTAGCAATCCGCCTGCAATTCGAGCCGTACCGACAGAGCATTGCCCTCGGTCTCGCTCGCCTGGCGCTGCGCCTGCTGAACCTGCGCGTTGGTGCCGAGCAGCTTCTGGATGTGATGGCCGAACTCGTGCGCGATCACGTAATCCTGCGCGAAGTCGCCCTCGGCCTTGAACCGCGTCGACAGTTCGTTGAAGAAGCTGGTGTCGAGATAGATGCCTTGGTCGGTCGGGCAATAGAACGGCCCCATCGCCGACTGCGCGGCGCCGCAACCCGAGCGGCCATTGCCGTCGAAGAATACCAGCTTGGGTGCCTCGAACCGCTGGCCGTTCTTCTGGAAGATCGCTTCCCAGGTGTTGTCGGCCGAGCTGAACGCGTTGCAGGCAGCCTTGCTTTCGGCGTTCAGCGAACAGCTCGACTTGGTATCGGTGCCCGAGCGCGGTCCGCTCTGCGTCGTCGGTGCCGACGTCTGTCCGCCACCGAGCAGCCCGCCGAGGCCACCCATGCCGCCGAACACTGCCATCAGGATCAGCACCACGACGATCCCGCCGCACCCGAAGCGGCTGCCGATCATCGGCAGCAGCCCCATCAGCAAGCCGCCACCGCCGCCGCCGAAACCGCCGCCGCCTCCGCCTGAACCGCGCTGGTCCTCGACGTTGATGTTCGGATCGTAATCGTCGAGCCGCATGGATATGCCCCTTTTCGTTTCTTCTCGGGAACGAAATGCGCAAGGTGGCGCTAGGGTTGCACGGCGGCAGAATACGCTGCGCCAAGATGGGGGAGTATGCATGTTCCTGAAGGGCAAGACCGCGGTCATCACCGGATCCACGTCGGGGATCGGGCTCGCCTACGCCAAGGCGTTCGCAGCCGAAGGCGCAGCAGTGGTGCTCAACGGGTTCGGCGATGCCGATGTGATCGAACGGGAACGGGCGGCGTTGGCGCAGGCCAGCGGCGCGATCGCGCTATACGACGCCGCCGACATGACCAAGCCCGACCAGATCGCGGCGATGGTCGAGCGGGCAGCGGCAGAGACCGGCAGCGTCGACATCGTCGTCAACAACGCCGGGATCCAGCATGTCGCCGGGATCGCCGACTTCCCGGTCGACAAGTTCGACGCCATCATCGCGATCAACCTGTCCTCCGCCTGGCACATGATGCGCGCCGCAGTGCCGCACATGCGCGCCAAGGGCTGGGGGCGGATCATCTCGACTGCGTCCGCGCACTCGCTGGTCGCGAGCCCGAACAAGTCCGCCTACGTCATGGCGAAGCACGCCATTGCCGGGCTCACCAAGACGATCGCGCTCGAGACAGCGACCGACGGGATCACCGTCAACTGCATCTCGCCGGGCTATGTCTGGACGCCGCTGGTCGAGAACCAGATCCCGGACACGATGGCGGCCCGCGGGATGACGCGCGACCAGGTCATGAACGACGTCCTGCTCGCCGCGCAACCGACCAAGGAGTTCGTCACCCCTGAGCAGGTCGCGGCGTTCGCGCTGTTCCTGTGTCGCGACGAGGCCAAGGCGATCACCGGCGCCAATTTATCGATGGACGGCGGCTGGACGGCAGCGTGATAGAGCGCTGCGTTCGCGTGGGGCAATAGCCATTGCCGTCGCTGGCCCGGCGGGCTTAGCATGCGAAAAGTGTGAGGGATTCAAGATGATGCGGACTTGGCATAAGACGGCCGCATGCATGACGCTGGCGACGTGCGTATCGGCGATCGCCGGGATCGTGCCAGCGGGCGCCGCCCCAGTGCTGGATCGACAGGACCGCGATACGGATTGGCGGCGGGTCGCGACCGTCGCGGATCGCGGTCGGCTGAGAGGCTGGCGGGGCGCCTGGGTCGACGCGCTGGCGCAGGTCGATCCGCGCGAGATCAGGCAGGAGCCGGTCCTGTTCGATCCCGATCGCTCGCTCGTCGACCCGCTGCCCCCGACCGGCAGCTATCGATGTCGTACGTTCAAGCTCGGTTCGCGCGCGGGGATCGGCCCGACCTTCATGGCGTCCGGATGGTTCGCGTGCAGGATCGGCGGTGGTGATGGCGGCGACGTCGATGGGGGTGGAAATTCCGTGGTCAGCCTCACCAAGCTGGATGGATCGCAGCGTCCCGTCGGGACCATCTTCGCCGACACCAACGCGCGTGCGATCTTCCTCGGAACGATGGAGCTCGGTGATGAAAAGCGGCCGATGCGCTATGGTCGCGATGCAACCCGTGACATGGCCGGGCTGATCGAGCGGATCGGCACCAAACGGTGGCGCGTGGTGCTGCCATATCCCAAATTCGAGTCGGTGCTCGACGTCGTCGAACTGGTACCGGCCGACTAGCGCGGCAAGGGTGCCGACTGCGCTGGCGGCACGGTCGAACGCGGGTAGCTCGGCATTGGCGAAGACGAGGTGGCGATTACGGCACCGGTCGTGGCCGAGGGCACGATCGGCGAAAGTCCCGCGAGATACTCCTTGCCGTGCAGCCCGACCGGAATGACGCGACCGACGTTCGCGGCACCGACCGCCTTTAGATACGATCGCGGCTTCTTCATCAGCTTGGGCTGGTCGAGCCCCGATAGCCCGACGATCCGTGCCGCTTCCTTCACGAAATGCACGCAATTGTGATCGCCGAGACGGTACACGCTGTCCGGCTTGCCCTCGCTCCACGAGTCGACCAGTTTCAGCACCTGCGTATATTGCGCGTCGGTCATCACCACCGAGAACTGCGCGTCGCTGCCGTTGATGTACGTCGGCTTTGCGATATCGAGCATCCCCGACACCGGGCCCATCAACAATGCCGGAGATACCGATTTCGCGGTGAAGCCGTAATTTGCGTCGACCGGCGCGCCGCCTGCGTCGGGTATGCCGCGCAACGTGAAGAACGCGTGCGGGAAGCTGTTGCCAAGCTCGTGGCTCCAGAAGGTGATGGTGACGGCCGCCTGTGCGGGAAGCGCGTATCCCAGGCACAGGCAGAACAGGGCGATCAGCCGAAGTAGCGGTCTCATCCCCCAATATTATTTTGGAATGTCGAGCCTTACCAGTGTGATGAGTCTGATTTAGATCAGATTTGCGTGGTATTTTCTGCGGTCGCCGGGGCAGGCGAAGCGGATGCGGCAAGCGTCGCGTTCTCGCGCTTCTCTGGTCGGATATAGATCGAGGAGAGCATCGGGATGGCGGCACGCAACTCGGTCTCCATCGCCTCGATCAGAGTCTCGCCGTCGCCCATCGTCACCGAATCGTCGAAGTCCGCGCTGATCGCGGCGAAAATGCTTTCGGGCGCGGTGTGGATCGTGCGGACGTGATTGACCGAGACGATCGCGGGATGGGCGGCGACGATCTTGCGGATCGTCGCGATCACCGCCGGGTCGGCGCGCTCGCCGATTAAAAGGCCCTTCGACTCACGCGCGAGCAGCACCGCGACCAGCGCGAGGATCAGGCCGATCGCGATCGAGGCGGCGCCGTCGATGCGCGGATCGTTGAACGCATGGCTCGCCCAGATGCCGATCCCGGCGATGACGAGGCCAGCGAGCGCCGCGGAATCCTCGAACAGCACGATGAAGCCGGCTGGATCCTTCGACCGGTGGATCGCCCGCCACCAGCCCATGTCGCCCTTCGACTTCGAGAATTCGCGCACCGCGATCGTCCAGCTACTGCCCTCGAGCGCGAACGAGATTGCGAGGACGACGTAGTTGATGGTCGGGCTGGTGAGCGGCTCGGGCTCCTGAATATGCCGCCAGCCCTCGAAGATCGACACACCCGCGCCGATCGCGAAGATCAGGATCGCGACGACGAACGCCCAGAAATACAGTTCGCGGCCATAGCCGAACGGGTGCGCCTCGTCGGCGGGGCGCTTGGCCTTTTTCTGACCGTAGAGCAGCAACACCTGGTTGCCGCTGTCGACCACCGAGTGGAAGCCTTCGGTCAGCATCGACGACGATCCGGTCATCCCGGCCGCGACGAATTTCGCCACGCCGATCCCGAGATTGGCGGCGAGGGCGCCATAGAGGACGATGTCGTCCTTGATGCGAGCGGTCAGTGTCTTGGCCATGCCGTCGTCCTACACGAGGGGGTCGTGTTGAAAAGAGACAGAATTTCAAGGCGCGACGCTGTGCTCCCCTCCCTGAAAGGGAGGGGCTGGGGGTGGGTTGGCCCGATTGTGTCGCACCGGTTCGATAAATGCGGCGACCGACCCACCCCCAACCCCTCCCTTCCAGGGAGGGGAGGAAGCTCAACTCATTCTCGCCGCCAAAACAGGAATACCCGCCGATGGACGAGCCATCGGCGGGTACCTTTCCTCCCCAGGAAACTCTGTGAAGCGGTTTAGCCGAGTCGGCCAAGGCGGTGGTACAGCGCACTCATCCGCGTCAGGCGCTCGTCGTCGATGGAGGTCTTGCTGATCATCTCGCCAAGCACATCCTTCATCAGCGCGAAATCGTTGGTCGAGAAGACGGCGCGGGCGCGGGGTTGTTCGGTAGTCGTCTGCATGGCTTGCCTCCTTCGATGATCGTCTTGTCTCTCTCTTTACACCGATCGTGTGCCGAGAGAGGCGATGCACAGCCAATAGCGTTCGAGGTCGGTACGTTGGAAGTCCGTTCCAAGCCGCAACAACGTCGTGCTGTCCGCCGAGCTTGTGCAACCAGTGTCGTTCTGTAAACATCGTGACAGGAGGGTTTGCGATGGCGGAACGGAAATTGCTGGCGGGGCATGCGATCCGTCGCTTGCGGCGCGGGGCGGGGCTGACGCAGGCGGCGATGGCCGACATGCTCGCGATCAGCCCGAGCTATCTCAACCTCGTCGAGCGCAACCAGCGGCCGATCTCCGCAACGCTGCTGATCAAGCTCGCCGAGAGCTTCGACTTCGATCCGCGGTCGCTGGCGGCGGGTGAGCCCGGAGGCGGCGCGGATGCGATCCGGCGGCGGCTGGCCGATCCGATGTTCGCCGACCTCGAGATCGACCGCAACGAAGTCGAGGAATGGCTCGCCAGTGCCCCCGGCGGCGCAGCAGCGTTCGCCCGCGTGTTCGACCGGATCGGCGGCGGCGCAGTGGTCGAGACTGGCGACGATCCGGTCACGCTCGTCCGTCGCGAGATCGAGCGTTGGCGTAATCACTTCGCCGATCTTGACGCCGCGGCCGAAGCGCTGGCCGACGAATTGCGGCTCGGCGCAGGCGATCTCTACGGCGCGATCGCCGAGCGGTTGCGCGCCAAGCACGGCCTGACGATCCGAGTGCTGCCCGCAGACGTGCTGCCCGACACGCTCCGCCGCCTCGACCTGCACGCGCGCCAGTTGCAGTTGAGCGAGATGCTCGACCCGGCCTCGCGCACGTTCGCGGTCGCGTTCCAGCTCGGCCAGATCGAGGCGAAGGCGGAGATCGATGCGCTGGCGAAGGGCGCCGGGTTCACCGATCGCGCCGCGGAACGGCTCTATCGCCGCCACCTTCTCGGCTATTTCGCCGCCGCGCTGATGATGCCCTACGCCCGGTTCCTCCGTGGATGCGAGACGACGGGGTACGATATCGAGCTGCTGCAACGCCGGTTCGGCGCGGGCTTCGAACAGGTTGCGCACCGCTTGACGACGTTGCAGCGAGTCGGCGCGCGTGGGCTCCCGTTCTTCATGATCCGGATCGACCGCGCGGGGCAGGCGTCGAAGCGCTATCCCGGCGCCAGCGGCGCGGCGCTGGTCGAGGCCGACGGGCGCTGTCCGCTGTGGCGGCTACATCATGCGTTCGACCGGCCCGGCAGCCTGATGGTGCAGCTGGTCGAACTGGAGGACGGCGCGCGCTGGCTGACGATGGCGCGCACCGTGACGCCGCAGGGCAGCCGCTTTGGCGCAGTGCATGCTGAGTTCGCGATCGGGCTGGGTGTTGCGGCGACGCAGGCGGGTGTGCTGGCGGCGGCGAGTGGCTTCGATCTGGCGGGGAGGGCGATGCCGATCGGGCTCGGGTGTCGCGCCTGTTTCCGCAACGATTGCCCGCAACGGTCTGTCGCGCCGGCCGGGCGGGCGCTGCTGATCAACGAGCGGGAGCGGCGGACGTCGGCGCTGACGTTTGCGGGGGATTAAACGATCCTCCCCCGCAAGGGGGAGGTGGCAGGCGCTTGCCTGACGGAGGGGGAGGAAGGCGAAACCTCTGTTCCCTTGTCCTCCCCCTCCGTCACCTTCGGCGACACCTCCCCCTGGCGGGGGAGGATCAAGTGGTCAGGCGCCAGCGACCATCAGCGCGTCCAACTGGTCCTTCGACAGTTCCAGCGTCATCGCAGGCAACAGGTCTTCGACCTGCTTCACGCTCGTGGCGCTCGCGATCGGTGCCGTAACGCCCGGCTGCGCGATCAGCCACGCCAGCGCAACCTGCGCGTGGGTCGCGCCAGTAGCTTCGACGACCGAGTCCATCGCGTCGAGGACAGCCTTGCCGGTACCTTCGAGCAATTCGCCCATCCGACCGCCGCGAACGCTCTGCCCCAGATCGTCCTTCGTCCGGTACTTGCCGGTGAGGAAACCCGAGGCGAGGCCGTAATAGGGCAGTACGCCGATGTTCTCGGTGACGCAGTAATCCTGCAATTCGCCCTCGAACTTGGTGCGGCTGACGAGGTTATATTCGGGCTGGAGCACATGATAGCGCGGCAGGTCCGAGGTCTTGGCAGCCTCGACCGCGGACTTCAGGCGAGCGGCGTGAAAGTTGGACGCACCGATCACGCGAACTTTCCCCGCGTCGACCAGTTTGCCGAACGCTTCGAGGACAGCCTCCTGCGTCTGCGAATCGTCGTCCTGATGCGCGTAATACAGATCGATGCGATCGGTGCCGAGGCGCTTGAGCGAGGCTTCGGCAGCGGCAGCGATGCGCGCCGGAGCAAGCTTCTCGCCGCCTTCGCCGGGGAGCATGCCGACCTTGGTCGCGATCAGCACATCGTCGCGCTTGCCGCTCGCCTTCAGCCATTCGCCGATCATGCTCTCGGATTCACCGCCCTGATGGCCATCGACCCACGCCGAATACACGTCGGCGGTGTCGATCATCGTGCCGCCGCCTGCGACGAACGCATCGAGCACGGCGAAGCTGGCGGCGCGGTCGGCGGTCCAGCCGAACACGTTGCCGCCGAGGACGAGGGGGGCGATCTTCAGATCGGTCGAGCCGAGGCGGCGGAGGGTCATCGGGTCTGATCGCTTTGATTCGAGGGGAGTTCGGTATCTTCAGGAGCGGCGGCGACCGCGTTCAGGTCGACGCTGTTCGCATCGAGCATCGCGGCGGCTTCGTTCAACTGGTGCGCTTCGTCGGCGGTGACGGCGCCGGGTTCGCTCGCGGGCGAACATGCCGCGAGCAAAGCAGGGAGCAGGACCGCCGCCAAACCTAGCACGCCATGCCGGCGAATGCTGGCATCTGTCCGCTTAGGTCGCTGGGAAACGAAGCGGGAGATCCCAGCTTTCACTGAGATGACGAGGGGAGGCGGGCGGCGGTCCATTCAGATGTTAGTCTTTGATCGCATTGCCGGCGCGGGTCAGCGCGTTACCGGTCGCGTCGGCCGCACGGTCTGCACCGTTGCTGATCGACGCGCCTGCACGATCTGCACCGGCTTCGATCCGGTCACCGGCGCGGTCGGTCTTGGCGTCGAGATGGTCGGTCGAGTTGTCGATGCGCGCACCGGCGTTGTCGAGCGAACGCTCGGCCGAACCCAGCGCGCGATCGCTGGCGGCGCTGACGTCGTCGACGGCATTGGCGGTGGTCGCGCTGGCATCGGCGGCGATCGCGTTGGCGGCCTGTGCGGTCTGGTCCTGCGCATTGTTGCTGCAGGCGGCGAGACCGGCGGTAAGCGCCAGGGCGGGGATCAGGAACTTCTTCATAGGTATCTACTCCCGTGGATGTCGTCTTGTGGACCGGGGAATGCCCAGCCCATAGCGCAATCGAACGCGGACGAAGCGTTTCCGATCCGTCACGATCGGCCGCGATGCGATAAGTCGCGGGTGCCGATCGGTAATGTTCGAGACGCACACGCCCGCGTTGACCTCATATAAAGAATTCTTTATATGTCCTCGTATGACGATGGCGCTCGAAATCTTCCGTGCTTTGGCGGACGCGACCCGGTTGCGGATCCTCGCGCTGTTGCGGCGGATGGAGCTGTCCGTCGGCGAACTGGCCCAGGTGCTCGGGCAGAGCCAGCCGCGCGTCTCGCGCCATGTGAAGATCCTGTGCGACGCCGGACTTGCCGAGCGTCGCAAGGAGGGCAGCTGGGTGTTCGTCGCGCTGGGGTCTGCGGACGTGGTCGAGCCGGTCGCGCGTTCGCTCGACGTATGGGCAAAGACCGAGCCGGACCATTGGGCGGTCGCGGATGCGGCACGGCTTGCGGCCGTGCGTGCGGACCGGGCGGCGAGTGCCGCGGCGTGGTTCGAGGGGCATGCCGACGAGTGGGACGCGATCCGTTCGCTGCACGTCGCCGACAGCGAAGTCGAGGCGGCGATGGCGGCGGTGCTCGGCGACGCGCCGGTCGGCACGCTGATCGATATCGGTACGGGCACCGGGCGGATGCTGGAACTGTTCGGCGGACGCGCGACGGTCGCGCTCGGGATCGATCGCAGTTCGGAAATGCTGCGGCTCGCGCGCGCCAAGCTGCACGACATGACGCACGCCGAACTGCGCCAGGCGGACCTGTATGCGTTGCCGATGGCGGACGCTGCGGCCGATGTTGCGATCCTGCATCACGTGCTCCATTTCGCGCAGCAACCCGGCGCGGCGTTGGGCGAGGCAGCGCGGGTGCTAGCCCCCGGCGGGCGACTGCTGATCGCCGACTTTGCGAGCCACGACCGCGAGGAACTACGGTTGCGCGATGCGCATACGCGTCTCGGGTTCGCGGACGAGCAGATGGCGGCATGGTTCGAGGCGGCAGGCTTGCAGACGGCGCGCGTCGAGACGCTCGAGGGCGGCGAGTTGACGGTGAAATTATGGCTCGGTCGGAAGATCGGCGCGAGCTTGCGTGAGGTGAAGGCGGCATGACGAACATTTCGATCCCCCAACTGGCAGAAGCGCGCCGCGCGCTCGAAGAACCGCTGTTCGCGGATCTTGCGGGTGATGTCGGCCTGAGCTTCGAATTCTTCCCGCCGAAGAGCGAGAAGATGGAGACGCAGCTCTGGGAGGCGATCCGCACGCTGGAGCCGCTCGCGCCGGATTTCGTGTCGGTGACGTACGGCGCCGGCGGGTCCACGCGCGAGCGGACGCACGCGACGGTGGCGCGGATCCAGCGCGAGACGTCGATGAACGCGGCGGCGCATCTGACCTGCGTCGAGGCGACCAAGGCCGAGATCGACCAGGTGGCTGAGGAATATTGGGCGGCGGGCGTGCGCCACATCGTCGCGTTGCGTGGCGACATGCCGACGCTGGGCCAGCCCTATCAGGCGCACCCAGGCGGATATGAGAACGCGGCGGCTTTGGTTGCTGGGTTGCGGAAGCTGCATCCGTTCGAGATCTCGGTCGCGGCGTATCCCGAATGCCATCCGGAATCGGGCGGTCACGACGCCGACATCGAAAATCTGAAGCGCAAGATCGATGCCGGTGCGACCCGCGCGATCACGCAGTTCTTCTTTTCGCCCGAGGCGTACTTCCGGTTTCGCGACCGGGTCGCGGCGGCGGGGATCACCGCGCAGATCTTGCCGGGGATCCTGCCAGTATCGAACGTCGCGCAGACGCGGAAATTCGCTGGGCTGTGCGGTGCGGAAATTCCGGCGTGGATGGACCGGTTGTTCGAGGGGCTCGACGATCATCCCTCGGCGCGGCAGCTCGTGGCGGCGACGATCGCGGCGGAGATGTGCCGGCGGCTGTACGCGGGCGGGGTGAAGGATTTCCACTTCTACACGCTCAACCGCGCTGAGCTGGCCTACGCGATCTGCCACATGCTGGGTGTTCGCGCGAAGCCGGTCGACAAGGTCGCCGCGGCGTAATTCCCCTCCCGCCTGCGGGAGGGGTTAGGGGAGGGGCTGGCCCGATCCGACCGTCTCGTTTGCGGCACTTCCCTCCCCCGACCCCTCCCGCCCGCGGGAGGGGAGGAGATTGACGATGACACCACGTGAACGTTTCAACGCGGAAGCCGCCAAGCGCATCCTGATCACCGACGGCGCGTTCGGTACCGAGATCCAGAACTGGAAGCTCGACGAGGCGGCTTACGCAGGGTCGCTCGGCCTGTCGCACGACCAGAAGGGCAACAACGACGTCCTGGCGATCACCAAGCCGGACGTTCCCGAGACGATCACGCGCGAATATCTCGAGGCGGGGTCGGACATCGTCTCGACCAACACGTTCAGCGCGAACGTCATCTCGCAGGCGGATTACGGCGCCGAGCATCTGGTGCGTGAGATCAACGTCGAGTCCGCGCGGATCGCGCGCGCGCTCGCCACCGAATACGAGGCGAAGGACGGCCGTCCGCGCTTCGTCGCCGGCGCGATCGGGCCGACCAACAAGACGCTGTCGCTGTCGCCCGACGTCAACGATCCCGGCTTTCGCGAGATCGACTTCGATTATCTCAAGGGCGTGTACCGCGAGCAGATCGACGCGCTACTCGAAGGCGGCGAGGGGGTCGGCGTCGACTTCATCCTGATCGAGACGGTGTTCGACACGCTCAATGCCAAGGCCGGCATCATGGCGGCGATCGAGGCGGGCGATGATCTCGGGCGCGACGTGCCGATCATGATGTCGATGACGCTGACGGATCTGTCGGGGCGCAACCTGTCGGGACATACCGTCGAGGCGTTCTGGCATGCTGTGCGGCATGCCAAGCCGATCACGATCGGGCTGAACTGTTCGTTCGGCGCAGAGCAGCTGCGGCCGCACGTTAAGACGTTGTCGGCGATCGCGGACACATTGATCATGGTGTATCCGAACGCGGGGCTTCCGAACGAACTCGGCGAGTATGACGAGCAGCCCGAGACGACGGCGGGGCTGGTCGGCGAGTGGGCGGTGGCCAAACAGGTCAACGTGCTCGGCGGCTGCTGCGGGTCGACCCCGGCGCATATCAAGGCGATGGCGGATGGCGTGCGCGGGCTCGAACCACGGGTCGTGGCTCGACCTGAGGTGCGGACAAAGCTCGCCGGCCTCGAACCATTCACGATGGCGGCGTAACTTCTTTCCCCTCCCGCATGCGGGAGGGGCAGGGGGTGGGCTCGCGCTCTCCTCCGACGATTAGGCCCGCGGATGGCGGGCGCCCACCCCCCGACCCCCTCCCGCTTGCGGGAGGGGGGGAAGAACCAGACATGACCACCACCTCCACCTCCACCTCTTTCGTCAACATCGGCGAGCGCACCAACGTCACCGGCTCGGCGCGCTTCAAGAAGCTGATCATGGCGGGCGACTATCCCGCCGCGGTCGAGGTCGCGCGTCAGCAGGTCGAGAGCGGCGCGCAGGTGCTCGATGTCAACATGGACGAGGGGTTGCTCGACGCCCACCACGCGATGACGACGTTCCTGAAGCTGATCGCCGCCGAACCCGACATCGCGCGCATCCCGTTCATGGTCGACAGCTCGAAATGGAGCGTGATCGAGGCCGGTCTGAAGTGCGTCAGCGGCAAGCCGATCGTCAATTCGATCAGCATGAAGGAGGGCGAGGAGCAGTTCCTGGCGCAGGCTCGCAAGTGCATGGCGTACGGTGCGGCCGTCGTCGTGATGGCGTTCGACGAGGTCGGCCAGGCCGATACCAAGGACCGGAAAGTCGAGATCTGCGAGCGCGCCTACAAGCTGCTCGTCGGCATCGGTTTTCCGCCTGAGGACATCATCTTCGATCCCAACGTCTTCGCGGTCGCGACGGGAATCGAGGAGCACAACAACTACGGCGTCGACTTCATCGAGGCGTGCAAGGAGATCAAGGCACGCTGCCCGCACGTCCATATCTCGGGCGGGCTGTCGAACTTCAGCTTCTCGTTTCGCGGCAACGAGCCCGTGCGCCGCGCGATGCACAGCGTGTTCCTGTACTACGCGATCCCTGCGGGCATGGACATGGCGATCGTCAACGCCGGCCAGCTCGACATCTACGACGACATCGATCCCGAACTGCGCCAGGCGGTCGAAGACGTCGTGCTCAACACCGATCCCGAGGCTGGCGACCGCCTCGTCGCGCTCGCCGAACGCTATCGCGGCACCGACGTCGTCGCGGAGAAGGCGGCGGCGGAATGGCGCTCGCTGGGTGTCAATAAGCGGCTCGAATATGCGCTGGTAAAGGGCATCGACCTCCACGTCGTCGAGGATACCGAGGAAGCGCGGCTGATCATCGCCGGCAATGGTGGTCGCCCGATCGAGGTCATCGAAGGGCCGCTCATGGACGGCATGAATGTCGTCGGCGACCTGTTCGGATCGGGCAAGATGTTCCTGCCGCAGGTGGTCAAATCGGCACGCGTGATGAAGAAGGCGGTTGCGCATCTGCTGCCGTATATCGAGGCGGCCAAGGAGCCCGGCGCACGCGGCAAGGGCAAGATCATCATGGCGACCGTCAAGGGCGACGTGCACGATATCGGCAAGAACATCGTCGGCGTGGTGCTGCAGTGCAACGGCTTCGATGTGGTCGATTTGGGCGTGATGGTGCCGTGGTCTAAGATCTTGGAGTCGGCGAACGAGAATGATGCGGACATGATCGGGCTCAGCGGGCTGATCACGCCGTCGCTCGACGAGATGGTGACGGTCGCGGAGGAGATGAAGCGCGCGGGGATGACGATGCCGCTGCTGATCGGCGGTGCGACGACCTCGAAGGTGCATACCGCGCTGCGGATCGCTCCGGCGTATGACGGGCCGGTGGTGCATGTGCTCGATGCGAGCCGTGCGGTGGGTGTCGCGTCGACCCTGGTGTCGGACACGATCCGCGACGAGTTCGTGACGAAGACCGCGGACGAATATGAAGTGGTGCGGATCTCGCGCGCGAACAAGGGGCAGAGCGAGCTTTTGCCGCTGGAGACGGCACGCGCGCGCGGGTTCGTGGCGGACTTTGCGATGAAGCCGCCTGCGCCGGTGAAGCCCGGCGTGCATGTCTTCGCGGATTGGGACCTGTCCGATTTGCGCGATTACATCGACTGGACGCCGTTCTTCCGCGCCTGGGAATTGGCGGGGAATTTCCCGGCGATCCTGACTGATGAAGTGGTCGGCGAGAGCGCGACTTCGCTGTACGCGGATGCGCAGGCGATGCTCGATACGATTGTCGCGGAGAAGTGGCTGACCCCGCGGGGAGTTGCCGGGCTGTGGCCGGCACGCCGCGAGGGGGATGATGTGGTTCTTTTCCCCTCCCGCTTGCGGGAGGGGTCAGGGGAGGGGCGTGCCGCACAAGAAGGCCCTTCCCCGACCCTTCCCGCAGACGGGAAGGGAGCAGAAGACGAGGTTCGCCTCCCCATGCTCCGCCAGCAGATCGCCAAGCGCGAAGGCCGCGCCAACATGTGTCTTGCCGATTTCGTCGACACCCAGGACGACTGGTTCGGCGGTTTCGCAGTCGGCATCCACGGGATCGACGACCACATCGCCCGCTTCAAGGCGGACAATGACGACTACAACGACATCTTGCTGAAGGCACTCGCCGACCGCTTCGCCGAAGCGTTCGCCGAACGCCTCCACAAGCACGTGCGCACCGATCTCTGGGGCTATGCACCCGACGAACAGCTCACCAACGAAGCGATGATCAAGGAGCAGTATCGCGGCATCCGCCCCGCGCCGGGCTATCCCGCATGCCCCGACCACAGCCTCAAGCCGATCCTGTTCGACCTGCTCGACGCGCCGACCGCGACCGGGCTGGAACTGACCGAGAGCTTCGCGATGTTCCCGACCGCGGCGGTCTCGGGGTTCTATTTTGGCCACCCACAGGCCGAGTATTTCGGGGTGGCGCGGGTCGGTCGCGATCAGCTCGAGGACTACGCTGTACGCCGTGGCGCGGACCTCAAAACCGCCGAACGTTGGCTGCGACCAAACCTCGACTAGGCTGGCTCACCCTTCACCCCGTCCGTCATCCTGACGAAAGTCAGGATCCAGGGTTACGACAGGCAGCCTTAATGGCTCTGGATCCTGACTTTCGTCAGGATGACGGGGGGGCTCCTGTCTGACGAGCCCCCCAAGAAGCTGGCGTAAACCTCAAACCCCCGCTTCGGCCGGTTTTCCTTGACGCGTGTCACCCGGAAGACCGGTGATCGTCTTCACCTCCATGAAGTCGGTCAGCCCATAGCGCCCGTTCTCGCGACCATTCCCCGACTGCTTGTACCCCCCGAACGGCGCGCCGATGTCGGGGCTCCACGAATTGATCGTGACTAGCCCCGCGCGCAACTTCGGTGCGACTTTCGCCGCCGCCGCCGGATCACCCGAGATCGTCGCCGAGAGCCCGTATTCGGTCGCGTTGGCGATGCGGATGCCCTCGTCCTGATCGGAGTACGACGTGATCGTCGCCACCGGACCGAACGTCTCCTCCTGCGCGATCCGCATGTCCGGACGCACGTCGGTGAACAGCGTCGGCTGGATGTAATACCCCGCATTACGCCCGTCCGGACGCCCGACGCCGCCGGTCACTAGCGTGGCGCCTTCGTCGATCGCGGACTGGATCAGGCCCTGAATTTTGTCGAACTGCGCCTTGTTGACGACCGGACCGATGTGCTGGCCCATCTCGGCGGGATCGCCGACCTTGGTCTGCTCCATCATTGACTTCACGATCGCGGTCGCCTCAGCGACCTGGCTCGCATGCACGAGCAGTCGGGTCGGCGCGATGCAGCTCTGCCCCGAATTCGCGAGCACGCCCGCCACTGTCGGTGGCAGGACTGTCGCGAGGTCGGAGCCTTCGAGCACGAGGTTCGCCGCCTTGCCGCCAAGCTCCTGATGCACCCGTTTCACGGTCGGCGCCGCCGCCAGCGCAACCGCGATGCCTGCCCGCGTCGAGCCGGTGAAGCTCACCATGTCGACGTCGCGGTGCGCGCACAGCGCCGCGCCAACGCCGGGACCGTCACCGTTGATCAGGTTGAACACGCCCGCCGGAACGCCCGCCGCGTGCATGATCTCCGCAAGGATGACCGCGCAAGACGGTGCTTCCTCGGACGGCTTCAGGATCATCGTATCGCCCGCCGCGAGGGCAGGGGCGACCTTCGCGCAGATTTGGTTTAGCGGCCAGTTCCATGGCGTGATCATCGCGACGACGCCGAGTGGTTCGTGCACGACGGTCGCCTTGCCGATCGTTTCGGAGAACTCGAACGCCGCCAGCGCCTTCGCGGTTGCCGAGAAATGCGCGAGCCCGGTGGGCGCCTGCGCCATCGATGCGAGCGCCATCGGGGCGCCCATCTCCTGCGACATCGCCTTCGCCAGATCGGGCATCCGCGCCTTGTACTCGGTCATGATGCGGCCGAGCACGTCGAGGCGCTCCTGCACGCTCGTCTGGCTCCAGCTTTCGAACGCCAAGCGTGCCGCGGCGACGGCCTTGTCGACGTCGGCGGCGGTGCCGAGCGTGATCTCGGTGCACGGCTGCTCGGTCGACGGGTCGATCACCTGATAGACGGTGCCGCCCTCGCTATCGACCCAAGCGCCGTCAATATACTGCTGCAAATAGCTTTTCATCGTGCCTCTCCGCATCTTGTCTCGCCAAGGAATGGGCTCGGCGGAGATCGGTTGCAACCCGAAACGCATGCCGTAGGTTGACCGGGAGATTCATCAGGAGGCCGGCATGGCGAGAGTGGCATTCATCGAGAAGACCGGCGGCCCCGAGGTCATCCAGTGGCGCGACGTCGAGTTGCCGCCGCCGGGCAAGGGTGAGGTGTGGATGCGCAACACCGCGGTCGGGCTGAACTATATCGACACCTACCACCGCAGCGGCGTGTACCCGATCGATCTGCCCTCGGGTCTCGGTAGCGAAGCGGCGGGCGTGGTGATGGCGGTCGGCGAGGGCGTGACCGATTTCGCGCCCGGCGACCGGGTCGGGACGTTCGGCCCCTCGCGCGGCGCCTATGCGACCGAGCGCAACGTACCCGCGAACCAGTTGTTCAAGCTCCCCGACACGCTCGACGACCAGACCGCCGCGGCGATCCTGCTCAAGGGCTGCACCGCCGAGTTCCTGGTCGAGCGCTGCGCCAAGGTGCAGTCGGGACAGACCGTCCTAGTCCACGCGGCGGCGGGCGGGGTGGGCCACATCCTCGTTGGCTGGCTAAAGGCGATCGGCGCGACCGTCATCGCCAGCGTCGGCAGCGAGGACAAGGCGGCGCGGACGTGGAACGCCGGCGCCGATCACGTCATTCTCCACAAGTCGGAAGACATCGCAGCGCGCGTCCGCGAAATCACTGACGGGAAGGGCGTGCCGGTGGTCCTGGACGGTGTCGGGCGTGCGACTTGGGAGGCGTCGCTCGACAGCACGGCGAAGCGTGGCCTGATCGTCAGCTACGGCAATGCAGGCGGCGTGGTCGACGGCGTCAACATCGGCGTCCTCGCGCGGAAGGGTTCGCTGTTCGTAACGCGGCCCACGCTGTTCGATTATTACGTCACGTCGGAGGAGAGGCAGGCCGGCATCGCCCGCTTGTTCGCCATGCTCGACATCGGCGCGGTCACACCGGAGATCGGCCGGACCTTTCCGCTCGAAGAGGCTGCCGCCGCCCATCGCGCAATCGAGGCGGGTGAGACTTCGGGGAGCACGATCCTGCTGCCGTGACGGGTGGGCGGATTTAAGAAGGTGTGTTCACGCGAAGGCGCGAAGGCGCAAAGAAGATTTGCTCGCGCGGAGACGCGGAGACGCGGAGGTGTTGCGGGCAATATTGCCGTCTCGTGCATCATGTAGCGGCGATGATGGAGGGGACCGTTGGTCCCGGAGAACTCTCCGCGTCTCCGCGTCTCCGCGCGAACCCATTCTTCTCATCTCTTTGCGCCTTCGCGCCTTCGCGTGAATCAATACGACGCTTAGGCTAAGCGACGGACGGCGTTTGTAACCTCCGGCTGAGCCCGCAAGACGCTTGTACGCGCGACGATCCACGATAGGACGGATGCTTGCCCGAGTGAGACCGTGATGAGCCTGAACATTCTGCTGGTCGAGGACGATGCCGTGTTCGCGAAGGCGATGGCCGAGGAACTGCGCGGGTTCGATCACGAGGTGGCGGTCGCCGCCGATGGCCGAGACGCGCTCGCCGCGGTGGACAGCCAGGCGTTCGACGCGGTGATCCTCGACCGGATGCTTCCGAAGATCGACGGCATCTCCGTGCTGGAACGGTTGCGGGGTGCGAACATCACGATGCCCGTCATCATGCTCAGCGCGCTCGGCCGTTCGGTCGAGAAGGTCGAGGGGCTGGAGGCCGGCGCGGACGATTATGTGGTCAAGCCGGTCGCGGCGGTCGAACTGAACGCACGCCTGCTCGCGTTGATGCGCGGGCGCGGCTGGACCGGTAGCGCGGGCGATACGATCCACGCCGGCGATATCGTCGTCAGCCCTACCAAGTTCCGCGCGTGGCGCGACGGCATCGCGCTCGATCTCGGCAAGCTGGAGTTCAAGCTGCTCGCCGAGTTCGTCGCCAATGCCGATGCGGTACTGACGCGCGCGATGCTGGTCGAGCGGGTCTGGGGGTACGACTTCGCACCGACCACCAACATCGTCGATGTCTATGTCCGCCACCTGCGCGTGAAACTGACCGCAGCGGGTGGCGACGATCCCATCCGCACGGTGCGCGGCGTCGGATACATGCTGCGCGGATGACCCGCCTGCGATCGCTGCGCGCATTGACGCTGGCGTTCCTGATCGCGTTCCTCGTCGCGACGCTCGGCACCGGGTTTGCGATCTACACCGCAACGCAACGCACGATCGAGCGACTGGTCGATCGCCGCATCCTGGTCGTGAGCGATGCCGCCGCCGGCATCTCCGGCGACCGCAGCCCCGAAGAACTCGTCCGGAGGATCAACGCCGCGACCCGTGAGCGTGACACCGGCGATATCGGTTTCCTGCTGCTCGACGCGACCGGTCGCAGGCTCGGCGGCAACATCGTCTTGCCGCGCCGCCTGCCGATCGGCTTCTCGACGGTCGCGCTGAAGGACCAGATCGCGGGACTGTCCGCCGGACGGGCGCTGGTCCGCGACGTCGGGCACGGCATGACGCTGGTGACGATCGCCGAGACCGAACCGTTCGACGACTATAATGCGGCACGTGTCCGGATCTACCTCATCGGCTTCGGATCGATCCTGCTGGTCGTCATCGGTGGTCTGCTGTTCTTCGTCATCACGATCGGGCGGCGGATCGGCGAGACCCGGCGGACGGTCGACGCGATCATTGATGGTGACATGTCGCGGCGCATACCAGTCGATCGATCGGGCGGCGAGTTCGCGCACCAGGCGATGGCCTTCAACCGCATGCTCGACCGCATTGCAGAGCTGATGGCCGGTATCAGCAACGTCTCCAACGATATCGCGCATGATCTTCGCACGCCCTTGGCACGCTTGCGCAGCCAGTTGGCGCTGGCGTTGCGTCGGGCCCAGACGGACAGCCAACGCGACGATCTCGAAACCGCGATCGCGATGAGCGACGAACTGCTCGAGATGTTCGCGGCGATGCTGCGGATCGCCGAGATCGAAGGCGGCGATCGGCGCGCGGCGTTCGCGGCGCTTGATCTGGCGGCGCTGGCCGAAGAGATCGCGACGATGATGCAGCCGGTAGTCGCCGATGGCGACCGGACGCTGACGCTGAAAACATCGCCCGTGGCCGAGATCGTCGGCGATCGCCAACTGCTCGGCCAGATGCTCGTGAACCTCATCGAGAACGCGCTCCGCCACACCCCACCCGGCACCCGCATCGAGATCGGCGTCGCGACCACCGGCACTACTGCCACGCTCACGGTGACCGATACCGGCCCCGGCATTCCGGAGGATCAACGGAAGCTCGCGTTGCGGCGGTTCGGGCGGCTCGACGCCAGCCGCCACGACGAAGGGCACGGCCTTGGCCTACCCTTGATTCAGGCAATAGTCCGGCTTCACCGCGGCACGATCGCACTCGAAGACGCGGCCCCCGGACTGCGCGTCGTCATGGCGCTGCCCAAGGGCTGAAACGACGAAACCCGGACAGGCTGAGCGCCTGCCCGGGTTTCCATTTTACGCGGCAAGCCCGATCAGAACTTGACCGAAGCCTCCATGCCGTAGGTGCGCGGCGCGTTGAAATTGCCGTAGTCGCCGAGGACATTGTTGACGCTGCCCGATGTCAGGTTGGTCGTCGGAGCGCCCGGCAGGCTGTTCGACGGGTCGCGGCGGAACACGTACTGCTTGTCGAACAGGTTGCGGACCCAGGCCGAGATCGTCACCGCGTTGCTGCCGCCAACGTGGATGTTGGCCAAGGCGAGGCGGGCGTTGGCGATGAACGCGGGATCGTTCTTGGTCGCGAACTGATCGAAGGTCTGCGTAGCCTGCGAGTAGTTGCCGTCGAGGTGGAACTTCAGGTCCATGTCGCCGACCGGCATCGTGTAGTCGACCGATCCGTTGGCGGCATTGCGCGGCGTAAACACGATGTAGAAGTCCTGATACACGCCGGTCGACGCGATCAGTACGGGCGGGATCTTCGTGTAGGTATAGGCATAGCCCGCGGTCAGCGTCAGGCCGTCGACCGGCTGCACGGTCAGGTCGGCCTCGATCCCGCGGATCTTGGTGATACCGGGCGCATTGATCGTCACTAGGTTGTTGAAGCTGCCCGACGCGGTCGTCTGGATCGAGCTGATGTCGACCTGACTGTTCTTGCGATCCATGATGTAGCCGGCGAGGTTCAGGCGCGCACGGTGGTTCCAGAAATCGGTCTTCGCGCCGATCTCGTACGACTTCACGTCCTCGGGGTTGAACGTCTGGTAGTTGGACGTCCGCGAGCTAGCACCTCCGGCACGGTAGCCGGTCGCGTATTTTGCATAGACGTGGACCGTGTCACTGGCGTCATAGGCGAGCGTCGCCATCGGATTGAACCGGTTCCAGGTGGCGTCGAGCGGCGCATAGCCGGCCGCCGTCAACTGGGCCTGGGTCGCCGTGTCGTAGTTCAGGTTACGCGAGAAATGCAGCACGCCCTGCTTCTCGTCGCGCGTGTAGCGGCCACCGGCGGTCAGGTGAACGCGGTCGGTCGCGTTCCAGGTGACCTGGCCGTAGCCGGCATAGCTCTTCGAATGCACTTCCGAAGCACGATCGATCGAGCGACAGCCCACGAGCGAGCCGAACCCGCCCGACCCGGTGCAGGGGTCGAGCACCGAGATCGTCGTCAGCGCCGAATTGAACGCCAGCGAGTTCGGCGTCGCCGCGTCGTCGCTGATGTGCTCGTTGAAGTAATAGAGCCCGGCGACGTAATCGAACTGGCCGACCGTGCCGACCGCCTGGAATTCCTGGCTGAACTGGTTCTGGTGAAGGTCGGCAAGGCTGTAGCGGCTGAAGTTGCACGCACTGCCGACGCAGCCAGCGGCAACGACGGGCACGCGGTGATAGCCGCCGCTATTGTCGTACTGCGTCGCGTTCACGCCGCGCCACGCGGTGATCGAGCGAAGTTCGATCTCGGGGGCGACATCCCAGCGGATATTCGACGTGAAGCCGTGCGTCTTGTCGATGCTCGGTTGCTGCGGGACGCCGATGTCGGCGACCTTCATCCGGCTGTCGCCATTGACGACGACCTGGCTCGGGAGTGGCTTCACGCTGCCGGTCAGCGTCGTGTAGTTGGTGCCGGGAAGCGCGCACGCGGGCGAGGCGGATTGCGCACCGGCCTTGCACCCGTTCGGGTTCACGTTGAGCAACTGGCTGTAGAACGGGCTGTTCGAGTCGTAGCCATTGTCATAGCTGAAGTCGGCGGTCATGCCCGAGATCGGGCGGACCCGCGCGGTCGCCTTGAAGCCGCGGCGATGATAATAATTGAAGCCGGTCTGGTCCGCGAGCGGATTCTTGGTTGTCGCGTCCTGATGCTGGATGACGCCGTCGAGCTTCAGCGAAACGCCATAAGTTTCGGGCAGGTCGACATGCAGTGTGCCGTTATAGCTGCCGTAGTTGGCGATCCCGCCGGTTGCGCTGCCGCCCCATTTGCCGCTCGGGCCCTTGGTGACGATGCTGAGCGCGCCGCCTTCGGTGTTGCGACCGAACAGCGTGCCCTGCGGGCCCTTCAGCACTTCGATCCGGTCGACATCGAACAGCGCCGCGTTCAGGCCGTGCTGGCGACCTAGATAGACACCGTCGATATAGACGCCGACGCCCTGCTCGCGTGCGGGCTGGTTGGCGTCGAGCGGAACGATGCCGCGGATACCGATCGTCAGCGCGGACTGGCGCGCCTCGAACGTCGCGACGCGCAACGACGGAACGGCGCCGTCGGCGAGATCGTACAGGCTCTGGACGTGGCGATCCGTCAGCGCCTGGCTGCTCAGGACGTTGATCGCGATCGGGGTCTTCTGCAGATTCGTCTCGCGCTTGGTCGCGGTGACGACGATCTCGCCAAGACCGGTCTGGTCGGCCGGTTCCACAGCTGCGGGGGCCGGATCGATCACGGGGTCTGCGGCAGCGGCAGCGGGCGCCGTATCCTTGGCGGCGGTCGGCGCGGGGGCCGCGAGCACTGGCGACGCGATCGCGACCGTCAGGGCGGCGCCGGCCAGCAGCCGCAAGCGCAGGCTTGCTGAATTCAACATCGAGAGTTTCCCTTTTTCGGCAGTCTTTGCCTTGAAGGGCGCGATAGGCGGCGGTCGTGGCACGTCCGTTACGAATATAAGAATCGCGTGTCCGGCGATTTTAACGTTGGTTTAATGTGGGTTTATCCTCGCGCGTACGTGAGACCACTCCAGATGACGTCGCTGTCATGTGACTGTCATGCAAAAGTAACGTCGGTGCCATGCACGGCCGCTACCGCGCCTCCCACGCCGGCTGAAGAAGTCGGGACCACCCGGGGGAATACCATGAAATCGAACCTGTCGACCCGCGTTCGCGGTCGCGTCCTCGCGCATGTGCTGCTGACTGGCTGCGCGCTGACTTCGCTGACCGCCACCAGCGCCTATGCGCGTCCCGATGCCGCGACCCCGGTCGGCGCGCCGCGTGCGCTTGGGAGCATCACCGGTACCGTGTCGCAGGCAGGCAGCGGTGAGTATCTCGACGGTGCGTCGGTATCGATCCCGGCGCTGGACCTGTCGACCGTCGTCGATCGCACCGGACGGTTCTCGCTGGTCGGCGTCCCCACCGGCACGCACGAACTTGTGATCCGCTATGTCGGCTTCCCCGACGCACGCCGGACCGTGACGGTTGCCGATGCCGCCGTGACGCTCGACGTCGCGATGACCACCGAAGTCGGTTCGAACGCAGGCGAGGGCGACGAGATCGTCGTTTCCGGTTCGCGCCCGATCGCGGAGTCCGAAGCCGCCGCGCTCCAGATCCAGCGGACCAGCCCCTCGCTCGTCTCGGTCATCGCCTCCGATTCGATCGGTCGCCTGCCCGACCAGAACATCGCGCAGGCGGTCAGCCGCCTTCCCGGCGTCGGCGTGCAGCGTGACCAGGGTCAGGCGCGCTACATCACGCTGCGCGGCGCACCGATCAACTGGACCACCCTGTCGATCGACGGCATCAACGTCGTCAGCCCCGAAGGCCGCGACGCCCGCTTCGATTCCATCCCCTCGGCGATCGCCTCGCAGATCATCGTGCGCAAGGCCGTCACGCCCGACATGACCGGCGAGACGATCGCGGGCAACGTCGACATCATCACGCGATCGGCGTTCGATTATCCGGGCATGAAGGTGCAGGCCAAGGGCGGCGTCGGTCATGTCGAACTCGGCAAGAAGACCGAATATGAGGGCTCGCTCGTCATCTCCGACCGGATCGACACCGGCATCGGCGAGTTCGGCATCGTCTCGTCCGCCAGCCTGTATCGCCGCGGGATGGTCACCGACAATTTCGAGACCGACTTCGAAGCAGTCGACCGCGATCGCCGCCCCGGTTTCGAGACGCGCAACTGGGCTCGCGAGACCGAGAACAAGCTGTATCGCCTGACGCGCAAGAACTACTCGCTGTCGACCCGGCTCGACTGGCGCCCGGCGCCCGGACACAAGCTGTTCGCGGAGTCGATCTACTCGGCGTTCCAGGACGACGAACAGCGCAACAACTACATCTTCGATCTCGACGACCAGCAGTCGCGCACGCCCAACGGCACCGCTGCCTGCACCGTCAACGCACGACCCGCGACGGGCACGACCGGCTATGCCGACGTTTGCACCGGCAACACGCCGTTGCTCGGCACGGTCTACGGCATCGATCTCAACTCGAACTTCACGGTGCGCAAATACAAGCAGTCGGTGTTCACCAACACGGTCGGCGGCGATCACGAACTCGGCGCCTGGAACGTGAAATGGCGCGGTAATTTCACGCGTTCGATCGACGACCGCTCGCAGCCTGCGCAGCTGAACTATGACAGCCCGTCGTTCGGCACCAACGGCGCGAACGCCGCCAACCGTCTGACCGTCGGCTATGACCTGACCGACCCACAGCTTGCCAAGGTCCAGCTGTTCCGCACGATCCGCAACGCCGACGGCACCTTCTCGCGTGGCGCTCAAGTCACGGCAATCGAGGACTTCCCGCGCACGCTGGCCCGCTTGCGGTCGCTGAAGGCGCAGGACGTGACCGAAGCCTATACCGCCAAGCTCGATATCAGCCGCGAAGCCTCGGTGTTCGGCGCGCAGACGGTGTTCGCCGCCGGGCTCCGCTACGACGATCGTACCAAGACCGCGAACGAGTATCTGCTCGAGCTGAGTACCCCCGCCCAGTTCGCCGCGGCCGGCATTCCGACCGGGTACGCCGCCATCGCCAAGCCGGGCGGTTTCCAGGGCGAGATACCGCTCGGCTACACCTTCCAGTATTTCGATCGGGACAAGATCCTGGCGCTGGTCGATCAAGCCAAGGCGGTCAGCCCGTTCGTGTCCACCGACGCCAATTTCTACGATGTCGGCGAGAAGGTCTATTCCGCTTACGCGATGGCGACGACCACCACCAACTGGGGCAGCGTCATCGGTGGCGCGCGCGTCGAGCATATCCGCAACGACGCTCGTGCGTTCTCGTCGCTCGGCCTGATCGACGTGAAATCGAGTCAGACTTTGGTCTACCCCAGCCTACACGTGAACTGGGACGTCAATGATCGGATGAAGGCGCGGCTGTCGTTCAACACCGGCGCCGCACGTCCCGACTACGATCAGTTGCGCCCCAATCTCAGCATCAACGACGCGAACGCGACCATCTCCGGCGGTAACCCCGACGCGAAGCCCGAAAAGGCCAAGGGCGTCGATCTCTATGTCGAATATTACACGATGCCGCGCGGCTTCCTGTCGATCGGCGCGTATTACAAGGACGTCACCGATGTCCTGTTCGACTCGACCCGGACCTACGGCCAGACCAACCTGAACGCTGCCGGCGTCGATCGGTCGGGCTATGTCTACTCGACGATCATCAACGGCGGCAAAGGCTATATCATGGGGATCGAGGGCGCGATCCAGCAGCAGCTCGACCCCTTCACCGCCGATCTCGGCCTGCCAGACTGGATGGGCGGCTTCGGCGTCCAGCTCAACGCGACGATCAACAAGAGCCGTGCCGATACGCCGGCAACGGGCGCGATCCCGTCGCGCAAAGTTCGCCTGCCCGGCGCATCGGACGCGATCTACAATCTGATCGCCTATTACGAAAAATACGGCTTCTCGGCCCGCGTTTCCTATCAGAACCGATCGCCGTGGCTCGATGCGATCGGCGCGGTCGACACGATCGGTGGCGTCGTCCGCGGCGTCGATGGTGGCGATTTCTACTGGGCCAAGGACAACGAACTCGACGCGTCCGTTCGCTATGCGATCAACGGCAATGTCGAGATCTACGGGGATTTCGCCAACCTGCTGAACGGTCCAGGCCGTCGCTATGTCGGATCGTCGGCCTACACGATCGAGCATGAGACGTTCGGCCGGCGCTACACAGGTGGCGTGCGGGTGACGTTCTGATGCGCGCGCTTCCCTTTGCCGCGTTGCTGCTCGCGGGATGTGCAACGACGTCGGCCCCGGTGGCGGTCGAGGCGCCGACAGTCGCGGCGACCGCCGAGACCGATCCGGTCGACACCGCCGCCGATGCCGCGGACGATCCCGCGATCTGGCGCAACGCGAGCGATCCGGCGAAGAGCCTCGTCATCGGCACCGACAAAAAAGCGGGCATCCACGTCTACAGCCTGACGGGCAAGCGCCTCAGCTTCACCCCCGCCGCGCGGCTCAACAATGTCGACCTGCGCGATGTCGGGACGCGCGTGATCGCCGCCGCCAGCGACCGGGCTGACATCGCCACCGCCCACGTCTCTCTGTTCACGCTCGACACGGCGGCGGCGAAGCTCGTCCCGCTCGGCCGCTTCCCGGTCGGTCCGGGCGAGGCCTACGGCATGTGCCTCTGGACCCGCGCGCGCGACCACGCGCTGTTCGGCTTCGTCGTGTTGAAGGACGGCCGCATCGACCAGGTCGCGATCGACCTGTCCGGTGCATCGCCCAAGGTCACGACCGTCCGCTCGATGAAGCTCGGCACCCAGTCCGAAGGCTGCGTCGTCGACGATCGCACCGGACAGCTCTACGTCGCCGAGGAAGATGTCGGCCTTTGGCGCTTCGACGCAGACCCATCCGCGCCGGTCACCGCAACCGCGATCGCCAAGGTCGACGGCAAGACGCTGGTCGCAGACGCGGAGGGCCTAGCGCTCGCCCCGTCGGGCAGGAACGGCGGCTATCTCGTCGTGTCGAGCCAAGGCGACAACGCCTACACGCTCTACCGCCTGCCGGGCGTCACCTATGCCGGGCGTTTCCGGATAGGCGGGGGCGCGATCGACGGGACCAGCGATACTGACGGAATCGAACTGATGCTCGGAAACTTCGGCTCCGCCTACCCTCAGGGCCTGTTCGTCGCTCAAGACGGCGACAACGCACCGGCCACGCAGAACTTCAAATACGTCAGCTGGGCCGGCGTGAAGGGCGCGCTGAAACTGCGCTGATCCTCACGATGGCACGCCGTCGCAATAGGCGGCGACCATCGTGCGAATGTCGACCCGCGCCTTCAGGCGAGCGGCGAGCAAGGCGGTGCCGCTGATCTTGCGCTGGACGAACAGCGTGTCGATCGGCGGCAGGTGCCAGGTATCGCGGTCGCGCGCGATCTCGGTGCCCTGTTCGCGCAACACGCCGACGAACGCGCGGTCGCCGAAGTCGAACGGGCCGGGCTTGGCGAGTTCGACGAGGATGACGTCGATCATTCGGTCGACCAGTGCGCGATGCTGGAGAACGGCCGCTTCGCCGAGGAACCCTGCGGCGATCGCAGCTTCGCGTACCGCGTCACCGTCGCCGGCGAGGGCAGCGGTGAGCAGGCGACGATACCCTTCGCCGGTTTCGGCAGGGAGGGGGCGGGCAGCGCCAAAATCGAGCAGGACGAGCTTTTCCGTCTCGGGCTGCCAGCGGTAGTTGGCGAAGTTGGGGTCCGTCTGCATCAGCCGCCAGTCGAACAGTTCGCGCAGGACGAGCGAGATCAGGTCGTGCATCACGCGGTCGCGGACGTCCTGTGGCGCGGTTTCCAGCGTCTCGACGGGCACGCCGGTAACGAAGCTCATCGCGAGAACGCGTGGCGCGGTCAGCTCCGAATGGAGCGCGGGCACGACGAACTGCGACTGATCGGCGAGCAGGTCGCCGTAGCGCACCAGCATCTGCGCCTCGCGGAGGTAGTCGGCCTCCTCATGAAGCTGCTTCTTCGCCTCGTCGAGCAACGGCGCGATGTCGAGCGACTTGGGGAGCATGCCCGATACGCGCAACAGCGTCGCGACGTTGTCGACATCGGCGTCGATGCTCTCCTTCACGCCGGGATACTGGACCTTGATCGCCAGCTCGGTGCCGTCGGGCAGGCGCGCGCGGTGGACCTGGCCGATCGAGGCGGCGGCGACCGGGTGCGCCTGGAAGTGTGCAAAGCGGCGGCGCCAGTCCTTCCCCCACTCGGCGGCGAGTACGCGATCGAGCTGCTGCGGCGGCATGTGGTTCGCGTTGTTGCGCAGGCGCGCGAGGATGGTGGCGAGCTCGGGCGGGAGCATGTCGCCCGCGTCCATCGAGATCATCTGCCCCAACTTCATCGCGGCGCCGCGGAGGTGCGAGAGCTGGTCGGCGACGCGCGTGGCGTTGGCGGGGGTCAGGAGGAGGTCGCCGATCTTGGGGCGTTCGCCATTGGCGAGGCGGCGGGCGCCCTCGGCGACGACACCGCCGGCGACACCGCCCGCGAGTTTGCCGAAGGCTCCGAGACGGGCGAGGCGGCCGCTGGGGATCGCGCGTCCGGCGCTGTTGCCGCTGTCTTCGGTCACGGGTGTTCCTTGGGTTCTTCGGGAGAGCTCTCAGGATGGATATGGGTGGCGGTCACGGTCGATCAATCCGAGCCCACCCTCGAAGTTAACCAAGGCTACCCTTGTTCTCCCGCAACGCTTGTTCTCCCGCGAAGGCGGGAGCCCAGACTGGATCCCCGCCTTCGCGGGGAAACAAGCTTGGCACGGATGCACGAAACTTGATCCTCCCCTGCAAGGGGAGGTGGCCGCTTTTTGGCTGACTTAGGGGTATCTGCCTTATCGAGAGCAGCGATACCCCTCTGCTCGGCTGCGCCAGCCACCTCCCCTTGCAGGGGAGGATTTACGAAAAAAGGGCGCCCGGATTGCTCCGCTCGCCCTCTTCCAATTCAGCGACGTGGCAAAGCCACGCCGTCGGTCGTCGCTACCCGCGACGCCGGCCGACAGCGGCTGTGCGCTTTCGCGCACCGCCGTGCGGCCCGCACGGCTCAGCCGCTGTAGTACATGTCATACTCGACCGGGCTGGGCGTCATCTCCCAACGCGCAACCTCGGCGTACTTGATCTCGACATAGCTCTCGATCTGGTCCTTCGAGAACACGTCGCCCTTCAGCAGGAAGTCGTGATCCGCCAGCAGGCATTCGAGCGCCTCGCGGAGCGAACCCGCGACGGTCGGGACCTGCGCGAGCTCTGCCGGCGGCAGGTCGTACAGGTTCTTGTCCATCGCTTCGCCCGGATGGATCTTGTTGAGGATGCCGTCCATGCCGGCCATCATCAGCGCCGCGTAAGCGAGATACGGATTGGCCAGCGCGTCCGGGAAGCGCACTTCGACGCGCTTCGCCTTGGGGCCGGTGCCGTACGGAATGCGGCACGATGCCGAGCGGTTGCGTGCCGAATAGGCGAGCAGCACCGGCGCTTCGTAACCGGGGACGAGGCGCTTGTAGCTGTTGGTCGACGGGTTGGTGAACGCGTTGACCGCCTTGGCGTGCTTGATGATGCCGCCGATGAAGTACAGGCACATGTCGCTGAGGCCCGCATAGCCATTGCCGGCGAACAGCGGGGTCTTGCCTTCCCAGATCGAGAAATGCGTGTGCATCCCCGAACCATTGTCCTCCTTGATCGGCTTCGGCATGAACGTCGCCGTCTTGCCGTACGCATGCGCGACTTGGTGGACGACGTACTTGTAGATCTGCATGCGATCCGCGGTCTGCGTCAGCGTGCCGAAGGTCAGGCCCAACTCATGCTGTGCGGCCGCGACTTCGTGATGATGCTTGTCGCAGGGCAGGCCCATCTCGATCATCGTCGAGACCATCTCGCCGCGGATGTCGACGGCGCTGTCGACCGGTGCAACCGGGAAATACCCGCCCTTGGCGCGCGGACGGTGACCGAGGTTGCCGCCCTCATATTCGCGGCCCGAATTGCCCGGCAGCTCGATATCGTCGATCTTGTAGTAGCTGGTCGAATAGCTGTTCTCGAAGCGAACGTCGTCGAACATGAAGAATTCGGCTTCGGGGCCGACATACACGGTGTCGCCGACGCCGGTGGTGAGCAGATACGCCTCGGCGCGCTTGGCGGTCGAGCGCGGATCGCGCGAATACAGTTCCCCGGTCGACGGATCGGCGATGTCGCAGATCAGGATCATCATCGGCGTCGCCGAGAACGGATCGACATAGACCGCGTCGAGATCGGGCTTGAGCGTCATGTCGCTCTCGTTGATCGC
>Ga0247809_1000013_pt1 | contig 176174 bp, 160 predicted proteins | sample UWRJL104311B1_FD_180951 | JGI IMG/M metagenome (GOLD analysis project Ga0247809, IMG submission 180951) | Plant litter microbial communities from Arlington Agricultural Research Station in Wisconsin, United States - UWRJ-L104-311B-1 | ecosystem: Environmental > Terrestrial > Plant litter >... | reverse complement strand
CGACAAGAATAGCCTAAGGTGGTTATTGCGGCGGGGCTCACCTCTTCCCATCCCGAACAGAGAAGTTAAGCCCGCCTGCGCAGATGGTACTGCAATCCTGTGGGAGAGTATGTCGCCGCCTTTCTTTGAGAATCCCTTCAGAAATGAAGGGATTTTTTTTGACCAATGCGAAATAATCTAGACTTTTTGCTTTTAATCAAGGCGTAAATCGTTTTTCTTTGTCTTATGGATAGCAATAAAACTCTTTTGATCATAGGAATCGTCTGGCCAGAGCCGAAATCTTCGGCGGCGGGAGGAAGAATGTTGCAGTTGATTGCCATTTTTAAAGAATTAGATTATAGAATTGTCTTTGCAAGTGCATCACAAGAGAGTGAATTTTCTTTCCCACTAAAAGATATTGATGTAGAAAAGGAAAATATTCTGCTCAATGAAGATAGCTTCGACGACTTTGTCGGTCAATTAAATCCAGATATTGTTTTGTTTGACCGGTTTATGGTTGAAGAGCAATTTGGATGGAGGATTTCTAAATCTTGCCCCAATGCTTTGAAAATACTTGATACAGAAGATTTGCATTCTTTGCGTTTAGCTAGGCAAAAAGCTTCCAAAGAAAATAGAGAGTTTGATAATTTAGACCTGTTTTCAAATATAGCTAAAAGAGAAATAGCGAGTATTTTAAGATGTGATATTTCTTTAATGGTTTCTGAATTTGAAATTAATCTGCTTAAAAGACAATTTAAAATTGATAAATCTATATTATATTACCTGCCAATATTTGCAGAAAGAGAATTAAATCCAATCGTATTTGAAAATCGGAAGGACTTTGTTTTCATCGGTAATTTTCTCCACGAACCAAATTGGAATTCGGTTTTGTATTTGAAAGAAACAATTTGGCCGTTAATCCATAAGCAATTACCACACGCAAAACTGAAAATTTATGGTGCTTATCCTTCACAAAAAGTTTTGCAGTTGCATTATCCTAAAACTAATTTTTTGATTGAAGGACGAGCTGAGAATGCTTTTGAGGCAATTTCTGATGCAAGAGTCATGTTGGCTCCACTAAGATTTGGAGCGGGAATTAAAGGAAAGCTTTTGGAAGCTATGCAATATGGAACTCCAAGTATAACAACTTCCATTGGAGCTGAATCTATGCACGATGAATTGCATTGGAATGGTTTTATAGAAGACAATCCGCAAGAATTTGCAAATAGAGCAGTACAATTATACAATGATGAAAAACTTTGGAACAATTCCCAGGAAAACGGATTTGAAATTCTAAAAATTAAGTTTTCTAAAGATTTGTACATTGCAAAATTTACAGAAAAGATAGACTACCTACTAAACAATCTTGAACAACATAGAAACAACAACTTTATTGGCCAAATCCTGCAACATCATACTTTGAGAAGTACCGAATACATGTCGCGGTGGATTGAAGCTAAAAATAAAAATAACTAAAAATAAAAAAATCCCGTTCACCTAGGCGAACGGGATTTTTATTTATAAAGAAATTAGCTTATGCTAACATCGTAACTGGATTTTCTAAGTATTGTCTTAAAGTCTGCAAGAATTGTGCTCCCGTAGCTCCATCAACAGTTCTGTGGTCGCAAGCCAACGTTACTTTCATTGTATTTCCAACAACAATCTGTCCGTTTCTTACCACTGGTTTTTCAACAATTGCACCAACAGAAAGGATTGCAGAGTTTGGTTGGTTGATGATAGAAGTAAATTCTGTGATACCAAACATACCTAAATTAGAAACCGTAAAAGTACTTCCTTCCATTTCAGCAGGCTGTAATTTTTTATTTTTAGCTCTTCCAGCAACGTCTCTTACATTTCCACCGATTTGAGTCAAGCTCAATTGGTCAGCAAATTTAAGAACCGGAACAACCAAGCCATCTTCAACAGCCACAGCAACTCCAATGTGAACATGGTGGTGAATTACCGTAACATCTTCTTTCCATTGAGAATTTACTTTTGGATGCTTTTTCAAGGCCATTGCACACGCTTTGATTACCATATCATTGAAAGAAACTTTCGTGTCTGGCAATGAATTGATGGTGTTTCTTGAAGCCATCGCACTGTCCATTGCTACTTCAATTGTCAAGTAATAATGCGGCGCTGTGAATTTAGATTCAGAAAGACGTTTGGCGATAACCTTACGCATTTGTGAATTTTTAATTTCTTCAGAAGAAGTTTCTCCTGCAGCAACAAATGGTTTCACAGCAGAAGCGCTTTCAGATTTACCAGCTTCTTTTGGAGCTTGTGCTTCTGCAGGTTTGAAGTTTTCTATATCGCTTTTCACAATACGTCCGTTTTCACCTGTTCCTTTTACTTGTGAAATATTGATTTTTTTCTCTTCGGCAATTTTTTTAGCCAAAGGCGAAATGAAAATTCTTTTTCCGTCAGAAACTGTTTCAATTGTTTCTTCTTTAGATTCCTCTTTTTTAGGCTCTTCTTTAGCTTCTGATTTTTCCTCAGATTTAGTTTCTGCCTTTTCTTCTTTTGCTGGAGCAGATGCGCCACCTTTTTTGAAGTTTTCAGCAATTCCTAAAACATCAGTTCCTTCTGGTCCGATGATAGCTAAAACGCTGTCAACTGGAGCAGATTCTCCTTCTTTGATTCCGATTTCTAATAAAGTACCTGAATTGAAAGATTCAAATTCCATTGTAGCTTTATCAGTTTCGATTTCAGCAAGAATATCTCCTTCTGCAATTTTATCTCCTACTTTTTTCAACCAAGTTGCAACAGTTCCGTCAGTCATTGTATCGCTCAAACGCGGCATTGTAACAACAATTACACCTTTCGGCAACGCAGCGCTTTCCGCTTTTGGTGCTTCTTCTTTTTTCTCTTCTTTTGGTTCCGAAGCTTCGGAACTCTCTGATTTTTCTTCAGATTTAGTTTCTTCTTTAGGAGCTTCCTCTTTTTTATCAGATGAACTTCCGCCACCTAATAAATCAGAAATATCTTCACCTTCTTTACCGATAATTGCCAAAAGCGAATCAATTGGAGCAGATTCTCCTTCTTGAATTCCGATGTGCAATAAAGTTCCAGCGTCAAAAGCTTCAAATTCCATTGTTGCTTTGTCAGTCTCGATTTCTGCAAGGATATCTCCTTCTTTAACTTCGTCCCCAACTTTTTTCAACCATGTAGCAACAGTTCCTTCTGTCATAGTATCGCTTAAGCGAGGCATTGTGATTTTGATTGCCATAATGATTATAGTTTATGAGGGATGAAAGGATAATTTTCTTGTTCGTAAACAACATCATAAAGTTGTTGTACTTCTGGGAATGGAGATTCTTCAGCAAATTTTGCACATTCTTCAACCAAAGCTTTTACTCTTTCGTCCATCGCTTCAATTTCTGCTTCAGTAGCATAATTGTTTTCTTTGATTACGTCTAAAACTTGAGTGATCGGGTCAATTTTTTTGTACTCTTCAACTTCTTCTTTTGATCTGTATAATTGTGCATCAGACATTGAATGTCCTCTGTAACGGTACGTTTTCATCTCAAGGAAAGTTGGTCCATCACCACGACGCGCTCTATCGATTGCTTCGTGCATAGCTTCTGCCACTTTCACAGGATTCATTCCGTCAACTGGTCCACAAGGCATTTCATAACCTAAACCAAGTTTCCAGATATCTGTGTGGTTTGCAGTTCTTTCAACAGAAGTTCCCATTGCATAGCCGTTATTTTCAACGATGAAAACAACCGGAAGTTTCCACAACATTGCCATGTTAAAAGCTTCGTGCAAAGAACCTTGACGTGCAGCTCCATCACCAAAATAAGTCATGGTTACACCGCCAGTTTCGAAATATTTGTCTGCGAAAGCAATACCTGCACCAACTGGAATTTGTGCTCCAACGATACCGTGACCTCCGTAAAATCCTTTTTCTTTTGAAAATATGTGCATAGAACCACCCATTCCTTTTGATGTTCCTGTTACTTTTCCAAGTAACTCAGCCATAACAGCTTTTGGGTCAACACCCATTCCGATTGGTTGAACGTGGTTTCTATATGCAGTAATCATTTTATCTTTTGATAAATCCATTGCATGCAATGCTCCGGCTAAAACAGCTTCTTGACCATTATATAAGTGAAGAAAACCTCTTACTTTTTGTTGGATATACAAAGCGGCTAATTTGTCTTCAAATTTTCTCCAAAGTAGCATGTCTTCATACCACTTTAAGTAAACTTCTTTTGTAACTTCTTTCATTGTTTGTTTTTTGCTAAACGTTATCGTGCCAGTAAATTGCTTAATTGTAGTCGCAAAATAGCTCTCACACAAATTTGCGAAATGCAAAAATAAGACATTCCGACTTAGAACTAAAACTTAAAAGGTAAATTTTAGGTTTTTTTATAAATAGTTTTTATCAAACATAAACGGAAGCAGATTTTTTAGAGAATCTGATTTGTAAACCTCTCCCGATTCTCCCATAAAATAAATTTCTATCGGAGTTTCTTGCTTGAATTCATATTCAGAAATGGATTGCCTGCAAGCGCCACAAGGTGGAATAGGAGCAAGCACTGGTTTTTCATCTGCTGTTGCAGAAATGGTCATTTTTAAGATTTTCGCTTCCGGATAAATGGCTCCGGCTTGAAAAATCGCAACTCTTTCAGCACATAATCCTGATGGATAAGCAGCATTTTCTTGGTTGGAACCTAAAACAATTTTTCCATTGTCTAATAAAATGGCGCAACCAACTCTAAACTTAGAATAAGGAGCATACGCTTTTTTTCTAATTTCTATAGCTTGATCCATTAAATCTAAAATATCCGTTGGAAGTTCTTCCTTAGAATCAAAAACCGAAAAAGTTGTCGTAATGTTGATTTGTTTCATAAATGTTTTGAGGAAAAAAAATCCAAATTACTAATGAAAGCAATTTGGATTTTTTTGACTTTAAATTATATACTAATATTCATCATATTTGTCTCCGAAAGCAAAGCTAAGCGAGAAACGCAAAGTGTTTTCAAGAGGATTTTTTACAGTAGATGCTGAGAATAAATAAGAAACATCAATTTTAATAATGTTATAAGTAAATCCAGCTCCGATTGCCATGAATTTTCTGGCTCCTTTTTCTTCGCTTTCATTGAAATATCCAGCTCTTATGGCAAAGGAATCTTGGTAAACATATTCAGCTCCTAAAGCCCAAGTAAATTCTTTTAACTCTTCACTAAATCCTCCTGGAGCATCTCCAAATGATTTGAAAATTCCTTCAGTCCATCCTGTTGAGCGATAATCTCTGTTATTTTGTGCAGTTTGAGCATCTGCAATATCTTCTTCTTCGTTGCTGATTTCTCCATCTCCGTCAGCATCGATAGGAAGCACTTGAGATTTTGGCGTCGGCACTAATAATTTAGTTACTTCGGCATTAATCGAAACTCTATTGTATTCGTCAAAGATAAAATCAAATCCACCACCTAATCTTAAATTAGAAGGAAGAAAGTTGGAACCGCTTTCTGAATCATCTAAGTCATAATTGATTTTTGGCCCTAAATTTTGGAAGTTAAATCCACCTCGCCATCTTCCGTTGAAATCATCATAGGCAATTTCTTCTGATTGATAATATCCGGCAACATCAACTGCAAAAGAACTTGCTGCAGAAGCATTTGTTCCTTCACTAGGAATTCTTAGGTTGGAACGGATATATCTTCCGGCAACGGCCATAGAAAAACGTTCGTCAAGTTTCAATGCATAGGAAAGATCAACTGCAAATTCACTAGGTTTTACAACATTTGCTACAGATTCAGCATCTTCTCTCAGTTCAATTTCTCCCAAACTGAAATATCTCAAACTTGCTGCAAATGCGCTTTTTTCACTTATTCTGTTAAAATAAGTAGCCTGGCTCAATGAAATGTCATTAACCAAATCTGTAAGATAAGGAGTATAACTTAATGAAAAACCTTGCTTGTCTAATGAAAAAGCATATTTTGCAGGGTTGTATTGCTGTGAATAAGCATCTGGAGAAGTTGCGACACCAATGTCACCCATTCCGGCAGATCTCGCATCTCCTGCAATCATCAGAAACGGAACTCCCGTTGTTATTACTCTGTCGTTATCTTGGGCTTTAAGTGCGCTTATTCCTAATACGCAAATTATAATTAAGGCGGTTTTTTTCATTCTAGATTAAAAATTTATTAAACAAATATAGTATTTTATTAAAGGATAACAAGTTTCTCGAATTTTTCTGTCTTTTTATTTGTAAGCGTTGATTTTACCGTAAGCTTGTAAACATAAACTCCTTTTCCGATTTTATCTCCGAAATCATCTTTTCCATCCCAAGTAATTTCTCGCGAGAGGAAACCTTCGGTATTGACGATTTGATTTATTGTTTTTACTATTTTTCCGGTTACCGTAAGTACTTGCACCTGAACTTCCAAAGGTTCATAAGGGCGATTATGCGTGAACCAAAACTGAGTATAACTTACAAAAGGATTTGGATAATTTAAAACGTGCGTCAGTGTCATGGTTTCGTCACCGACAACGATGAATTGAATTTCAGCATCTATCGGATTATTGTAAACATCCCAAGCTCTAAAAGTAAGCGTGTGAAGTCCAACAGCCAGATTTCTGAAAGGAAATCGGACTTTTCCTTTGGTATAATCATCTAATTCAGTTTCATAATAATCATTTAATATATAAGGATTGTTTTCGTCTCCGTCTAAAATTGCAATAATATCATGGCCAATGCCGCTGGCAGTATTGATTCCGTTTTCGTCTTCTAAAAATGCGAGAAAAAATGGCGATTCATTGGTAATTCCTCCAGAAATAAAAGTTTCGTCATTCATATACAACCTTACTCTTGGTCCGATATTGTCTGCAACTGCATTTTCATTGATGCCGCCAACTTTTATATCTGTGTTATATCCGGTTTGGTCTTCGAGACCTTGTGTTCTTTTGGCATAAAAACTGATTCTTCCATTGCCGATTGGAATTGTAATGTCTCTTGGAACTACAAAACTGAACTCAAAAAGTCCGTTTTTAACGGAAGCATTTCCTCTGAAAATTGTTTCTCCTAATAAAGTAAAATCCATTAAAATTAAGCCGTCGTCATCTCTAATTCCATCATTTCCTAAAGTTGACCTTTGAACTTTTTTGTCAAATATATTTACGGAAAGATCACCGTTATAGTTTGAAAGCAATGTGTTTCCGGCTAAATCTCTTATTTCACCAGCTAGTTTTACAGGTCTTAAAGCATTGAAAATAAAAGGAGAAGTTGCAGCTGGCTCGTCATTGATTTTTGTAAGAACAATGGTTGGTTTTGGAATAGCAATTTTTACGGCAGGATCTCCGATGTAAGAAACCATTAAAACCGAACTGCTGTAATTGTTTTTTGCAATTCTCAAAGCTTCGGCAACAGGGACATAATTGTTAGTTTCTAATCCATATAATTCACTTGAAAAAGCATCATTAATTTGTTTTCCTACATCAGCTCCAATTTGCCTAGTTGTTGTTACTAGAGAAATTGCTCCTCCGGTAGGATTCCAATACGTATATTCTCCAGCTGTCGGCCTATAAGGATTGTCAAATCGTGTGAATTCACAAGTTACCGTTACAAACAGCGGATATTTATAGCGATTATTCAAAGCCTGTGCATCACTTTTTTCAAAGATTCTTTCTTTGGCTAATCCATCTTCACCGCCATGTCCGAAATAATTGAAGACGAGCGCGCCTTGTTCTATTGCGTTAACTAAATCTTGTCTTGCAACGGGGTAACGCTGACCTCCTGAAGAAGCTTGTTGTACATAAGAATCAAGATGGATTTTTTTTACGTTTACAAAAGGTTTTTTTTGTGAAATCTCGTCGCCTAAATTGTCAATTCCTTCTTGAAGGCTTGCTTCCCAGTCGGCATCAACATCATCTGAAATCAAGACGAAATTATTTCTCCATTTACCATAAGATTCGATTCCGTGGTATTCAATTACTTTAGTAACCATTTGAGCGGCTTGATTTGAATCTGAAACTAGCATTCTTCCTACGGCAAGTTCCATATCATCTGTCGTGCTTCCAGTCATTTGGCCTTCAGCATCACTAAGCATTACATAAAAATCATCTGACATGTATGATCCTCCAAGTGAAAAACTGCTTAAATCTTGATATATTGGGACAATATTAGTGTTATTCGGAGTCCTATTTTTATAATCAAAAGACGCATCTCCAAACAAATTCAGATATTTTATTCTTTTGGAAGGAACAGAACCATTATTATATACATATTTTACAAAATTTCTAATAGCGCCAATATCTTGTTTTCCAGATGAAAATTCTTGGTAGATATTCTCTAAATTGACAACTTTTACATTTAAGTTAGAATAAGTGCGATGAAAATCAGCAAGTCTTTGTGCCTGTGAAATTAAAGAAGCAGGAGTTACAATTATATAATCGACATCTTGAAAAGCACCATTATTATTTTTAAAGATTGTACCTTTTAAGTTCTGGTTTGCGACGCGTGACTGTGATTCTTTTAACGGAGTATAATAATTGGAAGGATCAAGAGCGACATATTTTCTTATTTCTCCTAAATAAGCTTTAAATGAAAACTGTGCGCCAATACTGTTGTCAATTTTTGATACATTATATATGTCGGTAATATCCCAAACTTGAGTAATTCCGGTTGCGTTTGAAAACTGATATTGGATAATTCCGGTGCTTGACGAAGCGGCGTCATATTGAAAACGAAATTGTCTTGCATGTCCAACCAGATTGCTTTTTGCTTTCAAAATAATATAATCTAAATAAGCATTTGCATTCGGAACTCCATTATTATTGTATGAAAGTCTTACCTTTATGTCTTGAGTCGCCGGAAAAGTTTGCGACAGATTTGATAAGCTAGCTTGGGTAGAACCTTCTGAAGATATGGCGGCAAAAGTAAGGTTTCCCAAATTTTGACTATTTACTTCTACAGCCATAGTTGTTTGTACAAAAGAAGCGGCAGCTGCTGTAACATCTATCTGAATTTGTGAAGAAGCGACAATATTTGGAAATTTAAAATCAAAACTCTGCCTGTCTTCAATATTAAACTGTTCTCCAAACCATCTTCTTCCTAGTCGGGCAATATTTCTTTCGTCAAGTTCATGATATTGATAATCGTCAAAGCTTGTTGTGTTTACTGTTGCATTTCCTGTGATTGCAGGCATATTAGAAATTCTTTTTCCAGCGGCACCTTGTGCTGTAACATAATAATAAGAGCGATCGGCATATAAATTATTATGCGTTTGGCTATCATTATTCCAGTTGTCCACGCCTTCTGCATAAAATAAAATGGAATCATCATTGCCGAAATTTCCGTCGTTTTCTCCATTGACAATAATGGCATTTTCAATAAGATCAGAAGGATAATAAGTGCTGTTTAACAACGGAAGCATGCGTCCGCCATTTCCATAAATTTTTATATTTCTGGCATCTGCGGCGTCAACATTCATCCCTAAGCTTTGAAGGAAACTTTTAGAAATTCGATAAATGCCTGATTTTTCTACATAAAAACGATACCATTCTCCTGAACTCAAAACAGAATTTGAAATTTCGTTAAAGTTAAATGTGGTATTTTGGTTTCTTTGAGCGCCTAAATTATAAGTGTAAGAGAAAGATTTTATTCTTTGGAAGCCACTTCCCGTTTTAATTATAGGAGACAATGAAATAGTTGCTCTCTGATTTTCAGAGTTATTCATGTTTTTCAAAGAAGCTTGAATAGAATTTGGAATAGAAACTAATGAAAGTTCTCCTAATTTTGACTGAGGGATAGATTCATAAACGATATTGCTTATCTTTAAACTGTTTTCATCTGCAAATCCGGCCACGGGAAATTTAAGTTTGAAGAAAATGGCATTGGAATTATAATCATAATAGAAATTCGAAGACCTAAAAACAGGAATTTTTATAGATGTATTTTCAGAAAAAATGCCTGAATCATCAATCCAGTCAATAGAAACACTTTCTGTTTGCTGGGCAAATGCCACACTTGAAATGAACAATAGGAAGAGTAGAATTATCTTTTTCATTACTTTGAATAACGCTTCGCGGAGTTAATTATTACGAAAAGTAAAAATAAATTTTTTAACTTAATATTAAGTGCAATAAATGCATTAAATTTACGTTCTCAAAAACAGGCTTTAACAAAAAATTAGATTTTTATTATTATTTTAAAATTGTTGTTGCAGTTTAATGGTTAATTATTATATTGCGGCTCGAAATTTATTACCTACTGAAAGTATGAAAGTAAACAAAATTATGGCTTTGAGACTGATGCTAATGTTGGCATTGGCTGCGGGATTTACTAGTTGTAGTAAAAGTTCCAGCTCAAAAAACGCGTCTTCTGCCACTGGTTGGAAAATCAATGACAAAAAAGGCGGGTTTCAATACAACTCTAAATTTAAGAAGCAAGAGACTGCTCCGGGATTAGTTTTGGTTGAAGGCGGAACATTCACGATGGGGAAAGTTCAAGACGATGTTATGCATGATTGGAATAATACTCCAAACCAGCAGCACGTTCAATCTTTCTATATGGATGAAACTGAGGTAACCAATATTATGTATATGGAATATCTTGACTGGCTTAAAAGAGTTTTTGATCCAGAAGATGAAAATTATAAAAATATCTACGAAGGTGCACTTCCTGATACTTTAGTTTGGAGAAATAGATTAGGTTATAATGAAACTATGACTGAAAACTATTTGAGACATCCTGCTTATGCAAGCTACCCTGTAGTTGGTGTAAACTGGATTCAAGCTGTTGAATTCAGCAAATGGAGAACAGACCGTGTAAACGAAAATGTTCTTGAAAGAGAAGGATACTTGAAAAGAGATGCAAAAGTAACAGAAGCTAAAGGAGATAATACTTTTAGCACTGCAACTTATTTGGCAGCTCCAACAAAAACTTACGGAGGTAACGAAGAAATTGTTTTAAAAGGTAGAAGAGGAAAATCTAAAGATAGCACAAACCTTTACGCTCAAAGAACTTCAGGTATCATACTTCCTGAATACAGACTTCCAACTGAAGCGGAGTGGGAATATGCTGCTGCTGCTGATGTAGGTAACAGAGAATACAATATCTATAGAGGTCAGAAAAAATATCCTTGGAAAGGAAATTACACTCGTTCTGGAAACAGAAAATATAGAGGAGACCAATTGGCTAACTTTAAGCAAGGAAAAGGAGATTACGGCGGTATCGCAGGATGGTCTGACGATGGTGCTGATATTACAAACGTTGTAAAATACTATCCGCCAAATGATTTTGGATTGTATGATATGGCTGGTAACGTTGCAGAATGGGTTGCCGATGTTTACAGACCTATTGTTGATGATGAAGCAAATGACTTCAACTACTATAGAGGTAACGTTTACATGAAAAACAAAATTGGTGAAGACGGAAAAGCAGAGATTGTAACTGGTGAAAACATTGCTTACGATACACTTGCAAACGGAAAAATCATTGCTAGAAATATGCCTGGGCAAATTGCTCAAGTTCCAGTTGATGAAAAAGAAACTTATTTAAGACAAAACTTTGATAAGTCAAACAATATCAACTATAGAGATGGTGACAAACAGTCAACAAGATATTTTGACTTCGGAAGTTCTGAAGAAGGAGAGAAAGTTGATGATTCTAAAAGAATGTACGATTCTCCAAAACACAATGTGACTACAGACAGTTTAGGTAACATGGTGAGAAAATTTGATAAGTCTTCAAAAAGAACAACTTTAGTTGATGACAACGTTAGAGTTTACAAAGGTGGTTCATGGAGAGATAGAGCTTATTGGTTAGATCCAGCTCAAAGAAGATACTTCCCGCAAGATATGGCGACAGATTACATCGGATTCAGATGTGCGATGTCAAGAGTAGGTCCAAAATCTGACGGAAAGAAAAAAGCAAGAAATTAATTTTCAGTAAATAATTCCACAAAAGCCCTTTAATTAGGGCTTTTGTTTTATAAAACAGTTTCTAAAAATGGAAATTAAAGACATTCACGATTTATTTTTAAAATGCAGTTCGGTTTCAATTGATACTAGAAAGATTGAGGAGAATTCAATGTTTTTTGCAATCAAAGGCGAGCGTTTCGACGCGAATACTTTTGCTGAAGAAGCTTTAAAAAAAGGAGCTTCCTTTGTAATTATTGATAACGAAGAATATTTCATAGACGAAAGAACTATTCTTGTTGGAAATACTTTAGAAACCTTACAAGAACTTTCTAAATTCCATAGAAAATTTTTAAAACTTCCAATTGTCGCCTTGACCGGAAGCAATGGAAAAACAACTACGAAAGAATTAATCAATGTGGTTTTGTCAAAAAGATATATCACAAAAGCGACTGTTGGAAATTTAAATAATCATATTGGTGTTCCATTGACGCTACTTTCATTCGATTCTAAAACAGAAATCGGGATTGTAGAAATGGGAGCAAACCATCAAAAAGAAATTGAATTTTTGTGTGAACTTGCTCAGCCAGATTTTGGATATATAACCAATTTTGGAAAAGCACACCTTGAAGGTTTTGGAGGAACTGAAGGCGTGATCAAAGGGAAAAGTGAAATGTATAAATTCCTTTCTGAAAATGACAAATTTGTTTTTGTAAATCTGGATGATGCCATTCAAAAGGAAAAAACAGAGAATAATTTAAGAATCACTTTCAGCCAAACCGATAAAAATGCTTCCGTTTTTATCAATACAATTACGGCAAATCCATTCGTGGAAATTGATTACAATGGAATAAAAATAAAGTCGAATTTGATTGGCTTGTACAATGCGAACAATATAAATGCAGCAATCACAATCGGAAAATATTTCAAGGTTTCTGATGAAGAAATCAAAGAAGCGATTGAAAGTTATATTCCAGAAAATAATCGTTCGCAAATGCTTGTCAAAGATTCAAACGAAATTATTTTGGATGCTTATAACGCAAATCCGAGCAGCATGGAAGTTGCGATTAAAAATTTCCTGCAATTAGAAAAAGAGAATAAAGTTGCAATTTTGGGCGATATGTTTGAGCTAGGAGAAGACAGTCTCCATGAGCACAAACATATTGTTGCTTTATTGAAGAACGAATCGAGTGTCAAAACTTATTTTATTGGAAAAGATTTTTACGCTAATAAAATCGATAGTGGATTTCTATTTTTCTTGGAGACATTTGATGCTTTTGCAGAAAAATTAAAGGAAGAGAAATTAGAAAACAAGATGATTTTAATCAAAGGCTCTCGTGGCATGGCTTTGGAAAGAACGTTAGAATTGCTGTAAATTAAAATGAGCATTGACTTTTTGCAAATACTATATTTTAAAAATGTCCGTTATACTTTTAAAACTAAATAAAAAACTTATTTTTGTCTGAAGCTTCAAAAGCTTTAATTTGATTAAACTAAATTATTAAATACATTATGCTATTTTCAACCATTTTACTGCAGGCTGATACTACTATTACAAAAGCTTCGACTGACACGATTATCGAAGGTGTTGCGACAGCTGAAGAGATGAATCTTTTTAGTTTTTTGATGAAAGGTGGAGCCTTCTTGATTCCGATTATCATTCTTCTTTTTTATACCGTATATTTAATTTTTGAGAGATATCTTACGATTAAAAAAGCAGTTAAATTGGATTCGCACTTGGTGAAAGATATCGCTGTTCAATTGAATTCTGGTAATATTGCTGGAGCAGTTTCTTTAGCAGAAAGATCAAATACTTCTTATGGAAATATTTTGAGAGAAGGAATTCTGACTATCGGAAGACCAATTTCTGAAATAGAATCTAACATGGAAAGAGCTGCTAATATCGAAATTGGTGAAATGGAGAAAAGAATGGGACATCTTGGTCTTATCGCAGGTATTGCGCCAACCTTAGGTTTCGTAGGGACAATTGCCGGAGTTATCAAGATTTTCTACAGCATTTCTCAAACGGAAGATATCAGTATCGGAAATATTTCTGGCGGTTTATATGAAAAAATGATCAGTAGTGGATCTGGTCTTGTTGTGGGAATTATCGCTTATGCAGCTTACCACTTGTTCAACGGAATGATTGATGGTTTTTCATTGAATGTACAAAAACAGATTTTAGAATTCGTAACCATAATTCAAAGACCAAACGATGGGGCTAAAACGAAATAGAAGATTTCACGCGGAAGTTGCAACTTCTTCCTTAAGTGATATTATGTTCTTTTTGCTGTTGTTTTTCCTAATCATATCAACATTGGCAAACCCGAACGTAATCAAGATGACGTTGCCAAAAACGCAACAAAATGATAAAACGAATAAGCAACACATTACGTTGTCAGTTTCTGAAGACAAGAACTATTTTATTGACAAGCAAAATGTTTCTTTCGAAGAATTAGAAGCGTCATTATTAGCTAAAATGGGCGATGCTAAAGACCAAACTGTGATTGTGAGGATTCCATATAATTTGCAAGTTCAAGATTTAGTAGACTTGCTTCAAATAGGAGTGAAGAATAACTTGAGGTTTGTCATTGCAACGGATAAAAAATAGAATTCAATATATAGGAAATGCTTCAGGAAACTGGAGCGTTTTTTTTTATATTTCGATTCGATTTCATTCGGAATTTATCGCAAATATTTCTTTATATTAGCTAGCTGAAATGGCTTAAGTTTTTGCTTTTTGGGTTTCAATGCGTGGAAAATTGTAATTTACTAATCAAATAGAAACGGAATGTATCAGGTTGATTTATTGAGTATTGTAACCGTGATCTCGCTGTTCGTTTCATTTTTTCTGGCGTTTTTTCTGTTGACGGTAAAAACAGCGCATAAAACCAGCAACCAGATTTTTTCTTTTTTCTTAATAATTAGCGCGATTGACATTAGCGAGCCGTTGATCAGCCAGTTTTCAGAGGGGCCTTCAAATCTTGGAATGTTTAGAAATACAGTGGCTTTTCTGCAAATTCCAGCTTTCTATCTCTATGTTTTTTCGGTTTGTTATTCGGATTTTAAATGGAAATCGAAATATCTTCTTCATCTGATTCCGTTTATCATTGTGAATCTTATTTTGGCGCCTCGGTTTTATTCGGTGGATTTGACTTCGAAGTTTGATTTTATTATCAACCGCCAAAATATGATGGAGTTGCAATTTACTCATTGGCTCTTTCATTTTCAAATTCTGTTTTATTTTACGGCGGTTTTTTTGCTATTGCGTAAGGCGAAGAAACTTTATCTGGAAAATAATTCGGGAGAAAGTCTTAATTCTTACCATTGGCTGTTTCAGTTTACGAGTGTTCTGACCATTTTTTATCTGATTGTCATTCTTAAAAATATTTTCAAATTTTCTGATTATCCTTACATTTCAGATTGGATTAAAATCGGGATTTTGATTTCGCAACTTTTTATCATTTGCTGGTATCTCTACAAAGCGCTGAATAATCCCAGACTTTTCAGAAATATTGATTCTAAATTAAAGCTTGTTTCCGATTTGATTTTGGAAGAAAACAAAATCGAACTTGAAACTTTGAATGAAGACCTGTTGAAACTGAAAAAATATATGATTAATGAAAAGCCATTTCTCAATCCAGCCTTGACCATTCAGGATATTTCGAAGGAAATGAATGTTCCTGTGCGGGAATTATCGGTTTTGATCAATCACCAGTTGGGACAACATTTTTATGATTTTGTAAATACGTATCGGATTGAAAATGCGAAGGACATTCTGAAAGATTCAACCAAATCAAAGGTTACCATTCTCGAAATTTTGTATGAAGTTGGTTTTAATTCCAAATCTTCTTTCAATACAGCTTTTAAAAAACACACGGGAAATACGCCGACTGAATACCGCAAATCATTAAAAATCAAAAACTTGTAATTACTCGTACTTCTCAATTTAATTATTCCTACCAATTCTTTTCTTTAAATATGGCCGAATACTTTTACTCGGTCGCATAGGATTTTGCGCTTCCACATCTTTGTATCGAAATATTAATCAATCTTTAAATAACGACACAATGAAAACTATTTTTTACGCTAGCTTTTTTTTATTATTAATGACAAGCTCCACGATTTTTAGTCAAAACAAAGATTACCGCTTTCTTACCGACAGTCTGAAAATTGAAGAACAATTAGAAAAATACAAACTTCCGGGATTCAGTGTGGTTGTTTTTGAAAACTACAAGATTGTCTATTCGAAACAATTTGGAGTAAAGTCGATGAATTCTCCGGAAAAGATTGATGAAAACACTGCTTTTTCAACGGCATCTATCGCAAAACCAATCACCGCGCTTCTTTGTTATATCCTGGAAGAAAAAGGTTTACTTAATCTGGATGACACGATTGACAAATCTTTGAAAAGATGGCATTTGCCAAAAAGCAAATTTACGGAAAACAAAACTCCGACTTGGAGACAATTTCTGAATCATACCGCAGGAACTACTCAAGACGGTTTTGAAGACCATTATGAAGGTGAAAAAATACCGACTTTAGAAGAAAGCTTAATGGGCAAAATCCCAAGATATGATAAAGAAATCGAATTCCTTTTCGAACCGGGAACCAATTGGAAATACAGCGGTGGCGGTTATACCATCATTCAAATGGCTTTGGGAGACAAGTTTGGAAGGCCAATGGCAGAACTTGCAAAAAAATACATTTTCACTCCGCTTGGATTAAAAAACACGACGATGATTCAGCCGAATGAAAAAGGATTTCTGACGAATGTTGCTTTGGTTCACGACAAAGACGGAAAAGTAATCAAAACCGGTTTGCCAATCACGCCACAAGTCGCACCGTCTGGACTTTGGTCAACTCCGACAGAATTGGCAATCATTGCAATAGAAATTCAAAATGCATTGCGCGGCAAAAACAACAAAGTGATTTCTCACAATGTTGCAAAAAAAGTGACAGAGGTTTCAGTTCTCAAAAATGCGGTTGGCGGATGGAGTTACGGTTGGCAAAAATCCTTTGCTTACAACAATTACGATTGGTTTGCCTGCAACGGTTCTAACACCGGAGTTGGCGGAAACGTAATGGGAACGATGAAGGACGGAAACGGATTTGCCTTTCTTGCCAACGGTGAAAAACCGAATAGATTTCCGGTGATGGGGCATACGCAGAAAACAATTCTGAAATTGATGAACTGGAAAGGTAATTTCCATAACGAAGAAACTCAGGAAGTACCTTCAAACTTAAAAGAAAAACTTATCGGAACTTACAACGATTTCCTTTACGGACAAGGAGTCCAAACAAAAATAGTAGAAAGAAACAATCGCCTCTATGTGGAATCTATGATTTTGGATCATTTTAGAAGCAAAAATGATAATGAGTTGGTGTATTTGAAAAGCGGATTGTTTAAAATTATCGATTATCCGAATCTTTTGAAATTTGAATTCAAAAATGAGAAGTTGAATTCTGTTATCTTGCAAAGAGCTAATGTAAGTGCTTTGGTTGAGATTGTTGCAGAATCAAAGTAGCTTATTGAAGTTTAGATTTAAAATTAACACTTAGAACTACTCTAAGATAGTAAGAAATTTTAAGCGTTGAATGTTCAGGAAATTCTGTAAAAGAATAGACTTTTCTAATCTGGATTTTTAAAAGTAAAACCCTTATGATTTGATTGTGTTTTATCAATTGTTCATTTAGATTTGATGTCGAACCTATATAGTATTTATTTTTTGATTCGCTAAAATGATGTAAGTATAGAATTTTATTTGATGTAGATTATAAACCAAAAAAAAACTCCTTAATTTCTTAAGGAGTTAATCGGTGGGCGATGAGGGGTTCGAACCCCCGACCCCCTCGGTGTAAACGAGGTGCTCTGAACCAGCTGAGCTAATCGCCCGATTTTAGCAAATTGGTTTCCCTTATTGCGTGTGCAAATATAAGCTAGTTTTTTAAATCTGCAAGCATTTAATTGAAAAAATTACAAAATTTCTGCAACTACAAAGGTGCTTCCGCCAACGTAGATGAAGTCGCTTTCAGAGGCATTTTTCTTAGCTTCTTCATAAGCTTCTGTAACAGAATTAAATACTTTTCCTTTAAGTCCGAAACTTGTCGCTTTTTCTGCTAAAATCGAAGCTTCCAATCCACGTGGAATATTTGGCTTGCAGAAATAATATTTAGTATTTTTTGGAAAAAGTGGCAAAACATCATCTAAATCTTTGTCATTAACAACGCCCAAAACGAAATGCAAAACATCAAATTCTTCTCTTTGCAGTTGTTTCATCACGATTTCAAGTCCGTGTTTGTTGTGAGCTGTGTCGCAGATTATTTTTGGATGGGCTCCTAATTGTTGCCATCTTCCTTGCAATCCGGTATTTTTGACTACATTCCAAAAGCCATCTTTTATGTTTTCTTCCGAAATTTTAAATTGATTTTGAGATTGCAAAATGCGAATTGATTGCAAGACCGTTTTTTTATTTTGAATTTGATAATCTCCTAATAAAACGGAAGGATACGTTTCTTGAATTAATTCCGAAGCAAAGAAAATTTCTGATTGTGTTTCTTTAGCTTTACTTTCAAAAACTGGTTTTGTTTCAGAAGTATATTCGCCAATTACAACAGGAGTTTTTGGTTTAATAATTCCGGCTTTTTCTGAAGCGATTTTTTCAATAGTATTTCCTAAGAATTGAATATGATCCAAACCAATATTTGTGATCACAGAAAGTAGGGGAGAAATAATATTTGTAGAATCTAATCTTCCGCCCAAACCAACTTCAATTATAGCAATATCGACGTTTTCCTGACGGAAATAATCAAAAGCCAAGCCAACAGTCATTTCGAAGAAACTCAACTGATTTTCTTCAAAAAACGATTTGTTAGAACCGATAAAATCGACCACAAAATTTTCAGAAATATCTTCGCCTTTGATTTTTATTCTTTCGCGAAAATCTTTTAAATGTGGCGAAGTGTACAATCCAGTTTTATAACCAGCTTCCTGTAAAATTGAGGCTAAAAAATGGGAAGTGGAACCTTTTCCATTAGTCCCAGCAACGTGAATTGTCTTGATTTCCTTTTCAGGATTATTGAGATGATTCGCCAACAAAATGGTATTGGTCAAATCTTCTTTATACGCAGAAGCGCCTTGTTTTTGGTACATCGGCAATTGACCGAACATCCAGTCTAAAGTTTCAGAATAGTTCATTTTTCAGAATTGAAAATGAGAAATGTGAGTTTGAAAATTAATTCAAGCTGAAGTTGTACTGTATTGTCCCAACTTGTTTTTCAGGAGCATCATCATCAGCTTGCCATCTTGTGTTCATAGCGGCAATTTTAGCTTGTTCTGCTAAACATTTGGCAGGATTTGTAGTTCCTTTAACGCCAGTTACAACGCCAATAGTTTTTCCAGTTCTGTCCACAGTAACTTGAACCACAACTTTGCCTTCTTCATTGCATTTATAAGCTGGACTTGGTTTAGAAAGTGCTTTTCTATTTCCTAAAGAGTAACCACCGCCGCTTCCGCCACCAGAACCTGGACCGCTTCCAGGGCCGTTGCCTGGTCCATTTCCAGGACCGTTACCGCCACCTGTTCCACCGCCAGAACCTCCGTCGCCATAATAATTGTTTGAATTTTTATCGCCGTTGAGTTTTCCTTTGTTTCCGGCAACACCGTCATCTCCATCGCCGCCTTTGTTATTTCCGCCTAAGATATTTGCAAGCGCATCATTAGTGGATTTTGAAGGTTTTGGTTTTTCCGGAACAACAACAGGTTTGTCCGTTTTTTTAATTTCTGTTTTGACTGGTCTTTTATTTTCAACCACAGAAACCGCGTCTTCATCATCAGAAGCCTGCGTCAAAATATCTTCTTGAGCGCTCGCAGAGGATTGTGGAGCTGATTTTGCAGTCTGGCTTACTTTTAAAACCTCGCTCGTATAATCAGCTCCAGAACCAAACTCGCTGTCTCCAAAGTTTACAGTCACACCACCACCACCACCTCCGGCAAGCTCTTCAATTCTTTCTTGCGAAGCAAAAGTTATGAAAATCAAAAGCAAAGTGAATATCACAAACAAGATGCAAGTGATAACCAATGATTTTTTTTGTTCTTCAGAAATGGTGTGACTCATAATTTTAAATATTGCACGATAAAAGTATAGAAAGATAACGGAAATAACGAAAAAATGTTATCTAAAAATACTGGAATCAATAATTAGACCAATTGTTTCAAGGCAATCTCGAAAGCAGTCGCGCTAATGTTTTTCTTGTCTGAATTTAAATCGTGTGCTTTTTGGATGGCATTTTTGATGATTTCAGAAGTATCATTGAAGATTGCTTCGTCAGTCATCTGTACTTTTTTCTCCATAAAATAAGCGAAAACTCTTGCCATTCCACAGTTTGAAATGAAATCAGGAATCAAGCTTACTTTTTTATCCGTAGCTTCCATGATTGGCCCGAAGAAAATTTCTTTGTCAGCAAAAGGTACGTTCGCACCACAAGAAATTACTTCCAAACCTGAAGCTGTCATATTATCCAATTGCTCTTGCGTAACCAATCTTGAAGCCGCACAAGGCGTAAAAATTTCAGCGCCAATTGTCCAGATTTTCTTGTTGATTTCTTCAAACGGAATCATTCCGTCGGCAACCAATTGGTTTCCGTTTTTGTTTACAAATAATTGTCTAATTTCTTCAAAAGTGAATCCGTTTTCATTGATAACACCTCCGTCACGGTCAATAATTCCGACAACTTTTGCTCCAGAATTAGCCAAATAATAAGCGGCAGCCGAACCTACGTTTCCAAAACCTTGCACAATTGCTTTTTTTCCTTTGATGCTTCCGCCATAAATATCATAAAAATGACGAACCGCTTCAGCAACGCCAAAACCAGTAATCATATCAGCAACTGTATATTTTTGATTTACGTCTGGAGAATAAATCGGATTTTCAATCACTTTTACAACACCTTGACGCAATTGCCCGATTCTGTTGATTTTATCAGCTTCCGTCGGTTTGAAATGTCCGTTGAAAACACCTTCTTGCGGATGCCAAACGCCACATTCTTCAGTCATCGGAATCACTTCGTGAATTTCGTCAACGTTTAAATCGCCACCGGTTCCATAATAACTTTTCAATAAAGGAGAAACGGCTTTGTACCATCTTTGCAAAACACCTTTTTTTCTTGGGTCATTCGGGTCAAAGTTGATTCCGGATTTTGCACCGCCAATTGCTGGTCCAGAAACCGAGAATTTTACTTCCATTGTTTTTGCCAAAGAAAGCACTTCATTCATATCAAGTCCTTTTCTCATTCGGGTTCCACCACCTGCAGCACCGCCACGAAGTGAGTTTATTACAGTCCAACCTTCAGCTTCTGTTTCAGCATCTTTCCAGTTGAATACAATTTCTGGTTCTTTATTTTCAAATTTATTTAATAAATCTTTCATTGTTGAGTAGTGTTATTTTTTAGCTTCGCAAATATAGTTTTAAAGGTTCAATTTTTAAATTATTTGCATAAAAAAGTCAAGCTTTCTGCCTGACTTTAAATTTTTAGTTTCTATTTTGGGATATCTTTCAATAATTCGGATAATTCCTTGTCTGGCAAATTTTCTTTTTCTGACTTGTCGTAAATATTTATTAGATACACAATATTATCTTCAATCATCACATTTGTAATAATTCTCGCGCCGCCACTTTTTCCTTTTCCTTTACTTGAAATCGCAATTCTAATTTTGAAACAATTTTGTCCTAAAGAAGTTCCAGTTTGAGGATTTTCTTTTAGTTCTTGAATTAAATTCAGTAATTCAATTTTTAAAGAAGAATATTTTTTCACAAGCCTTTTTGCCTGCTTCTCGAATACCGAAATGGTTTGAATTTCAAAGCTCATTCAAAAAATCTTCAGCGTTTCTAGCCTTTTTGTTTCCCGACTTTATCAATTTCATTTCTTCTACAGATTCTCTGATTTCTTCCATCAAAAGTGCTTTTTGGTCAGAAAGCGGTTTTACTTTTATATATGAAATACTTTTTAACACCTCTAATAGTGAAGTTGCTTTATTGTCTGGAATTTCTAAAATGATTTTCATTGGTTTCGAATTTTATTGATTCAAAGATACAAAATATTACGGCAAAAATATTTTTCCAGAGCTATGATCTTTCTCTGCGCCAGTCACGCTTGCCAATGTATTAATTTCGTTTCTCAATTTCAAAACGCCTAATAATCCAAAAATCAGCGCTTCCTTATATTGTATTGTTTTATCATCTGGAATTTCAAAAGTCATTTCGGGCAAGTGAAATTTCATTCTTTCCATCAAAAAATCATTGTAAGCGCCACCGCCGGTTGCCAAAAGTCTCCCTGTTTTTTTAGGCAAAGCCAATGAAGTTTGAATTGCAATATGTTCGATAAAAGTGGCTAATTTGTCTTCTAAAGAAATCGAATGACTTTCAATCATCGGAAGTACAACCGTTTTTACGAATTCAAAACCTAAAGATTTCGGATGTTTTTTGGAATAAAAATCAATCGAATTTAATTCGTCCAGAAGCGATTCTGAGATTTTTCCGGTTCTTGCCAATTTTCCTCGATCGTCATAATCCAATCCTAATTGATTGGCATAAAAATTTAAAACCGTATTCACAGGAGAAATGTCAAAAGCAATTCGGTTTTCATTTTCTTCAAAAGAAACATTTGAAAATCCGCCAAGATTCAGGCAGTAATCATATTCAGAAAAAAGAAAACGGTCGCCAATCGGGACTAATGGAGCACCTTGTCCGCCCAATTCCACATCTTGAACTCTGAAATCACAGATTACTTTTTGATTGACCAATTTTGAAATATTCGGAAGGTTTCCGATTTGTAATGTGAATCCGTTTTGTGGCTGGTGTAAAATTGTATGTCCGTGAGAACAAATTCCGTCTAAATTTTCGAGTTTGTTTTCTTGGATAAAATCAGAAATAATTCCTCCTAATAATAAGGTATACTCTTCATTCAGTTTTTTCAATGCAGCTTCCGAGAAATCGACAGCGTTTTTTAATCTTGAAATCCATTCTTCAGAATACGGAATTGCAGTTGCTTCCTGAATTTCAAAATGCCATTTGTTTTCCTTATTTTTGAGAATTATATGGGCTAAATCGACTCCATCCAAAGAAGTTCCCGACATAACTCCGATAACGTTATAGCTTTCTGTAATCATAATGCCAAAATTAAGTATTCTTATTGAAAATTTGATAATTAATATTTACATTTGGGCACAAAAAAAGAACAAACGGCAAATAATACCTTTATTAATTATGGATTTTAAATTAACCGAAGAACACTTAATGATTCAGCAAGCGGCAAGAGATTTTGCTCAAAATGAATTGTTGCCAGGTGTGATTGAGAGAGACGAACACTCAAAATTTCCAACAGAACAGGTGAAAATGATGGCTGAACTAGGTTTTCTAGGGATGATGGTTGACCCAAAATATGGCGGTTCTGGATTAGACAGTATTTCTTATATTTTGGCGATGAAAGAAATTGCAAAAGTGGATGCTTCGGCGGCTGTTGTGATGTCTGTAAATAATTCTTTGGTTTGCGCAGGTTTGGAAAAATATTGCAACGAAGAGCAAAAACAAAAATATTTGGTGCCTTTGGCAAAAGGGGAAGTGATCGGTGCATTCTGTCTTTCTGAGCCGGAAGCCGGAAGTGACGCGACTTCACAAAAAACTACGGCAATCGATAAAGGCGATTATTACTTATTAAACGGTACAAAAAACTGGATCACGAATGGTTCGACTGCTTCGACTTACATCGTAATCGCACATACTGACGTTGAAAAAGGCCACAAAGGAATCAATGCTTTCATCGTTGAAAAAGGATGGGCTGGTTTTGACATTGGGCCAAAAGAACAAAAAATGGGAATCCGTGGTTCTGACACGCATTCTTTGATGTTTTCTGACGTAAAAGTTCCAAAAGAAAACAGAATCGGTGCTGACGGCTTTGGATTTAATTTCGCAATGGCAGTTTTAAATGGCGGTCGAATTGGTATCGCTTCTCAAGCTTTGGGGATTGCTTCTGGAGCTTATGAATTGGCTTTGAAATATTCAAAAGAGCGTAAAGCTTTTGGTAAAGAAATTTCAAAACACCAAGCGATCGCTTTCAAATTGGCAGATATGGCAACGCAAATTAGTGCTGCAGAAATGTTGTGTTTTAAAGCAGCTTACGAAAAAGATAATGGTCAAGATATTTCACAATCTGGTGCGATGGCAAAACTTTTTGCTTCTCAAACCGCGATGGACACTACGATTGAAGCCGTTCAAATTCACGGTGGAAACGGTTATGTTCGCGAATATCACGTGGAAAGAATGATGCGCGATGCAAAAATTACGCAGATTTATGAAGGAACTTCTGAAATTCAAAGAATCGTGATTTCAAGAAGTATTCTTGCAGATTAATCATTATTATCAATTACAATTGAATTCATTCAATTGATATTAAAAATCCAGCAATTACTGCTGGATTTTTTTTGGAACAAACTGTCAGAAAATAGTATCTTTATCGTATGAGTCAAAAGCCGAAGTCTTTAAAAGGAAAAGTTATTGTGGGCTATTTGTTAATTTTTGCAATAGCCGTTTTGTCTATTTGGTTTGTTTATACCGAAATTTTGAAAATCGCCACGCCAAATAAAGACGTGAATGTCGATAACCAAAAAATCATTAAAATAAGCAATGCGATAGCCAATCTTTATGCTTCTGAAGCGGTTGGAAGAAATTCGATTTTGACAGGCTCTTCGGCCGATTACAATGAATACAATAAGCTTTTGGATAGCGTAAATTCTGAAATTGAAGGAATAAAATCAGATAGCGATACTACACAATTGGCAAAATTTGATACGATTCAGAGGCTTCTCCAAAAGAAAAAGAATAGCATCAACGAAATAATTAAATTTCGAAATTACTATAGCAGGCAAGCGACTTTTGACCGCGCTATCGGAAGAATTTATACAGTAAAAGATTCTCTTGTAAAAAAAATTAAGCCTGTCGAATTTAAAAGCAAGCAACAATACCGCCAATTTTTGAATGAAGTTTTGACTAAAAATCAGCTTGATTCACTGTCAAAATTGCCTCTTTCAAATGATTCTTTGACTATGGCTTTTGAAAGTGTTCTGACTAAACTTATTATTAAAGACAATAAACTCAAGTATGAATTGTTCCGGAAAGAGCAGAAGATGCTGGATGAAAATCGTATTATTTCTGATAAATTGAGGATTGTACTTTCAGAGCTTGAAAAACAGATATTAGAGAAATCTTACGCCAAAATAAACGAGTCAAAAATAACTATTGACCAAACTATTAAAACCATTGCTTGGGTTGGAGCGATTACTTTTTTCTTATTAATTATTTTTGCTTCCATTATAATCCGGGATCTTACCATAAATCAAAATTATCGAAGCCAGTTAGAAAGTCTAAATGCTGAAAAAGAAGATTTGTTGCGAAGTAAAATGATGCTTTTAGCAACAGTTACGCATGACATCCAAACACCTTTGGGAAGTGTTATTGGGTTTTCAGATTTACTTAAAAACACCGAAATTAATCCAAAGCAAAAGCAATATTTAGACAATATAAAACACTCTTCAAATTATATTTTAAAGCTTGTCAATGACTTGGTAGATTTTTCTAAGTTGGAAAATGACCGCATTAATATTGAAAAAGTCAGCTTTAATTTCAAAGATTTAATCGAAAGTACTTGCAAACCTTTGGAACCAAATGCAGACAACAAAAGCATCGAATTAAATTGGGATGTGGAAGATGCTTTAGATGATAATTTTATTTCTGATCCTTATCGTTTGAAACAAATTTTGACTAATTTAATTTCAAATGCCATCAAATTTACGCAAGAAGGTTCGGTTGAAGTTATTGCAAAAATTGAAGGTCAAAACATTTTGGTTTCAGTGATTGATACGGGAATTGGTATTGCAAAAAATAAACAAAAAGCAGTTTTTAAAGAATTTACGCAAGCACATTCGGGTATAGAAAAAAAATTCGGAGGAACGGGTTTAGGTTTGACTATCGCCAAAAAAATGCTTCGCCTTTTAGAGGGAAAAATCACTTTAGATAGTGAAGAAAATGAAGGTTCAATTTTTACAATTACAATTCCTGCGATAAAATCAAAAATTAAAAATACGGAAGAAATTGATGTCATTCCGATTTCAGAATTTGAATTTTTGAGAGATAAAAAAATCTTGATTGTTGATGATGATGTAATGCAACTTTCACTCATGAAAGAAATTTTTTCAAATTATCCTGTGAAAATTACGACTTTGGTTGATGCTACAAAAGTTAGAAATCTTTTGGAATATGAACACTTTGACATGGTTTTAAGCGATATTCAGATGCCAAATATTGACGGATTTGAATTGGTCAGAATTATCAGAAATAATAACAATAAGAAAGTTTCGTCGATTCCGGTAATCGCATTGTCTGGAAAAAGAAATTTAAATCCGGAAGATTTTACAAGCAAAGGATTTACGGCTTTTCATTCAAAACCTTTAAAATTGGAGGAATTATTGCTTCTAATGCAGTCGATTTTTGAAGGAAAACCAATGGACGTTTCCGTTCAAGTTGATGAAGCTCGGAAAAATGAAAAATTGTTTGATCTTTCGAGTCTGAATAAATTTACGCAGAATGATCCAGAATCTTTAAAATTGATTGTCGATACTTTTATTTCAAGCGTAGCAGAAAATTGCGAGGCTTTGAAACAAGCAACTGCACAAATGGATTTATCTAAAATGGCTGAAGTTTCACATAAAATGATTCCAATGCTGAAACAAATGGAAGTTTATACGATTTCTGATTTGCTAGAACCTGTTGAAGATCAAGTTTTAAATTTAGATAAAAATGAAACAGAAGAATATATGAAAGTGATTTTTGAAAAGTTGCAGGAACTAGTTTCAGAACTAGAAAAACAGATTAATTAAAGGTCGATGCTGTATAATTTCAATTTATTGTAAAGCGTTTTTCTGTCAATATTCAAAAGTTTTGCTGCTTTGCTTTTATTAAATCCGGCTCTTTCTAAAGCAGCGCGAATTGCAGTTTCCTCATTTTCTTTAGAATAATAAGAAATAGACAATTCACTTTCGTTATTAGCCGAAAGCATTTCCTGTGGCAAAACTTCACTTGGAATAAAATCTCCTTTGGTCAATAAAACAGATCTTTTGATCGTATTTTTCATTTCACGAAGATTTCCTGGCCAGTCATAATTCATGAATAATTCAATAACTTCATCCTCAAAACCTTGAATGTCTTTCTCTAAATCGTCATTGGCCAATGCCAAAAAATGATGTGCAAAAATCATGATATCATGTTTTCTTTCTGAAAGTCTCGGCGCTTGAATGCAAAATTCATTTAACCTGTGGTATAAATCTTCTCTGAAATCGCCGCGTTTTACAGCTTCGGATAAATCTTCATTTGTTGCGGCAACAACTCTGATGTCGACTTTGATTTCGTGATTGCTTCCCACGGGTTTTACTTTTCTTTCTTGTAAAGCTCGAAGCAATTGAATTTGAACTTCATAAGATAAATTTCCTACTTCATCCAAAAATAATGTGCCTCCATTTGCAGCTTCAAAATGTCCGATTTTATCATTAATTGCTCCCGTAAAGGAACCTTTTATATGTCCGAAAAATTCACTTGAGGCTAGTTCTTTTGGAATTGCGCCACAATCAACAGCGATAAATGGTTTATCTTTCCTTTTGCTTAAAGTGTGAATCGTGTGGGCAATATATTCTTTTCCGGTACCGCTGTCGCCAATAATCAAAACTGACATATTTGTTGGCGAAACCAGATTTATATATTCGTGAAGTTTATCTGAAGTAGAACTGATTCCTTTGACAAAAGCAGTTGTTGGTATTGTCGCTTTTTCCTTTTTGTTTTCAGGAGAAGTTTCTGGCTTTTCTGATTTCTTCTTTAAAGATTGTTCAATTGTATGAAGAATTTCATCAGGATTAATTGGCTTTCCAACATAGTCAAAAGCACCCATTTTCATGGCATTTACAGCGGTTTTAATATCTGTATAACCTGTCATTAAAATGACTTGGGTGGCAAATGAAACTTCCTTGATGCTTTTTAAAATCTGAATTCCATCGCTGTCTGGAAGTCTTATATCTGTAAGAACTACATCAAAAGTTTGATTTTTAATAGCTTCTTCGGCTTCTTTTGCTGTAAAGGCATTCGTTACTTCATAGCCTTTTTTTTGCAAAAAAGTCTTTAGCATTACGCAGAAAGAAGTATCGTCATCGATCACCAAAATTTTTGAAGCCATTTAGAAAGGGGTGTGTTTTTTACAAAATTAAAGTTTTATACCAATTTTGAGTGTTAATATATGTTATAAAATATATAAAACAATAAAGGAGATGCCCCCACATCTCCTTTATATTGTGAAGAATAAATTCTTCCTTCAACAAACTTAACTTAAACTATGCTTCTTTAACAAATTCTCCTGTTGATGAGAAATATGCAGTAACAGTTTTTTCATCTTTTGATAAAATCAATTTGTATTCCCCATCACTTGCAACATGTGCTTCTCTGATGGTAAATCCGCCATACTTTGTGCTGATATTTTTTAAAACATCTGCAGGAATTGAAGATGGCTCAATTGATTTATATTGTTTTTCTTGAGAAATTGAAATACTATTAGTGTTTCCTATTTGTGATGCTTGAGCATTGATTCCAAATCCTAAAGCAAATACGGCTAATAAAAAAATCTTTTTCATAACAATTATTTTGTGTTTATTAATTTCTTTTTCGATTAGGTATATGAAATAAATGTGCCAATTCGAGATTGTCAAATAGAATTTCTTGTAAACCTTGTAATAGTAGCGATTTTAAGTGTTTTCTTTCTCATATTTGTGTTTTGATGATGAGTAAAAGTGTGGAATTTTATTTTAAAAGTGTGGAATTTAGCAACACTTTTTTTGTAGAATATAGAAATGTTAAAATTTAAATAAGGGAATAATTGGTATAAATTTTTTATTTTAGCCAATGTAATCAATCAACCAAAATCATGAAAAAAATACTTTACCTGCTTCCAGTTTTTATTTTTGGATGCAAATCAAATACAACTGTTTTTGAATCTGACAAAAAAGTTGTGGCGACTGAAAATAATTACAAAGTAAATCAAAACTCTGTTTCAAAAACGCTTGAATTCTTGACTTCAGATGAAATGGAAGGACGCGATCCGGGCTCAAAAAGTATTGAAAAAGCAGTCGCTTTTTTAGAAAAAGTATATTCTGATAATGGCGTAAAGCCTTATTTTTCAACTTATAGAGATACGCTTACTGATTTTCCAAAAACAGCCTATAATATCGTTGGATTTATTGAAGGAAATGATCCGGAATTAAAAAAAGAATTTGTAGTTATTGGAGCGCATTATGATCATATTGGTCTTTTGCAGGAAGCTGTCGATGGCGATAAAATTAATAACGGCGCAAATGACAATGCAACTGGAACTACTGCTGTTACTGAAGTTGTAAAATATTTTGCAAAAACAAAATCAAATAAGAGAAGTATTCTTTTTGCCTTTTTTACAGCCGAAGAAAAAGGACTTTTAGGCTCAAAACATTTGGTAAAAAAATTAAAAAAACAGAATTTCAATATTTATACGATGTTGAATTTTGAAATGATCGGAGTTCCTATGAAGCGAGATTTTACAGCTTTTATAACAGGTTATGGAAAATCAAATATGGCTTCAAAATTTAATGAATACGCAGGAAAAAACTTGATTGGATTTCTTCAGGCTGAATTGACCTATCGTCTTTTTATGGCTTCTGACAATTATCCATTTTTTACAGAATTTAATGTTCCTGCGCAAACAGTTTGTACCTTTGATTTTGAAAATTTCCAATATTATCATAAGCCACAAGATGAATTTAAGCTTATGGATACAGCACATATGACTTCTTTTATTCAAGAAATGTTGCCTGTAATCGAAAAAATGACCAATTCGGCGACACAAGAAATCGCATTAAAAAACAAATAAGGGATTGCAATTCAATCTCAAATATCAAAATGAAAAATATAATAATTTCAGGAACAAGCAGAGGAATTGGCTATGAGTTGGCTTTGCTTTTTGCTAATGCCGGACATAATGTTTTGGCAATATCCAGAAAAACACCTCAGGCTTTACTTGAAAATCAAAATATAACCTGTCTTTCTGTTGATTTATCAGTCGAAGAAGATATGCAAAAAGTCGAAAATTTTTTAAAATCTACTTGGAAAAATGTGGACGCAATTGTTCACAATGCAGGAGCTTTATTGTTGAAACCTTTTGCTGAAACCAGTGTAGAAGATTTCGAAAAAATTTATAAAGTAAACGTTTTTGGAGTTGCTTCTTTGACACGAATTGCCTTGCCTTATTTAAAAAAAGGAAGCCATGTAGTGACGATAAGTTCTATGGGAGGAATTCAAGGAAGCATAAAATTCGCAGGACTTTCAGCTTACAGTTCAAGCAAAGGAGCCGTAATTACGCTTTCAGAATTATTATCAGAAGAATACAAAGGACAAGGAATTGCGTTCAATGTTTTGGCTTTAGGTTCAGTTCAAACTGAAATGTTAGCAGAAGCTTTTCCTGGATATGAAGCGCCACTTTCAGCAAAGCAAATGGCTGACTATATTTATGATTTTACTTTAAAAGGAAATCAATTTTATAATGGAAAAGTTTTGCAAGTTTCTTCTTCAACGCCTTAAGTTAATTATAAATTAAGAATTATAAATTATATATGCCATGAGTGAAAATTTAATAAGAAGAAAAAGTTTTGAGTTGGCCGTTTCTGGGGTGGAGTTTTATAAAATTTTAATTGCTGAGAAAAAAGAATTTGTGATGAGTAAGCAATTTTTGCTTTCTATCACTTCGGTAGGAGCAAATATTAGAGAAGCAATAAATGCACAAAGTAAAGCAGATTTTATTCATAAATTATCGATTTCACAAAAAGAATGTGACGAAAGTTTATATTGGCTCGAGCTTTTAAGTGCAACAAATTATATTACAATTGCAGAATTTAATCCGATTTATTCTAAAAGTACTGAAGTTTTAAAAATCCTAAGAAGTATCATTATCACTTCTAAGAAAAATTTATAATTCATAATTTATAATTTTTTTAATTTGAACGAAACGCTTTCAAAATATTTGCCTGAACATGCAGTAGTTCCAGTTTTTGAATTGATTGTTGCCAATGAAGTTCATTTAAAAATTGTAAATGAACGCATGACGCGACATGGCGATTACAGAAAAGGGCCGACAGGGAAGCATGAAATTACGATTAATTCTAGCTTGAATAAATATAAATTTCTAATTACTCTAATTCATGAAATTTCACATTTGGTCGCTTTTAAAAAGTTTGGAAGAAATATAAAACCTCATGGAAATGAATGGAAATATACTTTTCAGCAACTAATGGTTCCGTTTATCAGGCCTGAAATTTTCCCCAATCAGATTTTGCCCTTACTAGCAAGGCATTTTAAAAATCCAACCGCTAGTAGTGATACGGATGCTACTTTATCGTTAGCATTGAAAAAATTTGACGCATCCAACGATAAGAACTATATATTTGAGATTCCTTACGGAAGTGTTTTTAGAATTCACAATGGCAAAATTTTTAAAAAAGGAGCATTAAGAGTAAAGCGTTATGAATGCGAAGAAGTGGGTTCAGGACGCGTATATTTGTTCAATCCAAATGCTGAAGTCGAGCTTTTGCCACATTAATTGTTAAATGAAAATTAAACCGTTTTGATTTTAAATAAAGAAATTGAATATTTACTATAGAAAATAGATACAAACCATATGAACAAAAACTATTACGCGATATTGATGGCTGGCGGTGTCGGATCTCGATTTTGGCCAGTCAGTACAAATGAATTTCCGAAACAATTTCACGATATGCTTGGAACAGGGGAGACCTTGATTCAAAAAACTTTTAGCAGGCTTTCAAAATTAATTCCAGCAGAAAATATTTTGATTTTGACCAATGAGAGATATAATGATTTGGTTTTGCAACAACTGCCACAAGTAAAACAAGACCAGGTTTTGCTAGAGCCGGCGATGAGAAATACAGCTCCTTGTATTTTATATGCGTCATTAAAAATAAAAAAACAGAATCCTGATGCCGTAATGGTTGTAGCTCCAAGTGATCATTGGATTGAAGATGAAAATGCTTTTGTATCTGATCTGCAACAGGCTTTTGATTTTTGCGAATCAAAAAATGCATTGATGACTTTAGGGATTCAACCAACTTTTCCAAATACTGGTTTTGGCTATATTGAATATGATAAATCAGATGAAAATTCTATTAAAAAAGTAAATCAGTTTCGAGAAAAGCCAGATTATGAAACGGCAAAAACATTCTTGCAAGCAGGAAATTTTGTTTGGAATGCTGGGATTTTCATATGGAGCGCAAGTGCAATTACAGAAGCTTTTGAGAAATTTCAGCCTCAAATGAATGCCTTGTTTTCTGAAGGTTTACCAATTTATAATACAGAAGCGGAAGCTAGTTTTATTGAAACAAATTATGGCTTGGCCGAAAACATTTCTATCGATTATGCTGTGATGGAAAAAGCATCAAATGTATATGTATTGCCGGCAACTTTTGATTGGAATGACTTGGGGACTTGGGGTTCGCTATATGAAAAACTTCCTAAAGATAATCAGCTAAATGCTGTTGTGAATGCGAATGTTTTCCTTGAAAATGCATCTAATAATATTATCAGGACTGATGCAAAAAAGCTTATAATAATTGACGGATTGAATGATTATATAATCGTAGATAAAAATGATGTGTTGCTAATTTATCCGAAAGGCAAAGAGCAAGAAATCAAGAGAATTACTGCTTTGGTTAATAAATAAAAAAATCCTGCAAATTAAATTTGCAGGATTTTTTGTTTCTATTTAGTTCTAAATTTATTTGTTATTTTCTTCTTCCTCAGCTTCTGCTAAAAGGCTTTCTCGTACTTTTTTAAATAAATCAGAAGAGTAAACGAATTCTACAATAGATTTATTTTTTGTTTCAAGAATCTGCTCGTTATTTCCTTCCCATTCTTTGATTCCATTTTTTAAGAAAACGATTTTCTCGCCGATTTGCAAAACAGAGTTCATATCATGCGTATTGATAACCGTAGTCATTTCATATTCTTTCGTAATTTCTTGAATCAAAACGTCAATCAATATCGAAGTTTCAGGATCTAATCCAGAGTTTGGTTCGTCACAAAAAAGATATTTCGGATTGTTCACAATAGCTCTTGCAATAGCTACACGTTTTTGCATTCCTCCTGAAATTTCAGACGGAAATTTTTTGTTAGCATCCACAAGATTTACTCTTTCAAGTACCTGATTTACTCTTTCTTTGATTTCGTTTCTCTTTTTGTTAGAAAACATTTTCAAAGGAAATCCAACATTTTCTTCTACAGTCATAGAATCAAAAAGTGCGCTTCCTTGAAAAACCATTCCAATTTCTGTTCGAAGTTCTCTTTTTTCATCTGGCGATAATTCTGAATAAATTCTGCCGTCAAAAGAAATATGTCCTTCGTCAGGCGTATGAATTCCTAATAACGTTTTAAGCAAAACTGTCTTTCCAGAACCGCTTCGCCCGATAATCAAATTGGTTTTCCCCGTTTCAAAAGTTGTCGAAATTCCCTTTAAAATCTGGGATTCGCCAAATGATTTTTTTATGTCTTTAACTTCTATCATGCGTTCAAAAGTAATTGTGTTAGGATGAAATTCATCATGATGACCACGACGCTCGTCCAAACGAATGAAACCGTACTTGCCTTACCAACTTCCAATGCGCCACCTTTCATGTAATATCCGTGAAATGATGGAATTGTGGCTAAAATAAAGGCATAAACCATCGTTTTGATAAATGCATAAACGATGTGAAATGGTATAAAATCTGTTTGAAGACCGGTTATAAATTCTTCTCCAGAGGTTAAATTTCCATAAACAGCGGCCATATAACCGCCGAAAATTCCTAAAAACATACTCAATGCAATCACAAAAGGATAAAGCATCAAAGCCACAATTTTTGGAAAAACTAAGTAGTTTAATGAATTTACACCCATAACTTCGAGTGCATCAATTTGCTCTGTAACTCGCATCGTTCCAATACTTGAGGTAATAAAAGAGCCCATTTTTCCTGCCATAATAATGGAAATAAAAGTTGGGGCAAATTCTAAGATTACAGATTGTCTTGTTGCAAAAGCAATCAAAGTTTTCGGAATAATTGGGTTGGTCAAGTTTAATGCCGTTTGAATGGCCACAACACCTCCGATGAAAAATGAAATGAAAGCAACAATTCCTAAAGAGTCAATGATAAGGTCATCAATTTCTTTTAAAATGAGCTGTTTCATATAAGACCACTTTGTGGGTTTGTTGAAAATTTCTTTCAACATAATAAAATAGCGGCCTATCTGGGTTAAGTATCTTTTAATCATTTCAATTTTCTAAATAACGGCTAAAATACGAAATTAGTTATGAGTTATCGGTTATGATTATGCGTTTTTTGGAAACGGCACAAAACTAACATCGCAATCTAAATAAAGGTAAGTCGGAAAGTGTAAACAAGCTATTTAATTAACTTTTCTTTCATTTTTTTTAAGCGATATTTTCGGATGAATTTGGCTTGTTCTTCTGTAACCAAAAGTGGTTTTTTAGCTGATTTTGCTTTTAAAAATCCTTTGATGTAATCAAAAAACAAGAATGGTTTTTTCTTCAGCATCGCCAATTTAGCTGAAGCAATTGAAGTAATTAAAAAACCATAGCCCAAAGTGTAAAAAGCTTCGCCTTGTTTGTAACGTGCTGTTTTGCTGTAATTTGCGCCTGTAGGTTTTAAATGTTTTACTTTTAAAGATTGATCAGTCACTACTTTCCAGCCATAAAATTTGCAAAGTAATTCGTCAACGGTGTCCCAACCCATAGCTGGTTTTAAATTGCCAATTTGAAGAAAACATTCTTTTCTGTAAGCTTTAAAAGCGCCACGAATATGATCTTTATCCGTAAGATTTTCTAAAATCCAATTGCCATTTTTTTCGATGTAAGCAAAACCTCCGGCCATTCCGACTTTTGAGTCAGACTTAAAAATATTAATTATAGTTTCGAAGTAATTGCTTGGCAGAATTAAATCAGCATCTAGCTTTACAATAACTTCATAATTTTCGTCCAAAGTTTCAAAACCTTTGTGAAAAGCTTGAATGACTTTGCTTCCAGGCAGATGGATTGCTTCGGAAGTCTTTTTTATAAGATTTATAAAGGGAAATTTTTCAGAAAATTCTTGAACAATTGCTGAAGTTTTATCTGTTGAATTATCGTCAACCACAACAATTTTTGCAGGAAGAATCGTTTGTTCTACTAAGGATTGCAGAGTTAAAGCAATAAATGCCTCTTCATTGTGAGCTGGAATTACAATATAATACTTCATAAATTCAAATTAAGAATGAATTTTTTCAGCGTAAACAATATAATATCTATTCGTAAATCTTCGCAACAAAGGACGGATTCCAAACTTTTTTACTGGATTCGTCCACTTGTTTCTATCAATGATTTTCCAGCCCGTTTTTTCGAGAAGCCAGTCTAATTGCCAATCTTCAAATTCATGATAATGTCTGTCCCACATATCAGTTTTACTTCTGTAAGCTGGTGAAAACCACAAACGCATCGGAATAGAAATAAATAACTTATCTGATTTTATATTTTGCAAAACAGTATAAGGATTCAGTAAATGTTCGAAAATTTCAAAAGCTGTCGTAACTGAATAATCTTCGTTTTGCAATGTCGATTGATCAATATCCAAATCTTCTCCTTTGGTATTTGAAACAGAAAACCCTTCTTGTTTCATGATTTTTGAAAACGGATTTTCTACTCCTAAATCTAGAATTTTTTCGGAATCAGAAATGTGTTTTTTTAGAAACTCAAGTGTGTGCTGAAATCTTTTATTTGGAAATGTTTTTTCGTACATTTTTTGCCTTTTTTGGAAAGCAAAAGTACAAAGTTTTTGCTGTTCAAGTGAAGTTTATGGAGGAAGTTTCTGTAGTAGCCCTGATTGCAGTGAAAATCCTTTTTTGACGAATGGCTATTTTTTGCTGGAGAAAAAAAGCGACCAGCGGAAGCTCTTTTTTCTTCTTGCAAAAAAAGCCATTCGCAAAAAAGATTGTAACGGAAAGCAGGATTAGCTTCTTAAAATTACAATCTATATGTAAAGGCATTGATGTTCATTCCGGCGCCAACTGATGCGAAAATGATCACGTCTCCTTTGTGAAGTTCTTGATTTTTAATTTTACCTTTCATCAGCAAATCATATAACGTCGGAACGGTGGCAACACTGCTGTTTCCATGTTCGTGAATGCTCATTGGCATAATATTTTCAGGAGTTGGGCGGTCAAATAATTTATAAAAACGGTTGATTATTGCCTCATCCATTTTTTCATTGGCTTGGTGAATCAGGATTTTTTTGACGTCTGAAATGTCTATCCCGCTTTTTTCAAGACAGCTTTTCATAGCGCATGGAACTTGGTTCAAGGCAAATTCATAAATTTTTCGGCCATACATTTTTATATAGCGAACATCGGGATCTAAATCTTTGTTGTAAGAACTTCCATAAAAAAGGAAATCTGCTTCGTCATAAGCAAAAGTGGCGCTTTCGTAAGATAAAAGTCCAGTGTTGTCTTCAGTTCCTTCTACGATTGTAGCTCCAGCTCCGTCGGCATAAATCATCGAATCGCGATCATGCGGATCGATAACTCTTGAAAGCGTTTCGGCGCCAATGACTAAGCAGCGTTTTGCCATGCCTGATTTGATAAATGCATTGGCTTGTAAAGTCCCTTCAATCCAGCCAGGACAACCAAAAAGAATGTCATAAGCGACACATTTTGGGTTTTTTATGCGGAGTTTATTTTTAACTCTTGTTGCCAAACTTGGTACGGCATCAGACTGTATCTGGCCGTGTTTTACATCGCCAAAATTGTGTGCAAGAATAATATAGTCGATTGTTTCGCGGTCGATATTTGCATCAATTATAGCATTTTCCGCTGCAACAAATGCCATGTCGGAAGTGGTCAGATTTTTGTCTGCGTAACGACGTTCTTCGATTCCGGTAATACTTTTGAATTTTCCAATAATGACTTCGGTAGAATGGGTAAGAGGCGTTCCGTCCTCATTTAAAAAAACGTGCTTGTCAAAGTCTTGATTCGTGACTTTGATTTCTGGAATATAACTGCCTGAACCGATTATTTTGATATTCATTTTGGAAATTTTATATTATGCTAATGTATTAAAAATAAATAGTCCTACATAATAAAATGCTATGCATGCATATAATTATGAAATCTTCAATAATTTTATTTTTTGTTGCTGATAAATAGGTGATTAGTTGAGTTTATGCATTTTAATTTGCATAACCGTAGCAATTGACAAGGCTTTTGTTTTTATTATTTCGGCATTTTTGCCAGAAAAATTGGCGTCAACCGTGTTGTAAAAGTGATTTAGCCAAGTTTTGAAATGTTTTTCATTCAATTTTTCTTCGGCATTTAAATCTAAATGAATTTTCATCACATTGTTTGAATAATCGCCTTTCCCGAATAAACTTAAATTCCAGAAATCGATAATTTTTGGTAAATGACTTTCTAGATTTATTTTAGCAACATCGGTAAAGATGTAACTTATGGTTTCGTCGGAAAGTAATTTGGAGTAAAATCTAGATAGAAGAATTTCCAAATCTTCCCTGTTTTCAATGTCGTTCATTGTAGTAATTTATACATTAAAAGTACGCTTTTTTAGAAGAAAATAAAAACCCGATGGAGAAGATCCATCGGGTTTTCTATGAAATTATTTGAAATTCTTAGCTTTCCATATAAGCTTCAATCGGAGCGCAAGAACAAACTAAGTTTCTGTCGCCATAAGCGTCATCAACTCTTCGAACTGATGGCCAGAATTTATTTTCGGCGATATATTCTAATGGGAACGCAGCGTCTTCTCTTGTGTACGGGAAATCCCAAGTATCCGCAGTCAGCATTGCCAAAGTGTGTGGCGAATTTTTCAACACATTATTTTTATCGTCTGCAGAAGCTCTTTCAATTTCTTTTCTGATAGAAATCATCGCATCGCAAAAACGGTCTAATTCTTCCAAGTTTTCACTTTCCGTAGGTTCAATCATCAACGTTCCAGCCACTGGGAAAGAAACTGTTGGAGCATGGAAACCATAATCCATCAAACGTTTTGCGATATCTGTAACTTCGATTCCTTTTTCTTTAAACGGACGACATTCGATAATCATTTCGTGAGCCGCACGTCCCATTTCACCAGAATATAAAGTCGCATAATGACCGTTCAATCTTTCTTTAATATAATTTGCATTCAAAATGGCGTGGTGAGTTGAACTTGTCAAACCATCGGCACCAAGCATTGTAATGTATCCGTAGGAAATCAGGCAAACTAAAGCAGAACCCCAAGGTGCCGCAGAAATTGCCGTGATTGCGTTATCGCCACCTGTTGGAATTACTGGATTTGTTGGTAAAAATTCAACCAAGTGTTCTGCAACACAAATTGGTCCAACACCAGGTCCACCACCACCGTGAGGAATTGCGAAAGTTTTGTGTAAATTTAAGTGACAAACGTCAGCACCAATTGTCGCTGGATTTGTCAATCCAACTTGTGCGTTCATATTTGCGCCATCCATGTAAACTTGACCTCCGTTTTCGTGGATAATTTTTGTTACTTCGATGATTGAAGCTTCATAAACTCCGTGAGTTGATGGATAAGTCACCATCAAACACGCCAAGTTATCTTTATATTGAATTGCTTTTGCTCTCAAATCTTCAACATCGATATTTCCGTTTTCAGATGTTTTTGTAACCACAACTTGCATTCCTGCCATTGTTGCTGTCGCTGGATTTGTTCCGTGTGCCGAAGCTGGAATCAAAGCGATATTTCTGTGAGAATCGCCTCTTGATTGGTGGTATGCACGAATAACCATCAAACCTGCATATTCACCTTGCGCACCAGAATTTGGCTGTAAAGTTGTTCCGGCAAAACCAGTTACAACATTCAATTGCTCTTCTAATTTTTTAAGCATAATTTGGTAACCTTCCGCTTGTTCGACTGGAGCAAATGGGTGAATGTTGTTCCAATTTGCCATGCTTAAAGGCAACATTTCTGCAGCAGCATTCAATTTCATCGTACAAGATCCTAAAGAAATCATCGAGTGATTCAACGCCAAATCTTTTCTTTCCAACATTTTGATGTAACGCATCAAAGCAGTTTCAGAATGGTGTTTGTTGAAAACGTCGTGCGTTAAAAATGTTGAAGTTCTGTTTAGGCTTTCCAAAATCATTGACACATTAGCTAATTCGCTAACTGTCACAGTTTCTTTTCCAACAGCTTCAGCAAAAATCGCTACAATTGTGTTGATATCTGCCAAACTTGTCGTTTCATTGAAAGAAATTGAAACTGATTCGTTGTCAATATAATAGAAATTGAATTCGTTTCTTTCTGCAATCGCTTTTACTTTTTGAGCATCCGCTTTCACAACAATCGTGTCAAAGAAAGAAGTATTCGTTTGGTAAACTCCGATTTTACTCAAAGCTTCTGCCGTAGTTGCTGCCGAAGCGTGCACTTTGTCAGCAATATATTCCAATCCTTTTGGACCGTGATAAACAGCATACATTCCGGCCATAACAGCCAAAAGTACTTGCGCCGTACAAATATTTGAAGTCGCTTTTTCACGCTTGATATGTTGCTCACGTGTTTGCAAAGCCATACGAAGCGCACGGTTTCCGTTGGTATCAACAGTTACACCGATAATTCTTCCCGGCATGCTTCTTTTATATTCTTCTTTTGTAGCAAAATAAGCCGCGTGCGGTCCGCCATAACCCATCGGAATTCCGAAACGTTGCGTTGTTCCAACAACCACGTCAGCTCCCATTTCTCCTGGAGAAGTTAGTTTTACCAAGCTTAAAATATCGGCAGCAACAGCCACTTTTATATCGCTTGATTTTGCTTTAGAAATAAATTGCGCATAATCATGAACTTGTCCAAATTTCCCTGGATATTGAAGCATTGCTCCGAAGAAATCATTTCCGAAAGCAAATTCTTCGTGGTTTCCGATAACTAATTCAACGCCAATTGGAGTTGAACGTGTTTCTAAAACCGATAAAGTTTGAGGCAAAATTTCTTCAGAAACGAAGAATTTGTTTACGTTATTTTTCTTTTGGTCGCGAGTTCTTACGTCAAAAAGCAACGCCATTGCTTCTGCAGCAGAAGTTCCTTCATCCAATAATGAAGCATTTGCGATTTCCATTCCTGTCAATTCGATAACAGTAGTTTGGTAATTCAACAAAGCTTCCAAACGACCTTGTGCAATTTCTGCTTGGTAAGGCGTGTAAGCCGTGTACCAACCTGGATTTTCAAAAACATTTCTTTGAACAACCGCAGGCACAATCGCCGGATGATAACCCAAACCGATATATGATTTGAATACTTTATTTTTATTTCCTAATTTCTGAATGTGGTTCAAATATTCATATTCAGTCATTGCTGGTTCCAAGTTTAATGGCGCTTTTAGACGAATATCATCCGGAAGCGTTTCATAAATCAATTGGTCAATCGAGGCAACACCAATAGTTTTGAACATATGTTGTAGGTCGTTTTCTCTTGGACCGATATGTCTTAAAGCAAAAGCATCTGTTTTCATAATAATGTGTAGTGGGTTGTTTTTTTGTGGCACAAAAGTACTTATTAATCTCAAAATTTAATCGTTTTTTAACACGGTTTTTTTAGGAATTTTTCAACGAAAATGCTATGTTGTTAACACTTTCGCTATTTTTGCAGTATGCACGGTATCAGACGACTATTTAATTTTTACATAAACGGAAGCATTCACGTTGCCGTTGCGGTTTTGTCGCTGGTTTTGATGACCAATCATATGTTCCAAAATCCATTCGATTTGGCGATGGCGGGATTTGCTTTTTTCGGAACTATTTTTGGTTACAATTTCATTAAATACGAGGCTTTTTTTCGGAATAAAAAACCACTGCGATTAGAATTGAAAGCGATTTTGGTTTTAAGCGTAATTTCTTTTTTGGCTTCGGCCTATTTCTTTTTTTGTTTGGAAAGAATTACGCAAATCGTCGCCATTATTTTCTTTGGATTGACATTTTTATACACAGTTCCGGTTTTTTCAAAAAAGAAAAATATCCGAAACTGGAGCGGTGTAAAAATTTATATCGTCGCCATTTGCTGGTCTGGAGTAACGACTTTGCTTCCGTTGATGAATGCGGGAACCGAAGTTTTTTCGGATGTAATTTTAAAATGTTGCCAGCGATTTTTATTGGTCATCAGCTTGATTTTAATTTTTGAAATCATTGATTTAAGAACGGATGATCCAACTTTAAAAACCGTGCCGCAAAGAATAGGAGTGAAGAAGACGAAAATTCTGGGAATACTTTTATTGATTCCGCTTTATTTCTTGGAGTTTTTGAAGAGTGAAATTGATGTGAATCAGCTTTTTGTGAATGCAATTTTGATAATTACAACGTCACTTTTTATGATTTTTGCCAATGAAAATCGGTCGAAATATTATACTTCTTTTTGGGTAGAAAGTATTCCGATGTTTTGGCTGGCAATGGTTTATTTTATCTAATATTATTAAAATTTCATCTTGCCATTCAATTTGATATGTATGAATTTTTTATAAATTCAAAGAGATTCCACTTTAAATAAGATTGCAATTACTTAAAAGGACTTCTTTCCTGCCATTCCGTTTTAGGTTCTAAATAATCAAAAATCGCATCAATTTTTTTATTGATTAAAGAATTGCTGTGTTGAATAAATCCAAACATTTCGATGGGTTTTGCACCAACTGAACTTTTGATTTCTAAAGCAGTCCGGGCAAAAACAACTTCTTTAAAACCTCGGTTGATAGAATAAGCAATCATGTCATAAAGCATATTTAAATACAGCATTTTTTCACGTTGCATAGTTTCGTCATATCCTAAAAAATAAGTATCCATTGACGAGCCATTTTTAATCAATGTGTTGAATCCTATTAATTTTTCATCTAAGAAATAGCCATAAAATAGAAAATTATCTTTCAGTAATTCCTTGAAAATCCGGAAGTGATTTCTAGCTAAAAAGAAAGTATTGAAAGGCGCATTTTTTGCTACGTGAAAATATAAATCATAAATTGTTTCTTCATGATTTATAATATCTTTAATATCCATTTTTTTCTTGACAATGCCTTCTGCTTTTTTTCGAGCGCGTTTGTATTGGTCGCGATATTTTTTGCTCAAATCTAAAATATAATCATCAAAATTTCTCCAATTTTGTCTGATTTCAAAAAGCATATTCGGTTGTGTAGAAAATTTGAAATAATCTTCGAAACCGCCAGTTTGAAAATCCAGTATTTCTTTTGAATCAAAATCTTTAAAAGAGACCAAATGTATTTTTTGCCCTTTGTTTTTAAAGATTTCTTTAAGAGCTTCCGATGCTTTTCTAAGTGATTTTAAAGCGCCATTTTTATCTATTTTATCAGAAAAATAAAAGGCATTTTGCCCAGTCAGCATATTATTTCCTATGAATAAAACATGCGAGCTGAAGTTTTTAAATATGAAATTTCGAACTGAAGTCTTTAAACATCTGTCTCGTTCGCCGAAAGATTGTAATTTATTTAAATTTAAAAACTGAGAAAGAGCAATTCCTTCCAAATTTTCACCTTTGAAAACTCCAATAAAATGACAAGTCATATTTTCTGGAGCTGATTTTTCTAAAACTTCCAAGTAATTTTTAGACAGAAAAATATTGTCTCCCGCCAAAGTATCCCAATCTTCAGGAAGCAAATTTACAGCAGGAAATATTTTGAAATGTAAAGCGTTTTTCAAGGCGAATAAGTAATTGCTCTTAAGCGAGATTTATATTGTATAAAATTTTAAATCCATCCACAAATGATTGCGCCGATAATTGTCAAGCTTACTATCCAATAACCGCCGTTGACAAGGATATATTTCCAAGATTTTCTTTCAAATAATCCATTAATGGCAATCAATGGTAAAACAAAAAACAATCCGGTCATGCATCCGTGGAAAGCGCCGTGTTTAAAAGTTCGATAGGCCGTTCCATATTCTGACATAAATTTAGTGTAAGATTCTGGCTGTACAACATTTGGAGCGCCACCGCCAATCATTCCCATTGCGCCAAATTGGTGGATGACAATTGGCATCATCATCATTCCGATTAGCAACGAATAAATAAATGTTAGTCCAAAAATTTTAAGCATATTTCCTTTGGAAAGCTGTTCTTCTGTAAGTCCGGCTTCACGCATCCATATAGTTCCGAAGACTTTTGGATGGTACCAAACAAAGCCTCCAGTAAGTGTTATAAATCCGCTTACTAAAATTGAGTAAAAATTAATTTCCATAATTGATTTTGTTTAAAATTACAAATCAAAGATATAATTTTTTAACAGTATTTTAAGGATGTTGAGATTTAAAAATGCTAATTATTGCTGATTGTCAAATTTCCGGCCAATTCTTTCAAATTGATTTCAGAAACTTTTGCTTGATATTGAGCATCGCTGTTTCTGACTTTAGCATTTACATAATTCAATTGCGCATCTCTAAATTCAAGCGGTGTAATGGTTCCTATTTTAAATTTTGCCAGCGTAATATCCATATTTTCTTTAGCAATTTCTTCATTTTTGGCTTCCAATTTTGTCAGTTGCAAATTCGTCAAATAAGTTTGATACGAAGAAGACAATTGCGAGCGCAAAACCTGCAATTGCTGGTCGATTAAAATCTGTGAATTTTCAATTTGTATTTTCGCAATCTTTTCATTTCTGTTTTGCAGGCCACCATTAAAAATATTCATGGAGGCGTTAAATCCATATGTAAGCCCGTTTCCAGTAGATTGCGAGGCAAATCCCAAGGAAGATTCGCTTCGCGTAAAATTATACCCAGAACTCACACTTATAACCGGATATCGCGTAGCCCGAACTTGCCTTGCTTGCAATTCTGTAATTCTCTTATTGATAATCTGCGTCTGCAGTTGCGGATTCTGTTTTTCGGCCAAATTCATCAATTCTGGAAGCAATAAACTCTCATCGATTTTAATTTCTTCAGCAATTTCAAAAGGCGTGTTTACGTCTCTTGCCAAAAGTTCATTCAAGAGAATTTTAGTATTTGCATACAATTCTTTTTGGCGCAAAATTGTAGTTGTATCTGTATTCAAATCGACTTGCGCATTCAAGACTTCCAACTTAGAAGCTTTTCCGATTTTATATCTATTGTCAGCTGTTGTAAGCCTCAAATTTGAAATTACGATTGCCGTATCTAATGCGGTCAACTGCTGTTTTTGCTGGGCTAAATCATAATAGGTAGAAATTACATCAGAAACTTTAGTGAAAATGGTCAACTTTAATTCAGCATCGCCTAATTTCTGCAATTCCTTTAATTGGTCATATCGCGCAAACATTCTGAAACCATCAAAAATTGTCCAATTTAAGGCAAGACCATAAGAAAGATTCATGTTTTTTGCGCCGTCAAGTTCTCTGATTGAGCCGTCTTGTTGCGTTTGTTTGGTATCTAAAATCGAGCTGTTTTCAGTAACAACTGCATTTAATCCTGGTAAAATTCCGGCGTTTGCCAAGCTTATATTTTGCTCGTCAATCTTTAAATCATTGGAAGCAATTTTTATATCGTAATTATTCTCCAAGGCTATTTTTACAGCGTTTTCCACCGTAAGCATTTCCTGAGAAGTAGCCGAAATTACAAACCCAAAAATCAATAGCAGTAGGAAAAAAACTTTCAATTTCATATTATAAATCTTTTTCATATTCTTTAATATTGTCAAATTCTGGACGGTGTTTCTTTTCTCTTGACCACATTAGATAAATCGCTGGAATTACAAATAAAGTCAAAACCAGAGAGAATAATGTTCCTCCGACAATTACAACACCCATGCCAATTCGGCTGGTTGAAGCGGCACCTAAAGACATTGCAATTGGCAAAGCTCCTAAAGCAATCGCCAAACTCGTCATTAGAATTGGTCGCAATCTTGATTCAGAAGCTTCCAGAATTGCTTCTAATTTAGGTTTTCCTTCTTCTCGAAGCTGGTTTGCAAATTCTACAATCAAAATACCATTTTTGGTCACTAATCCAATCAGCATAATCGTTCCGATCTGGCTAAAAATATTCCAAGTCTGGCCAAAAAGCCAAAGCGAAAATAAAGCACCTGCAACTGCCATAGGAACCGTCAAAATAATAATAAACGGATCAATGAAACTTTCAAATTGTGCCGCCAAAATTAGATAAATCAATAGCAAAGCCAAGCCAAAAGCAAAAGCAGTATTCGAATTACTTTCTGCAAAATCTCGAGATTCGCCACTTAAATCGGTAGTAAAAGTCTCATCCAAGACCTTTTCTTTGATGCGTTCCATGGCATCGATTCCGTCACTGATACTTTTCCCTGGTGCCAAACCAGCCGAAACTGTGGCAGACATATATCGATTGTTGTGATACAATTGAGGCGGACTGCTTTGCTCTTCAATGGAAACCACATTGTCAAGCTGAATCAGCTTTCCATCAGTACTTCTTACATAAATCGAGGTCAGATCCATTGGTGCATTTCGATCTTTTTTGTCGAATTGCCCCATGACTTGGTATTGTTTTCCATTCATTATATAATATCCGAAACGCTGGCCGCTTAAAGAAAGTTGTAAGGCTTGGGCGACATCCATTACAGAAACACCAAGGCTTTGCGCTTTTTCCCTGTCGATAGTCACATAAATTTCAGGTTTGTTGAATTTTAAATTGACATCTGTCATTGCAAATGTCGGATCTTTCGCCGCTTCATCCATAAAAACAGGAATCTTTTCACGCAGTTTTTCAAAATTCTGAGCTTGAATAATATACTGAATTGGCAAACCGCCACGACGGTTTACAGAAATTGTCGGCTGTTCAGAAACGGAAACTTTTGCCTCTGAATTCTGCTTGGTCAATTTGGTCAAATCAGCAGCAATTTCTTTTTGAGAACGAGTTCTTTCGCCAGCTTCAACCAACGCAATCCTTGCTCGTCCGCTATTGACTGTTGAAGAACCAAAACCTGGCGCTGTAATTACCAAGCTGACTTTTTTCTCTGGAATAGAATCATTGATCAAGTCAGATAATTCGGTCATGAAACGATCCATATAGTCATAAGAAGCGCCTTCGGGAGCCGTGACATTTACGCCAATAAAACTTCGGTCGTCATAAGGAGCCGTTTCTTTTTGAAGCGTGCTAAAAAACAAAATTATCAAGCCGATACAACCAATTAATATTGGAAAACTCAGCCATTTTCTTTTCATAAATTTAGCTAGAGATTCACCATAACCCGAATTTAATTTCAAGAAATAAGGCTCGCTCCAATTATAGAATTTAGATTTTTTTTGTTCGCCTCCTTTCATCAAATAAGCATTCAGCATTGGCGTAAGCGTCAAGGAAACAAAGGCTGAAATTAAAACTGCAGCTCCAATTACAACACCAAATTCCCGAAACAATCGTCCGACGAAACCTTCCAAGAAAATTACGGGCAAGAAAACGGCAGCTAATGTTATCGAAATGGAAATTACGGCAAAGAAAATTTCGTTAGACCCTTTAATTGCGGCTTCAATTGGCGACATTCCTTCTTCTACTTTTTTGAAGATATTTTCTGTAACTACGATTCCGTCATCGACAACCAAGCCTGTAGCCAAAACAATTGCCAAAAGCGTCAATACATTTATGGAAAATCCGAAAAGCCACATGATGAAAAAAGTCGCGATCAGCGAAACCGGAATATCGATCAATGGTCGGAAGGCAATGGCCCAGTTTCTAAAAAATAAATAGATGATCAAGACTACCAAAATGATAGAAATCATCAATGTTTCTGCTACTTCCAGAACTGCTTTTTTTACAAAAACGGTGTTGTCAATGGCGATATTTAATTTGAAATCTTTTGGAAGATCAGCTTTTAATTTGTCATATTCTTTATAAAAAGCATCGGCAATATCCAGATAATTTGTTCCTGGTTGTGGAATAATCGCCATCCCGACCATTTCTTGACCAGAATCACTCATTTTTGTTTCTAAGTTTTCAGCTTCCAGAGAAGCATTTCCGATGTCGCTGAAACGTACAATTTTATCGCCTTCAGCTCGGATTATGATATTGTTGAATTCTTCTTCTTTGGATAAATTTCCAATGGTTTTTACAGTTAATTCGGTATTGTTTCCTGTCAATTTTCCCGAAGGCAATTCCACATTTTGAGCATCCAAAGCATCTCTGACATCCGAAACCGTACAGCCATACGAAGCCAATTTCACAGGGTCAATCCACAAACGCATCGCATATTTTCGCTGTCCCCAAATCTGAACGCTGCTGACTCCGGGAATGGTTTGCAATCGTTGGGCAATCACGTTATCTGCATAATCTGAAAGCTCTAAAACATTTCGATTATCACTTTGAACTGTCATGGTAATAATCGGTTCAGAATCAGCATCAGCCTTTGAAACAACTGGCGGTGCGTCAATGTCTTGGGGAAGGCTTCGAATAGCTTGAGAAACTTTATCGCGAACGTCATTCGCTGCTTCTTCCAAGTTTTTATCTAAATTAAATTCGATATTGATATTGCTGCTTCCTTGATTGCTTGACGAAGTGATATTTCGAATTCCGTCAATCGAGTTGATTGCTTTTTCGAGAGGTTCAGTAATCTGGGATTCAATAATATCTGAATTGGCTCCCGCATAATTTGTCCGCACAGAAATTTGCGCAGGGTCAATCGAAGGAAACTCTCGGACGCCTAGATAAGTATAGCCGATAATTCCGAAAAGAATCAGCATCAAGTTCAAAACGATGGTCAGAACCGGCCTTTTTATGCTTAAAGTGGATAAACTCATTTTATTTTTAGTTGTGAGTTATGAGTTATGAATTATAAGTGTTTATGCTTGATAAATTTATAATTCCTAATTCATAACTAAATTTTCACTTTTACAGGAGATCCGTTTTTCAATGTCATGACGCCAGAAGTTAAAACAGTGTCGCCTGCTTTCAATCCGGTTAAGACCAAAATTTCTTTTTCAGTTCGAGAACCTGTTTGTACTACAATTTCTTTTGCTTTTCCATTTTCAGAAACAAAGATTTTCTTGCCGTTTTGAATCGGAATCAAAGCTTCAGTCGGTACTAAAAGCGCATCTTTTATATTGTCTAAAGGCAAGGCAACGTTGGCAAAAGTCCCAGGATATAATTTCCCTTCCGGATTTTGTGCAACGGCTCTGACTTTTAAAGTTCGTGTCGCCACCTCAATTTCAGGTTCGATGGCATAAATCTTAGCGGTAAATTTTTCTGTAGAACCAGCTGTTGTGAATGACAGTGCATTTCCGACTTTCATTTGTCCGGCATATTTTTCAGGAATAGAAAAAGTGATTTTTAGCTGGTTGGTGTTGACCAATTTTGCAATCGGCGTTTCTGGGGTAACATAAGTTCCTCTTGAAATCGAACGCAATCCAATTTTGCCAGAAAAAGGCGCACGAACCGTAGTTTTTGCAATCTGTGCCTGAATCAATTGGGTTTGCGCTTTTGAAGATTTAAAATCGGCGCTGGCAATGTCATATTCTTCTTGGCTGATCGCTTCTTTTTCTAATAAAAGTTTGGCTCTTCGTTCATTCTCTGAAGCCAATCCTTGTGAAGTTCTTACTTGCGCCAGTTGTGCTCGAAGCTCTATGTCATTGACTTTAAAAAGAACTTGTCCTTTTGAAACCACAGTTCCTTCTTCAAAATTAATGCTTTCTACGATACCAGGAACTTCGCTTCGAATATCAACTTGTTCGTTCGCTTCTATAGATCCTGAAAGGGAAAGATTATCTAAAAAAACTTGTGGTTTTAAGACAATGCCGCTCACTTTTAAAGCCGATTTTGCGCCTGAACCTTTGCTGTTTTTTTCTTCAGATTTTTTATTGTCTGCTATTCTATAAAAAATCAGCGCGCCGATTCCAGCAATTATAAGAGCGTAAACTATATATTTTATTTTCATAAGAAGTGAAACTGTTTGGGAATTGTGTGTAGTTGGAAAGCAAAACTAACTTTTATTCTTGGTAATTTTTTTTGTGGGTGAGAGATTTAACTTTTTTTTAGAGGAATAAATAGCTTTAGCAGATTGATAATTGCTATTTTATTTAACTCCAAAAATAAATCTTCAAAACAGCGTTCAAAATGACAAAGCTTTTGGAGAAACAAATAGTCCTGCGACTTAGTCTTTTTAAGTGCGTTCTCAAAGTCAGATTTTTTCTTTCAATGTGATTCGTGCCAAAACGTTTTACAGAATGCATTTTCTCTTCAATCAAATAGCTGTAGTTTTTTAGCCTGTCGGTAAATATTTTTTTTGCTTTTGATAGTTTTAGAGTATCAAGAACACGACTTAATGTTTTGTTTGTACGCTTCCCAACGTTGAAGCTCACAACCTTTTTAGAATTCTTTTCCAAAGCATAAACAAGCCAGATCAGGTTCCGCTTGTGTTTTATATAAGTGCACATTTCATCGACTTCATAAGTTTTTCGCTTACTGATAACAGGCTGACGGATGCTTTTGGCAATAGCTATAATTCTTCTCAATAAAGTCGTAGTTGAATCTTTAATATTCTTGCGGTGCTTCTGATGCTCAAGCCTTCTTTGGTAAGCAAAATAATACTTTTATTAATATCGGGATGGTAAGCTGAATAAGAATAGTTGATAATGAATCGTTTGCTACAAGCATTACAATGGTATTGTTGCTTTTTATTTTTTGTTGTTCCATTCTTTACCACATTACCTTCTTTACAATTCGGACACGTTTTTTTATCACTAAATTTGATACACAAGGTCGAGATATTCATCATAATTTTTGATTTAAGACACAAACTAAAACAAAAAAGACAAGATATCAACCTGTCTTTTTTTTTGTAAATAGTATTAGTTTTTGCTTGTAATCAATTAGTTATGGTTTTAAAAAAGATTGTCACTAACTTTGATACATTACCCTCCAGTCATCAGCTTCCATACCATCAGGGTCGATATAGCGAATAGGATTATTCAAAGCGTAAGTATAAGGACTAAATCTCCTAGAGGTCTCCGCCAGCGGGTCAATATTCATCCATCTTCCAATTGCAGGGTCATAATTCCTCGCTCCGTAGTCGTACATGTTAAGCCCCAGCTCGTCTTGGAACTCTTCCCGTTGTACTTATAGTAGAATGATTAAATTACCAAATAACACTCCAATAAATAACAGTTTTCTTTTCTTTGCTTATTGCTATACCTTTTGAATATCCATTTTTCCATTCGTCAGGCATTTGAAAATTAGGAGGCAAATCGAATTCTTTAAAATTGTTAGCTGATTTAGCCTCAAAAACATAAATATCAAAATCTTTATCAAGTTTAATATCATTAATAGAACTTACATTTCTATAATCTATAAAATTTGGGATAGGATAGAGGCCTTGATAGCAATCTCGATTAATTTTTGTACTATCTGTTACTTTAACATCTTTTCTGTTCTGGTGAGTATCAACGGTTTCGAAACGATTAATAACTATTAGACAAGAATCATTTGAACTATATTTTGCAATTTGATTATTTTTTATTTTGTTAATAATAGAATCTATTTTTTCTATGTCTACATTATACTCATAAAGCATAAAACAAACATCATTCTTAGATAGGTTCTTACTATCAACAAATGTATTTGGCTGAGTAGTTAACATATCTGGAAAATGGCTTGTCAATTCAGAAGCAAATCCTTTTTTAGCACTTTTATACTTAGAGTTAGACCTCTCCTCAATGACTTGACCATTACAGCTAATAATTAATAAACTTGCTGTCATAACTAATAATATTTTTCTCATAACTAATTTTTATTTTTTCCAACTTTTGTCAAAATATTGTTCGATAAGCCCGCCAATAATTCCTAGTGGCGATAATATATTGGAAGATTTTGATTTTTCTCCATAAGTTGATGTCGATTTATTGTCCTGTCCATAAGGTTTTGTTAGAGTATAAGTAGTGGTCGAAATACTACTATATTTACCACTATCAGTAGTACTAAATTCATTGCTTTTTTTGTTAAGGTTTTCAGATTTAGCGTAAGTTACTTTGCTTTCTCCTAATTGTTCTGTTTGATTTGTAACTGCGGTTATTTTTTCTCCTGTTCCCATACTGCCTCCAGAAACAAACTCTTTTTCTTGTACCTCAACCTTTTCGGCCTTTGAATAATCTTGATTGCTCATAAATTTTTCAGGATTTTCAATCTTCATTGCCGCGTTATCCAATATATTCTTGTCAGTTCCATATGCGACTTTATCTCCAAACATTTTATCTCCACCTAATCTGTCGTAATTTTTAGCACTACCAGCACCTAGTTTATCTGCGGTTTCTTGTGAAAGTGTAGACTTTCCAGGTACATATACAATTGCCCCTGTTTTGTTATTTACGAACCAATCATATACCCCCATTCCATCTGGGTCTATAAAATAAACAGGGTTGTTCATCGCATAATTATATGGCGACCATTGCCTGTATTGCTCCGCCAGCGGGTCGATGTTCATCCACCTTCCAATCGCAGGGTCATAATTCCTAGCCCCGTAGTCGTACAGGTTAAGCCCCAGTTCGTCCTGGAACTCCTTCCCATTGTACTTATACTTATGGGCATTTACAAACCTACCTCACACACGCATGAGCGGTCAATCTCTTCAAATCCAATGATTCAAATGTAATATTTTTCATTTAAAGAAATGACTATTTTTTATTAGTGCTATTGTAAACTGTAATAACTGCCTGACATAATTTTCTTAGCGGAAAGATACTTCCAATTGAAACAAAAGATTTTGTTATTGTATTTACCTTCCTATCTGGCATCAACCAAAACAAAAGGATAACAATGATAATAAAAATGTAAGTGTGATTTAAAATATCCATCTGAATGACTTTTAATATGTTTCTAATTTTTTGTAAATAAAAAGATGTCTGTAGAAATAATCTGTGACACGTAATTCATTCCTTTGCCAGCGAAGGTATTTACAAGGTCAATAATAAAATAGGACATGAAAAATTAGAATTAATTGCAAGGAAAAAACTGTAAATCAATTAGTTGTTTTTTTTACAGTTTTAGGTTGGATATTAAGCATTCCAATACTGGCGGGAATTTGTAAAGGACAAATTGTGAAGATTTTTTTGTCCCAAATCTAAAAACTTTAAGTATATCGAAAAACCTTGTTTATAATATTTTACAATAATCAAAAACTATTATAAACAAAATCAATAGATTTGTATTTTGTAATCAATATTTTAAATGACATGAAAACAGAATTTAATCCTAAGCAGGAAATCAAAGATTTTTTAATGGCACGGAGAGATGAGAATTATTCCAAAAGACCGTCAATTCATTATTTAAAATCTTATGCAGATTTACTTTTAAATATCGCAGTAGTTATGGATTCTAAAAGTGAAGAAATGTCAATGCAATTGACAAGCGTCAAGATGAACCTTAAGATTTTTAAATCCGACTTGACAGGTAGTCTTCAACATGACTATGATAAGGATAACAAAAGGTATCTCGGCAATTGGCGTATAGAGAAAGAAAAGGTAGATTCCATCAAATTCAGGCTTCTCAAAATCTATGATAATATTATACAGAAGGAAAATACTGTTGATTAACTCAAATGTTTTTGAACCTTTTTTTACGATGCTTTCAGTGCTTCTTTGTCACTTGTGACCTTGATAAAAGATTATTTAGGTAAAAAATAATTATTAAAAATGCTTTTAATCAAGTCCCAGAGTGCATTGGCATTTTCAGGAGTTACATTTAACTGAATAACAATGCTTATAATTGTTCCAATAAAAAGATTAACCCAATCAAACTTTCCTAAGTCTTTTGCTGTTTCATTTAAGTGGTCAAGTCTTGATATAATCGCTTCTTGCTGACTCAAAATTAAAGGTATTGACGAAAGGCTGTCTTTTAAGAGACTAATTTTATGCGATATTTCTGTATACTCTGTAAAAGAAAATTTTTGATTACTAAAATCATTAATAAATTTTATCTCTGAAATTTCAGTTTTGAATTTATTCCACAGATTTGGAGCAGTAACCTCTCTTTGTAAATATTCTAGCCAATTATAAAAATATCCTAAAACGTAATCCCAAACTATATTTGAACTAGAATCAACAAATTGTTGTTCTCCTGGAGAATAGTTTACATATAAGTTATTTGCATAGTCACTATCATTAAAAGTAAAATAGAAAAGTCTATTTGCTTTATATTCAATACGAGTTATGTATTCACTCATCATATCTTGTTCGATAAATTCGAATTGATTATGAGAAAAAAAATCATACTCTTGAATTATTTTAAAAAGCGAATCCTTTTGTGAAGTAAGTAATTTCATATTTTCCAAATCTGTTATTCAAATATAATAATTTCAAAAGATAAAAGACATAAGAAGCTGTAATTTTCATATTTGAAAACATTTCGTTAAATTGGAAAAAATCTATTAATCATTTCTCTTTGTTGTAAACTATCCTTTTTAAGGTATTTTTCCGTCGTTCCTGGCCACTTGTGACCCGCAAATGTCTGTACGTCTTCTAGACGCATTTTCTTCTCGTTAAAACAGCTTGAAATCACGCTCATCCTGATTGTCCTAGGGTTCAGCTTTCGGTCTGGAAACAGCGAACCCAAAGGCTCTACCATCGCATTGATGCTGTCAACTTTTATCGGCTTTCCCAGCTTGGTGAGAATCAGCTTTTCCGTCGTGCATCTTTTCAATTTCAATCTTGTCTCGTTGATATACCTTTCTAAAAGAAGTATCTGGCTTCCATCCAAGGGAAGCGTCCGCCTTTCCAATTTGGAAGATGCCTTTACATACACTTTTCCAGAATCCAAATCGATGTTTTTTACTTCCAGTCTTATAAGCTCATCGCTGGTAAGCCCTTGGTAAATCATCAGCGAAATCAGCACCTTGTTCCTGTCGTCCAGATGCCTGTACCTGTTCTCACGCTTCATTAGCATCTCCAGTTCCTTGATGGTAAAAAGGTCTTGGAGCTGGATGCTCTGGACGCTTCCTTTTTTCAGCGTGAGTTTCTGGCACGGGTGGTCGGTTCTCTGTCCAGTATCTGCCAGAAAATCATAGTATTTCTTCAGTGCGGAAAGGATTCTGATGCAGGTCTGGATGTTCGGGTATTTTCGCCTTAATTCTGCCAGATGGTCTACCAATTGCTGGTATTTGTACCTTTTTGCTTTCGGGTGCAGTTTCAAGAAATTGGTGATTGTGTAAAGGTAGTTGTCCGCCGACTGCGGAGCCAGATGCTGGTAGAGGTAGTCCTTGATTGTAGTTTTGCTTTTCATTGGGTCTGGTTAGGTTAATAATATTTCTATATTCTTTTTGTTCTTGATGGCGTAAATATGTGCGGTATTGATGAAGGAGTGTCCCAGAAAATCCCTGATAAAGTCTATTCCCGCATTGTTTTCCGAAAGGTGGTGCGCAATGCTGTGGCGGAGGCAGTGCAGGGTGATTTCCTTGTCGATTATCATCTGGTTCTGGGTTCGTTCGATAATCTTCTTCAATGTTATGTTCAGCATATCGCCGCTCATGCGCTTTCCTTTCCTGTTGATGAAAAATGCCTCCTCAATATATCTGCTTCCAAAATTCTGGTATCGGAAATCGGAAAGATATTTTTTAACGTCTTCCAGAACGCTGTCACTCATGGGAACTTCGCGGCGTTTTCCGTTCTTTCCCTTTCTTACAATGACCATTCCCTTGTGCCTGTCAACGTCGCTGAGGTTGAGGTCTTGGATTTCAGCTCTCCTAAGCCCGCAGCCGTAGGCGATGGAAAGTATTGCCCTTTCAATCTCATTCTCACAAGCTCCGTAAAGGATTCTGGTTTCCTCCACCGTCAGGAAGCTTCTGGGTTTCTGGTCATTTTCCCCATGTCGTGGAATCAGGAATCCCTTTTCTATTTCCTTATTATTAAGAAGGCTGTCCAGAAAGATTGAGATTGAGAGCAGGTGCAGCTTTACGGAGCTTGAAGAAAGTATTCCGCCTCTTCTCTGGTTGGGTCTTTGGATAAGGTACTCATAATACGCCATCATTTCTGTAGTGGTCACTTCTTTTATTGCCGTGATTCCAAATTCTTCCATCCAGATTAGGAATTCTTTTATTGCTGACGGGTACATCTTTCCCTTATAGTTTCTGGCCAATATCAGGTTTTCGAAATCCCTGAAAAGGTTCTGGAAGGCTGGCGTCTGTATCATTTTTTTCATCATATGCAGTGTTTCATAATGTGCGAATGCCAGTGTTATATTGCTTGTAATTGCTGGCATCCAGTATTCTTCTTGTATTCTTTTATAGTTCGTCAAGCTGTCTGTTGAGGTCGTCCCTTACCTTGGCTTTAATCTTTGTCATATCATCCCAATGTGAAACAACATACTTTAGCCCCTTGTTTTCAGAACCTTCCATAATCTGGATATATTCCAATTCCCGCAATATCTTGAAATATTTAAATGCGGTTGTAGTACCAATGTTCATTTCCTGCCTGATGTCCTTGACCATAAATCTGTGGGTTGTTCCCTTGGGCTGCTTTCTTACATACATCTTCATCCTTTCAAAGAATTGTCGTGTGCTGCCGTCGAGCTCATCCACCTTGATGATAATGGCATTGAAGAAAATATCAACCGCTTTCCTGATGTCTTCCTTGGTAGTCACCAGCCTTCCCTTATCATCGGTTTTTCGCTGGTATTGGTGCAGGATTGTTATCTGCGAAACAAAATTCTGGAACTGGCTGTTCAGCCTTCGCAACATCTTTGCTTCCAGTGGAAGCATCAATTTATCTGCAAAAGGATTGACTACCTCATAGCTCCTTAGAACCCGCATGCAGTTCCGTAATAGTTGCCTTGCCTGTTCTTCGCTATCACTGTTGGTTATTCCCGCAATTTTTCTGTTCTGCTCTTGGATAATCCGCAATGTCTGTTCTTGGCTTTCATCAACGCCGACAACAACCGAACGGCTCATATTGTCATAATAGATTTCTGCCTTTGTTGTGGCAATGAGGCTGGCAAAATGGGTCTGGATTCTTTTTTGTTTTTTTACAAGATTTCCAAAGTGGTCTTTCCCTACGCTCTGGCTGTCCAAGAACCCAGCGGACTGCATTTCACGGAACGCATATTGCGCATCTGGCTCAACGCCGTCAAAATCCTGAATCAGTATGAGCTTGTTGAGCAGTTCCTTATCCTTGTAATGATAAAAGTGTTTATTGGTTATCCTAGTCATGCTCATGACGTCTTCCTGCGGCATACATTTTCCTATTGAATTCAGAAGGTGGGATTTGCCTTCGCCAGAAGTGCCCTGAATCAGTCCATGCAGGAGGCGGGGCATCTTGTAGCTCGATGCGATTACAAAAAGGGTTCTCCTGTTGTCTTCTTCTCCGATGATTCCAGACTGTTCCAGAAGCCTGTCAATGTTTTCCATAAGTTGGGGCTTGGAGAGGAATTCCACGGCTTTTTCTGCTGCTTTGGGCGTGAGTTCCTTTTCTGAATAAAGCTCTGTTATGGGGTTCATTTCGGCTTCGATGAGGCTGTCTCTGTGTCTTTCCAATAAATCCGTCAACAGGATTAAATCCGCTTCAAGCTGGTCGGAATCCATTCCCTGTTTTTCCGACAGTTCCCTGCATTGGTGCTGTACGTTGGTGAACTCGTATAAATCGACTTTCAGGCGGTGCTTTTTTTCAGTGGCGTTGTCAATTACATTTAGGGTTACCTTCATATTCTGCATGTCCATTGCAAGCCCAATGACGATATAGGTTGCCAGCTTTCCCTTGAAACGGATTTTGTAGCCGTTAAGCATTTCGAGTTCTTGGATTGGTTCTTCTGGCAGGTAATCATTTATGGCATGCCTGATTCCTTCAACACCGTATTTTAGCCAAGCATCGTTAAGGCTGTCGCCGTCTTGCAGCTGAACCATTGAAATTGGCAGGCTTGGCCTAATCTGCTGTATCTGTGAAATTATGTTTTCCATATTGCCTTATCTTTTAATCATTATTATTTCTTCCAAATCCTTTAGTTTGCCGATGGCTTCCAGATGCTGCGGAAGCAGCTTTCCATTGTGCAGTGCCAGCACCGTTTCATGCTTGCCAAGTGCCTTGGACTGTATCAGGGTTGCTGCATCCATCAGCATGGGCGTTATGAAAAGCCGTCTGGTCTTGGGGGCAGGATAGCTTGGATAAAGCCCAGCCATGTTGAGGTATTCCTCGGTCGGCGATTCCAGCTCAAACCGATAGGCGAAATAATTTACTATCGTGTTTTCCTTGTCAACCAGCGGAAAAACAAGCCCTCTGCTTCCGAAAACCGTGTATGCCGTTTCTCCCTGCTTTATCGCCGTCCCGTTCTTCTTCAATATACCCAAGCCATCATAATGGTCTTTGAGTTCCTGTGGCCTTCCGTGATGGAACTGTGCGGAATTGTAGCCTATGCGTAGGGTATCAGAATCCAGTCCGATTTCTTTAAGGTATTGCTTCGGCTTTAGGGCGCTTTTCATTCCGTTTTCAAAGGACTGGAACAGCTGGTCTAGGTTTTTCATTAATTGCTGTCGTTTTCCATTTCTTTAATTTTTGCCTTTGGCGACAATTTCCCAAACATTTGATATCGTCGCTCATCTGTACCCCAAAATGCTTCGACTTCCGTAATGAGAGCCAGAGTTTCATATTCTGAAAGCGATTTCAGTTTATTTACTAAAATCTCTTCATTGACTAGCCATTTTCCGTCCAGTCCAAATAATTCAATCGATTCTATGATATTTGAGATAAAATTATGTTTCCACATTAAGTCTCTAAAATTCATTAGCGTGCCGTTGAGAGAATCGCAGATAAGGTGTGCCTCGTTTTCATTCAGTTCAAATTTTTTAAAAGCTTCCATAGTTTAATTATTAAAAGTTAGCGTTAGTTTTTGGGCATACGAATCCCGCTTCGGGTATTGCACCGAAAAAATATATTTTAGCTCTGAGTTGGATTAGCCTATTTTATTGGATTAATTTTAATCTATTTGCAGATAAAGATTTATGCTCAGGAATTTCGACAGAGCCTCCTTATCATTCAGAAAATCTTTTTGGAAAATCGGCGATTCTTCCTTTATTAGGTCAAATCCGAAGTAAGTTGAAAGGTCGTCTGGTTCTTCTTCAAGCAGTTCCATCGTATCTTTTACCGTCCGATGTCCCATAAACTGCGACAACATCCTGTAAATCTGTGGCGTATATTGGTTGGCTTTTGTCAAGTCTTTAGCCCAAGCAATCTCAAAAGCATTGCTTTTGAATGGCCTGTAGTAAAGCTCTGTTCCTGTTTTTTCCTTCATTGTATCGATAAACTTCTCGCTGAATCTCTGCATCTCCCTGTTGAGCGTTGAGGATGTCAGGGGCTTTCCTGTCTTCCAGTTTTTATATATCGGCTCAGAGGCATCCTTGATTTTCAACTTTTTGAAAGCCATTTCAATATTTTCCTTCGCAAAAGTCCTTATTGGTCGGCTATGTCCCACATACGGAAGGTCTATTTCTGGACGGCATTTCCCTGTTTTTGAATCAATCACATCGTTCCAAGTCAGCTTAAGCTGATGGCCTATCTTGTAGCCCCAGTTGGGAGCATGGATGCAAAGCATGGCATGTCCATATTCTTCTTGTTCCCATAGCCAGAAACCCATAAGAATTATCGCCTTGCTTGTCCAATGTATTTTATTTTGTTCTACCATGTTGTAATTTCTTTTAACACTGCAAATATAACACCAATTTTCGACATGCGCAAGATATTTTCATTAATAAATGTTTTTACAACACTTCAATATCTAAACGCTCAGATACAAGTTGCTGATTTCCTGCTCCCTAATTCCCAAATAAATTTTTGTTGTTGATATTGAAGCGTGATTGAACAGCTGGGACAACAGTAAAAGTGCTTGGTCTGAATACTTGTTTACCTCCCAGATTCTCCTTCCAAGCGTTTTTCTCATGAAATGGGAGCTGTATTGTCCCCTTATCTTATATGTGGTGAAAATTTCTTTCAGCTTGGAATTGACATACTGGATTGAAAACGGCTTGTCACCGAAACGGTTGGCAAACATGAGGTCATTTCCTTTTGCTTCCAGTTGGATGAAAAGGCGGTTGAGAATTACCTGCAACTCTTGGTTGACTGTTATCCTGCGGATTTTCTTTGTTTTCTTTTCGATTATGGTGAAGCTTTCTTGATTCAGCACCTGATTCCATCTTAATTGGAGGAGGTCGGAAATTCTGAGACCTATATATGAACCTGTCGAAATCAGCAGGGCAAATTTCAGTTCGTTGTCCCTTTCCAATTTCAATACCAGCGACTGCATCTTTTCCCACTCTAAAAAATCACTTGTCGTCTTTTGTCCTTTTAATGCCATAATTTTTGATTTTACTTTCACTTTTATTTGGTTGCTGGTGTTTGTGAAAGGGGTTATTTTTCTATTTCTTGCAAAGCCTTGATTTCATTGGGTTTATCTCATTGCATTCACTTATTGTAGAAAGTGAAACAAATGTAAAAACCTGGAAATTAGCAACCTAACAAAAAATGTTAAATCCAGGATTAATCGGCGTTCCCAGAGTTTTTCAAATACCTACAAACAAAAAAACGAAGCGGACAGCTTCGTTCTTTTATAGTTCGATTGGTTCTTTAAGGTTCTTAATCGTAACCCTGCGCCCGAATATCATCATGCACTTGTCTCATGGTTTGCTTGTAACAGGGCGTGCAGTAATATCCATTTCCGTTGGGCGCAATCCTGTTATGGTCATTTGTCAAATCTTTGCCGCAAACCATGCAGCTGATTTTTTCAGGCTGTTTGTTTGAGTTCTCGGATTTATTGTCCGATTCCCCTGAGCCGAATGCCATTCCCACAAAAAAAGCGGAAATTAGAATCGCCCCTGTAATTTTTAGAAATTTGTTTTTCATTTTTGAAATTTAAAATTATGCTTAATAATGAGCCTGATAGGCAAAATATGAGGTCTAGGTAGTCGAATGTTCCAGCAACAAGGTTTAAGGCTTGGGCAATTTCTGCAACGCTTCCAAAAAGAAGGGGAAATAGTAGCCAATAGTTGTTTTTCCAAGACTTGTCTCTAAAATATAATATGTAGGTGCTTGAATAAGAATATACCCAAAGCCCATCAGGAAGCGAGTTGAAAACCCACACTGGAATATGTTTTCTGACTGGTTTTGATGACTCCCGAATCTGGTTTATTACACCAGAAAGATTAATTGCCTCAAACCACCTGAACATTTCAAGGGTGTTGCTCCTAAAAGCAATATAAATAAACCCGCCGACCAGCAACGGAATTGCTACATGCAAGAGAATTGGCTTGATTCTCAATTTACTTTCCTATAGTATTTTATATATCCCCAATCTTCCATCTCATTCATAACCGCTTCATTTCCGCTTACCGTGATTGTTCTTCCAGTTTCTGAATTTTCGTATCCGATTATGAATGATGAGTTGCCAGCGGCTCGCCAGTCCCACTCTGTTCCAGCACCATTCTGGCAGTTTGAATCAACATAAATTGTTTCGCTGACCGTCTTGTTCGCATGAAATTCTAGCACTTCATGACCGCATGTGCCACTGTAATCATAATCTGTCGGCTGTGCATCACCTTGATAAAGTGCTTTGTAAATTACCCAAGTTCCTGTAATCTGGCTCACATTGTCTGTTCCGCCGTTATTTGAATCCGAATCATCGCTTCCACTGCAAGAAAGAAAGAGCAAACACATTGCTGTAAAAAGAAAAATTTTTTTCATTTATATATTTGTTAGAGTTATTCGTACAAATATATAAAAAATACGACTTTAAAGTCGAGTCGGTAAATAAAAATTAGGTTTTCTGTTTATTTTCTTTGTGAAATGCAGAAGCAAGTTGAACAAATTGAACGAGAACTAATCGATAGGATTTACAAACTTTTCCTCGTGAAATATAACGGTAATAATTCAGCGTTTGCAAAAGTCTCCCAATGTACTGAAACAACTGTCCGTAGATTATTCAATTACAAGCAAGGAATTACCGTCAATTTGTTACTACGTATAGCTTATGCTTTAGATGTTTCTGTAAATGATTTGCTGGACGGTTTTGTGATAAAAAAAGAAAGCTAAATCTTTTTTTTACTACTCAAAATTCTCATAACAGTACTTAATTCAGCTTTGTCAATGCCATGCATTTTTATTGTAATTTGTTGGGCTGGTCTGTTGTCACTCAATGACAATATCTCTTTGAACTGAGCTAACGAAATTTTAATTTTTTTCTTTTTCATGATTCTGTTTTATATATAAATAGCTTAAAATCTTGAAAAAAATTCCAAAATTTTCCGAAGCAATCCGAATTTTGTAGCTCTGAGCCTCAATTTTTCCTTAATGTAAGAGAAAATACGTGAACACCACTTTTCAGATTGGAATAAAATTGTCAGGGAGGAAGGGCGTAGCCCCTGTTAAATCAGGATTCCAAAACACTTATCTAAATATCTACGACTTTTCACCATATTTTCATACGTGATAATGCCGTTTCATTTTGGGGTAAATAATGCAGGTTTAAGGTAGCTTTCAATGCAAATTTGTGATGTTTTGATATGGTATCGAAAACAATACCAGCCGTAATTACTGGCTATGATTGGAAGCAAACCGCTCCGCTTGTTGGATGTGTTGCTCACGCAAAACAAGGCGATTTAAGAAGCCGAACCCAGCTCCGCTGGAACAATTGGAATCCGTTGCAAAAGTCGCTCTGGCGAGCTCCTAGAGGCTGTTGGAATATGCCAAGCAATGCTTGCAAAACAACTCACAGAAAAGAGGAAAACCCTTCGGGTTGATTGGAATAGAAAAAGAAAAATGCCTACGGCAATTGGAAGAAAAAGAAATCCAAGCGAAAGCAAAAATCCTTATATATATTATCTTATTTTATCTTACTATAGTATAGTTACTAATGTATAATGAAGTATGGTTTATGATACCAGCCCTAGTATCAATTTCAATACAATCATTGGTATTCTTTCAGATTCCAGCTAGGGCAAATCCTTCCAAGCTTGTATTATTTCCAATACCTACCAATCTTCAATGAAGCTGGAAATCCAACGTTTTTTAAGTCCATCTTGCATTCAGCAATTTTTTTTTGCAAATTTCAGATAATAGTATATTAATAAGCTTCACTTTGGATTTTTTTAGCGTAAGATGTACATATAAACAAAATGAAAGCTCAGGCTTTCCAGTCGGTTCGCCTCGGAAGTTATAACCCGAGGTTTTCCCCCGACTATAAGAAGTGGGAAAAAATAACAAGTGGGAAAATACATAGAAATGAAAGACAAATTCCAACTGGCAGACAAAGTCAACGCCGAAAAAAGACTAAAATTCGGGCATAAAGCCCTTTTAAACCAAGCCATAAGCTTCCAATTAGGAAACCAGAAATTTTATGCGACCGATAAATGGCTTTCAGAAGAATGGGGCGAGAGCATACAAGTCATCAAGAAAATAATCAGGGAGTTGAAAAAAAGAGGGCTGATTTTCTGCGAGCTGATAAGGCGCAAGCACACCGAAGGCGACAAGAGCTGGTATAATAAAAGGTACATAACAGTTGATTTCAAGATGCTTGAAGCATTTCTGGGTGGAGCTGATACTGCTATTGCCAAATCAGAAATGAAAGATAGAATCGTGACCGATGAAGAAGCCGTAAGCATTTCCGAAATGGAAGATTCTTTTTTTGGTAGCAACTATCCAATTGAGGATAAAACTGATGGAGAAGCTCAAGAAACAGATGTTGCTAGGAAACCAAGTCCCAGCGCATTGGATTTTGATGAATTAAGAATTATAGCTTTGTTAAGCAAACATGGTGACCATCTTAGTAAAGTCACAGCAAAATTTCCTGATTTTATTGATTGCTTAGAAAAAAATAGGCTAACAAATGAACATATTCAAGACTTGGAACAGTTCCACAAAGCGATGCTTTTAGATGAAAAGCTTAGAAATGAATACCGAAGTATTAGATAATGCTTCTCAATAAAAGTGCTTGAAAAGGCACAGGTTTTAGCCAAGGTCTGACAGCAGGCACGCCGTGAAAGACTAGGCAAAAAAGGATCGTACCCGGTAGGGTACGATTCTTTTTTTTATATCAATTCCACTGAAAACATCTGGCAAAACGCCTAAGTTTTTCGTATCTTTATAACATCAAAATACTAGCAAAAATGAGCAATATCAGAGACTTCCACGACTTTTTCCCAACGGATAATTCATCCAGCACCAATCTGAAATACGACCTGATTTCAAGCAAATTCATGACTGGAATCCAGAATCACCAAATGCGGAATGCTCCAGCTCCAAGCGTTGGGATAGTGTTCAATTTGATTGGTGCATTGGTAAAGATGGCTTTTGCTTTGGTGGTGATGTTTTTCGCTGGTATCAGATGGATATGGCTACAGAGAAATGCTAGCAACTAATTTCTTGTTAATGGCTACATAAGCTTTAGAGTGTTAACTTTGTAAAATATCGATTATATTGGAATATATTTAGCAGATTGGATGTTCTAATACGAACATGCTTGATTTAGATAGAAGCAATCTTAAAGTCAGTATGGGTCGAATTTCAATAAAAAATTGAAATCCTAAATTTAAATAAGATGAAATGTATTTTTTGTACTAACCCATTAGACAATTCTGATGAACATATTATTTTAGACAGTTTAAATGGCAAACTACATTCTAAAGAATTAATTTGTTCAGACTGTAACAGTTTTTTTGGGCGCAATCTCGATGGTACGGCTAAAGAATTTCTAAACCCCATACTTTTAGCTTTTAAATTGAAAAATGCTTCTGGGATTAAAATTGAAAATTTAAAGGGTGAAAGAAAGTTTATATTGCAGAAAGACGGAACTGTCAGACAGGATAAACTAGATATTGTACCTGTTAAATTAGAAAATAAAACATTGCTTTTTATTTCGGGTCGTGCCGAGCATGCTCTTAAATATTTTGAAAAACAAAAACAAAATCTCACACAATTAGGTTATAAAATTTTAAGTTCATCTAGACAAACTGTACAAAGAAGACCTGGTCCATTAAGAGTAAAGGTTGATTTTCAAACTACAGATGAGATAAATATCTTAATGAATAAAATTGCTTTTGAATACAGTCATTTTACAAAAATTGAAAATATAAATTTTGGAACTCTTGGTAAGAGGATACGCTCATTAGATAAAACTTTATCAAACGTTTTATATTGTAATCTAGATGAAGAGGTTAGGAGATTTCAATCGGGCGAGGCGACACATCTTTTAATTTTAAAAAATGTTGAAAATAAATTAATTGTTTATATAGAAATTTTTAACGTAATATGTTCTATCGTGATTATTGACGATAATTATACTGGCAAAGATGTTGAAGAATTTTACTATCAAGATGTTATTTCAGGTAGAAAACATAATGTACCGCCACAAATTGACATTGATGGAATTATAAAACTCTTAGAGAAAAAAAATACATACAGCATTAAAATTGATTCACTAGTTAATAAGTTGTTTTATCGTAAAAGAGAAAAGGAATTTAAAGAAATTTTCAATTCCGAACTATCTTCAATCAAAAACAATTTAGAAAATGAACTTAATTCTAATAAAATTTCTCAAAAAGAGTTTAATAAAAAATATCTTGAACAAACAACTTCTTTCCTTGCCGAACTTGCAGTAGATTTTCCATACATGCTGGAGGATGTAGATGATGTAAATAACGATGATTTGAATTATTTACATTCAAATCTTAGGGAAAATCAATATGATGAGTTCTTAAAAAAGTATAGCTATTTAGTTGGTCATAAGCTGAAAGATAATGATAGTAAATATTATGTTATAGAAGATTTTATTAAATACCCAATAGCATCTCAAAAAGACATCGTAATTGTGAAAGTTAATGTCGTATTATTTGATGGTGTGCAATTCACTTATTTACCTTATGCGGAATTTTTTGACAGAATTGGTATTAAGAGAGAATGATTTTTAGTGAAATATTAATCAGCATTATATGTGTTGCTTTAGCTCTATAATAGTTTTTATAACGAATCCGATTCAAGTCTATGTGTAAAAGACAGCACTAGGCTGTCTTTAATAATTCAAAATTACAACAAGCCTTAATCTTTTGGCTTATGAATGTGAGGCTTTAAATCGGGATGCTTCGGCTTGTTGTCTGGATTAACTCTTCTTCTCTCATCTGGTGTTCCATCTTTTTTGTCTGGTTTTGGACCAGGTTTGATAGCTTGGATTGTTTCCATAAATGCTTGTTTTTTAATAATTAATAATGGTAGTGGCATACTTCGCCAAAGCAAAACTAATCATTAGCCGATTCTGATATTTACGGGTTTCCGCAATCATATAAATTAAATGCAATACAGCTCGGTCTTGGTCGATTGGGATTGTGTTCGGTGTTGCAGATGGTTCTGGCGTTGTTGGTGATTCTTGGAGTTGGGGTTCGATGGATTTGGAAAAGGTTCTAAAATAATAAAACAACCCGAAGGTTGTTTTAGTTTTTGAATGCGAATATTGTAAATATTTGATTTCTTGCTGATGGACTATCAAATAATTACATCACCTTCAATAGCATATCTAACATACTATATTATTTTATTATTTATCTTTACTACTCTTTAAAAATAATATGCATTTTTTATTATTGAATTAATGTTATGAAATTAGAAATAGAAAAATTTAAATTTGTTGGAGAGATTTATATCTGGAAATATACAAGTAATAATAAAAATTATCCAGGATGGAATTTAAGCTTAAATATTTCTGGCGCTCAAAGCTTATTAAAATTACTTGACTTAATGCTTCAATCTGAATGGTCTGTAAAAAAAGCTATTGAAGTTAATAATGTCACAAATTTCCAAACTGACATTCCACAAAATAGAAACTCAGGTTGGGAGAGTAAAAAAACAATAATTTTCAATTATAAGAAAAATAATTATTTCGATTATTGGCAAATCATTGAGAATGGACAAAATCTTGAAATTTTATTTGACAATGAAAAACTTCTAAAGTTAAAAGAGTCAATACATAATTTAATTTTTGGTAAAAGAGATTTTGCAATTTCCGATTCTAATGAAGAAAATATCCTTTATTTTTGGTAAAGCTACACCGTTAATGATGTAGCTTTCTAATCACATTACTCTTCGAGCAAATCCCAAAAATAATATTTGCCCCTAAATTTTTTAATAGCTGCTAAAGGGTAGATTACACTTCCTTTATTTAAAGTTTTTGGATATGAGAGATGATTGTTTATCAAGATTACATTTTTATAAATGTCATTTGAATCGGATAAGAAATAATTAAATGCCCAGTTTTCTTTTAATGATTCAAAGTAAGTTTCTTTATAATCATTTGATATCGTTTCTTTTATAGTTAGCATTAAATTTTCTAAATCTGAAAATATTAAAGCATCTTTTTCCATAAATTTCGACTTATCATAAATAGATTTTACCTCTGGAAATTCTGAGATGACTTTTTTTATTTTAATTAAGTCTTTTTCTTCTATTTCCTTAAAAATAATTGAGTAAGAATTGAGGTCATTAAAATCAACTTGATAGTAATCTTTTTTTCTAAAAAATTCCAAAATCCTATTTATAAATTTCATGTTACTCTTTTTTCTTGTTAAGGCTACCATCCATCCAATTAAAAAATTGTGATACACCTACATTCAGAGGGTTTAATTCATCTAAAGCCCTTCCAAAATCGTTATCTCCAAAAATACTCGTGCCAGGATTCTCTACAGCAGTTGATAAATCTTTTCCAAGTGAAGCTGCTTTACCTGCCAGTTCTCTCGTTTCAGGACTATTTACTTCGCTTGTACCACCTGCAACTATTGCTCCATTTTTTGCAGTATTATATAAAACATGACTACCGTCACCTGACTTTTTTTGGAAATGGTCTAAACCTGTTTTTCCAGTTTTTTGGCCTTGAACATTTGTTAACTCATGTCCGTCATGTCGAACAACTTGTGAATCTCCACTTGCACTTTTCATAAGTTTTTTAGCTGCCTTATTACTTGAACCGTCAGTCGTCTTCATAACAGTTTTTCCATTTTTCAGAAGCTTCTCTGCATGAACTCTTGAAACAGGTTTTATTGAACCTTTAGTTGTTCTGGCGACAATTTTCACACCATCATCTCCCAATGATTTTAAAATTTTTTTCAGTAATCCTTTTATTGGATTTCTACCATCTGGGTCATTATTTAAAACAGGATTATTCCAAGCGAATGCATAAGGTGATTTGTCTAATTGTTCAGGTTCGTCAGTTTCTGGGTCTATGGTAACAAATCTTCCTATTGCTGGGTCGTATTGTCTCCAATCCATAGCTGTAACATTAAGCCCCAGCTCGTCTTGGAACTCCTTCCCGTTGTACTTATACTTATTAGTACCATACTGCCCAACAGGGATCGAGTTATAATTGCCGTGATTTAATCCAAAAGGATAATAGTTGTTTTCAGCTATTATATTCTGTGAGTCATTCTCTGAAAAGCTGACTCTTACATTGCCAAGATGGTCGGTATAGTTGAAAACATACCCTTCAACTGCGCTCAGGTATCCTCCCTCGATTGAAATAAACTCAATGTCATTGTTGAGATATTGAATACCGTTCAGATAATCTGTTTCATTAATTCTTGGAGAAACCCAGGGCCGGGTATCCGACACTATCTTCTTTTTCTTGATTCCTCTGGAATCATAAAAGTATTCAATTTTTTGATATTCGCCAAATTGGATTTTTACTGGCAGATTAAGATGGTTATAGATAATATTGGCGATTCCCTTGTTCTTGTCAGAAGTCATGTTGCCGTTGGCGTCATAAGCGTAGTCGTCATCAGTGTTAGTACCGTCTTTGAAACCCTTGCTTGTATTATTTGTGCCGTCGGTCACACGCATCAGCTGATTTTTCTTCAAAGGATCATAAGCATAGGCCAGATTGTCAATCTCTATAACGTCAGATGCGCTGTCAAGCTCCCCATTCCGTATTAAGGAAGCTATATTGCCGTTTTTGTCATAAGTGACAGACTCATCATAAGACCTAGTATAATTTGCAATTGGATTGGGTTTTTGGTAATAGGCATTTAGCATCCTGTTCATGGCATCATAGCGGTAGCCATATTTGCGGATTGTATTGTCGCTTGCCGCCCGCCAATACGTTTCCGATATATTTCCATTGTATAGCTGTTTTACATTTCCCCCCAGATCTGCATCTACAGTATTGTAATTGATATGAAATGCGAAGAGGTCTCTGGGGTCGCTTCCTATTGACAGATTGTTAATGTCATTGATATCTGTAAGCCATCCTCGGATATTATATTTATAGTCTATTTTCTGGTAAGGAGTGCCTGGCGAATACCCGCCAACGTTCTTTCGGATCAGCTGTCCTAGCTCATCATATTCGTTTTGCGCCAGAATTACGATGTTTGAATTAGGGTCTAATTGATGTGTATGTGTAAGCAACCTGTCTTGTTCAGTGTAGCTAAAATTATCTTTCATATCAAAAACGTATCCGCCGTGTGATGCAGGACCTTCATGATGTTTTATACTGTATTCTGTCTTTCCAATGAAATCAAGCCTGCTATCAATTATATCATATCCATCCATATGATTTTTATGAGAAGTGCGAACTATCCTTCCTTTCGTGTCATAAAAAAATTGCGATGCCTCTCCATTAAATTCCCCCTCGTTTGTCAGCATCCTGGTCCAAGAGCCGGTTGCAAGTCCTTTTACTTCGGCAAGTACGGGTTGTGATTCAACAGATTGCGGAACAGCAATGGCATTTGGAAAGTTATAATTGTCATAATAATTGATGGTAAGCAGGTAATAATAGAGTGTAGGGAAAGCGGTATTGGTATATCCGATGGAAATATTGTCGATGACATTAGAAACAGATCTTGACTCTGACAATGCAGTCGCATTGTTCATCAAGAGCTGAATGTTGGCTCTTTCAGCCGAATTGCATTGATGTCCTGCATACCATCCTGTATATACAATACGATTGAAAATATCATATTTGCTTACAAGCCATCCTTCAGCAAGGCCTCCGAAAGGGACAAGTGCTGGTCCCGTGGCGACAATTCGGTCAAGCTTGTCATAGACAATAAATTCCCAGGCTTTTCCAGGGAGTTTTTTTTCGGCAAGCCTGTTATTTTTGTCATATTTGTACTGATAGCATAGTCCGTCAAGCTGTGAGATAGAACCGTCAGACAATGGCGGAATTACGTAGGAGAGGTTGCCGTATTGATCATAGACATAATAGGTGTCGTGCGGAACTCCTTGGTCGTAGCTACGTTTCAAGATGACCCTTCCCTCCTTGTCCTTGAATTCCTGCGTGGTATGATTGTTCCCAGAACTGGCTGTCCAGTTCTCGTCTTTTGTGATGGTCTTATAAACCTGGCCCAAAATATAATTGCCATTGTTTGTGAGGGCGGGAATATAAAGTCCTGATGGGGCATCCCAAGTGGAAAATGCAGTAAATCGCCTTACAGCATCTGCAGGTGCCGCGACCTGATATTCAAATTTGACGGCATGGTCAGTATCTGTCGGAAGAGCCGCCACGGCCCAGTCATTGCCTGGCGCTCCTTGTTTTAAAACCCTATTCAATGGAGATGCCTCAAATGTTTTTTCACTGAATGGATTGCCAGTCGCTTCCGAGTTTGGATTTGGAGGGCTGCTATAAAAGCTCAATGTTTCAGAAAGAGCACTGGGGCGATAATTTCCAGAAAAATCACTGCCCCCATAAGGCAAATATTCCTTGACCTGGCGGCCAAAAGCATCATATTCTATATGTGTTATGATATCTTTCCCACTGCCAGACAGGCCGTTTGAAACCTGCTGGCTTGGCCTTCCAAGTCCGTCATAGTATGTTATATTGACAATTTTATCAGGCAGTGGCACAGTTAGTGGCGGTACGCCAATTTCAAAAATCTCTTGAAGCTGATATGGAATCTTGTAAGTGATGCTCATTATATAATTTTGGTCTGCACTTTGCGAAAAAACAAACACAGGAAGCAATAAAAAAAAGTATAAATATTTTTTCATATATGAATTTTTAGATTGCCGGCTGGCTAGTTTTTATAATGGTATATATATTCATTAAGAACATTATTTTCAGCATCCTGAACATAGCGAAGTCGCCCGGCACTATAACTAAACTGAGTGGTTATTCCTTTTGCATCAGTAATACGGCTAACACCACCAAGCGGATCATGCTCATATGTTGTTATCATTGTATTTTGCATATTGGCATGTTGGCGCAAAGCATTCATGCTTGCGGAGTGAGATTCAGTATAATTTAACAACTGTGCTTCAGTTACTCCCAATGCGGTCGCAACTTGAGCCAATGTGGCATTCTCAAATCGGGCAATAATTTTGGTTTTGTTATATCCCCATAAATAGACTGTGTTTTTTCCGTTTTCTTCAGAAACTTCCACAGGATTTGATTTGGCATCATATTTAAGAAAATTGAATTTTGGATCGAGTACCGTTTCGCCTCCCGAAGTGGCATTGCTGTTAGGGAATTTTGAAGCCAAAATCTTTATCGGCAAATATTTGAACCCGGTAGATGCTGTAGTGCTATTTCCATATTGGATTTCTTCTTCTGATAGTTTTTGCCCATTTCGCAATTTTCTTTTTCGAGACTGCAAAATCAGATTGTTTGCTGGAACAGTAAGATATGTATATTGGTTTTCAACTATTTCATCTCCACTTGCACTGTAAGTATCCGAAATTAATTGGTTGTGGGTTGCGTCATATTGCATCTGATTTACGATGCTTACATTATAAAGAGCCGATTGAAAATTAGTTTTGGTAGTCTTTTTAGTTAAGTAATTCTGATAGCTGTAAATTTTATTGAATTGTATAAAAGGTCCCGTAGTGTGGATTCGCGTAGTATAATTGTCAAACCTATTGGCGGATTGGTTGTATTCAAATAATGTTTCTTGTTTTAAAACATTTGAATTATCAAATTGCTTTATCCATAATGGTTTGCCTCTTTCTATACTGGCATCATTTAGATAGTAGCCGATATAGTTTTTGGCAAGTCCTGAAGGGGTGGCAGTTTCACCACCAGCTGCAGTTATTGTTATAAACCTGCTACTATTAATGTCTGGGTTGGTTGCAAAATCCGTGAACCTCGTTCTAGTAGATCCATTCCCGGAGGTGGCTTCAAGAACCTCAGAATAAGCAATGTGGGGGTTGTCCATAATATTCTTGCCAATCGGGTTGGATCTTATATAGCCTAATGTTGTAGTTCCACCGATTTTCCAAGCAGAAACATATCTTGGCCACTTAAATAGTATGCCGCTAGAGCCCGCAGTTCCAACACTAGATAGGTAAGTGTAAGTTTTAATATTTACGCCTTGTAGAGATACACCGTCAAAATCAGTAATTTTTTTAACTCGAATACCGCCAGCGACACCGGTGACATCATACAGCTGTGGCACGAAGCTGTTCGCACTTCTGCACTCTAACCGTTTTGCATAGCTATGTTCTTCATATTCAAATGTAGAATAGCCGCCTGTAGGATAAATAACCTTACTTATTTGCCCCTTTAGCGCATATGCATATGCTGGATTTCTGCTTGCAGAGTTTTCAGCTGTCGAATAAGAAAAATCGCCATTTGCTAAAAGATTAGTATATGGAATCAGCGGATTGGTGTTCGCGTCTTTCCCATTCCAAAATCCCCAGTGATCGATGCCAAAGGTTATAGGCTGTGGCAGTGTCCCCGTTGCATAGTATTCAAATGAATGCGGTGGTTTTCCATATTCAGTTATAGACTTTAAAAACATCCGGCTATGTACCGTCCCGCCGAGATACTCATAGGCAAAATTAAAAACCTTCAGCGGTGCACTGCTTTTTGTATATAAAGTAGCCTTGTCAAGCTTGATATCGAGAAAATTATTAAACAGGCTCGAGTTAGCTTCAGGAAGGTTAGGTGTATCTCGAGTGTTAAATTTATGTGCTTGCGTTGAATAGGCTAAAGTAATTTTAAAATCGTCTCCCACTATCTCGTCCAATATGGCTATTTTTTGCAGAGACCTTTTTAAGCTCGCACCGCTCGTGCCGCCAAACCATCCGGTAGATGCCATAGATCCAGAATGTTCAAGCAGGGTTCTTTCATCGCTATAGAATTCACTGAGGACAACAAAATCTTTTCTTCCATTGCTGTCTGTATAATAATTTCCGTGTTCGACTTGTCCTTCATTTCCAAAATTTGTTGTAAGAGAACTATCGTCACGGTAATTAAAATTGATTATATAACCTGTATAGTATTCAATTTTAGATAAGTACCATGCATTTATTACGGGATTTGCATCAGCACCATTATTTGGAAAATTCAAAGTGTATTCAAGATTTTTAGTTTCTCCGCCAAAATAATATTTATTTCCCTTGCTGTCAGTAATAATTATTCGTGAAGGTACTTTTGGTATACACCCTGTAGGATTCGAAATTTCTTGAAATGCAAGCTGTGAAATATCGACAGAAAGTTTTTCAGGCTCATTGGTTATCACCTTGACCTGTCCATCATTTCCCATATAAAACTTTCCTGATATCCCGTTAAAATTAAAAGAAAACATATCGGGGTCGCTTTCATAATTTTTAGGATCAAGCCCATTAGAAGTAGAGTTTGCAAAAAGGTACTGTTCCATATAGTCTGAAGTGTAGCTAGTTCCCGCAGTTCCATTATATATGTTTGCTGCATTATGAATTTTGGTGGCTACTCCCACTATCATTCCGTTTGTGTAACGTGAGGTGCCTCCATTTTGCTGTGGGCTTCCTTTTTGGTCGTCAGCCATTCCATTTACTTCCCGCGTAATGGCACCTCCGACATTTAAAAACCAGTTTTGCCCCACAAGGCCATTTCTTTTTGAGGGCCTGAACCCCGAAGCGACATACGCCACCGAAATATCAATATTATTTTGTCCTGGTATGGGAACGCTAAATATCGGAATGTCTATTTTTAGCTCTCCTGTATAAGAAGTGCTAGACAGATTGCCATATTTGATAAAATCAGTCACTCCGGGAGTTTTTATCTGGGGATTAAAATATTTTGCCCCTGGTTCAGTATTGTTGCCTTGGCCAAATGACGACTGAGCAATCATTATAAATAGTAAAAGTATCTTTTTCATCGTATTTTATTTTTTATTCAAGCTTTTCATCACTTTCACAGTATCTTCCTGCACTTCTGTTTTTATAGTAATCAGGTAGATACCCTCCGGCAGGCTTCCCAAATCCACTGGCACAGTCCTGTCCTTTACAGCAAAAGTCTGCAGCTGCCTTCCGGCAAGGTCATAGACATAGCCCGTCCCGCCTTCAAAATCATAGCCGACAATCACGTTAGTAAACTGCCCGGTTGGGTTGGGAAATGCCTCGATATATTTTTTCTTTTCCTTCTTCTTATCCTTGTCTTTCAGCTTGACCACCCAAAAATCGTTGCCCCCTTTCGACGTATTGCGATCCCTTGAAATTGCTCCCTTCGAAGTTCCCGCCAAAAGGTACCCGCCGTCTCTGGTTTCGACAGCCTTCTTCAAGATATCCTCGCCGCTGCTTCCCACAGTCTGAACCCATTTCTGCTCCCCATTTTCATCAACCTTAACTGCGATATAGTCGTTGATTCCTTCGGGGTCTTTCTTCGCCATCTTCACAGTTCCCCCTTTGGGGGTTAGGGGGCTCTCGCTCTGTGCATATCCTCCCAGCAACAGTGAATGGTCGTCGTTCTCTACAAGCGAAGTCAGAAGGTCCGCCTTGCCAAAATCATAGGTTTCCTGCCAAAGGATCTCACCGTCAGGCTTTATCTTCAGCACCCAGAAATCTGTCCCGTTCTTGGCAGATGCATTTTTGTTTCCGGATGTTCCCGAATTAGAATTCCCTGCAAGCAGATAATTTCCGTCATAAGCCTCGTGCAGGACATAAAGCTGGTCGTCTCCATCGCCTCCATATACTTTCTGCCATTCCACGGCTCCGTCCTTGTCAAGCTTCACTACAAGATAGTCGCCATTGCCGTAGCATTTCTCGGTCTTGTTTCCCGATTCTGGAGAATTGGAATAGCCTCCGAGGAGGTAGCCTCCGTCTCTGGTCTGGATGGCGCTTCTCAATTGGTCGGCATACTGTCCTCCAATAGCTTTTTGCCATTCTATTTTTCCGTCCTTGTCGAGCTTTACCGCCCAGAAGTCGAGGTTTCCGAAATTTTCTTCCGATTTTCCCAAAGCATCCGGCATGCCTTTCCTTAAAAGCCTGCTCTTTCCCGAACTGGAAGATCCTCCCAACAGGTAGCCTCCATCCTTTGTAGGGAAAACGCTCTGTAAAAGTTCCTGCCCAGGACCCCCGATGGTGCGCTGCCACTGCTCGCCGCCTTTGGCGTCCAGCTTGATGACCCACCAGTCTTCCTTCCCGCGGCAGCTGTCCCTTTTCTGGGTGCTCGGGTCTGAATCTGAAGTCCCGGCAAGTATGAATCCGCCGTCCTTGGTCAGCCTGATGCTCTGCAGAAGGTCGGAACCGCTCCCGCCAAAACTTTTCTGCCAGTCCTCTTCCCCGTGCTCGTCCATCTTCCATATCCAGTAATCCAGACTTCCCTGTCCGTCGTCTTTTTTATTGCCCGTCTTGTTGGAAAGCGAGCTTCCCGCGAGTATAAAGCCATAGTCGGGAGTCGGCTGTGCATCGAATAGGTGCTCGGCATGCTTTCCTCCATAAGATTTCTCCCAAAGTATATCCTGAGAATGGGCTAGGTGAGAAAAGCAGACCGCCAATAAAATGTAAAGGTGCTTGGGTTTGAATTGTGCTGTCATATAGTGTAATTGTTTTTTTCGTTTTGACTGTATGGCAATAATAGCCACATCTTTTTTACCGCCGTTACATTAAAAATGTAAAAAATGTTAAATCTGCTTGATAATGAAGGAGATATTATTTATTTTATATTAAAATTTTACTCGTTAAAAGTATATAAATATTTGTTAATTAAAACCAAATTAGTAATAAAATAATGTTATGTGATAGTGTATAAATAATAAATTATTTTTATGCAAAAAAAATCCCCTGCGTCGCAGGGGATTGAAAATCAATAATTTTTTAAACTACATCTAAAATATGAAGCACATTATAATCCTCATTTTTTAGAGAATACTGCATCCCGTTTATTTCCTGATAAAAAGAAATAAGCAATAAAAAAAATGTCTGTCCTGTGCCTGATGGAATTGAGTCAGGTGTCAATAGTGGTGAAGAGCTGACAAGATTGATAGGCAGATTAGTTACTGCGCTATGCGAAGTCTGTGAAAGTTCAGTATCAAAATCTAATAGGAGCACTGCACTTTGAAGACTGAAATGCGTTGCTCCTTTAGGAAATTGCAATTCCTCAGCAGGAAGAAAATTATTAAAAGCGATTTCTCCTGTAACAGTGTCAAGTGTAAACGGTGCAAAAAGAACACTTTTTAAAGGTGCGCCATTATTAAAATCAAATCCTCTCAAGTGGGCCTTGCCTTCAGCAGTTGCAATTCCGGTGGCAACATTGCGCTTTCCGCGGGGAGAAATCTTGTCAGAATTTTTCACTTTTGACATCGTTTGCATCATACGGCTCGAAAGCTTATTGTCTTTTGCTTTAAAAACCATGCTCCCGATAGCCGTTCGCAAAAGTTTTCCAGAATTGGCGCTGTGCGTAAACTCAGAAATATTTTCCCTGGTGCGCACAAAATTGGGATCGTTCAAGATACGCTCTTTTGGGATGCCTCCTTTTTTGCGTACAAAGCTTTTGCCGTCTTTTTTATAAAACGTAAGATTATCTACTGTTCCTTCAATGTTTAAAATTCCATTTGATTTTGCCATGATTTTATAATTTTTAAAGTTTATATAAATTACAGCGCAGAAAATGGGGTGTTAGTATTGGCTATTGCCGTAATAGCCTATTTTGCAATATTTTGCCGTTTCTGCATCCAAAAGCATAAAATTCTTGTTAATATAAAATAATTGAATAAAAGATGCGTTGATGTAAAAAAGCACTAAAGGTTACTATAAGCCTACTATAAGGTTAGTATAAGCTTAATAAGATAGCAAGCAGAAGCCAAGATAAAAACAGTAAAAGCCCGACACACATTTGCCACGAACATAAAATAAAAGAACATGAACAGACTATGCATCTATCCAAAAGACATTGAAAGGATAACTGGGAAAAGCGAAAGACAGTGCCGTTATATCATTTCAAGCATCAAAAATCTCCACGGAAAACTAAAGCACCAGCCCGTTACTTTGGAAGAATTCTGCGCTTACATGGCCTTGAAGCCAGAAAGTATCGAAAAATACATAAAATAGATGATGCATGTTAAACAAAGAGAAGCTATTGGGCTATCCTGCTTGCCCAAGTATCAAATCTTCAAATTATCTGATTATCTAATTCTCAAATCATCAAATTGAAAGTATAATTTCGTAAATTTGCATGCAATTTCAATGCATCAGAATATGAACTACATTCACGATAATCAAAGCCCTTTTCAAGCAAAAATTTCTTTTCACAAAGTAATCGAAGTTTTAGAAGAAATAGCGCAGTCTGATGTCGATTATCGAGCGGCTTATGCCAAAGGACTTTTAAAAGCGATCGAGCCATTTCCTGAACTTCGCGACGGAATCGAGTCCTATCAGCAGATAGAAAAACACTACCTTCTTATAAAACACCTTCTTTCTGACTTGTTTCCAACGGCTTTGACCAACAATGAAATCAAGGCAGTGACGATTCCGTTTCAGAATTATATTTTTAATACTACAGAAAGGCTTCAGAAAATATTGGAAGATGCCGGTGAAGATTTTGAGATTATAATTAGAGATTTTGACGAACACCAGTTTTATGTAATGAGCTGTTCGCTGATTTTGAATTATTATTATGGAAGAAATGTCGATATCAAAAAGCCGATTTTCTATGATATTCCAGATGCTCACGGCGTAATAAATCACTATCGAATTTTATACAATGGCGATTTCTTGGAAATTATTCCCACAGAAAAATCAGTGCCTTTGACAGAAGAAGAAATCAATATCTTGATTGATAATTATGACGACATAGACCTTTGGAAAGAGAAATTCCCACCAGGAAGCTGGATTCTCAAAGGCTTTGGAATTATGAATTTATATGACAACACAGTCGAAAGCGCTATTTCAAATCTGAAAAGCAACCTTTTGAGCAATAAAGAAAGAAACGAATTAGGCAAAGAAGAATTAGAAGAAATATTCAGGTCAATATATAGGGTTCCAGATCTTCGCACCGGATTTACGCCTTTTAATCATGACCGATTGATGAAAACTGATTTTGGCAACATTGAAAGTTTCCTTCTTTTAAAAGATCAAGAAGAAGATTGCCGTGATGAATTGGGAGGTTGCATGATCGATACTTTAGTCGGACAGAAAAAATATTTTATCATTTCAGATGTCAAAGAATATCTGATGGCTGGCGAAGAAGAGCAAGAACTGGCCGAACATTTGCTGTCGCAGAATATCCACAGTTGTATTTTTGCGCCCGTAATGAAAGAAGATAAAATGCTGGGAATCGTGGAACTAGTTTCTTCCGTTCCAAAGCAATTGAACAGTATCAATGCCAATAAAATGGATATGGTCATGCCGTTTTTAGTAGACACGATTGACCGTTATTATTCTGAAATGCAAAATCAGATTGATGCGATTATCCAGAAAGAATATACGGCAATTCACCCAAGCGTTTATTGGAAATTCAGAGACGAAGCTTCTTTGCATACTACAGATAAAAATAGCCGGGATTTGCCTTTTAAAGAAATTGTTTTCAAGGAAGTTTACCCTTTATATGGACAAATCGATATCAAAGGTTCTTCCGTTGCAAGAAACCGCGCGATTGAAAAAGACTTGACAGAACAAATGGATTTGCTTTTAGAATTGCTTCGATTTATAAGCAAGGAATTGCAATTGCCAGTAATTTACCAAAATATTTTTGAATTGGAAGCAATGGAAAAAGAGCTTTCCAATTCCTTAAAAGCGGACACTGAATCGTTGGTTCAAAGTTATATTTCCAATGAAATTCATCCGCTTTTAGATCATTTTAAAATTGGAAATGAAGGCGTAAAACAAAAAGTAGAAACTTATTTCGAAGCATTAGATCCAAAAATCGGAATGATTTATAATGCCAGAAAAGATTTTGACCAGACGCTTTCCCTTATAAATAAAAAAATGGCTTCGCTTTTAGACAAAAAGCAAGAAACTGCGCAGTCGTTTTTCCCGCATTATTATGAGCGTTTTAAAACAGATGGCGTGGAGCACAATCTTTATATTGGCGCTTCGATCGCACCGCAACTTTCTTTCAGCCCGGTTTATTTGAGTAATTTAAGATTGTGGCAGCTCCAGGCATTATGCGAAATGGAAAATGAATATTACCAAATGCGTCCAGATTTGGCGTATGATCTTGATGTGACTTCGCTTATCTTGGTTTTCAGTTCGCCGATTTCAATCCGTTTTCGTATGGATGAAAAGCGTTTTGATGTTGACGGAACTTATAATGCGCGTTATGAAGTAGTCAAAAAACGTATCGATAAGTCAAATATAAAAGGAACGCAAGAGCGAATTACCCAAAAAGGAAAAATCACGATTGTCTATTCTCAAAATCACGAAGAAGCTGAATATAGAAGATATATCAAGCTTTTACAGCACAAAAATAAATTAGGCGCTGTTGAGACTTTTGAAGTAGAAGATTTGCAAGGAGTTACTGGCTTGAAAGCACTTCGCGTGGAAATTCTTTATAATAAAAAAGAAAATTCAGAAGACAATCTTACCTATGAAAATCTTCTGAAAGAACTTGAAATTAAAAATTAAACCGATTTAAAAGCGACCACAAATGCAATTACCGAAGTAATGATTCCGATCATGAAAATCGTGTAAGTGCTTCGCAATAATTTATATTTTCTGTCTAAAACCAATCCAAGAAAATACAAATCCTTAATCATTGAATTGTATAAATATTCGCGGTCTTTCATCATTTCATTGACCGCCCAAGTGTATTCTTCAAGAGGCATTTTGTGAAAATTTCCGAAGAAAAGCAAATTCACTTTTTTATCTTCAATATCTTTTCTTGTAAAAGTACCGCTTGAAACTTTTGGTCGTGTTGATAATATGGCAAAAATAATCGAAACTACGCTGAACATCAGCATTATAAAAGTCGGGGTGATCAAATGCGCATTCGTCGGACTGTCTAATTTTGGAATTAAAGTAGACAAAGCAATCGAAATGATAATCGCATTTACAGAAAGCAGAATATTTGCTTTGCTATCCGCAATTTGGCTTAATTTCGTATGATTACTTAAAGTGACGCGAAACATAGTGTCAATGCCGCGCTCCGGACTATCAAACTTCTCAAGCTTCTTCTGATTCAGAATATCCTTAGTTTTCGATTTCTCTTTTTTGCCTTTTTTAAAAGCTCTGATGTTTTCCTGAATTATGGCAATATTCGCATCTTTTTGAGGCTGCCAATTTTTTTGTGCATAATCAGTATAAAAACGATGACCGTTGACAAAAAAGTTTAAGTTGTTTTCAGCCCATTCCAACTTTGAAAATTCTTTTCCTAAAGTAGATTTCCACTCATCCTTTAAAAGATCGCAGTAATTGAAATAATTGCTGTCGCCAAAATGAGAGCAATCGGCATCACGCATAATCTTGTCCAAATGAGTTTGCGGATCGCGGTCCATTTCGGTAGCTAAAATTAACAATTTTACTTTTTCAATTTTTTCTTCCGGAAAATTATTATCTTTAAGAAAAGCTTCTGCAATTGTTGCACCTCTTTTTTCATGATTTTCCCCGCCTTCAATATAGCCAGAGTCATGAAACCAAGAAGCAATCAGCAATAATTCAGCATCTTCAGGACTAACGTTTTCATTTTCAATAAGAATTTTTACGCTGTTGACAACGCGCAAAGTATGATTGAAATTATGATAAATATAATCGGAAGATAAGCTATCTTTGAATAGCTGAAAAACAAAATTTTCGGCTTTTTGAGCAATATTCATATAAATTGAATTAAATACACCACCAAATTATGAAATTATTTTGGCTTAGCGCTACTGGTAAACGAAATATAAAGCTGTTTAAGTATATACTGCTTGCAATTATTTTTCATTCCTGTGCCACAAACCATTCCCAGTTTGGGAAAAAGACGCCGGTAACGATAAAAGATAATTTCAACAATCCAAAGACTTTGGCCCACACTTTCTATTTAATTGGCGATGCCGGAAACGCGGACGAGATTAAATCTCAAGAAATTTTAAAGCTTTTTAAGGAAAGATTGCAGAAAGCCGATACCAACAGCACGTTGCTTTTTCTGGGCGATAACATCTATCCCAAAGGAATGCCGTTGCCAGATGATAAAAACAGAAAGCTGGCTGAAGAAAAAATGAATATCCAAATGGGGATAAGCAAAGGATTCAAAGGCAAGACTATTTTTATCCCAGGAAATCATGATTGGTATAATGGCGTTGAAGGATTAAAAGAACAGGAAAAATTTGTCAAAGATTATTTTAAAACAAAGAAATCTTTTCTTCCTAGAAATAATTGCGGTATCGATGCTGTAAATATTAATGAAAATACAGGTCTTATCGTAATTGACAGCCAATGGTATCTAGAAGATTGGGACATGCATTCTAAAATAAATGAAGATTGCGATATCAAAACTAGAGAACAGTTTTTTGATGAGCTTGAGAACAAGTTGAATGATTATCAGAATAGGACAACAATCATTGCAATTCATCATCCATTAATGTCAAATGGAACACATGGAGGCGAATTTTCTCTTAAAAAACATCTTTTTCCGCTTGAATCAAATATTCCTTTGCCAGGAATCGGATCGATCATTAATCTTTTGAGAAAAACGTCTGGAATCAGTCCGCAAGATTTGCAGAATAAAAAATACAATGCTTTTGTGAAAAGGATAAAAACCTTGATACAAAATAAAAGCAATGTCGTTGTGGTTTCCGGACATGATCATAATTTGCAATATATTGACAATGATAATGTCAAGCAGATTATCAGCGGCGCAGGATCAAAAAGAGAAGCAGCAAGGGCAATCAATGAAAATGATTTTTCGTATGGGAATAATGGCTATGCTGTTCTTGAAGTATTGCAAAACGGCGCTTCCAAAGTCTCTTTTTATGGATCAGATTCAAAGGGAAAAGAAGGGCTTCTTTATCAGCAACAGCCAACTTTTGCAAGGCCTAAGCCAAACCTGAGAGAATTTGCAAGTAAATTTGCTTCTTTCAAAGACACAACGGTTTACACCACAAAAATGACTACCAAAGGCGGCGCTTACCGTTTTTTATGGGGAAAACATTATAGAAATATCTACAGCACTTCTTTGCGAGTAAAATCGGTTAGCATTGATACTTTATATGGCGGTCTGACTCCGACAAAAGCGGGCGGAGGACACCAGTCAAAATCACTTCGATTAGTCGATAAGGATGGAAAAGAATATGTAATGCGTGCTTTGAGAAAAAGCGCAACCCGTTTCTTGCAGTCTGTGGCTTTTAAAGACCAGCGCGTTGAAGAAGATTTCAAAGACACCTATGCCGAAGATTTTATTATGGATTTTTACACTACGGCACATCCTTATACGCCATTTATTGTCTCTGATTTGGCCGATAAAGTGAATATCAGCCATTCAAATCCAAAGCTGTTTTATGTTCCAAAACAAAATCCTCTGGCTTTGTTCAATGAAGATTATGGCGATGAATTGTATATGATTGAAGAACGTCCGATGGATGAATTCAAAAACCTGAAAAGCTTTGGAAATCCATTAAAAATTGTTTCAACGGAAGATGTTTTGGCTAATATCAAAGCTGATGAAAAGTATGAAATTGATGAGCAAAGCTATATAAGGGCAAGAATTTTTGACATGCTTATTGGCGATTGGGACAGGCACGAAGATCAATGGCGATGGGGAGAATATAAAGAAAAAGGCAAAGTAGTCTATCGTCCGATTCCTCGTGACAGAGACCAAGCTTTTTCAAGATATGACGGAACTTTGCTGTCGATCTTGATGAATATTCCCGCACTGCGCCACATGCGTTCTTATGATGATAAATTAGACAATGTGAAGTGGTTCAACCGCGAAGCTTATCCTTTAGATTTGGCATTTATAACGAAATCAGATGCTGCAGTCTGGCAAAAAGAAGCAAAATATATTACAGACAATCTTTCAGATGCTGAAATAAATAAAGCCTTTGAAAAGCTTCCAAAAGAAGTGAAAGATAGCTATGTCGAAAAAATAAAATCTGATCTGAAAGCAAGAAAAAAGAACTTGGCAAAATATACGCAAGAGTATTATGAAGTCTTGCAGAAAACCGTTTTAATCGTTGGAACAGATAAAAAAGACCGATTCGTAATCACAAGATCTGGAAATGAGACAAAAGTTGAGGTTTACAGAATTAAAAAAGACGGTGAAGAATTAGTCCATAATAAAACCTACCAATGTCCGGAAACTAAAGAAATTTGGGTATATGGCTTAGATGATGACGATATTTTTGAAGTAAAAGGAAAAGGCAAAAAGAAACTGAAAATAAGGCTTCTTGGAGGCCAAAACAAAGATACTTATGAAATTGAGGAAGGCAAGAAAGTAAGGATATATGATTTCGCAAGACAAGAAAATACGATTAATAATAATGGAGGCGCCAAAACTTTCCTTTCTAATTCGTATGAAATCAATACTTACAATTATGAAAAACCAATGTATAATGTGCTTGCAGGTTATCCGTTATTAGGCTTTAATCCTGACGATGGCGTAAAAATTGGAGCGCGTGTAAATTATACGGTCAATGGTTTCAACCGTTTTCCTTATTCGCAAAGACACAGCGTTGGCGCCAATTATTATTTTGCGACAAGCGGTTATGAATTATATTACAAAGGAATTTTTCCACATCAGATCGGCAAATGGAATTTTGTTTTAGACGCGCTTTACACGAGTCCGAATTTCTCAATCAATTATTTTGGGCAAGGAAACGAAACTGAGAATTTCGACGATGATATTGACTTAGATTACAACCGTGTAAAAATCAGGACTGTTAAAGTGACGCCTTCATTTCAGTGGATTGGCGAGCAAGGTGCTTCCGCAGTTTTACAAGCTTCTTTTGAAAGAAACCAAGTAGATAAAACAAACGGAAGATTTATCAGCGAGCCTGGCGTGGTTGAAGAAGATGTTTTTGACTATAAAGATTTCGTTGATTTGAGCGCTAAATACTCCTTTGAAAATTATGACAACAATTCAAATCCTACGCTTGGAATGTCGTTTTCAGTGCTTGGAGGCTATAAAATGAACATTAAAGAAACTGAAAGAAAATTCCCTTATGCTGAAGCTTCGCTTGGATTTAATTATAGAATCTCAACAAGCGGCAATTGGGTTTTGGCGACTTTATTAAAAGGGAAAGCCTTATTTGACAATGATTATGAATTTTACCAATCTGCCACGGTAGGCGGTGATTTTGACATTCGCGGTTTCAGAAACCAGCGCTTTTCAGGAAAACAGTCTTTCTATCAAACCACCGACCTGCGTTGGAACTTAGGCAAAATTAAAAACGGCTTCGCACCATTGCGCTATGGCGTTTTCGGAGGTTTTGACTACGGAAGAGTTTGGGTTGAAAACGATAATTCAGACAAATGGCACCAATCTTATGGTGGCGGTATCTGGATTAACGGAGTCAACATTGTGACAGGGAAACTGCAACTTTTCAACTCCTCTGACGGGTTAAGAGTTTCTGCCGGATTAGGGTTTGGCTTTTAAATCAGATAGTTTTATCTCATATAAATTGCCTCCCGTTTTTTTATCTTTTTCGTCAACAATAAGAAGGGTTTTGCTGTCTTTAAAGCAAATCCCTTCTTTTTGCGTGGCGTCGTTCAATTCAAACATTTCCATTTTGCCTTTTAGAAAATCATCGCTTTTATAATCTGATAAAACCCAGACTTTATTAGCACTCAATAATACGATTTTTTTTCCGTCAGGACTTATGTCTGCTGAAGTTATGGCACATTTTTGATAGCTGTCACAGCTTATGAATTGGCCTAAAAATGTTGCTTTGTGGTTGCCAGCTTTGTTCGGAACTTTATAGACCAAAACCGTTCCGTCAAAACCTTTGCTTCTGTTTTTTGAGAAGATATAAAAGTTGCCTTTGTATTCAAAAAAAGACTCAGAATCATAGAATAATTCTGATTTCTTCGGAGGAAATTCTTTCTGGTTCGGATAATAAAAAGAAATCTTTGAAGTCGCATTTGCCGTATCATTTTTCAGGCTAGATGCCTCAATTTTATAAATGCACAAATCTTTTCTGGTATTGTCATTATTGCCGAAATCACCAATATAAAGATTGCCGTTTTCATCAGAAGTCAAATCTTCCCAATCTATATTTTTCGCATTTGAAACCGTAATTTCATGTGCAATTTTTCCTTCCTGATTTAATCCATAGATTATATTTTTATTACCGCTGTCTTCAATTACCCAGCTTAAGCTTGAATTGGGAGCTATTTCAATCGCCGAAGCTTCCTTGAGTTTTATCTTTTTTGTGAGTGTTGGAATATCTTGTGAATTGCTGGTGCATGAAAGTAAAATAATAACTATAGAAAGTAAAGAAATTGTCTTCATTTTGATGTTTTAATAAGTAAAGATAGACATTCAAACGCTAAAAATTGAATTTCAGTATTCTTAAGATTCGCTTAAATCAAGATGTGGCGTTCAATTTAAAGGTTCTGGTGGCGTTAGTTTTGCAAACATATTTACGTCATGAAACTAAAATCATCTTTAAATTTCACCTTTAATTTCATCCCAAGATTTTCTTTACTATGGAATTTTTGCAAAGGATTTTTGCTTTTTTCACTATTGCTCCGAATCATCTTCATGATTTGGCAACACGCCGAGGTTTCATGGAATCTATTGGCAGTTTTGCGAACGCTTTTTACAGGAATGTTCTTCGATATTGGCGTTTGCAGTTTTGTAGTTTTTCCTGCGATTTTATATTATTTAGTCTTTCCAAATAAATTTGTCGGATCGCTTTTGGACAAAATTTTAATCTATTTTTTCTTCACGCTGACGATTTTTATTTTGGTTTTTGTTTTCTTTGCTGAAATCACTTTTTGGGAAGAATTCCGAACTAGATTTAATTTTATAGCCGTTGATTATCTGATTTATACGCACGAAGTAATCAGCAATATCCAAGAATCCTATCCTTTGCCGTTGCTCATTACTGGAGTTTTAGCAATTACTTTTTTAATCATTTTTGTTATTTATAAAAGAGGAATTTTTACAAAAACTTTCCTAGTCGGCGCTCCATTGAAAAGTAAATTGACGCTCTTTTTTACAGCAATACTTGTGATAGGATTTTATATTTCTTTCATAAAAAATACCCAGGCAGAATGGTCTTCCAATCGATACAATAGCGAAATTTCAAAGTCTGGGATTTATTCTTTCTTCGCTGAATTTCGAAATAATCAGATGAAATATACAACGTTTTATACTTCGATTGATGAAAATAAAGCCTGTAAGATTATAAAGAAAAAGCTTTCTGAAAGCAATATTAAATTCCAGAAAAGTAATTTCTGCATTAGAAGGGATATTAAAGATTCAGTTCCTTCGGAAGCAAAACCAAATGTGATTTTTATCTTGATGGAAAGCATGAGTGGCAGTTTTATGAAGGAATTCGGAAACGATAAAAACATCACGCCATTCATGGATGATTTGGCGCAGAAGAGTATTTTCTTTAGCAATTTATATGCTACAGGAACAAGAACAGTTCGTGGAATGGAAGCCGTGACGCTTTGTATTCCGCCGACTCCAGGGCAAAGTATTGTGAAACGTCCGAACAATCAAAATCTTTTTACGATCTCCAATGTTTTTGCCGACAAGAAATATAAAAGCAATTTTTTCTATGGAGGCGATGGCTATTTTGATAATATGAACAGCTATTTCGGAGGCAACGGATTCACGATTTATGACCGAGGAAGAGGAAGCGTTTTAAGTGATAAAATTAAAACAGAGCGCCATAATATTGAGGACAACGAAGTGACTTTTGAAAATGCCTGGGGAATTTGCGATGAAGATATTTATAGCAAAATGCTTAAAGTAGCAGACGAACATTATGCAGAAAAAGTTCCTTTTTTCAATTTCGTAATGACTACTTCCAATCATCGGCCTTACACTTATCCGGATAATAAAATTGATATTCCGTCAGGATCTGGGCGCGATGGCGCTGTTAAATATGCTGATTTTGCTTTGAGAAAAATGATTGAAAGTGCTAAGAAAAAACCTTGGTTTAAAAATACCGTTTTTGTAATTGTTGCCGATCATTGCGCCAGCAGTGCAGGAAAAGATGAAATTGACGTAGCAAATTATCATATTCCGGCAATAATTTATAATCTGCCAAATCATGAGAATTTGAAAATCAAAAAGCAATGTTCGCAGATTGATCTGTTCCCGACGCTTTTCTCGCTTTTGCATTGGAGCTATCAGTCTGATTTTTTTGGTAAAAACGTATTGCAAAATGATTTTGAAGATCGAACTTTTGTTGGAACTTACCGAAAATTAGCTTATATGAAAAAAGACCATATCATGATTCTTTCTGATCAAAAAAAGCAAGCATTTTATCATTGGAACAAATCTAATAATGAGCTGAAATCGATTCCGATGCAGAAAGATTTTCTAGAAGAAGCAATTGCATGGTACCAAACTGCCGACTATTTATTTACAAACAAATTACTCGCTGAATAATGTATATCCACTTTATAATTAACCCAATTTCGGGCAAAGGCAAACACAGAATTACGAAAGAAATAGTGCAGAAATTCTTTCCAGAAGATCATGTGGAAGTTGAATTTTCTAAATATAAAAAGCACGCCATACTTTTGACAAAAGTAGCAATTCTGAAAAATCCAGTAATTATTGTGGCTTGCGGAGGCGACGGAACCATCAATGAAGTGGCGTCATGTTTGGTTGGGACAAAAATAAAATTGGGCATAATTCCCATCGGTTCAGGAAATGGCTTGGCTTCTAATTTGAATATTTCTAACGTTTTGGAAGAAGCAATTCGTGCTATAAAAAAGGGGGAAACGGTCACAATTGATGTAGGCAAAGCGAATGATCATTACTTTTTCAGCAACATCGGATTGGGAATTGACGCTTTAATTATCAAGAAATATGAAGCGACAAAAAAGAGAACGCTTTCAGGATATATCAATGCTTCGTTGCAAGCAAGTTCGCAATTTAAAGCGCCGAAAGCTATTGTTTCTTGTGATGGAAAAGTTGTTGAAATTGATCCGTTTTTGTTATTTATTTCAAATTCAAACCAAATGGGATATGGCTTCAGCCTTACGCCAAAGGCAAAACTTTCAGACGGATTTTTAAATATGCTGTGCGTTCCGAAGCTGAATTTGTTTAAGAAATTGATTTTCGGATATTTTGTCTTGGCAAAAAAGACGGAGGAATTTAGCAAAGGCAAACAGCAATTGATTCAAAATCTCAATATAGAATTTCCAGAGAAAATCTTTACCGATATTCAAATTGACGGCGAATTTTACAATTTAAAAACAAATAAGATTGAAGTTTCCATTCTTCCAAAAGCTTTGGAAATTCTGGCTGTATAAATTATTTGCTTACATTTAATTAAATTTTGGAACATGAATATTTTAATCGCAGAAGATGAAATTGGGATTTCGAATTTCTTGAAGCAAGGTCTTGAGGAAGAAAATTACAAAGTGACAGTCGCCAATGACGGTGAAAAAGCTTTGCAATTTGCCTTGAAGCAAAATTTCGACCTGCTTCTTTTGGATTGGATGTTGCCAAAGCTTTCGGGTATTGAAATCTGCGCTTCTTTCAGAAAAAATAATAAGTATACGCCAATTATTTTCCTGACAGCGAAAGATACGGTACAAGAAACTATTGAAGGATTAAAAGCAGGAGCGAATGATTATATCAAAAAGCCGTTCAGTTTTGACGAACTTTTAGAACGAATTAAAGTACAATTTCGAATTTCAAATCCTGAGAATGAAGCTTATTCTTTAGGTCCGATTCTTTTAAAGACTGAAACGCACCAAGTTTTTATAAATGAAAAAGAAATCTTGCTGACACAAAAAGAATTTTCTCTTTTAGAATACCTGATTAAAAATAAAGGAATTGTCTGTACGCGAAACCAAATTATCAAAGAAGTCTGGAACATCCATTTTGATTATGATTCAGGCGTGATTGATGTTTTTATAAATTCTATCCGCAAAAAACTCGGACTCAAAAAAGAAGAAGATTACATCAGAACAGTTCGCGGAATTGGCTACATTGCAAACGAAATCTAGCTAAATTATGCTTCCATTTTCTTTTAAAAACCGAATAGCATTTTACAATCTTATCAGTGCTGCATTGCTGATTTTGATTGTTTTTGGCATCATTTATTTTATCGTTTCGCTTTCTGTGAATCAAGATATCAACAATGATTTAGATGTTGAGATTAACCACCATCAATATTATGTTGCGAAGCAAAATACGCAAAATGTGCTTTTAGTAGAACCTGGTGAGTGGGATGAAGTGGAGCACAATGAAATAGAAATCAATCCGATATTTGTGCAGATTTTTGATGCCAATGGCAAGTTTTTTCAAAAATCTCCTAATTTAAAAGACGAAGATTTAAAGTTTGATGGCATTAATCAGAAAATCCATTTTGAAGATACTTTTTTGGCAGGTATACCGATTAGGCAAGTTCAGGCACCGCTTATAAATAACGACAATACGATTGGTTATGCGGTGATTGCCATGTCGGTTGAAGAACCAGTGAGAGTTCTGAATAACTTGAAAATTGTACTATTTATTACTTTTCCGATAGTGATTTTCGCACTCTTTTTTATTACCCGAATTATTGCAGGAAGAAGTATCAAACCTGCCGTAAATATCATCAGTACAACCCGCAGAATCACCAATAGCAATTTAAGCGAAAGAATCGAGCTTCCTAGAAATAGAGACGAACTTTTTGAATTGTCTTCTTCTATAAATCAGCTTTTAGATCGAATAGAAAATGCGGTAATTCGAGAAAGAAAATTCACATCTGACGCTTCGCACGAACTTCGAACGCCGTTGGCAGTCATTCAAGGAACGCTGGAAGTTTTGATTAGAAAACCGCGTGAAAGCAGTGAATATGAAGAAAAAATAAAATATTGCATCCGCGAAGTAAATCGCTTAAATGATTTGGCCGATCAGTTGCTTTTGCTGGCAAGATTTGAAAATCAAAAGGCAGCAATCAACATAGAAAAAATTGCGATCGATGAAATTATATTGCAAATTTTAGAAAGATATTCCTCAAGAATTGCGTCTAAAAATATTGCCGTGAGTTTTGATTTCCAAAAGCATTTCTGGATTAATTCAGATGCTTACCTGACTTCAGTAATTTTAGAAAATCTGCTTTCAAATGCAGTAAAATATTCCAATCAAAATGGCAAGATTGTCATTGTGCTATCTGAAGAATCAAGCACGATAAGCTGTGCAGTAATTGATAACGGAATCGGGATTTCAACTGAAAATCTAAAGAAGATTTATGATGAATTTTATAGAGTTGAAAATTTAAAGGAAAACGCTGCAAAAGGAACAGGTTTGGGACTTTCAATCGTGAAAAGGCTTTCTGCCTTACTTCAAGCGACTTTAAAAATAGAGAGCGACACCGAAAAAGGAACTGTGGCTACGCTTATATTCAAAAAATAATCAATAGAAAAAGAGCATAAAAAAAAGCCCAGAATTACTGGGCTTTATTATTTTTACTCTTCTGCTGCTTCTCCAGATTTTCTGTAGATAAAGCTTCCATAGATGTGTCTTCTTGCAAAACGGCTTGGCGATTCAGCATTGACCATTTTTACATAAGTATTTCTTGGAACACCGATATACTCATACATATTTCCATTCAAATGCTGGATTTTCAAAATCTGTTTTTCATAATAAAAATCATGAATGTTAGATTTTGCGATAGTCTCAGTATATTCTTCTTTATATTTTTCTTGCGTCTCGTGGTTGATGCTCACTAAAAAGTGGTAAGCTTCAATCACAGTTTTGCTTTTTTCTTCCGCCTCTAATTTTCCAGCTTCGTCGTTTACAAATTTATCAGGATGCGCATCTTTCATCGTATTTCTGTAAATTGTTTTCAACTCTTTTAAAGTAACGGTTTTGTCAACCCCAAGAAGCTTTCTGTGCTCAATAACTCTTTTCATAATTTTGAATCCTTATTTCGGGGTGCAAAAGTAGACAAATTAAAATGAAATATCATAATGAGTTGTGTATTAATTTGTTTTGAAAAGTTGAAAAGGTTTTTTTTACGCTATTTTATTTAATATAAAGAAGTTCAGAACTTTTGAATAGCTTTTTAAATCTAGAAAAAATACTTCTTTTTTTGATTGGTTTTCAAAAGCTATAGCTTCACTATAAATGATTATTTTAATAGACCAATAATCATTTTGAAAAGCCTTGGGGAGAAATTCTTGAAGGCTTTTTTTATTAACAATTGTTTGAGTTTTGCGGAAACCCGTAAGTTTTGTATGGAAATTAATGGTATTATTGTGGGGGATATGTTTGTGTGTTGTAGCGGGTATACATCTTAGTCTGGGTGACTTGCTATAATAAACGAATATATGTAAATTACTAGAAACTCCAAATCCATTGTGAATGAACACCTTTGAATTTTACAAATATATATACGACAGAGAATTAAATAGAAGGTCCAAACTTGATGAATCAATAAATCCTATAGTTGGAATCATATCATTACTCGTAGCTTATCTTTCATATTTTTTTACAAATAAAGAATATTCAATAATTATTGAGTGCAATATTATAATTTGGACATTTATAACATTAATCATAAGCTGTGTTGCAATAAGTATTGTATTTCTAGTTAAGTCTTATAATAATTATCTAAGAGGATTTGACTATCCAAATATTGCTTATTTAAAATTAATTAGAACATTTGAAACCCAAACACTTCCAGAATATAATTCCAAAGTAAGTACATCTGAAAAAATAGAATTCGAAAATGATTTAATTGACAGGTTAGTTAGAATAGCAGATGAGAACACGAAGATAAATGATACACGAGCTTATTCAATGTATGTTGCCAAAACTTTTGTTATAATTGCTTTAACTTTTTTATTTTTAACAACAATTATTATTATCACTAAAAATTCACAATTATGTTAGACGACGACAAACCACAAAATCCAGCTCCAGAACGGCCTACGTTTCCGGAGGATCGTAGAGAAAAATCAGAAGGAGAAGTTCCAAATATTGGGTAATATTCTCCCCTGCTGGCGCGAGCGTCCCGCTCGTGTTTATTGTCTATTTAAGTTTCATTGTTTTTTGACACGAGCGGGACGCTCGCGCCAGCAATGGGGATTCATCAAAAAATAAAAAATATGAATAAATGGAAAATAAGTTTCTGGATTAGCTGAACTATACTTATAAAAAATATGCTTAATGAGAAAACTTGTAAATTCTGTAGTTGTTTTTATTATTACGATTTGGGTATTTACTTCGTGTAAATCTAAAGAGAAGATATGCTTTAATAATAGGTCTGGTTGGACTTACAATTTAAATACTTTATTAGATACTAGCCAACTATATGTTGAAGTAGACATAACTGATGAAAAAAATGGAGCAAGTGATTTATTTGTAAAAGAGTCGAGACTTCATATTAAAAAGTATAAGCCAGCAATGAAATTTCACAGCAATGGGAAATTAGCTTATTTTACCGAAACGATTTCTTCCAATTATACCAAAGGCGCCATTTATGGTCACTATAGAGTCTATAATGACACAATTCAGATATGTAGAAAATACAGGTCTGCACAAGCTGGAAATTTTTATAGTTCAGAATTGTTAATTGTAAGTAATAAAGGTTTACAAACAGTTTCAGGTCAGATTATTCGTTATTATGAAAAATTGTAATCATTATTCCCCCTGCTGGCGCGAGCGTCCCGCTCGTGTTCATTGTCAATTTAAGTTTCATTGTTTTTGACACGAGCGGGACGCTCACGCCAGCAATGGGTGTGGTTTTAGGAAGGCCAGAAATAAGTCTTAGAGAAAATTATATCGGAATGAAAGAATATGACGAAATGAATTAACTTTTGCCAATAGTTTTGCCAGCTAGCGTCTGGAAATAATAAGTTGCCAGAAATTTATAAAAACAACAAAAATAAAAATATCTAAATTGAAACAATGAAAAAAACTGCGTTATTACTCCTCCTGCTATTGCCATTAATGGTTTCTGCAAAATTTTATAAAGCAAAAATTACATTTAATGATGGAAGTTCAAAAAATGGATATATTGAATTGCCTGAATATCCGGATGATTCAAAAATTAAGTTTAAAGAAGAACAAAAAGGAAAAATAGAAAAGTATAAAATAGATGAAGTCAATAATTTTGAAATTACTACTGATAAAAATGAAATTGCAAAGTATATAACTCTAAAGCTAGCGGATCAAAGTTTATTTAATCGAAAAAAGATAAAACCAGGTGACAAAAAAATCTGGGCAAAAATTATTAAGGAAGGTGAAATTTCATTGTATGCTGGCTATTTTGCCTACAATCCAGGAACAAAAACAGGTGGTGGAGGAACTTATTACATTAAAAGACAAAATGAAGATTTTGCTTTATATTTAAATGAATTTGGAGGTAATGGTTTAAGTGTTTGTATGAATTGTTTTCCAGATTTAAAAAAGACGTTGACAGCCTATTTTGAAGAAATTTGCCCGAAGTTTTTAGAATCGTTATCAAAAGAAGAGTTTAAGAAAAAAGGGGAGTCTTATTTTGTTGACTTGTATGAACAAAATTGCGGAAATTAATAAGACTTGTCCCTGCTGGCGCGAGCGTCCCGCTCGTGTCCATTATCAATTCAAGCTTCTTTGTTTTTGACACGAGCGGGACGCTCGCGCCAGCAAGAGGGAAATAACTGGTCTATTACATAAAAATAAGCACAATAAAACAATGAAAACACAAGAAAAAAAACTATCCAAATTAACAGACCAAGAGTTATTACAAGAAGCAAAAAAAAGAAAGTCAGCTTCCCTAATTAATGCTGCATTGATTGGGTTCCTGATAGGGGTTGTATTCTACAGTGTTGTAAAAAACAGTTGGGGATTTTTTACTTTGATTCCTTTGTTTCTTGCTTATAAATTGAGCAACAACTCAAAATATGATAGCAAAGAATTAGATGCTATTTTAAAAGAGCGAAATTTAAAATAAACTTGAGAATCAGCTTACAGAATAAAAAAATCTAAAAACAGTTGTCAGAAAATTATTCCTTTTTATAAATTTGCAAAAAAGTTTAATGATAAAAGACAGATGCTATGAAGAATTTTTTTTTATTAATTGTATTATTTATTAATCTATCACTTAATGCACAATGCTGGAAATCAGTTAGCTCAGGCGACGATTTTTGCGTTGCAATAACAACTGACGGAAGGCTCTATGCCTGGGGCCACAATGATACCGGGCAATTGGGAATTGGATCAGTTGAAGATAAAAGGGCTCCTGCCCAAGTAGGTGCAGATTCAGATTGGGATGCTGTCTCGGCAGGTTCTGGATTTGTGGTCGCCTTAAAGACAAACGGCACTATTTGGGTATGGGGAAGGAATGATTTTGGACTGGGAGGCGGTTCTGGCACTACAAGTACAATCCCGTTGCAGGTGGGGACAGATACCGACTGGCGATTTGTAAGTGCAGGCGGTGCTCATTCCTTGGCGATTAAAAGCAATGGCACACTTTGGGCATGGGGAAGAAATACCTTCGGACAGCTAGGCAACGGAACATTTACTAATTCAAACGTACCAGTGCAGGTGGGAACCGACACCAATTGGAAGACTGCAACGATAGGTACTTTTCACAGCTTGGCGCTAAAAACAGACAATACGCTTTGGTCTTGGGGATATAACTTTTGGGGACAGTTAGGCCAAGGAACTTCTGGTTTTGGCACAGAGCTAAGCGTGCCTACCCAGATAACAGGAATTGGGACTAATCAATGGAAGTATATTTCTACTGGAGGAATCCACAGCTTAGCCATAAGCCAAGACGGGTCATTATGGGTTTGGGGAAATAACCAGACTAATGCCCTAGGCTTAAATGACGCAGAGCTTTATAAAGCGCGTCCGACTAAAATAAACGAAGCCACAGATTGGAAAATGGTTGTCGGAGGTAGAAACCATACCCTGGCTATAAAAGAAAACAACACGCTCTGGGGTTGGGGTGAAAATGCATATGGGCAACTAGGTGATGGTTCTGTGCTAAATAAAGTGGTTCCAGTTCAGATTAGCGCTACGACTAATTGGACATCCTTTGACGGTGGCGAAAAGCACTCTGCATTTCTAAATGGAGGTGCGGTTTTGACTTCAGGGTCAAATGCCTTTGGACAGTTGGGAATAGCCACCACAGCAAATCATAACACGCCCCAAACGGTTTCTTGCCCTGCGTTGGGAATAAAAGATCATGCAAAAATGCCGTTTGTCATCTATCCGAACCCGGTTACTGAAATATTGCATTTGCAAAATAGTAAAAATATTGAAATTGATGCTATTCAAATTGTCGACCTTACCGGAAAGATACTAATTAAAAACAGCGAAAATGTTTCATCAATAAATGTGCAACAATTGCAACATGGAATGTACTTGCTTCAAATTTATTCTGGAGAAGAAAAGTTTGAATTTAAATTTGTAAAGTCTTAAATAAATTCACGAATTAATTAATAGCTGTCAAATGAGTGAGATTAATAAAGAAATATTAAAAAAGGCAAACTTGGCTGTTACGAATGGTGACAACGAAGGGTTTCTCTCTTTTTGTACCGAAGACGTGATATGGATATTTATTGGAGATCAAACTATTGAAGGCAAGGAAGCAGTTCGTCAGTATATGAAGAAAACCTATGTAGAGCCTCCGAGATTCATGGTAGAAAACTTGATTGCTGAAGGTGATTATGTTACCGCAATCGGCAAAATAAGTTTGAAAGATAAATCAGGCAAAATGACTCATTACAATTACTGCGATGTCTGGCGATTTGAAAATGGAAAGATGGCCGAATTAAAAGCATTTGTCATTGAAACAGATAAAGCTTAATTAATCGAGCTATTGACAAACTAATAAAAATGATAAGCATAAGTTTCTATAAAAAAATCCCTTCAATCAAGAAGGGATTTTTTATAAACCATATTTCTTAAAAATAGTACTAGCAGTATGGCCGCCAAAACCAAAGGTGTTATTCAGCACATAATTAACTTTTGTCTCAACTGATTTTCCTAAAATAATATTCATGTCTGAAAAAGCATCATCGAGATCTTCAGTATTTATAGTCGCAGGAAGTATATTGTTTTTTAAAGCCAAAATACTGATGATGCTTTCAATAGCGCCAGCAGCGCCAAGCAAGTGTCCCGTCATTGATTTTGTAGCGCTAACCGGAATTTTATTCCCAAAAACAGTCTTGATTGCCGTCAATTCACTTGCATCGCCTTGAGGCGTAGAAGTCGCGTGCGCATTTATATAATCAATTTCTTCAGGTTTGAGATTCGCATCTTGCAACGCTTTTTTCATTCCCAAGGCAGCTCCGAAACCATCAGCTGGAGTTCCGGTCAGATGATAAGCATCGGCTGCCATGCCACCGCCAACCATTTCTGCATAAATTTTTGCGCCTCGACTGATTGCATAATCCCAGTCTTCAAGAATCAGCGCTCCAGCTCCTTCGCCAGCTACAAATCCGTCACGGTTTTTATCAAATGGACGGGAAGCTTTTTCTATATTTTCATTGTTTTTCGACAAGGCTTGCGAAGCATTGAAACCGCCAATAGACGATTGGGTCAATGCCGCTTCTGAACCTCCTGCAATCATCACTTTGGCTTTTCCCAAACGAATAGTGTCAAAAGCACTGATAATTGCGGTATTCGAAGAAGCGCATGCAGAAACCGTGGCATAATTCGGACCATGAAGTTGGTTGCGGATGGAAATTACGCCTGCCGCAATGTCCACAATCATCTTCGGAATAAAATAAGGATTAAAATGCGGCGTGCCGTCTCCGTTGTGGAATTCTTTCAGCTGTTCTTCGAAGGTCGTGATGCCTCCATTTCCGGAAGCCCAGATTACTCCAATCTCAGAGCGTTCGTCTTGCGTCATAGCAGAAAAATCAAGTCCGGCATCTTTGATTGCCTCGTCTGATGAGGCAACGGCATACTGCGTGAACAAGTCGTACTTTCTAGATTCTTTCTTTTCAAAATAATCTTCAGCATTGAAATTTTTTACTTCGCAGGCAAATTTTGTCTTGAATTTTGAAGTGTCAAATTTTGTCAATAAAGAAGCACCACTTTTTCCGGCAATAATATTCTTCCAAAATTCGGGGACATTATTTCCTAGAGGTGTTATGGCTCCAAGTCCTGTGATTGCTACTCTTTTCATTAGATTTCGATTTGATTTTCTGAAGGAATTTCATCCTTAATTATTTTGTCTACTAGCTTTTCAATTTTCGGAGCAATAAGCAGGATAGCAGGAATGGCAATTACATAGGCGATCATCCACGACTTTACCCAGATTTGTATGAAATTTTCTGTAAAGCCTACATTTATGGCGATGAGCAAAAAAGATACGATGCAAGTCGTGACGATTCCCATGATCATTGCAAAGGCGATTTTCTTCTTCATAAATTATTTTATTTCGGTTTTAATTAAGTTGGTATAACCTTTTGCAAGAAGTTTCGATCTGTCTTCATTCCAAATTTCGCACTGTGCGTTTACGATGGTTTTTCCTTTTTTTATAATAGATGTTTCTGCCAGAATCACGTCATTCTCTTTGGCTGCCGCAAAATAATCTATTGCCAAATTTATAGTTACATAAAAATTAGATTCTCCCAATGAAATTAATGTCGCGCCAATTGCGTCGTCAATCATTGCTGCAGTAATACCGCCATGAAGCGTCTTAAACGGATTGGTCATTTCATTTCGCACCGTATATTGAAAAACCAATTTGCCTTCTTCAACAGAAACCATCACGGGCTGCAACCAGTTCATAAATGGCGATGGTGAATTCTGGACTTCTTTTCCGATAAATTGCTTTAAAAATTGGGAAGCTCCTTTCATATTATGAATTCATTGCAGTTAACGCATCTTCTCTTGAAGAAAAATATAATTTGTAGATTTCTGCCGTATTCCCAACATGAATTTCATAAGTATCACTTTCAAAAGCCTGGAACAATTGCTGTGCTACTTCCTGTGGAGGAATTCCATTTTCACCGCCAATTTCTTTAGAAAATTCAGTATTTACAAGTGGTGGCATTAAGTCAAAAACTTTAGTTTGAGTTTCTGCTAAAGCCAATCGAAGTGATTCTGTGTAAGAATGCAACGCCGCTTTACTTGAAGAATAAGTGGCAATTGCTCGGCTTGGCACAAAGGCAACAATGGAAGAAACGTTGACAATTGCACTGCTTTCTTGTTTTAAAAGCTGCGGTAATAATTTTTCTGTAAGCCTTACGACTGATAGAAAATTAGTGTTCATTTCATCGTATGATTTCTCATATGCATTTACATTTGGCGTAAGAATATCATAAGCTGATGCATTTCCAGCATTATTTATCAAGACATTCAAATTAGGAAAGTCTTTTGAAATCTTTGCTACCAATCGATCTACATCTTCAGCATTCGTAATGTCAAAAGGAATTACAGATACATTTTCAAGAGTCTCAACCGCTTTTAAAAGTCGTTCTTCGCTTCTTCCGGTGATGATAACGTGATTGTCTTTTGAGAATAATTTTGCAATTTCAAGGCCAATTCCTGAACCGCCACCTGTGATTAAAATCGTGTTTTTATTTGTTTTCATATGATTGTATTTTATACCATTCGGTATATTATTAATTAAAAAAAATATTATAAATCGTTGATTAATTTTTTAAGCGTATGGAGTATCAATTTTAAGCTGTCTATTTTTCCGGTGAGTTTTGTAATCATCACAGCGCCTTCAATCATAGAAATTATGGAAAGAGCAATTTCTTCAGAATTTGTCGTTTTTTTAAATTCGTTACTTTCTTTTCCTCTTTCAATAATGTAAGCGATGCTATCTTTCCATTCTAAAATGGCTCTTTGTGCCGCCATTTTTAACTTCGGATGGGTGTCGTCTGCTTCAATGGCAGTATTCATTATCGGGCAACCGCCTTGTAAAAAGTTTTTTGAGAAAAAGTTTTCATATAAGTCAGGATAGGCGAGAAGTTTTTCAGCATTTGTCTTTCTTTTGGAAATTTCAGTAGAAAAAAGGGCTACCATTTTGGCTCTGTTATATTCAAAAACAGCCAAGGCAACGTCGTCCTTATTTTTAAAATTGCCATAAATGCTTCCTTTTGTGAGTCCGGTGGCATCAGTCATGTCTTGCATAGAAGTTCCTGCGTAGCCTTTCATATTGAAGATTGGCGCCGTTTTTTCTATGATAAATGACTTTGTTTTTTCCGCTTTGCTCATTGCTTTTATGAAATTACGAGGCAAAGATAAATATACCAATCGGTATTATTTGTTAATATTCCATTAAAGTTTTAAGCGTTGCTTTTTTTCCATAAATTACACTGGCAAAAAACTACTATGAAAAAATTAATTCTGCTTTTTACAATCTGTTTGGCTTTTACGAAAATGCACAGCCAAAAAAATATGTCATTGGAAGGCACTTGGAAGACTGTTGCCGTCAGCACTGAAAGTTTTTATATGGATGCTAAAAAAGACAGCATCGAACTTTCTGATAAAATGAAGATAATGTATTCTGGTAAAATAGCTTTGCAAAATGAAAAGGCACACATACGAATGAATTATTCTAAAAACACTTTTGTTTTTTCAAAGAACGGCGACTTTTATTTTTACTTGGGAGAAAATTTAAAATCCCCAATATTTACAGGAAAATATACTATACTAGAAAAAAGTAAATTGAAATTAAACGTAATAAATCGAGCCAATATCGCACTAGAAAAAGACGCTTCTTTTTATTTTGAAAACGGATTGCTTTACCTTACAATGCATTTGGAAACCAATAGCCCGACAAAATATACTTTGGAAAATAGGAAAGAATAACATTTTCAGCGATATAGAGATGTCCGCTAAAAGACATAAAAAAAGAGATGACTCAAACTGAATCATCTCTTTTTTAATATGAAAATTTCAACACTTTTGTGAATTAAAATCTTCCCTTCTTTGCGTTAAAATCTCAACGCTCTATTTCTTATTTAGAAATTTCCTTAATGCTAATCGCAAAACCGCCACCTCGAGCCATCTGCTGTTTCAATTTAGTCTTAGAAGTAACTTTCATTTTCTTAATTTCATAAGCTTGTGGATTTTTCTCATAATCTGCATCTTTTCCATCCGCATAAATAATAGCTTCGTATGTTTTTCCTTTGGGTAAGAAATCAAAATTTACATTTCCAACTCTTGCATTTTCATCCGTAATTCCGCCCACAAACCATTCGTCTTTTCCTTTTGCCTTACGGGCAATCGTGATAAAATCTCCTGGTTCTGCTTCAAGGATATTTGTCTGGTCCCAATCAATAGCCACATCTTTGATGAATTGAAAAGCATCCAAATGTTTGTTGTACGTTTCTGGCAAATCAGCAGCCATTTGCAACGGAGAATACATCGTCACATACAAAGCCAATTGCTTCACCAAAGTCGTGTGAACGAAAGAATTATTCTCAGGATTATAAGCGCTTACTTTAGTTTGGAAGATTCCAGGCGTATAATCCATCGGTCCTCCCATCAATCTGGTAAACGGAAGAATCGTTGTGTGGTCTGCATTATTTCCTCCAAAAGCTTCATATTCAGTTCCTCTTGCCGCTTCATTTCCAATCAAATTCGGATACGTTCTGCTCAATCCAGTCGGGCGAACTGCTTCGTGTGCATTTACCATGATTTTGTAATCTGCCGCTTTCGTAATCGCATACAAATAATGGTTGTTTGCCCACTGCCCATAATGATATTCTCCACGAGGAATGATGTCGCCTACATAACCGCTTTTTACAGCATTATAGCCATTATCCACCATAAATTGGTACGCTTTATCCATGTGTCTTTCATAATTTCTGATAGAACCCGAAGTCTCGTGGTGCATCATGATTTTTACGTTTTTAGAAGCTGCATAACGGTGCAATTCTTTCACATCAAAATCTGGATAAGGCGTTACGAAATCAAAAACATAATCTTTAGATTTTCCAAACCAGTCTTCCCAGCCTTCATTCCAACCTTCCACTAAAACCGCGTCAAAGCCATGTTTTGCAGCGAAATCAATATATTCTTTTACGTGAGCTGTGTTTGCTGCGTGTTTTCCGTTAGGTTTTGTCTTAGAATAATCTAGCTCGCCTAATTTTACGCTTGTCAAATCATTGTAGGCCCAAGTACTTTTTCCAGTAATCATTTCCCACCAAACGCCGACATATTTCACTGGTTTTATCCAAGAAACATCTTTATATTTTGTAGGTTCATTTAGATTCAAAATCAATTTAGATGCTAAAATATCAGTCGCTTTATCACTTACAACAATCGTTCTCCAAGGAGACTGCGTTGGTGCTTGCATATACCCTTTATCGCCAATAGCATCAGGCGTCAAGAAAGAATTCAGTACCAAATTTTTATCGTCTAATTCAAGTGACATAGCCGAATAATCAACCAAAGCCGCTTCGTGGATGTTGATGTACAAACCGTCTTTGCTTTTCATCATCAAAGGCGTTTGAACTCCAGTATCAGAAAAAGTTTGCTGTGAAGCATTTGGCGTAACCGCTTCTTTCATTTTACCTCTGATTTCAGATAAATTTGAAGTCACAGTGCTGTATTCCTGCGTATCAAAATCACCTGGAAGCCAGAAAGCTTTGTGGTCGCCAGCCAAAGCAAATTGCGTTCTTTCTTCCTTAATTACGAAGTAAGCCAATTCCGTTTGCTCCGGAAATTCATATCTGAAACCCAATCCGTCATTAAACAAGCGAAAACGGATTCTGATAAAACGGTCTTTTGCCGATTTCTGTGCAAGCGTAACAAGCAATTCAGTATAGTTATTTCGGATGGATTTTTGTTCTCCCCAAACTGGACTCCAAGTTTCATCAAACGTAGCATTTTCTGATTTCGTAACCGTAAAACCATTCAAAAAAGAAGGAACATCTTTAGTTTCAATTCCTAATTTGCTCGTTTTGATAACCGGCTTGTTTTTGTAATTTAATTCATAAGTAGGAGTTCCATCTGCCGTCAAGCTGAATTTCAACTTCAGATTTTTGTCAGGGGAAATAAGTTCTTGAGCCTGCACGATAACGCAAGATACAAGAAGAAAGAGGGCTGTAAATAGTTTATTCATTTGTAGTAAATTATAAAATTATCATTTATCTATCGTAAAAATAGAAAAATCAGCAGGAAATGCCAGACTTTATTTCAAGGTTTGTAAATCTCAGTTGTATTACAACGTTATAGTTGTTGGTTTTGTTGAAAAGTCTTTTCACACGTTTTTGTCGGCAAAGCGATTTTATGAAGATGTAATTTGTTAAAATAATTTTTCTACATTTACGCTATGAAACAAGCAAGGCAATTTTTGACTGCATTTTTATCGGCATATCTGCTGATACTGATGGTTTTGCCTTGTAATGACGCGCATGCACAGACAAAAGATGTTTCAGAAACACAATTTTCGCAATTGCAAAATGACCAGCACCACGAAGATTTCTGTACACCTTTCTGCATCTGTTCTTGCTGTACGACGCCAATTATCGTACAATCAATAACTGTATTTGAAGTTTCTTATTTCGAAAATCAGTTTACCCAATTGCCAAGTTTTTATAAATCGATTATTTCCAATTTCTACGGATCGATTTGGCAACCGCCACAATTAGTATAATGTTTGCCGATGCGAGTCGGCTGATTTTTCGTGGAATTTCCACAAATAAGATTTAGCGGAAGCTAAAATAAATCAACATTATATTTCCATAATCTATGTTAGATAAGATTATCCATTTCAGCATCCATAATAAATTTATTATCGGGCTGTTCACGCTGGCATTAATCATCGTTGGAAGCTATGCTGCTTACAATCTTCCCATCGATGCTTTGCCAGATATTACCAACAATCAGGTTCAGATTATCACGAGTTCGCCCACTTTGGCAACTCAGGAAGTGGAACAATTTATCACTTATCCGATTGAGCAGGCCGTAAAACCAATCCCGAAAATCGTGGAATTGCGTTCCATCAGCCGTTTTGGATTGAGCGTTGTTACCGTAGTTTTTGAAGAAAACGTTGATGTTTATTGGGCTAGGGCGCAAATATCCGAACGCTTGAAAGAAGCAGAAAGCAGTATTCCTAAAAACGTCGGAAGTCCAGAAATGGCCCCAGTTAGCACAGGCTTGGGAGAAATCTACCAATACGTAGTTTTTCCTAAAAAAGGTTTCGAAGATAAATACAACGCCACCGATTTGCGCACCATCCAAGACTGGATTATCAAGCCTCAACTGACCGGGACTGCTGGTGTCGCTGAGGTAAATACGCTTGGCGGTAACTTAAAACAATATGAAATCGCTGTCCAGCCCGATAAATTAAAGAGCATGGGCGTGACGATTCCGGAGATTTTTGAAGCTTTAGAATCTAATAACGAAAATACAGGCGGCGCTTATATCGATAAAAAACCATACGCTTATTTTATCCGAGGCATCGGAATGGTCAGCAGTATCGATGACATCAATAAAATCGTAGTCAAAAACCAAAACGGGATTCCGATCTTAATCCGCGATATTGCCAAAGTCCAAATCGGAAGCAGTATCAGATACGGAGCCGTAACAAAAGACGGAAACGGCGAAGAAGTCAGCGGCATGGTGATGATGCTAAAAGGCGAAAACAGCGGTGAAGTAGTCAAAAGAGTCAAGGAAAAAATGGAGCAGATTAAAAAATCCCTGCCCGAAGGCGTTTCCATCGAACCTTTTATGGACCGCACAAAATTGGTAGACAAAGCCATTAAAACTGTCGAAACCAATTTAATCGAAGGAGCTTTGATCGTAATTTTTATCTTGGTTTTACTGCTTGGAAACTGGCGTGCCGGATTAGTCGTGGCGTCCGTAATTCCATTAGCTTTATTATTTGCCATTTCGATGATGAAGCTTTTTGGCGTAAGCGGCAATTTGATGAGTCTTGGTGCGATTGATTTTGGAATCATTGTCGACGGTGCCGTAATCATAGTCGAAGCTATCATCCACAGGCTTCAAGTCAGGAAAAGAGAAACTTTGACTTCCGACCAGATGAACGAGGAAGTGTATCAGGCTTCCGCCAAAATCAGAAGCAGTGCGGCTTTCGGTGAAATTATTATTTTAATCGTATATCTGCCGATCTTGGCTTTGGTCGGAATTGAAGGAAAAATGTTCTCTCCAATGGCACAAACCGTTTCGTTCGCGATTCTTGGAGCCTTTATTTTGTCGCTGACGTATGTTCCGATGATGAGTGCTTTGGTGTTGAAAAAAGAAACAAGCCACAAACGAAATATAAGCGATAAAATCATTGAAAGCATCACCAGGTTTTATACGCCAATTCTAGAAAAAGCTTTGAAAATGAAGAGAATTGTCTTGGCTTCTGCTTTTGTTCTATTCGTAATTTCCTTGTTTATATTCAATTCTCTAGGAGGCGAATTTATCCCAACATTAGACGAAGGCGATATTGCAACGCACTTGATTATCGCTTCGGGAAGTTCGTTATCCCAAGAAATTGAGGCAACTACAAAGGCAGAAAAAATACTGAAAGCCAAGTTTCCAGAAATCAAAATGGTGGTCACTAAAATCGGAAGCGCGGAAATTCCAACCGATCCGATGCCGATTGAAGCGGGCGACATGATTATCCTTTTGAAAGATAAAAAAGACTGGACTTCGGCCAAAACCAAAGAAGAACTGATGGAAAAAATGGAAGAAGCTTTGGAAGATATTCCAGGCGCCACAACTGAGTTTTCACAACCCATCCAAATGCGTTTTAATGAATTGATGACCGGAATCAGAAGCGACGTAGCCATAAAAATATTCGGAGATGATATTGACATGCTGGTCAGCAAAGGCGATGAAGTTATGCAGTTGATCCAAGGCGTTGAAGGTGTTTCTGATGCCAAATTAGAACGTGTTGCCGGCTTGCCACAGATTACGGTTCGCTATAACAAAGACAAATTAGCACTTTACGGATTGAACATCGGTGATTTGAATCGCGTAATACGAATCGGCTTTGCGGGTGAAGCTGCGGGCTCGGTTTATGAGGGCGAAAAACGATTTGATTTGGTCGTAAGGTTGGAAGCCGACAGCCGTCAAGACATCAGCAATTTGAAATCTTTGTTTGTCACTTTGCCTTCTGGAAACCAAATTCCGTTGGAACAAGTTGCTGATATTAAATACGAAGATGGGCCGATGCAAATCAGTCGTGAAGACGGAAAACGCAGAATTGTCGTGGGTTTCAATGTCAGAGGAAAAGATGTGAAAGGCGTTGTAGAACAGATTCAAGCGAAATTGGATAAAAATTTAAAGCTCCCAGAAGGTTATTATACGACGTATGGCGGTCAATTTGAAAACCTGATTGATGCCAACGCAAGATTGATGGTAGCGGTTCCGATTGCTTTGGGATTGATTTTTATCCTCTTATATTTTACTTTTAATTCTATCAAACAATCGCTGTTGATTTTTACTGCAATTCCGCTTTCAGCAATTGGAGGAATTTTTGCCTTATGGCTAAGAGGAATGCCTTTCAGTATTTCGGCAGGTGTCGGATTCATTGCCTTATTCGGAGTATCCGTCTTAAACGGAATCGTCTTGATTGCCTATTTTAACCAGCTTAAAAAAGAAGGCGTAACTGATATTTATGAACGTATTAAAGAAGGCACAAAAGTCAGGTTGCGACCTGTAATTTTAACGGCTTCTGTCGCGTCACTTGGATTTCTTCCAATGGCAATCAGCAGTAGCGCTGGCGCGGAAGTGCAAAAACCTTTAGCAACTGTAGTTATCGGAGGATTATTGACGGCCACAATTTTGACACTTATTATTCTTCCAATCTTATATTATTATTTTGAAAAAGGATTTATGAAAACTAAAAAAACAGCGGTGATTTCCATTCTGGTTTTGGCTTTCTTTTCAGGAAGCATGAATGCGCAGGAAACTCCGAAAAATCTTAGCTTAAAAGAAGTTCTTGAATTAGGTCTTAAAAATAACCTTACGATTCAATCCTCTGAACTAGAAAGCAAAATGTATTCTGAATTAAAAGGAACAGCATTTGACTTGCCAAAAACGGAGATCACTGGTCAATTCGGGCAAATAAACACCAATGCCCAAGACAAAAACTTCAGCATTTCCCAAAGTTTCAGTCCGTTTCAATATGGCGCTAAAAAGAAGTTATTGGTAGAAAATAGCAATTTGAGCCAATTAAAAACGGGCGTTACAAAACAGGAAATTGCATTTAATATCCGCCAGTCTTGGAATTCGCTTTTGTATTATTCTGAATTGAATAAGATGTTGCAGCAACAGAACAATCTGATGCAAAAGTTTGTGCGTTCGGCTTCGTTGCGTTTTCAGACGGGTGAAACCAATTCGCTTGAAAAAACTACGGCAGAAGCCAAACAGCAAGAATTAGAACAAAAAATCAAGCACAATGAAGCAATGATTTGGGTAGAAAAATCCAAAATAAAAACGTTTTTGAATCGTCAGGAAAACTTTGCTTCAAGCGATACTTCTTTTGTTGCCTTGCCGACTTTAGGGATTTTAGACAGCACTTTGGTCAAGGAAAATCCGAATGTGAAATTGGCTTCCCAGCAGGTAAATGTGGCCGAAGCCAATCGAAAGGTTGAAAAATCGACATTGATGCCTGATATTTCTGCGGGTTATTTTATCCAATCTCTTACAGGAAACCAAGAAGTAAACGGGCAGACGGTTTATTATGACGGCTCACCACGTTTTCAAGGGTTTTCGGTTGGGATTTCGCTTCCGATTTTTGCAGGAAGCCATGTGTCGAAAATTCAGGCTTCCAAGACAAATATTGAAATACAGCAGAAGAATGCCGATTATCTGAAATTGGAATTGTCTAATCACTATCAACAGCAGATCCAGCAACTGAATACGTTTCAATCTTTGGTAGATTATTACAAAAATACTGCTTTAGCGAATGCCGATTTAATTACGAAAAACGCTGGGAAGGCCTACCAAAATGGCGATGTTTCTTATGTAGAATATGTGCAAGCCTTGGAAACCGCACTCGCAATCAGAACAAATTACATCAACGCAATACATAATTTTAATCAGACTGTAATCAATTTGCAGTTTTTGGTAAATCAATAAAGATGAACAGAAAAAACATACTATACGCAAGCCTTGCGGTTATTGCAATTGCGATAATCGGATACTTTTCACTTCGCCATTCCGATACTGACGGACACGATCACGGTGAAGAAAATGCAACCGAAACCGAAAAGCCAAAAGAACAGACGCCGATCAAGGAAGTTGAGCTAAATGAAGCGCAATACAACGCTTCAGGAGTTGAGTTGGGAACCTTCTCGATGAAGAATTTGAGCGATGTGGTCAATGCAAACGGCTATACCAAATTGCCTCCACAGAATCAAGCTGATGTCTCTGTCCACTTAACCGGAATCGTGAAATCTATCAATATTATCGAAGGCCAATCCGTAAGAAAGGGACAGGTTTTGGCCACGATTGAAAGCCCAGAATTTGCGAAGTTGCAGGAAGCTTTTCTGACTTCAAAAAGCAATTTAGAATTTCTGACGCTGGAATATGACAGGCAGAAAACATTGAGCGACGAGAATGTAAATTCTAAGAAAGTGTTTCAAAAGACCAAGGCAGAATTTGAAGTGGAAAAGGCGAGGTTCAGTTCGCTGAAACAGCAATTGGCAGTTTTGAATTTGAATGCAGGCAACAATACCAGTTCGATCATGCCGATTGTAGCTCCGATTTCAGGATTTATTACCGAAATAAATATCAAGATCGGAAGCAATGCCGAGGTGGGAAAACCGCTTTTGAGCATAGTTGACAACTCGCAATTGCATGTTGATTTGCTGGTTTATGAGAAAGATTTACAGAAAGTAAAACCCGGACAAAACATCAGATTCGTATTGACTAACCAAGACAATACTGAAATCAGCGGCAAGGTTTTTAATGTCGGGAAAGCCTTTGAAAATGAAACCAAATCGGTTGCCGTGCATGCCGATATTTCAAACAAAAGCCAGACGCTGATTCCCGGAATGTACGTGAATGCATTGATTGATGTCGGTGCTAGAAATGTACAGGCTTTGCCCGTGGATGCTGTCGTGAAAGCTGATGGAAGGGAATTTATTTTTATCTTGGAAGAAGGCCATGAAGAGGAAAACCATGATGAAAAAGAAGGTCATTCTCACGAAGACGGCGACGTACATAAAGAGGAAGGAAAGACCTTCCATTTTCAAAGGATTGAAGTAAAAACGGGCACATCACAATTGGGATTCGTGCAGGTTTCTGTCTTGCATAAAATAGAAGAAAATGCCAAGATTGTGTTGAAAGGCGCTTATTACATCCAGAGCCATTTGGTGAAAAATGAGGGCGGTGGCGGGCATTCGCATTGATTTAAATTATAAATTTTTAAAAAGCCACTTGATGTGGCTTTTTTTATGTGCTATAAAAAATATACCAGTGATAAAATAATTATTCAGAAAAATCATTATGTTTGTAATGCTGATAAGTAGTATAACCTGCTAGCTGTCAGCTTGCCGTTTAAAAAATAAAAGCCATTGTTTAACTTAAATATACGCCATATGGAAGCCGAAAACCTGCGTTTGAAACAACAAAATGCCATTCTTACTGCAAAAATAAAAGAACTTCAAGAATATCCATTTTACACTGCTGATGAGGTGAAGAAAATATTGGGGTGTGGTGATTCAAAACTTTCCAGCCTCTGCAAGCAGAAGTTGATTCCGAGTATTAAAATTGGCGGGACGACCGTTTTTCCTAAAGTGCATTTTACCCACATTTTGGTACTTGAAAGTTATAAAGGCTATAAAGGCAACGAGCTAAAAGGAACACTGCCTGATTTTTTGAAATTTTTAAAACCATCAGACGATGATAGTTCTGGGGTTTAAAATGATAGGATCTTTTTTGCGTAAAATCTTTTAATTTTTCTCTTTTTTAGCCTGTTTTATTTTTATATGGAATTGGATTTTATTCTTTTCCACTAGATTTTTTGATGTCTGTTTTCTTACCGATTTTTACTTTTTTACAGCCTCAAAAGTGGTTTTTTTAGATCGCTTTTGAGGCTGTTTTTTTAGTCGTTTTTTATGCTGAAAAACGGTTAAAAACTGCCTTTTAATTTTCTGGGTTTTTGGCAGTTTTGATGCACCTTTGTTCGGGTGTTGTTCGGTAAAATGACCTTTTTACCGAACAAAGTGCAACAATCCCCGAACGAACCCCGAACAAAACCCCTAAAAAAGGGATGAAAATGACATAGTTTTGATTAGAGGAAATTTGATTAATTTTTGAGGGTGTTTTTTGGGTTTATTTTTGAGGGTTGGAATGGTTAAACGCAGATTTTGCGGATGACGCAGATTTGCGCGGATTTTTTCATTGGTGATGTGAAAAAAATATTTATTGTAACTAAAAAATAAGCATAGAAAATTTTCTTAAATAATAATTCCAAATTTGGCTAAATAACTTATTTGCATTCTATAATCCTCTAGATAACAAATTATAAAATCCGCGCAAATCTGCGTCATCCGCACTATCCGCGTTCCCTTCAAAAAAGAATAACTGCCAACAAAATAAAAAATAATCCGAAAACAATTAAAAACCCGTGAAAATCCTTGAAATCACTTCTTTTAAATTGAAAGCCATTGAAAATTAATTCATTTGCGCTAAAAACCACTAGTTTCCGTTCACGTGATTGGTATTAGAAAAGACTGTTTTACATTGGTCGCATCAAAAGGGCAGAGAGGCGCTCAAAACCCGACTAACAAAAACAAAAAATAGAAAAACCATGGGAACGTACAACAAGGGAATTTTAGGTGCCTTTTCAGGCAAAGTAGGGCCAGTAGTGGGAGCAAGCTGGAGAGGAATTGAAGTGTTGCGAAGCGCACCGAAAAAAACCAGCCGAGAACCGACAGAAAACCAGTTGGCACAGCGGGAAAAATTCAAGACGGTGACCAAATTCATCACGCCGTTAAAGATAGTAACGAGCCGTTATTTTGGCAGTGACTCAGGCGAACAGTCGAGAGCCAACCGTGCGATGGGGTATCACTTGAAAGAAGCCGTGGCGTATGAAGACGGAGTTGCAAAAATGATTTACACCAAGGTGCTGATCAGCAAAGGCGACTTGATGGGATTGCAGGCGCCAACCGTTAACGCAGTGGCGAATCAAGTGCTTCAATTGGCATGGGAAGATAATTCAGGGCAGGCAACAGCCAAGCCGACGGATAAATTGGTGGTAGTGGCGTTCAACCCAGAAAGCGGACTGTCAGCTATATTTTTAGACGCGGGAACTAGAGCCGATAGAACCGCAAATGTAACTTTGCCAAGCCATTTTCAAGGTTCTCAAGCGCAGTGCTGGATAACGTTTGCTTCTGTCAGTGAAAAGCTGTATGCGACTAGCGTGTATATGGGGGAAGTTGGAGTGTTGTAATTTTAAATTGTTGATTATTAGAAACCTCGGGGGATTTTTCTTCGGGGTTTTTATTTATTATTTTTATTTGTTTACGGAAAGTCGTAATCTTGGTATTAAATTTTTATGTAGTATTGCAGGAGATAGTTGCGTATTTTTTATTAATAAATTACTATACAGAATACTATTATAATGGATGAATTAAAAATACAAATAATAAGCAAATCTTATGAGTCTTCAATTAGAATTCAAAAATTTTATTCCAGCTTTAATGTTTTATATTGAAGATAAGAATCCTTCATTAGGATCTAATGATTCAAAGAGTATTTGTTTTTTCTTGAGTTTAAGAAATCTAAAAAAGGCTTTTGATTATTACGAGTTAGTAAAAACAGTAGATAGGGGAGTTTATTTTAGAATATATACTATGAATGGTTTTAAACAAATTTTAGAAACACAATCCGAAGTTTTCTATAATGACATGGAAATAATAGATTGGCAAAATCTTATTTATGAAATAACTATGTCACATTTTATGAAGGAAGAATATTTAGCTTTAAAAAAGGGTTATGTGAAAACTTCAAGTGGCTGTTTAGTTTTATTAGGGGTTATTTTTGGTATTAATATATATATGTTTTTTTAAAATATGGGTCAATTTATAGTGGCAAAATGTCACAACTGTTCATTTAAAACTGAATTTAATTTTGGAGGAAATAAAAATAATTTTCAAATTTTATGTCCTGTTCCGTCAATACAATTAAAAACATTAGAGTTTGAAAATATAAATTTTATTGAACATAAAGATAATTTAGATTATGCATTTTATTCAGACAAAATTTTAAAAGGAAACAATGTTTCTAATAATACATTTAAGAATTTTAATTTAATTCTTAACGAATCAAATAATTATTGCCCTAATTGTAAGGGTTTTAAATTATCTTTTAATCTTAAATACTTAACTGACTAACATGGAGGAATCTAATACAATATTGGAATTTATAGGAATACTTATTATAGCAGGAATCCTTTTGACATTACTAGCAGTGATAATTCAAATAATTTCTGAAAAAGCAATAAATAAATCAAAAAGTAAAACATCAGTGGTTAAAACTGAAGAATCGATAAAACTGAAAATGAGACAATCCTCTAATAAAAATATAATACCAAATCCAATGATTTTAAGAAATGATGGATACTATTTAGCTTATATAAAAGGAAATAATTATCTAGGTGAAATTATCTCAGCTCCTATTGCTTTTATATTTACTAAAATGGGTCTTGTCATACAATATCAGGGAGATGATGCAATTGAATTAATAAATACTAATTTAGATGATTTTCGCCAAGCATTGATTGAAATAAATTTATTGGATGAATATAAAACGACTAATGAAACATCAAAGTACTATATTCAAAAAAATGTAATTAATATGAGTTTTTATGAAGTAAATAGTAATACTAATTCCCACTTATTAATAGACCCTATAAGTGAACCAACTGAATATATCGAATGGGTAGGAGAAGTTTTGTTTAATGGATTATTATTAAAAGCATATAAGTCAAGTTATAATTACGCTATGAAAGAATACATGAAAGATATTTCCATTAATGAATTAAGGTTTGATTTTATACAAATAATATTTAAATAAATAAATTAATTCATAAGCAAGAGTCTTCAATCAATGCTTACAATCAAAATCATAAAGCAAATTTAATTAGAAAAAATTACAAATTCCTCTAAAGTAAAAATTGGAATGGGCACGAGCGGGACGCTCGCGCTAGCGGAAGAAAAGGGTGGGAGTAAGATGTTTGCTCTTTAATTTAATATGTCTGCGTTCGCTAGCGCGAGCGTCCCGCTCGTGCTCATAATCAAAATCAAAAAGCCAACAAAAATAACATGAGCCGAAAATATAAATTCAGAGAAAAAGAAGGAGCCTATTTTGTAAGTTTTGCTACAGTCAATTGGATTGATGTGTTTACAAGAGATGCTTATTTTGGGTGCATAACAGAATCCTTAGATTATTGCCGAGAGAATAAAGGAATGGAAATCTATGGTTTTTGCATTATGCCGAGCCATGTTCATTTAATATTTCGTTCAACATTAATCAGTCCGTCAGATTTAATTAAAGATTTTAAGGGATTTACCTCTAAAAGAATGCTTAAGGAAATTGAAGAAAATCTGCAAGAAAGTAGAAAAGATTGGATGCTTTGGATGTTTGAAAGAGCAGGACAGAAAAATAGCAATGTAAAACACAGGCAGTTTTGGCAACAAAATAATCAGCCTATTGAAATTTGGTCATTAAAAGTCTTTGAACAGAAATTAAATTATATTCATGCTAATCCTGTAGAAACCGGATTTGTGACTGATGCAGTTGACTGGAAATATAGCAGTGCTAGAAATTATGCAAATCATGACCATACGGTTTTAGAAATTGACTTAAATTGATAATTGGGTTGGGCACGAGCGGAACGCTCGCGCTAGCGGATAGTTTTTACCTTAATTATTAAATAATCATTTTCGCTAGCGCGAGCGTCCCGCTCGTGCCCGCAATCAAAATTACTAAGCCAATCGATATAAAAAAATCCAAAAACACAAATCAAAATGAACTATTCCTTTAAAAAAATACCCCATTATTTAATCCTACTTTCAATAATTTAATCTTCACAAACACGACATAATTCACTAAATTGCAGTGACAGTTTTTAGTTACCCAGCTGTTACTACAATTATGGCACACGACCACAGCGAAATAGGGCATTCCCACAACCACGATAGTAATTTTAAAACCTACTTTCCTGCTATATTCAGCTTTGCTTTATTAGTTTCTGGAATTGTTTTCGAGCAGACTGAAGTTGCGTTTTTCAACTATCCGATAAACTTAATTTGGTATGTCATTGCTTATGCTTTCGTAGGCTTGAAAGTCAACTACGAAGCGTTAAAAGAAATTCGCCACGGCAATGTTTTCTCAGAATTCTTCCTGATGTCAATTGCCACAATCGGAGCCTTTTTGATTGGAGAATATTCCGAAGGCGTGGCCGTCATGCTTTTTTATTCCATTGGAGAATTATTTCAAGACGCCGCAGTCGAAAGGGCTCAAAAAAGCATCAAGGCATTGTTGGATATTCGTCCGGATAAAGTGACTGTGATTCGCAATGGCGAAGCTTTTGTGGTCAATCCGTCTGAAGTGAAAATAGGCGAAATCATCCAAATAAAACCAGGAGAAAAAGTGGCTTTGGATGGCGAGTTGCTTTCGGATTCGGCTTCTTTTAATACAGCTGCCTTAACGGGAGAAAGCAAGCCTGATACCAAAAATAAAAGCGAAAAAGTCTTGGCGGGAATGATTAATCTGCAGACTTTGGCGGATGTAAAAGTGACCGCTTTGTTCAAAGACAGCAAGCTTTCGAGAATTCTGATTATGGTTCAAGAAGCGACCGCCAAGAAATCAAAAACGCAGTTGTTTATATCTAAATTTGCCAAAATCTATACGCCAATAGTAGTTTTCCTCGCCATTGGCATTGTCTTTCTGCCTTCCTTTTTTATAGAAAATTATATCTTCAACGAATGGTTGTATCGCGGATTGGTTTTCTTGGTAATTTCTTGTCCGTGTGCGTTGGTAATCTCGATTCCGCTTGGTTATTTTGGAGGAATTGGCTTGGCTTCTAAAAATGGAATTCTATTTAAGGGAAGCAATTATCTAGACGTAATGACGAAAGTGAATACCGTAGTCATGGACAAAACCGGAACCTTGACCAAAGGTGTTTTTCAAGTTCAAGAAGTGATTTCTGAAGGAATTTCTGAAGAAGATTTGATACGATTTACAGCGACTTTAGAAAGCAAATCCACACATCCGATTGCCAACGCAATTGTTCAATATGCAAAAGACAGTCCTAAAAATACTTCCGTAGAAAACGTAGAAGAAATCGCAGGCCTTGGATTATCGGGAAAAATTGATGGCAAAAATATCTTGGCAGGAAATTTAAAGCTCCTTAAAAAATACAATATCGATTATGATACTACCCTAGAAAATAAAGTGGAAACTATCGTGGTTGTTGCCATTGAAAATAAATATGCCGGTTATTTTCTGATTGCCGATGAAATTAAAGAAGATGCCAAAGAAGCGATTTCAAAATTACACCAGCTAAATATCAAAACCGTAATGCTGAGCGGCGACAAGCAAAGCATCGTTGATAAAGTCGCGAAAGAATTGAATATAGATACCGCTTTTGGAGATTTGCTTCCAGAAAATAAAGTCGAAAAAGTACAAGAATTAAAAAATCAAGGACGCACAATTGTTTTCGTCGGTGATGGCGTAAATGACGCGCCAGTAATTGCCTTGGCAGATGCCGGAATTGCGATGGGCGGTTTGGGAAGCGATGCCACGATTGAAACCGCGGATATCGTAATCCAGAATGACCAGCCGAGCAAAATCGCTACTTCCATAAAAATCGGCAAACTGACTCGAAAAATTGTAATGCAAAATATCACCTTGGCTTTTGGCGTTAAAGTTATTGTCTTAATTCTAGGCGCTGGAGGAGTTGCCACTTTGTGGGAGGCTGTTTTTGCTGATGTCGGCGTCGCACTTTTGGCAATATTAAATGCAGTGAGAATCCAAAAAATGAAAGTTTAAAAAGTATCTTTGCAAAAAATCTAGAACATGAAAACACTTTTGAAATCCCTGTTGCTATTTATCGGAATGATTGCCTTTTCGAATACCGCTTTTGCCCAAAAAACAAAAACGATTCAAACGGCCACGATCAAAACCGTGATTCATTGCGACCACTGCAAAGCTTGCGAGACTTGCGGGGAAAGATTCAACAAAACCTTGGTTCGTGAAAAGGGCGTGCAAATGGTGGAATTGGACGAAAAAGAGATGACTATAAAAGTGGTTTTCAATTCTAAAAAGACCGATTTGGATAAAATCAAACAGGCAATTACAAAGCTAGGATATGACGCTGACGACTTAAAGGCGGATCCGGTTGCTTATGAAGGACTTGACAATTGCTGTAAGGCGTAATCTTAAAATGTAATTAAAAGTGACAAACGAAGAAAAAGCAATTAAAGCAACTTATTTCAGCATCTTCGGGAATACTGCTTTGGCCTTGATCAAATGGCTGGCAGGTTATTTCGGAAATTCTTATGCGCTGATTGCGGATGCGATTGAATCTACTTCAGATATTTTTGCTTCGTTTTTGGTCTTATTCGGAATCAAATATTCAAGCCGTCCGGCGGATAAAAACCATCCTTACGGACATGGAAGGGCAGAGCCTCTGATCACTTTTTTAGTTGTGGGATTTTTGATTACTTCGGCTACGATAATTGCTTACGAAAGTATTGTAAATATTCAAACGCCACATGATTTGCCAAAACCTTGGACGTTGATTGTCTTGGGAGGAATTATTGTTTGGAAGGAAATTTCCTTTCGATTAGTAATGAAAAGGAGCAGGGAAACGAAAAGTTCGTCTTTGGCAGCAGACGCTTGGCACCATAGAAGTGATGCGATAACTTCGGTTGCCGCTTTTATCGGAATTACAATTGCTTTGGTTTGTGGCAAAGGTTTTGAAGCTGCAGATGACTGGGCGGCACTTTTTGCTTCCGGATTTATTTTGTTTAATTGCTATAAGATTTTCCGTCCGGCTTTGGGGGAAATCATGGATGAGCATTTATATGATGATTTGACTGAAGAAATAAGAAAAGCCTCCGTTAAAGTCGAGGGAATTATTGATACCGAAAAATGTTTTATCCGCAAGGCAGGAATGAACTATCATTTAGAGCTTCATGCGATTGTTGATGCAGAAATTACGGTTCGCGAAGGTCATGGTTTGGCGCATAAACTGGAAGATTTTTTACGTTTAGAAATCCCTGAATTGGGACATATTTTGATTCATATTGAACCGAATGAGTATTGATTAGATTTTTTAAAATTGTTTTTAGTTTGTCACTGTGAATCCAAAAAAACTCAGAGCAGAGGTCTTTGTTTCAACTTAATAAAATTGATTTATCTACTTACAGTTTGTATTTTTGTACCTATGAATGACAACTTTATAAATGAATACTTTGGGATAGGAATTCAAAATGGTAAAACTCCTGAAAACTTGGGTGTCTTGTGGCGATCAGCTCAAAATTTAGGCGCCACTTTTATATTTACCATTGGCAATCGATATGCCAAACAGGCCTGTGATACTCACGATGCGGTAAAAGCGATTCCTTATTTTCATTATGATACTTTTGAAGCTTTTTTTGAAAACTTACCAAAAGGAGCGCGATTAGTTGGTGTTGAATTAGATGAAAAAGCTTCAGATTTAGAGACCTTTGAACATCCAAGACGTTGTGTTTATTTATTAGGAGCAGAAGATCATGGCTTGTCCCAGAAAGCAATGGATAAATGCCATTTTTTAGTAAAATTTAAATCAGAAAAAAGTTTAAATGTGGCCGTGGCAGGAACTATTATTATGTATGACAGAAATTTGTCAAAGCCACGTTCTTAAAGCACTATTTGGTGTCTAGTAATATAAACTTTGCCAAAATTATCGACTTTGAAAATCTGTATATAAACAAAAAAACCACTAACTTTCGTTAATGGTTTTTCTAGTAGCGGGAACAGGACTCGAACCTTTGTCCGCTTCAGCGGATATCAGTCTATTAGATTTTTTCTATTAAAGTCTTAATAAGCATTCTTCCTTTTCCTGTTTTTAGAAATTTCTCTCTGCTTATTGCGTCTGGCTTGGTTGTGAAAAATTCCACATGGATTACTTCCCAAGGCCTAAATTTTAAAGTATATCCTTCTGTTCCAAGATGATTATGTGACTTGAATCGCTGTATTAGGTTGCCTGTGTATCCTGTATAATTTTTATTATGAGTTTTTGAGTATAAGATATATACAACGAATTCTTCCATAGTTTGTTGGCATTTAAAATTAAATAAACAAAAAAACCACTAACTTTCGTTAATGGTTTTTCTAGTAGCGGGAACAGGACTCGAACCTGTGACCTTCGGGTTATGAGCCCGACGAGCTACCTACTGCTCTATCCCGCGATGTGCGTTTGTAATCTCAATATGTATTGTTGTTTACTGAACCAGTAAAACTTAGTAGCGGGAACAGGACTCGAACCTGTGACCTTCGGGTTATGAGCCCGACGAGCTACCTACTGCTCTATCCCGCGATATATGTTTATTTTGTTTAATCTAAAGAACTTGAAACTGTGTCCGCTTTAGCGGATATGAGACCATCAAGCATTTAACTGCTCTATCCCGCGATGTTTCGGGTGCAAATTTACGACGAATATCTTAAAAAACAAGCTTTTTATTGAAAAATGTTTTATTTTATCTATTGAACTGATATGACTACCTTTGCAACATAAATTATTTTAAAATGTCACATAAAGCAGGATTTGTAAATATTATAGGTAATCCAAATGTTGGGAAATCAACGTTGATGAATGCATTTGTCGGAGAGCGTTTGTCAATTATTACATCAAAAGCACAGACAACGCGTCATAGAATTCTAGGAATTGTTAATGGAGAAGATTTTCAAGTCATTCTTTCAGATACGCCTGGGATTATCAAACCGGCTTATGAATTGCAATCTTCGATGATGGATTTTGTAAAATCAGCTTTTGAAGATGCCGATATTTTGATTTATATGGTGGAAATAGGGGAGAAAGAATTGAAAGATGAGGCTTTTTTCAATAAAATTGTCCACGCTAAAATTCCGGTATTGTTGCTTTTGAATAAAATTGACAAGTCGAACCAAGATGTCTTGGAAGAGCAAATCGCACTTTGGAAAGAAAAAGTTCCTAATGCTGAAATTCATCCGATTTCAGCTTTGGAGAATTTTAACGTGAAAGAAGTTTTTGGCAGAATCATTGACCTTTTGCCAGAATCTCCAGCTTATTATCCAAAAGATACTTTGACAGACAAACCTGAGCGTTTCTTCGTAAATGAAACTATTCGTGAGAAAATCTTGATCAATTATGAAAAAGAAATTCCGTATTCGGTAGAAATTGAAACGGAAGAATTCTTGGAAGATGAAAATATTATCCGAATTCGTTCCATAATCATGGTCGAAAGAGATACTCAAAAAGGAATCATAATTGGCCACAAAGGCGGTGCTTTGAAAAAAGTGGGGATGCAGGCTCGTGAAGATTTAGAGAAATTCTTCGGAAAGCAAATCCATATTGAATTATATGTAAAGGTCAATAAAGACTGGAGAAATAGTGCTTATCAATTGAAAAGATTTGGTTATAATAACAAATAATTAAATCAATTGTTCTGATAAATGAAGGAGTTCATCCATTTGGCGGGCTCCTTTTTTTCGATTATATCGGGCAAGAAAATACAGCAAGAACCATATATTCATAAGGATAAACATTACGATCAAATCAAATCTTGGAGATTGTTCGAGCATCCATTTTGAATAAGCGATAACTGCGAAAATCAGAAAGAGTGTTCCAACAATAAAATGCATTACCAAGAAAACTACCCATAAAATTGGATCTGGGCCAAAAGTTCCCCTCACGAAAGTTCTTCCGTCTTCATATTTGTCAATTTCAATATGCAAAGTTGGCGACCACAATTCCCGACGCAACATTCCGATGCCTAACCAAATGTGGTTTCCTGCATTTCGTAATTTAAAATCAGCCGATTCTGAAAGTTTCAATCGCTCAAAACCAGCCTTGATCTCATCAATTGTTTTTGACGAAAATCTTTCGAATCGAAGTCGGAGTTTTATGTTTTTATCGCTTTTCATACAACTATAATAACCACAAAGTTCAATTTTTATTTTTTAAAGAAAAGCTAAATTCAAGTTAAACATAAGTTACTAAAATCCTTGTAAATCCAACAACTTGCAACTTTAGACTTTAAAGCTTAAACAAAAGTTGTACCTTTGCAAAATATTTCAAAAAAGATTATGAACAATATTGTTGCGATAGTAGGAAGACCTAATGTGGGGAAATCAACCCTGTTTAATAGGCTGATACAAAGAAGAGAAGCAATTGTCGACTCTGTTTCGGGTGTAACTCGAGATAGAAATTATGGCAAAAGCGAATGGAACGGAAAAGAGTTTTCTGTTATTGATACCGGCGGTTATATTCGCGGATCTGATGATGTTTTTGAAGCAGAAATCAGAAAACAGGTGGAATTGGCAATCGATGAAGCTGACGTAATCATTTTTGTGGTTGATGTTGAAGAAGGAATTACGCCGATGGATGATGCTGTTGCAAAATTGCTTCGCAAAGTTACCAAACCAGTTTTATTGGCTGTTAACAAGGTAGACAATGCCATGCGTGAAAAAGACGCTGTGGAGTTTTATAATCTTGGTTTGGGAGAATATTTCACTTTCGCAAGTATTTCAGGAAGTGGAACTGGAGATTTGCTTGATGCTTTAATCGATGCGTTTCCAATAAAGCCAGAACCAACTAAGGAAGAATTAGAATTGCCTCGTTTTGCTGTTGTTGGTCGTCCAAATGCAGGAAAATCAAGCTTTATCAACGCTTTGATTGGTAAAGACAGATATATTGTGACAGATATTGCGGGAACTACTCGCGATTCAATTGATACAAAATTTGACCGTTTCGGATTTGAATTTAATTTGGTTGATACAGCTGGAATTCGCCGTAAGGCAAAGGTTAAAGAAGATTTAGAATTTTATTCTGTAATGCGTTCTGTCCGTGCCATCGAGCATTCTGACGTTTGTATTGTGATTATTGATGCAACTCGTGGCTTTGAAGGACAAGATCAAAACATTGTTTGGTTAGCAGAAAAAAATAGAAAAGGGGTTGTAATTTTAGTGAACAAATGGGATTTAGTTGAAAAAGATACCATGTCTACAAAAGAATATGAAGCAAAAATCAAAAAGGAATTGATGCCTTTCACTGATGTGCCAATTATTTTTACTTCTGCTTTGACAAAACAACGTCTTTTGAAAGCTTTGGAAGAAACTGTGAAAGTATATGAGAATAGAAAACAGCGTATTTCTACTTCAAAATTCAATGATTATATGTTGAAAATCATTGAAGCTTATCCGCCTCCAGCTTTAAAAGGAAAATATGTAAAGATTAAATATTGCATGCAATTGCCAACAGCCACGCCACAATTTGTGTTTTTTGCCAACTTGCCACAATATGTAAAAGATGCTTACAAGCGTTTCTTGGAAAATAAAATCCGTGAAAACTGGGATTTTTCTGGAGTTCCGATTGATATTTATATTAGAGAGAAATAAATTATATCTAAGATATTAAACACAAAAGGGAATTGTCTTAAAGATAATTCCCTTTTTTAATATAGAAGGTTAAATATTTTTTAAGAAATTATTTTATGTAATAATAAAATGATTATTTCGCAGTTGTAATCTTACAAATTAATCATCAATCAAATCTCCCCCATCAATGCCTAAATTTATTGCGTTCTTGTTCTTTGTTTTATTTTCTTTGACGCTTTCAGCACAAAATTCTTTTACGATAAAAGGAAATGTCAAAAGCAGAGAAGCTAATAAACCGCTAGATGCGGCAACTGTTTATATCACTTCGGTAAAAGATTCGACAGTAATTGATTATTCCATAACTGAAACAAATGGAAATTTTTCAATTGTTGTGAGAAAACAAACCCAGCCTTTTGTCTTAAAAATAGCTTCTCTGGGTTATCAAACGTATGAAAAAGAATATCCAAGCCTTACATCAAATTTGATTGTTGGAGAAATTTTAGTTGATGATGCAGTGACAAATTTAGGTGAAATTGAAATTAAAAGCGAAGCGCCTCCAGTTCGTATAAAAAATGATACGCTAGAATTTAATGCTTCTTCTTTTAAAGTAAATCCAGATTCAAATGTTGAAGCGCTGCTCAAGCAATTGCCAGGAGTAGAAGTTGGAAAAGATGGAAAAATAAAAGTCAACGGAAAAGAAGTAAACGAAATTTTAGTCAACGGAAAATCTTTCTTTGGAAAAGATGGAGCCGTTGCAATAAAAAATCTTCCTTCTGAAATTATTGATAAAATTCAAGTTTCTGATACCAAAACAAAAGAAGAACAGCTTACGGGTCAAGGAGCGAGTTCTGAAAATAAAAGTATCAATATTACTATCCAAGAAGATAAAAATAAAGGTTTATTTGGAAAATTTACTGGGGGATATGGTTCTGATGAGCGATATGAAGCCAGCGGACTGATCAATTATTTTAAAGACAAGCAGAAAATCAGTTTTCTCGGCGCTTCTAATAATATCAATGCCGTAGGTTTTTCTATGGATGAGATTTTTGACGCTATGGGAGGCGGGCGAAACCGTTCTTTTTATTCCAATAAAAATGGTTCTTTTGGTGTAGACGATATGATGTTTGGCGGTGGAAATGGAATCACGCAGTCAAGCATGATTGGGCTTAATTTTGCAGATGAATGGTTTAAGGATTTAGAACCGAGCGGAAGCTACTTTTATACCAATTCCACAAACGAAAATAGAAATAGAAGCCGAACAGAAAACTTGCTTCCGGCTAATCCAGAAACTGGCGAAATAAATTCGTTCATTACAGAATCTTCCGGATATTCTGAAACAAAAAACGACGGACACAACTTAAGCCTTGAATTTGAATATAGGATTGATTCCTTGACAACACTTTCTTTTAGTCCAAAATTCACAAAAAACAACACTGCTTCGGATGATTTTTCAGAGCGTTTTTCTACAAATGAATTAGGATTAATCAATGAAAGTACAAGCTCTGCAATAAGCGACAGGACATCCCAAAATTTTCAGAGTGATTTTTATATAATGCGAAAATTTACGAAAAAGGGGAGAAGTTTAGGTATTACTTTCAACAATACCAATAAAACAAATGATACTAATAAAAAGAATAAATCAGAAACTTATTTCTTTCAAGATCCTGATTTAGAAGATGATATTCGAAACCAGCGTGAATTAAACGACATTAAGGATAATGCTTATTTTGCCAGAATTGGATATCTTGAGCCAATCAGCGATTCCATAACGTTGAACCTTCGCATTGGTTATCACTGGAAAGATTATGGAAATCGAAAATCAACTTTTGATTACAACGAAGGAACTCAAGCATATAGTGATGGCAACGATTTGCTTTCCTATGATTTAACCTCAAGAACAAGAGTTTTTAATCCGCTTGTTGGTATAAATGTCAGGAAGAAAAAAATCAGCATGGGTTTTTATGCAGGAACCCAAGTAATTGATTTTGAAAATAATTCTGAATTTTTAGGAGAATCTGGTAGCGTTAACAAAAAATATATTTATCCTACCGCGAATGGATGGGTGAGCTATAAATTTTCGAAGTCAAAATCAATTTATTCCTACTATAATTTCAATGTTACTTTGCCAACAGTGAATCAGCTTCTTCCGGTAATTGATTTATCGAATCCGTTATCTCAGATTACAGGAAATCCAGATTTAGGACCAAGGAAAGACCACAATTTCTACTTCAGTTTTAACGACTATGACTATAATTCAAAATCAGGATTTTATATTTATGGAGGCGTAAATTTTATAGAAAGTGAAATTGTGACCTCAAGAGTTTTTGACCCGGCAGATTTGATAAGCAGAATTACGTATCAAAATATTGATAACATGATGTCAGGTTTTGCAGGATTCAACTGGAATAAAAACATCAAAAAAGAAGAAAATACTTTTCGAGTAGGTTTTGACATGAGCAGTAATTATAACGTCAGCAAAGGTCTTACAAACAATGAACAATATCGTTCAGAAGGCATTTCTCTTGAGCCAAGCATAAATTTTGGTTGGGATTATGGCGAATTATTAACTATTGAACCATCGTACACTTATAATTGGAATCGAACAAATTTTTCAAATTATACGATAGATAAATCCTCTTATTTTACGCATAATTTCAAACTGCAAACAACAAGCCGTTGGCCCAAACATGTGATTTTCGGCAATGATTTCGGCTACACTTACAACTCAAATATCTCTGACGGATTCAAGAAAGATTTCTTCTTGCTGAACAGCAGTTTAGGCTATAATTTCATGGCTGACAAATTGCTTTTCAAAGTAAAAGTATATGATTTGCTGAACCAAAACCAAAGCGCAGTAAGAAATATTACGCCAACAGCAATTCAAGATATTGAAAACACCGTATTGAAAAGATATGTGATGTTTTCGCTGACTTACCAGATAGAAAAATTTGGAGGAAAGAAAAAAGAATAAAAATTTTAAACTATAAATCAAGTTAGATGATTAAAACTTATAAAAAAGATTTAGAGAAATTTCAGTATTTTTCTTTTCAGACCAATAATCGCTACGATTTATTATATCATCTTTGACATAATACCTGGCTGAGATACCAATTTTTTTATACATATAACCAAATCCTAAAGCAATGTCGCCTCCAGCCTTGATATTAACTTGATCTAAAAAGCCTTGGCCAATATAGATCTCTCTTGTAATAGGAATGTCATAGAATGAATAGGATCCTTCAACTAATAATTGAGAATTTTTATTTAAATTAAAATAATGCCTTAATCCTACGGATGTAATAATTGCAGAATAATTTATTGTAGATATAGTAGCAGGCGAAGTGGAGTATATTGGTGCTTTCCTTTCATTCAAACCTTCTGTTTTAAAAGTCTGATAGTGTGCTTCTGCAAAAACGCCCCATTTGTAATTATTAAATGGTAAACGTATTTCACCAATAATTCCTAATCTCAAAGATACAGCATTATCGTATTTAATTATTCTATTAGGACTCTCCAACTCTATATTGTTATTTGATATTCCACCTATAGCGTAAAGATTATATTTTGTAGGTTTTGATTTTACCTGAAATGTTATATTGCTATTTAAGCACTCATTATATTTTTTAAAATGTGATATAAGATCACCTTTTGTATATGTAACTGATTTTATATCTACTTTGTTATCTTCACAATTTACATCTGCATTTAACTGATATATATAATTATAATTATAAAATATATCATTTAGTTTTGATCCTATGTATTTTTTATAAACTAATTGTTCAATTTTAGCTGTTGGATTTTTTTTGTAAAAATATTTTATTCCTATTGAGTTGTCATAACTATAAAGTGAAGCCTCTCCCTCAATTAGAACTTTTAGTAAAAGCAATTTATTTTCCCATTCGGGATTTCTAGTCCTGCTTAAATTGTTTAAAGTTTGTGTGGAAACATCAATTTGAACTTCGCTACGAATAAATTTTGAATCATCATTAATTTGAAACTCAATAATTTCACTAATTTTTTTTGTCAAAATTTCATCTTGTAGTTTATATTCAATACTTGTTGGGTTTCTATACCAGTCAACATCTCTAATTTGACATTCTATTTTTAATCCTTGATTTGTAATAAAATGGCCAGGAACAAATTTTTGGGAATAAGAAAAAGTTGATAAAAATAATAAAATATATATAGTTTTTTTCATGGTTTAATATAACCTTGTTTAAATTAGCTTCAGCAATATTACGAAATAATATTAACGTAAATTAACTTGTTAAATTAAAGCTATATTGTATTAATTTTACCAACTTCCTCCAGCACCGCCGCCACTAAAGCCGCCGCCTCCAAATCCACCGCCAAAACCGCCACCGCCTGATGAACCGCCTCCAAAACCACCTCCAGAAGAACCACCACCAAAGCCACGGCCCAAACTGCTCAAGATAATTATATCAGACAAATCCATACCGCCACCGCGATTTCCGCCGTTTCTATTGTTTTTGTTTTTAGAAATAATAATGATCAAAACCACAAAAATGATAATAAAGAAAATTAATCCTCCCGGATTTGATTCCCCTTTGTCTTGCTTTCTGGTTCCTTTATATTTTCCTTTCAAGACGTCAAAAATAGCATCAGCGCCCTTGTCTAGTCCTTTGTAATAACTTCCAGCTTTAAACTCAGGAATGATCACATTTCTTGTCAATTCACCAACAATTCCTGCTGATAATCTGTCTTCAACTCCATATCCAGGCGAAATCCAAATTTTGCGCTCTTGTTTGGCTAACAAAACAACCACACCATTGTCGTTTTCTTTTGAACCTCCAATTCCCCAAGCCTGTCCCCATTTTGGAGTCAGTATACCAATATCTTCTCCTTTCAAAGATTCAATTGTAATCACGACAATTTGAGTTGTTGTGGAATCAGAATATTTGATAAGTTTTTCTTCCAAACTGGCTTTTTCCGAAGCATTCATTATGCCAGCATAATCATAAACGCTGGTTTGAAATTTTGGAGCAGGAGGAATGTCATATTGCGCAAATCCCAAAGTTTGAACTAACAAAAATACCGAGAGGAAAAAGGCGCTTTTTAAATTTAAAATTTTCATTTATCCTTTTGATATTTCGTTAGATAATTCGTCTTTGTCGCCCTCAGTGAACGGGAAATACTGTTCCAATCTTTCACCAGCTCTTAAGATTCCTGCAACCAGACCTTCCTTGTATTTCTTGTCTTTGAAATTAGAAATAACAACATCTCTCGTGCAATCCCAGAAATCACTTTCTACTGCTTTATCAATGCCTTTGTCACCAATGATGGCAAAAGCGTGATCGGCAACACCCACATAAAAAAGGACTCCGTTTCGCAAGGAAGTCTGATCCATACCTAAAAAATGAAAAACCTCCTGAGCTCTTTCAAGCGGAGGTTTTTCTGTATGATTTTCGATGTGGACTCTTATTTCGCCCGAAGTGTTTTTTTCAGCCTGAGAAATCGCTTTTACAATTTCGGCCTCTTCTTCAGAAGTTAAAAAATCTTCTACTTTTGACATCTGTTTTTCGTTTTTAGAATTTTACTTCTACTGGTTTTTCAGCACCTTCAACAGATTTGAAATATGGTTTTTCAGGATAAGAACCGCCCAAAAACCAGCTATTCGGAATTGTAAGTACATAACCGTTATATACTTGAACTTGTTCGTTAAAACGTGTTCTTGCAGTCAAAATTTGATTTTCTGTGCTTGCCAATTCGTCTTGTAATTTCAAGAAGTTTTCGTTCGCTCTCAATTGCGGATACGCTTCCACAGAAACCAATAATCGTGACAAGCTAGAAGAAACATTCGACTGCGCTTGTTGGAATTGAGCCATTTGCTCTGGAGTCACATTGCTCGGGTCAATTGTCACAGAAGTCGCTTTAGCACGCGCTTCTACAACAGCAGTCAAGGTTCCTTTTTCGAAATCAGCGGCACCTTTTACCGTGTTTACCAAGTTTCCAATCAAGTCATTTCTTCTTTGGTACGCTGTTTCCACGTTACCCCATTCTTTTCCAACGGCTTGATTGTGTTTCAAAGCGGTGTTTTTAATTCCCACAACCCAGAATCCGATAATTACTATTAACGCAATAATAATTCCTACAGGTATTAACCATCTTTTCATTTTGTTCTTGTTTTTAGAGTTTATTTATTGATTTGTTTTTTGTTTCTATCGATAATGTAATTTTGCCTATTGCCTATTGCCTATTGCCTATTGCCTATTGCCTATTGCCTATTGCCTAAAGCGCATTCTTAATACTACTCAACTGCGCCTTAATCAATTCCAACTTGCTAATCACTTCAAATTTATCCAACGTCTTTTTTTGTCCTTCTTTCAAATGCGTTTTTGCGCCTTCCAAAGTAAAACCGCGTTCTTTTACCAAATGATAAATAAGTTGCAGGTTTTTTACATCTTCGGGAGTAAACATTCGGTTTCCTTTTGCGTTCTTTTTTGGCTGTAGAATATCAAATTCCTTGTCCCAAAAACGAATCAGTGAGGCGTTTACGTCAAAAGCTTTGGCCAATTCACCAATGCTGTAATATCTTTTGTCTGTTGGTAAGTCTAAATGCATTAATCTAATTTTGGTTCAAGTTTAAAATTAAAATCAAATCTCTCCTGCTTCTTTTAAAGCTTGTAATTCAATTTCAGCAGAAATTCTGAAATCAGTAGCAACAATTTTCTCGAGCAATGGCTTTATTGATGGAATCAATGCACTCAGTTTAGCTTTAATTATTATTCCAATAGTTCCGGTAAATCGTAAACCCAAATTTCCAGCCACTTTTCGTGCTTTAAAATCATCAAGTATTAAAATGCTATCTGGAATTTCTAAGGCTAAAGCAATTGCACTAGATTCTCCTTTGTCAATTTGTAACTCTAAAATTCTTTGATGATATTTATCTTTTGCGTTTTCAATAATTATCCAATCAGGTAGCATTTCTCCAAATTCATCAGCAACATCTTGAGTAGTAATAATCGTTCCATATAGTTTTTGCAACAACTCTAACTCTTGAATTTTTGATAAAATAATCAAGCAGCTAGTATCGGAAATGATTATTCTATGCATTTGCTACATCATTTGATAAATTTGATGAAGGATAATTAAAGATTGAAACATCATATTTGCTCAGCAATTCGGCAAAAGTTCTCTTGGTTAAACCAGCAAGTTCTGCTGCTTGTCCTAAAGAAATTTTTCCTTGTTCATAAAGTTTTGAAGCTAAAAGCATCACAAGTTCGCGATTGTCGACTTCAAGATTTTCTGGTAAATTCAATGTTACTGTTCTCATAGTAATCAAATTTAGTGTTTTTTATTTGGATTGTAATTTTTAATCTAAAGATTGGTTTTCTTGGTTCGCTAATTTTGAAATGGCCGAAAATTCTGCCGCCGAAATATTTCCGTAATAAAAATTCAAAGGGTTTACGACTTCCCCGTTTTTATGCACTTCATAATGCAAATGCGGCGCTTCTGAACGTCCCGTGCTTCCCACATAACCAATCACGTCGCCACGTTTCACTCTTTGTCCGGCTCTGACTTTATATTTGCTCAAATGACCGTATAATGTTTCGTATCCAAATCCGTGCCGAATCACAATATGGTTTCCATAACCTGACGCGGTGTTGTCTGCGCGTTCCACAATGCCGTCGCCAGTCGCATAAATCGGAGTTCCGGTTTTGGCAGAAAAATCCATTCCTGCGTGAAACTTCCTGATTTTTGTAAACGGGTCGCTTCGGTACCCAAACCCAGACGCCATCGACTTTAAGTTCTCATTTTTAACTGGCTGAATCGCTGGAATTGCTACCAATAATTTCTCTTTTTCCTTCGCCAATTTCAATATTTCATCCAAAGATTTCGACTGAATGACCAATTCTTTTGAGATGACATCCACACGTTTTGTCGTACTGACAACCAATTCTGAATTGTCATAACCTTCCAAAGCTTTGTACCGATTCACGCCTCCAAAACCCGCTTTTCGCTGTTCTTCCGGAATCGGTGACGAGTTGAAAAATACTCGGTATAAATTATTGTCACGTTCGGCAACATTTTCTAGAACTTCATCTACTTGGTCCATTTTTTTGTTCAAGAGGGCATAATTGATTTTCATATTCTCAATTTCCCTTGCTTGAAGTCGATCCTTCGGAGTTTCAAAAAACGGCGTATTGATCAAAATTACGAAACACAAAAAGCCAAACAATCCTGAAGCCAATAAAAATAAAGCAATTACGCCTAATTTCTGTCCTTTCTTCGGCTTGATTTTTCGGTAAGCTAAATTTTCGGTATCGTAATAATATTTTACCTTTTTCATATTTTAAAATATGCTATTTTTGCACCTTAAATATCAATGCTGATGCAATTTAATTGTCGGTTGATATATAGTTAGACGAACAAATTTAATAAATGTTTCATTCGTTCGCCTTTTTATTTTGCAATATTAAATTTAAAATGTTGACGGTCAAGATCGCTTCGCAAAGCCTTGAACCTTAAACCTAAGACCTTAAACCAATTTTCAATGAAATCACAAGATATCAGAAAGCAGTTTCTACAATTTTTTGAAAGCAAAGGACATTTAATCGTTCCTTCGGCGCCAATTGTTCTAAAAGATGACCCCACCTTGATGTTCAACAACTCAGGAATGGCGCAGTTTAAAGAATATTTTTTGGGGAACGCCACGCCAAAAAGCAAGAGAATTGCCGATACGCAAAAATGTCTTCGTGTTTCAGGAAAGCACAATGATTTGGAGGATGTAGGTTTTGATACGTATCACCACACGATGTTCGAAATGCTTGGAAACTGGTCTTTCGGAGATTATTTCAAAAAAGACGCCATCAATTGGGCTTGGGAATTATTGACGGAAGTTTATAAAATTCCGAAGGAAAATCTATACGTTTCTGTTTTTGAGGGAAATCCTTCAGAAAATGTGCCGTTTGACCAAGAAGCTTGGGATATCTGGAAAACTTTGATCGACGAAGACCGAATCATTTTAGGAAATAAAAAAGACAATTTCTGGGAAATGGGCGACCAAGGTCCGTGTGGTCCGTGTTCAGAAATCCACGTAGATTTAAGAACTGCGGAAGAAAAAGCACAAGTTTCTGGAAAAAGTCTGGTTAACAATGACCATCCTCAAGTGGTGGAAATTTGGAACAATGTATTCATGGAATTCAACCGTAAAGCAGACGGTTCGCTTGAAAAATTACCAGCGCAGCACGTCGATACCGGAATGGGTTTTGAGCGTTTGTGCATGGCTTTGCAAGGCGTGACTTCTAATTATGATACCGATGTTTTTACACCGCTTATTGAAGAAGTGGAAAAAATCACAGAAAGAAAATACACTTCAAACGAAGTTAAAAATGTAAGCGAAGAGCAAGACAAAACCAATATTGCAATTCGTGTAATCGTGGATCACGTTCGTGCGGTAGCGTTTGCAATCGCAGACGGACAATTGCCTTCAAACACAGGCGCAGGTTACGTAATCAGAAGAATTTTGCGTAGAGCAATTCGCTACGGATTTACATTTTTAGATACAAAAGAACCGTTTATTTATAAATTGGTGGCTGTTTTGGCAAACCAAATGGGCGAGTTTTTCCCTGAAATCAAGTCACAGCAAAATTTGGTTACCAACGTAATCCGTGAGGAAGAAGCTTCGTTTTTAAGAACTTTGGACCAAGGATTGCAGTTGCTTGAAACTGTCGTAAAAGACACAAAAGGCCAAGAAGTTTCTGGAGCAAAAGCGTTTGAATTATACGATACTTTCGGGTTCCCAAAAGATTTGACAGCCTTGATTTTGAAAGAAAAAGGAATGTCTTATAACGAAGCAGAATTTGACTCGGAATTGCAAAAGCAAAAAACAAGATCTCGTGCTGCATCTGAAACATCAACTGACGATTGGACGATTTTGGTAGAAGGAAATACGGAAACTTTCGTGGGTTATGACGAGGTGGAAAAAGAAGTGAAAATCACAAGATATAGAAAAGTAGATTCTAAAAAAGACGGTAAATTGTACCAAATTGTTTTAGATAACACACCTTTTTATCCAGAAGGTGGTGGTCAAGTTGGTGACAAAGGAACGTTGTTCACGCCAAACCAAGCCATCGAAATCTTAGATACAAAGAAAGAAAACAACCTGATTTTGCATTTTACAAAAGAGCTTCCTGAAAATACAGAAGGAAAATTCATGGCTTTGGTGAATACAAAATTAAGAAGCGAATCAGCGAGCAACCACTCGGCTACGCACTTGTTGCACCAAGCGTTGCGCCACATTTTAGGAACACATGTGGAACAAAAAGGTTCGTTAGTTTCTCCAAATTACCTTCGTTTTGACTTTTCGCATTTTGCAAAAGTGACCGAAGAAGAATTAGAATTGGTAGAAAACTTCGTAAACGAGAAAATTCAAGAGCATTTGCCTTTGATCGAAAGAAGAGATATTCCGTTTAAGCAGGCGGTGGAGGAAGGCGCAATGGCTTTATTCGGAGAAAAATATGGCGATAATGTACGTGCAATTAAATTCGGAGAAAGCATGGAACTTTGCGGTGGAATTCACGTGAAAAATACAGCAGAGATCTGGCACTTTAAAATTGTTTCTGAAGGAGCAGTTGCAGCAGGAATCCGAAGAATCGAAGCGATTACCAATGAAGGCGTAAAAGCATTTTTTGCATCGCAAGAAGTAGCTTTGAAAGAAATTAAAGAAGCGCTGAAAAATCCGCAAGATTCATTGAAAGCCGTGGTTTCACTGCAAGATGAAAATGCAAAATTGAAGAAGCAAGTGGAAGCTTTGTTGAAAGAAAAAGCGAAAAACTTGAAAGGAGAATTGGCTTCAGAAATTCAAGAAATCAATGGCGTGAAATTCTTGGCGAAACAAGTCGATTTGAACGCAGAAGGAGCAAAAGATTTGGCTTATGAATTAGGAACTTTGGGAACAAATGTATTCTTGGTTTTGGCTACAGCCGATGAAGGAAAACCGATGCTGACTTGTTATGTTTCAAAAGAATTAGTAGCAGAAAAAAATCTAAACGCAGGACAAGTCGTTCGCGAATTAGGAAAATATATCCAAGGTGGCGGTGGCGGACAGCCTTTCTTTGCAACAGCAGGAGGAAAGAACGTTGCCGGAATCAAGGAAGCTTTAGAAAAAGCAGTTGACTTTGTGAAATAGATTCCAGATTTCAGTTTGCAGAAATAAAACCACAACGTAACTGTTGTGGTTTTTTGCTTTATAAAACTACTCCGGAGTAGTAAAGAATGCAATCGGCCAATAACAAAATCCATCCAGCCTACTATAAAACGCATCGGGCCTACATAAAAACACAATCGGCCTATATAAAAATACAATCGGCCTGTTATATAATCCATTGGGCTTATGTAAAAACACAATCGGCCTACTACAAAATCAATCCGGCCTATTGTACTATTCATCCGGCCTGCCCTAGCAATAAAAAATAAAAAACCACAATTGTGATATTGTGGTTTTGATGGGATTGGAAAGATTTTTATAAGAGATATCAAAGGGTATCGACAAAATGAATGCTGTTGTATGGAAAATTTGACTTGTGCTCAGTAAGGAAGATTTTGATTAGATTTATTGAAGAAGAATAAGTGTTAAGGAGATGTGTTAGTATTTTGTTTATGCATGCTTGCCTCTGCATAAGTTGAGAAGTCATAAATTTTTTTATCTAAAATTCTAGCTTTTTCATTAGCTAACATCTCTCGTTTGGTAGCATCATTACATTTGATAGATAGCTCAGTTTGATAGTCCATATTTGCATAAGAAATTTTAATTTTGACGTCAAGTTCCGTCTCGTCAAGAAGCGTATGTTTTTCATCATCCGTATAATTTTTAATTTCAACAATTTCTGTAGTATAGATGCTTTCCATCCATTCAGTAGAGTAAAAATACTGAGTCGGGTGATGTATATCTGTACTAAAATCTGTATAGCCACTTATTTGAGATACATTTAGTTTTGGCACCGTCGCTGTCACTACAATATAGATATATCTTTTATAGTCATAAGTTTGATTATGATTATTAGTAGTATTAGGATAATTGATTTCAGTAGAAAAATTAGTTGCTGAACTATCAATTGGAGATTCTACTTGATAATTTTCATCATAAGAGTTTGTCTTGATTTCTCCTAATATAGCAAATGCTATGATTAGTAACAATAAAACAATCATACAAATTCCGACAATATTAAAAATGCTAATAGTTTTTTTCTTAATAGGTTTAGGGATATTTAACGATTGTAAATTGTTTTTTTCAGTTTTAGCTTTAAAAACTCTAGTTCTTATTTGAAATTTTACATATAGCAAATCTTCAACATTATTAAAAAAACCGCTTGATAAATCATTATATAAAAAATATTTTTCATCATCAATTTTTTTATTTATTTCGTGTCCATTCAGTGTTTCGTTTTCTGAAATAATTTCAATTGTCATAAATTTACCTAAGACCTTATCGTAATTTGTGAGCTTATTCCAAAGACCAATTTCATATATAATTTCAGTATTTTCTTTAGTAATCGAAGTGTTTGAGATACTAAATAATTTATTTTTTAATATGATACATTTATTATGAAATTCTTCTTTTGATAAAATATTTGAATCAAGTAGAATTTTTAGTTGTTTATATTCTTTTGAATTTAAGAAATCACTTTCAGCTTTTCGATTTTTAATCTCTTGTAGTTTTATATAAAATTCATCGTCGCTAATTATCCCATTCTGCCTTAAAGAATCTAAACTAAATTCTAAATTATCACTATTTGGTGGTTCGAGATTTATTACATTACTGCTGACAATTATTTTTGAATTATTCGATTTATTATAGAAATAGATTATTATAATAGCTATCCAATGGGCTGGTGGAAAAAGTATTAAAAGCAGAATAAAAACTTTTTGACTCTTTGAAAACAATTCTGAATTCCAAACATAAATAGAAGAAGCAGTAATTAATCCGACAATTGCACCAACACCAATATTGCTTTCCATATTCTTATATTTATTACAATGATACAAAACAATTCTTGAATTGTTTTACGGTTTTCCGTATCTATAAATAAACTCAGCAACTTTGTATCTTAGCAACTTAAAACTAAAAAAATGCAATTCACAACTCCCATTCCAATAGCAAAAAGCACCCACCAAATCAATTACAGTTCAAAAATAATATCATTGGGCTCTTGTTTTGCAGTGAATATTGGGGAGAAATTTGACTATTTTAAATTCCAAAATACCATCAATCCATTTGGGATTTTGTTTCATCCATTGGCGTTAGAGAAAGTAATTTTAAAAGCCCTTGCCAAAGAAGAATTTACCGAAGGAGATATCTTTTTTCACAATGAAAGATGGCATTCCTTTGATGTGCATTCTGACTTGAGCACTGCTGATAAAATAGGCTTTTTAAAAACGCTTACTGCCAGTTTGGAAGTTTTGCATCTCAATTTGGCTCAGGCATCCCATGTAATAATCACTTTAGGGACGTCTTGGGTGTATCGAAATAATGAAACCGACGCAATTGTCGCCAATTGCCATAAAGTTCCTCAAAAAGCCTTTAAAAAAGAATTGCTTTCGGTTGAAGCTATAAAACAGAGCCTTCAAGGAATTATAAATGCTATTTCAAAAGCAAATCCAAAAGCAAAAATCATTTTCACGATTTCGCCAGTCCGCCACATCAAAGACGGCTTCATAGAAAATCAATGGAGCAAAGCCAACCTGATTTCTGCCTTACAGCAAACGCTGCAATCTGAATACTGCAATCTGAATACTGGCTACTTTCCCAGCTATGAAATCATGATGGACGAGCTTCGCGACTACCGATTTTATGCCGAAGATATGATCCATCCAAATCAAACTGCCATTGATTACATCTGGAAAAGGTTCTCTGAGACCTGGATTTCTGAAGAAGCGCTTGACTTTATGCCTGAAATTGACAGCATCCAAAAAGGGCTGCAACATCGCGCTTTCAATCCAGAAACCGAAGCGCATCAAAAGTTTTTGGCAAGCCTGAAAGCAAAAATTGTGGCAGTCCAAGAAAAATGGCCGCATATTCAATTCTAAGCACCCTTTCGAAAGGTGTATCTTAAAAATACGAAATTCTTCGTATTGATTGGGGTCGTGTTTTGAGGCAACTTTGCCTTAACAAAAACACACCACCATGAAAAATGCAAAACTACTTTTTAAAAGCGCGCTGGCCATTTTGGCTTTGGCGCTAACCTCTTGCTCCGCTGATGACAGCGTTGCGGTTGCCTCAGAAGACACTTCTGAAATGAGGCTTTTTCTTTTAGACACGGCAAGAATTAAGACGATTTCTGCCATAGGAACAAATGAGCAGACAGTGCTTGACAAACAGCGCGATTTGAACAGCTATATCGCCAGCATGTCCATCAGCCCTGACGGAACAAAATTTGTTTTTTCAGAACACCAGACGGAAGGAACTTTCCCAAACCAGCTGTATAAAAAGAGATTGAAAATTGCCAACAGCGACGGTTCTGGAGAAGCTGAACTGTACTCAAATCCTGACAACAGCACCCACATTGGCAATATTCGCTTTTGTTCTGACGGAAAAATTTATTTTGAAACATACACCATCGGCAACAACGGCTTTCGCAAGAAAAACCTAATCAACGCTGACGGAACAGGCCTGCAGGATTTGGGATTTGGCAATTATACTGACATTTCTGACGACAGAATATTTGCCTTGCTTTCCTATACCACAGGAACTGCTGCTTCGTGCCAGATTTTAGATTTGAGAGGCGATGGAGGTGCAGGAAGCGGCCATCACATGGAAAATTTTGCTGCAGGTATCGAAATTGGAACAGGCAGGTTTACCAACAATGGTAAATTAGCCGTAATTCCGTTTAAGGAAGGCTCTGAAATAAAAGTACGCATCATTGATGTAGCCGCTAAAACTTCCACGAGCAAAACTTTGGTTACCGGACTTTCTTCAGGCTGGCTCCACTATGAACTTTCAATGTCAAAAGACAACAACAGAGGCGTGATTACCTTGACCGGAGGCGATTATGAAAAGTCAAAAACATACGTATTCAATCTGGAAACAGGTGAAGTTGCCGCGCCATTTGAAAATAATGACGAGAATATTTTCAGCGTATATGCATACTAAAATCCAAATTATGAATAAGCTAATTTTAATGACAGCAGTATTGTTTTCAGTGAGCTCTTGGGCGCAAATCTCTGAAACAATGCCTTTGCCAGAAGCCTTGACCATGCCTTGCGCGATGAATATACTGAACGGAAAAATGATTTTTGTAGCCAATTCTTCCGTTCATGGAAAAGAACTTTGGACAACTGACGGAACGCTTGAAGGCACCACTTTGCTGAAAGAAATTAATAATGATTATAATATCGCTGTCCTCAGTGCTTTCACTTACACTAATTCTCAAGACGCAGAAGGTTATTTTGGGATTTTAAATGACAGCAAGATGTTTTTTCAAGCAACAAGCACTTATGGAGGAACTCCGACTTTGTGGGTTACCGATGGAACTACCGATGGAACCACAAGATTCACTATTCCAGGAGCGGCGCTTTTAGACGTCAGGTGGTTTAAGGAATTTAATGGAAGGCTTTATTTCACGGCAAGAACTGTAGCAAACGGAATCGAAATCTGGAGTACAGACGGCACGGTTGCAGGAACATCGATGCTGAAAGAAATCAATCCGGGAAATGGAAATGCCTTTGAGACCGCTTATAATCCAGGTTTTTTTATTCATAATAACAAGCTTTGGTTCAAGGCAAATGACGGAACCCACGGCATCGAATTGTGGAGCACGGACGGAACGGCAGCAGGAACTTCAATGCTTTTTGACTTGCACCAAGGAAGCACTTCAGACCCCGCAAACAAAGATGCTTTTAAATGGGGAACGGTTTATAATGACCGGCCTTTTGTGAATGTGGGAAATTATTTTTATTTCGCAGCGTATGTAAACTGGGCAGAATACGGCGGTTATCAGTTGCTTTTTAAGAGCGATGGAACGGCTTCTGGAACAGTTCCTGTTGATGCGGCGCCGACTTTGAACGGTTCAATACCCAAATATTACAGTCCTTCACCAATGACTATGCTTGACGGAAATGCTTATTTCTTCAGTGCGACGATAGCCTATGACGGTGGGACGCAATCCGGGCTTTGGAAATTAAATCCGCAGACGCAGGCCATTACTTTTGTAAAATCAGTTTCTGGATATGGAGATAATGGATTGTCTGACGGATTGCCAAAAGGAGCAATGCGAGAATTCAATGGCAAATTATATTTCATAGGAAAAGGCGCCGGAGATGATTATCATTTTTGGAGCACTGACGGAACGGCAAACGGCACCCAAAAGATTTTCCAGCCAAATAATAGCAGTATCGATTCGTTCAATACGCAGGTGTACATGCGAAGCATCGTTTTTGAGGGCAAGCTTTACTTCGTAGGAGGCAGATATGCTTCTGAAAATGTTTACAGCACTGATGGAACTACGGCAGGAACGCTTCCCGTTTTTTCAACAACGATGGTTGCCGGCCCTTACCAGTTCACAAAATTTGGAAGTGACCAAGGAAGAAATTCTAATGAAACAAATAGAAATACGCCGTCTGCATCACTTTATTTTGCCACTTCCCACAACTTGACTTATGAAATGTGGAGGCTTCGCCAAGATAATTCGATGGCAATTGCAGCAGAAAATTTTAAGGAAGCGAAAGTGTATCCAAATCCTTCCAAAGGAATGGTAAACCTTTCGTTGAAAAATGAAATTTCAAATGGCAAGGTGCAATTGGTAAATCTCATGGGACAAGAACTATTCAATAAAAATAACCTCGAAGGAAAAGATTTTCACTTTGATTTCTCAGGCCAGCCTTCCGGAATTTATATGCTTCACTTGCAAAGCGATTCGGGAAATTTGACACAAAAAATTCTATTACAATAAAAATAATAACTCTTAAAAATCATACAAATGAAAAAAATTAAAACATTCGCAATTATCGCTTTTATCTCCTTTTCTGCACTTCTTTCTTCTTGCAGCAATGATGACGGAGAGAACAACGCTTCATCAGGAACGAGCTCTTTTATCAAAGGAAAAGTCGATGGAACTCCATTTGCTTCTATGGAAATTCAAGGAGTTTCGACAGCAATCGCAACCAAAACAGGAAGTGGCGACCAAACATTAATCATGATTCAAGGCACAAACGAAGCGATGAATTCAATGGTCATCACGACTATGGGTATCGTTGAAGCAGGAACGTATGAGTTTGATGCTTTTGATGATGGAAATGTTTTGGCGTATGTGGATAATGCGACAAGCACAAGTTATGCGACAAGCAATTGTGACAGTGCTGCCGGAACATTGGTAATAACACATCTTGACGGTACTAAAATTGAAGGCACCTTCAGTTTCAGAGGAAACAGCGATGCCAATTGCTCTAACAGCAAAATGGTTACAGAAGGAAGTTTCAGAGGGGTTTTTATGCAATAGTAAGTGTATCATTTTGTTAGGAATACGGCTTCGGCCGTATTTTTAATTTTATACGTCCCAAATTATGAATCAACTACTTATGCTGCTGGTTTTAATCTTATTTTTTCTGATTGGCCATGCTTTGAATAGCATCAAAAAGATAAAATCATCTGGTGCTGCCTCAAAAGCTATTCTTGAAAAAAGGATGGAAAAGGAATTTAATTATGGCCAGGCAGGCTATCAGAAAAATCTTTTAGCTGAAGAACTTTTACAGCATCTGAAAAATGCCCAAGAAATGCTAAGCCATTACATTTCAGAACTTCAGACGGAAACATTTGCGTTGCTTTCTAAAAATAATTTGCTTTGATTGTTAAAAGGCAATGGCTACTTTGTTATATTTACTACATAAATTTCCCCCACATGGCTAAAAAAATACTTTCCTTGCTCGTTTTTTTACTGCTGATTTCAAACCTGAATGCCCAAGATGCGCCAAAACTTATTGACAGCTTAAAAAAAGAACTCCGAAGAAATCACAGTGAAAAAGAAAAGCTCGTCATTTATTCAGATTTGACCTGGCATTACAGAAATATTTCGATAGATTCTGCGCTCGTTTATGGAAAGAAAGCACTTTCTGGAGCGAAAAAAATAGGAGATGAAAAACTTCAAGCCCAGATTTTAAGCGATATCGGAATGGTTTATTTCAATAATGGAAATTATGACGAAGCCAAAAGATATTACAACAGCGCATTAGAATTACGAAAAAAATTAAAAGACGAAGAAGGCGTTGCCAAGATGTATTTGAAACTTGCCAATGTGCATCAATATCAATATGACACCAAAAAGGCAATGCAGCTGTATTTAAAAGGGAGCGAGTATTTTGAAAAAACTAAAAATCAAGTCGTTTTGTATAGCATCAAATCGAATATTGCTTCGCTGTATTATGACATGAAAAATTTTAAAAAGGCGATCGAATATTACAATGACGTAGTGAAATTCAATGAAGAGAATGAGCAGCATTTAGAATTAAGTACCAATTTGCTAAACCTTGCCGGAATTTACCATCAGATGAATGACACGGTGAAAGCGGTAAAAATTTATAACAAAAGCCTCAAATATTGCCAACTTGCCGGACATCAGCTGACAATGGCAAAAGTATATAATAATCTAGGGGAGATTCTTTCCCAAAATAATTATCCAAAAAAGGCGCTGGCACATTTCAACAAGGCGCTGGAAATTAGAAAAGCGCTGCATTCTGATGTGGAAATTGCAAGCATCAATGTCAGCATTGCCATTGAATATCTCAAATTAGGCAAGCTTGCCGAAGCGGATAAATTGCTCCATGAAAGTCTGGATTTCTTTACAAAGAATAATAATCCAGATAAATTAGTGCAGACCTATTTGGTGATGATTACCAATTTTGCCTATTCAAAACAGCCTGACAGCGTAATTGTTTATGCAGATAAATATGCGCTATTGAAAGATAAAATTTTACAGGAAGGAATTTTAAAGCAAAGCACAGAATTAGAGACAAAATACCAGACTGAAAAAAAGGAAAAACTTTTATTGCAAAAGGAAGCGGAGGCTAAAGAAAGGAACAATATCATTATTTTGCTTTCAATAATTGCCTTTTTTACGGCAATTGCTGGCTATCTGTTTTTCAGACAGCAGCGGCTTAAAAATAAACAGCAGGAACAAGAATTTTTATTAAAGTCGGCTATTTCAAAAATCGAGACGCAAAATAAATTGCAAGACCAGAGATTGGAAATATCTAAAGATCTTCACGACAACATTGGTGCGCAATTGACCTTTATCATTTCTTCGGTAGACAATATAAAACGGGCCTATGCGATTGAAAATCCAGCTATAAAAAACAGATTAGAGAACATCAGCGGTTTTACAAAATCAACAATTCAGGAACTTCGCGATACCATCTGGGCGATGAATTCTTCTGAAATAACATTTGAAGATTTGCAGGCCCGGATCATGAATTTTATTGAAAAAGCGCAAGAAGCCAAGTCTGATATTCGTTTTGAGTTTTCTGTTGATCCTGATTTAGAATCGATTGGCTTGTCTTCCATTTCTGGGATGAATATTTATCGAACAATTCAGGAAGCTTTGAATAATTCTATAAAACATGCTGCCGCTAGTTTTATACAGATAAAAGTTGAAAATAGAGGCGAGGAAATTCAAATTTTGATTTCTGACGATGGAAAAGGATTTGAAATAGAAAACACCGAAAAAGGAAACGGATTTCACAATATGAAAAAAAGAATTGAAAGCATCAATGGCGAATTTTCATTGGTATCCTCTCTTTCTGGAGGAACTGAAATTTTTATTTCAATCGATAAAAACAAACTGTTATGATAAAGATTGTAATCGCTGACGACAATATCTTCCTTCAAAAAGCCATTTTGGAGAAGCTCTCGTTTTTCTCTGATTTTGATTGCAAATTTAAAGCTGAAAATGGGGAAGTGCTTATTGAAAAACTCAATGAAAATCATAATATCGACTTGATTTTAATGGATATCGAAATGCCGAAAATGAACGGAATTGAAGCAACGAGATATATTAAATCAAAATTTCCGCATATAAAAATCATCATGCTAACGGTTTTTGACAATGATGAAAATATATTCAAGTCCATTAAAGCAGGTGCTGACGGCTATCTTTTAAAAGAAGTCACACCAGAAGATTTGCACAAAGGCATTTTAGAAACCTTAAACGGTGGCGCAACGATGACGCCTTCAATTGCTTTGAAAACCTTAAAGCTTTTTCGAGATCCGACTGCTTATGAAAACCTGCCGCAAACGGATTTGATTTGTCTGACCACAAGAGAAATTGAAGTTTTAGAACAGTTGAGCAAAGGTTTGAAATATAATGCAATTGCTGAAAACTTAATACTTTCGCTGGGAACGGTCAGAAAGCATGTGGAAAATATTTATACCAAATTGCAAGTTCATAATAAGCTGGAAGCTGTTCAAAAAGCCAAAGAAAATAAGATTATTTAGGAAGAATTTAAAGCTTCTTTTTACGAGAGCATGGTTTAATTTATTTAACTTTATAAAAAAAAGCACATGCGAAAAATACTCATCGGCGTTGGAATTATAGTGTTAACCATCTTGGCTTTTCGTTTTTGCGAATTTAAAAAAGAGGAAGATTCGATTACTTATGACACCAATTTAATTCAGCAGCAGATTGTAAATGTTGGAAAACTGATCGTTACTGAAGGCCATTTTGCTGAGGTTTTGACGTATAAAGATCAAGATAAATATTTCATGGGAATGGTTTCTTTTGAAAAGAAAGCCTTAGTTGTCGTGAATGCAGATGTGACGGTTGCTTATGATTTGCGCCAGATGAAATATAATGTTGACGAGAAAAATAAGACGATTACAATTGAATATATTCCGAAGGAAGAAATAAAAATAAGTCCTGATATCAAATTTTATGATGTAAATCAAAGCAGGCTGAATCCTTTTTCAGGAGAGGATTACAATAAAATAAATGCGACGGTAAAAAAGAATCTGAAAGCTAAAATAGAGAAATCAACATTGAAATCAAACGCACAGAATCGATTGATCAGCGAACTTTCAAAGATTTTGATTACAACAAGCACCTTAGGATGGACCTTAAAATATGACGGAGAAACTGTGAATGAAGAATCATTAGATAAAGTTTTGCTTTAATTCAAGATTTCAGACTGCAGATTTTAACTTTTCTGAAATCTGAAATCTAAAATCTGCAACCTAAAATCTATTTTAAGCGTTTTCTTTTTCTAATATCAATTCTAATCCTCCAGCAATTAAATTGGCAACTTCTGGACGGTTTTGCTTCACTTTTTCTAAGTGGATGATTACTTTTTGAAACAGTTCCGTTTCATTTTCCTTGTCTAAAAGTTCAGCAATTTCAATAGAGAGCAACCAGTCTTTTGGATGATTTTCTTTTAAAGTTTCAAAAGTTTTCTCCATGGTCATAAAAGCAGTTTTTCCCTCACGGATATTTCTGATATTCAAGTAAAGGCTTTCCAATTCTTCCTTTTCAGGATTGGTTTTTGCCTTGATTGTAGTACTAGAAGGAACATGCGTAATCATGTCAAAACTTTTCACATCAGCTGGTCCAGAAAAAGCAGAAACTACTTTTTTTCCAACAGCCATATCAAAAATCCCCCATTCTGGCTGGAATAAGACAGTATCATTGTGTTTTACCGTGCAATCTCCAAAGCTAATTATGATGATTTTTCCTTGGATATTTCTCGTGCCCGTGATGATTTTTCCAGAAACAGTGATGTCTCCTTCAAATTCTAAGGTCACGCGTTCGCCTTCATAAATTGCATAAGCTTGCAAATCCCTCGGGCTCATGTCTTCGATGGCAAGGTTGATTCCTTTTAATTTCCCGATAGGGCTTCCAAAACCTTCAGCATGATACGAAGTCGAATGTCCTACCAATTCTTTTTCTCTGTAAGATAAAGCCGTTTTTCCAGTAGTTTGAATGTAAACTGGCTTGCCATTTTCTTCGATTACATTTGTGAAATTTCCAGAAATCTGAATTCCTGTGCTTAGTTCTATTGTTCCTAAAGCTTTTGACTGGATTAATTTTTGCACTCCAGAAAGTCCTCCAGTTCGAAGTGCCATTTTATTGGCAAATTCTTCCAAAACCGAACTTAAATGTGCAAAATCGGGGGTTACAAATAATTGCGGTTGTGGCTTCGTAATATCAAAACTTTGGTAAGCGGCGTTGATGTCATAAGGTGATTTTTTTACATTATCGGTCATGCACCAAGCACTTTCCCCGATAGAAGATAATAATCCGGCACCATATATTTTTGGGTTGTCAATATCGCCAATCAAGCCATATTCCACAGTCCACCAATGCAGATTTCTGATCAAAGCCATTTCTGATAATTCGCCCATATTATGCTGCAAATCTTCTACTTTTTTCTCAATCGCATCGATTTCGCTTTGCGGTGTTCCTTCCGCTTCCTTTAAAATCGAAAGCAATCGGATGGCTTCATACATTTCATAATCTCTCGAAGAAGAAATTGCCTTGCAACCGATTTCGCCAAAACGTCTCAAATATTCAGCATATTCCGGATTGGCAATGATAGGAGCATGGCCGGCACCTTCGTGGATGATGTCTGGCGCAGGCGTGTATTCGATGTGTTCTAATTGTCTGATATCTGAGGCAATTACCAAGACATTGTAAGCCTGGAATTCCATAAAAGCATTCGGTGGAATAAATCCGTCCACAGCAACTGCAGCCCAGCCGATTTCTTTCAAAATTCGGTTCATGCCATACATATTTGGAATATTATCTACTTCAAGACCTGTTTTTTTAAGTCCGTCGAGATAAGAATTGTGGGCAACTTTTGAAAGATAATCCACGTTTTTGCGCATAACATAACGCCAAACTGCTTGGTTTATCGGGGTATAATCTTCATAATCCTGAGGCTTGATAAATTGTTTCAAATGCTCAGGAAGTCTGTCTATCAAAGGATTGCTTTCAAATTCCGTTTCCATAATTTTTAAACGTTTCTATTTTTGTAAAATTACAAATCTTTTGAGAGAACGGCGTCTTAAAATTGCATAAAAAAACCACTAGATTTTGCTAGTGGTTTTTTATATAAAGTCTATTTTATTTTTTCTCTGGCGGGTATTTTGCCAAAATCTTTTTCACAAATTCTTGTATGCGTTCGTCTTTTTTCTCCATTTTTTGAGTCAAGACGCCAACGCCTTCACCTTGCCAGATCAATTCTTTTTTCTTTGCATCAATTAAATCAATGTACAAAGTTCCTTCAGTGGAAGTTGTCACAGAAGTACTTCTGCCTCCCCACATATAAGGATTCCAGCCCCATCCCCAGCCATAACCCCATCCGGCGTTAAACTGGTTGACGTCAACTTGCTGTCTGGATTTCGTAAAAATATTAACCAAAAGATCAGGCTTATCGCTTTTTGTGAATCCTTTTGCCGTCATTTCTGCATCGATAGCATTTAATATTCTTCTCTTGTCTAGATCAGAAATTTCTACTTTGTCGATTCCAGATTTATGGAAAGCAAAAGTTTTATATTGGTTAAAATCTGCATTTTTATCATAGTCGGTATTCACTTGAACAGACGAACAGGAAGCCAGCAAAAAGAGGCAGAAGAGCGGTAAAAATTTAATCGTTTTCATAGCAAAGTTTTTTATTTATAGTGGAATCATTTTTTATTTTTCTCTTTAAAACTTTTTATTGCAGCGACAATACTTAAGATTGCTGCTGCCGAAAGAACCACGATTTTTATCAAAGTATTTTCAAAAAGCAGTCCTAAAATTAAAAATCCAAGACTCATAAACATCAATGATATGCTATTCAGTTGTTGCATGCTAAATGAAAATTTTTAAAAATCCAGAAGCGCATCGTCCACTTTATTAGGGATGGTAACTTTTAATAAAGGTTGCGTTTCCATGGCTCGTTTTATGGCAAAAATCGCTTCGTCGTTTCTAGCCCAGCTTCTCCTTGAAATTCCGTTGTTCACGTCCCAGAAAAGCATTGATTGTAAGCGTCTTGAAGCCTCGCTAGAACCATCAAGAACCATACCAAAACCGCCGTTAATTACTTCGCCCCAGCCAACGCCGCCGCCATTGTGAATAGAAACCCAAGTCGCGCCTCTGAAACTGTCGCCGATCACGTTTTGAATCGCCATATCTGCCGTAAATTTCGAGCCGTCATAAATATTTGAAGTTTCTCGATAAGGAGAATCTGTTCCAGAAACATCATGGTGGTCGCGTCCTAAAATCACATAGCCAATTTCGCCTTTGGCAATTGCCTGGTTGAAAGCTTCGGCAATTTTAATCCTTCCTGCCGCATCCGCGTATAAAATCCTGGCTTGCGAGCCAACGACCAATTTATTTTCCTGAGCGCCTTTGATCCACTTGATATTGTCCTGCATCTGCTGTTGGATTTCCTCCGGAGAAGTTTTAGCCAGTTCCTCCAAAACGTCACTTGCAATCTTGTCGGTCTTTGCCAAATCTTCCGGTTTTCCAGAAGCGCAAACCCAACGGAAAGGCCCAAATCCATAGTCAAAACACATCGGTCCCATAATATCTTGCACATAACTCGGATATTTGAAATCAATTCCGTTTGGAGCAAAAACGTCGGCTCCGGCACGGGAAGCTTCTAGTAAAAAAGCATTTCCATAGTCAAAGAAATAGGTTCCTTTTGAGGTATGTTTGTTAATCGCGTCAGCATGGCGGCGCAATGTTTTTTGAACTTCTGCCTTGAATTTCTCAGGACTATTTGCCATCATTTCATTCGATTCCTCAAAGGTATGGCCTATCGGATAATAACCTCCCGCCCACGGATTGTGAAGCGAAGTCTGGTCAGAACCCAAATCAATATGCAGGTTTTCTTGGTCAAAACGCTCCCAGACATCCACAACATTTCCTAAATAGGCAATCGAAATCACTTCCTTATTTTCCAGCGCTTTTCTAACTCTCGGAACCAGATCTTCAATGGTTGAAACGATTTCGTTCACCCAGCCTTGAGAATGGCGAATCTGCGTAATCTTCGGATTCACTTCGGCGCAAACCGTCACGCATCCTGCAATATTTCCAGCTTTTGGCTGTGCTCCAGACATGCCACCCAAACCAGAAGTTACGAATAAACCGCCAGTCGGAGATTTCTTTATCTTTCTGAATCCGTTTAAAACCGTGATTGTCGTTCCATGCACAATTCCTTGCGGGCCAATATACATATAGCTTCCCGCAGTCATTTGTCCGTATTGCGAAACGCCCAAAGCATTAAATTTTTCCCAATCATCTGGTTTTGAATAATTCGGAATCACCATTCCGTTCGTCACCACAACTCTCGGCGCTTCTTTATGCGAAGGAAACAGTCCCATCGGATGGCCAGAATACATGGTCAAAGTCTGCTCGTCAGTCATTTCAGATAAGTATTTCATCGTCAATAAATACTGAGCCCAGTTCGAAAAAACCGCCCCGTTTCCGCCATAAGTAATCAGCTCGTGCGGATGCTGTGCCACGGCATAATCCAGATTATTTTGAATCATCAGCATGATCGCTTTTGCCTGTTCTGATTTCCCAGGATATTCGGCAATCGGTCGCGCTTTCATTTCATAATCAGGTCGCAGTCGGTACATATAAATACGTCCATATGTATTCAATTCTTCCAAAAACTCCTTGATCAAAACCGGATGGTCTTTCGGTTCAAAATAACGCAGTGCGTTTCTGAGCGCCAGTTTTTTCTCCTCCTCAGAAAGAATCTCTTTTCGCTTCGGAGCATGATTGATATTCGATTCATAAGGCTTTGGTTCCGGCAGAATCGATGGAATCCCTTGTTGTATTTGTTCCTTGAAAGTCATTTTTTTAAGTTGCTAAGTTTCAGAGTTGCTAAGTTTTTAAAGAAGCAAACTCAATATATTTTGTCTAAAATTATTCTCAATTTAATTCAGTCTAAACGTCTAAGAGGTCTAAAAATCTATGAAGTTCTTTTATTCGTTCCCGTCTTCTTATCAAACCCATACGGGCAATGTCTGCACCCGCTTTTACAGCAATACCCTCGCTTCAAGTGGTGTTTTTCTGTAAAACATTTATAGCCTTCGGGTGTATAATAAAAATCTTCGCCTTCTTTTAATTTATTTTCATTATTTTGCTCGTTCATAATAGCAAAAATATAAACTTTATAATTAATGTATCTAATCGTTTCCAAATATTTAATTCCCAAAGGATATCGAGGCATGACGCTTTATCCGTTCGTAATTATCAGGAATTTTTTAGACAAAGAAAATAAAGTGCTTTTAAATCACGAAAAAATCCACATTCGCCAGCAGTTAGAATTGCTTATCCTGCCTTTTTTTCTATGGTATTTTTTAGAATACCTCTTGCGATTGGCACAATTTAAAAATCAAAATAGGGCCTACAGAAATATAAGTTTCGAAAGAGAGGCTTACACCAATGAAAACGACATGAACTACCTGAAAAAACGAAAGATTTGGAGTTTTTTCAAGTATTTGAAGCCTTAAAACCATGACTCAGACTGGGCTTAAGGGTAGCTCAAGCTTATATATGTCGTGTTAGAGCGTGTTTTTGTACATTTGAAAACCTAAAATAGTCAGCTAAAAAAATATATTTTGGACCTACCAACGCAATATCTGCCCCTTCAAAAAAACGGAATTACCCTCGCCATTCGTCGCGAAGACCTGATCCATCCTTTTATCTCAGGAAACAAATACCGAAAGCTGAAATATAATTTACGCCAAGCCAAATCAGAAAACCAAACCACGCTATTGACTTTCGGAGGCGCATTTTCAAACCACATCGCAGCCGTCGCCTTTGCAGGAAAAGAAAATGATTTCAAGACCATCGGAATTATTCGTGGCGATGAATTGCGAGATAAAATCCAAGAAAATCCGACCATAAGATTCGCCCAAGAAAACGGAATGCAGTTCGATTTTGTTTCCAGAAATGACTATTCCAATAAAGAAATGCCTGAATTTATCGAACAGTTAAAACAAAAATTCGGGAGCTTTTACCTGATTCCAGAAGGAGGGACAAATGATTTGGCAATACAAGGCTGTGAGGAGATTTTAACCAAAGAAGATTCGCAGTTCGATTACATCTGCTGTGCCGTTGGAACCGGCGGAACAATTTCCGGTTTGATAAATGCTTCACTGCCGCACCAGAAAGTTTTAGGATTTCCTGCCTTGAAAGGGGATTTCTTAAAAGAAGAAATTCGTAAATTTGCCCAAAATCAAAACTGGGATCTCATCAGCGAGTATCATTTTGGCGGCTACGGAAAGATTGATTTAGAGTTGATTAATTTCATAAATAATTTCAATCAAAGTAATAATATTCCGCTAGACCCCGTTTATACTAGCAAGATGGCTTTCGGAGTTTTAGATTTGATTGCTAAGGATTATTTTCCATCCAATTCAAAAATACTTCTGATTCACACCGGCGGATTACAGGGAATCCAAGGCATGAACCAGTTATTAGAGAAAAAACAATTACCCAAAATAACCACAAATGTTTAAAAAAATCTTATTTCTATTGGCACTTGCAATTCTGGCAAGCTGTGGCTCCTCAAAATCAAAAGTAGCAACCAGCAAAAGAGCGACAAAACCAGTTGTAACAAGGAAGAGAACAACGCCAACAAGAACTGTTGCCACTACAAAATCGCCAACTGCAACCCGAACTACAGAAGTAATCGAATCAACGTCAAAAACCGTAGTGTACAGCGATGTAGTAAACAATTATGTAGCCCAATTTAAAGATATTGCCCAATCAAACATGAGACAATACGGCATCCCGGCAAGTATAATCCTGGCCCAAGGAATCTTAGAATCAGGTGCTGGCGCAGGAACTTTAAGCAAAACAGCAAACAACCATTTCGGAATAAAATGCCACACCGGCTGGGAAGGAGAGAGCGTTCGCCACGATGATGACGCTTCGCAAGAGTGTTTCAGAAAGTATAAAGATCCCGCAGATTCTTACCGCGACCACGCCGAATTCTTAACAGGAAGAAGCCGCTATGCAAGCCTTTTTAAGCTGGAAAAAGGAGATTATGAAGCTTGGGCAAAAGGATTGAGAGCAGCAGGTTATGCCACAGATCCAAAATATCCTGAGAAATTAATCAGCTATATCGAGCGCTATAATTTGCACCAATATGATGCTGCCGTTTTAGGAAGAGATTTTACGCCAATTACCAAAAGTCCGCCGGTTGTGAAAATGTCAACGCCAAGACCTGCCACCACGGGAGGAAGCTACTACGAAGTTTCAAAAGGCGATACCTTATATTCCATTTCAAAGAAATTCAATGTCACCGTCGATGACCTAAAGCAATGGAACAACTTGTCTGACAACGCAATTTCAATCGGACAGTCGTTGAAAGTGAAGTAAAACTTATCATAAACATTTATAAAATGCAATCGCAAAGAAAAGCAACTTTGTAACTTTGTGCCTTTGCAACTTTGCATCTTCAAAATAAAAACTATGTTATACCAAAGAAGCAGCCAGCTTTTTGCGGAGGCTGAAAAAGTAATTCCGGGTGGCGTAAATTCTCCAGTCCGCGCTTTCAAAGGCGTTGGAGGAACACCAATTTTCGTTAAATCGGCCAAAGGCGCTTATTTATTCGACGAAGACGGAAACAAATTAATCGACTATATCAATTCTTGGGGACCGATGATTTTAGGCCATGCTTTTGAACCGGTTGTAAATGCCGTGATTGAAAGAGCAAAGCTGGGAACTTCCTTCGGAATGCCGACTGCGTTGGAAACAGAAATCGCTTCATTGGCAGTTGCGATGGTGCCAAATATCGATAAGATTCGTTTTGTAAATTCAGGAACAGAAGCTTGCATGAGCGCCATTCGTTTGGCAAGAGGATTTACAAGCAGGGATAAAATCATCAAGTTCGCAGGCTGTTACCATGGCCATTCTGATTCGTTTTTGATCCAAGCGGGCAGTGGCGGCTTGACTTTCGGCACGCCAAACAGTCCCGGTGTCACACAAGCAACTGCGAAGGATACTTTGTTAGCAAAATACAACGATTTAGATAGCGTAAAAGAATTATTTGAATCCAATAAGAATGAAATCGCAGCAATAATAATAGAGCCAGTCGCAGGAAATATGGGATGTATTCCTCCAAAAGACGGCTTTCTGCAAGCTTTGAGAAGCCTTTGTGATGAAAACGGCACCTTGCTGATCTTTGACGAAGTAATGACGGGATTCCGCCTGGCAAAAGGTGGCGCCCAAGAATTATTCGGAATCAAAGCAGATATTGTGGTTTTCGGAAAAGTAATCGGTGGCGGACTGCCAGTCGGAGCTTTTGCAGCGCGAAACGAAATCATGAATTACTTAGCTCCGGTCGGCCCGGTTTATCAAGCAGGAACCTTATCAGGAAATCCTTTGGCTATGGCCGCAGGTCTTGAAATGCTGAAAGCTTTACATGCTGAACCTGCCATTTTCGAAAGATTGGAACAAAAAACAGCTTATTTAGAAAAAGGAATCAGAGAAAAACTGACTGCAAATAATGTGAAATTCACGATTAACAGAGTCGGTTCTATGATTTCTGTCCACTTTGATGAGAGTGCGGTAACTGATTTGCAAACCGCTTCAAAAGGCGACAACGACTACTTCAAGAAGTTCTTCCACGGATTATTGAATGAAGGCGTTTATATCGCGCCGTCAGCTTATGAAACTTGGTTTATCACCGATGCGCTGACTTACGAAGATTTAGATTTTACCATAAATGCTGTCGATAAAGTATCAAAACAGTTTTAAAATAAAAAAGGCTTTCCGATTGGAAAGCCTTTTAGTTTTATAAAAATTTCGAATTAATTCTGTGTCAATTTTTTTAGCAATTCAGGATTTTTATCCAGTTTCGCCATTTGTTCAGCGCTTAAAATACCTCTCAATTTAGCATCCACTGACTTTGCGATAATCTTCTTTTTCATTTCAGAAGTTTCTTTGGCGAAAGCCTCGTGTTTTTGTTTGAAAATATCTAAAAAACTTGCTTTGTTTTGTTCTGATAATTGAACAGCTCCAGATAAAGCTGCAACATCATTTTTGGCAAGTTCGCTGGCAGTTGCTTGAGCATTCGCATTCACTGTGAAAGCAAAAATAAAGACAAAAGCGGCAATTAATTTTTTCATGATAAATAAATTAGTTTGGTATAAATATATCAAATTTAAAGCCAATCAATCAAAAAACAGAATTATTTTCTAGTAAAACTTAATTTTTATGTTTTCCAGCTTTGAATTCTTTTTTTCTTTCTGCTTTCAATTCTTCCCATTTTTTTGTTTGTTCTGGAGTCAAAACAGCTTTGATTTTTGCATCCATTGCAGTCATTTCAGCTTTTCTTTCAGCACGTTCTGCATCAGTCAATTTTTTTCTTTCTTCAATCTTAGCTTCTTTTTTTGCGGATTTTTCAGCCAGAATTGTACCTATTTCTTTTTGTTGTGAAGCTGAAAGGTTTAATTCTGAAGTCAATTTTTCAAGACGTTTTTCAGTTCTTTTTTCTGAAGAAACTTTTTCAGTTTTTTGTCTTTTGTCAGCAGATGGTTTTTCTTGTGCAACAGATGTCATTCCAATCATCAATACTGCAGCGATAATTAATTTTTTCATAATAGTTGTTTTAAATTTTTAGTTTGAGTTAAGACATCCAAAAAAACAAAAGGTTTAATTGTATCAAAAAATTTTGATAGTATTAACATTGTGCCTTAACTTTGCTCTCGTGAAAAAATATTTATTCATAGTTTCTTTTATGATGTTACTGAAGCCTGTTATTCCGGTTTTTCAGTATATTGTTAATTATGAATATATTTCTAAAGTGCTTTGTATCAACACTGAAAAGCCTGCAATGAAATGCAACGGAAAATGTCATTTGATGCAAGAACTAGCAAAAGCTTCTGAAAGTGAAAAACCGCTTTCTGATAAAAAAGCGAGTCATTCTGAAATTGAAATTTTGTTTTTTGAGCAATTAAAAGATTTTAATTTTACTTTCAAACAAGTGACAGTACTTCAAGAAACAACTACTTTTTACAGCAATTTATATTCTCATATAAACAGCAATCCCATTTTTCATCCGCCTTCAATTAATTTTTAAAGTTATCCAAATAATATCAAATTAGCCTAATCTATGACTAAAATAAGATATTATGCCAATATTTTAAAATCTATTCTAAAATTTCTCATTTTAGAATAGATTCTTGTAAACTTTAAAAATAAAACAATGAAATTTCAATTAAAAAACACCATAGCCATTTTGGCTTTTGCTTATATTTTTGTGTCTTGTAGCAGTGATGATAATGCTTCTGAAAATCTTTCTGGAAACGGAGAAATGCAACTTTATTTTGATAATTCCTTAAATCAAGACGACCTTATTTTAGGAGTTTCAACACATACAAATTCTAACGGAGAAACGCTGAAAGTCAATAAATTTAATTATATACTTAGCAATTTTGTATTGATTGACGAGAACGGTTCTGAAGTCGTTTATCCAAAAGAATCAAGCTATTTCATTATCAATGAAGAAACAAACCAAACCACGATTCACTTAGAAAATATCCCTGCTGGAAACTATAAAAAAATAAAATTTGGGCTCGGAGTCGATGCTCAAAGATATCTTCAAGGCGAAACCGCACAGCAGAGTTTTTGGGATGAAGCTGTCGATAATGACCTAACTTGGACATGGTCGACAGGCTACAAATTCATCAATTTTGAAGGCACTTTCACATCTCCAAACTTAACTGGCGAAAAAACGTTTCAAGTGCACCAAGGAAGCAATACCGCGACTGATAATTACCGAGAATTTATCGTAGATTTTCCAAACACAGCCCGCGTTCGCACTACTGAATCGCCAAGCGTTCACTTCATTGTTGACGCCAATAAAATACTTGATGGAAACACAAAATTAAAACTTTCTGAAGCGATGAATACTGCGGGAACTGGAGCCACAATCATGATGGGAGCCAAATTAATTTCCATTGCAGGCAATACAACCTCAATGTTTACGGTAGATCACGTTCATGCTGGTGGTGCAGAACATTAATTTTTTATTTGGGCCTAATCCAGCTGTGCATTGCAAGTCCTCACTCAAAAAGCTTTTTTTCTAAAATCCTGCACGAGCTTCCTTTGGTCGCTGTGCATGATTAAGAAAAAATAGCTTTTTGAGCTCCGGGCTTTCCATTTCCATCTGGGGCAAATCCCAGCATACGTCTCTACTTATGAAAAAAATACTGTGTTTAATTATACTTTCTGTGCTGTTTTCTTGTCAAAAAGACGACAGTGACGATTATATTGACCTTGAAACTAACGAGCTGTTAGAACTAAATATTCCTTCTAATTTTCCGAATTTGGCACAAGACATTTCTAGAAATCAGCCAACAAAAAAAGGATTCGAATTAGGTAGAAAATTGTTTTATGATGGCCGTCTTTCCCGCGATGGAACTGTTTCTTGTTCCTCTTGTCATGAACAAAATTCGGCATTCACGCACCATGGCCACGATTTTAGTCATGGAATTGATAATCTTGAAGGGCTTAGAAATGCGCCAGCTGTGCAAAATATGGCTTTCCAAAGTGAATATTTTTATGATGGCGCTTCAAATTCCATTGAAATGCTTTCCATAGTTCCCATCCACAATCCGGTTGAAATGGATGATAATTTGGCGAATATTGTTTCGAAATTAAAGCAAGATCCGGCCTATGTAAAACTATTTCGTGAAGCTTTTGAAAATGGTGAAATTACAACTGGAAATACTTTGAAAGCTTTGGCGCAATTCATGACTATGATGATTTCGAGCAATTCAAAATATGACAAATATGTCAGAAATGAAACTGGAGGAAACCTGACTTCCCAAGAATTGCAAGGCTTGACTATTTTCCAAAATAAATGCGCAAGTTGCCATATAACAGATTTATTTACTGATAGTTCTTTCCGAAATAACGGGCTTCCTCCAAATCCAAATTTGAATGATTTAGGAAGAGAAACGGTTACCGGATTTGAAACCGACCGTTATAAATTTAAGGTTCCGAGTTTAAGAAATGTTGCCTTGACAGCGCCTTATATGCATGACGGCAGGCTTGGATCATTGGCTTCAGTTTTGAATTTTTATACAAATGGGGTTCAACATTCATCGACCTTAGATCCATTCTTGAATCAAAATGGAATACTTGGAATTCAGCTTTCTGTACAAGAAAAAGAAGCTATAATTGCCTTTCTAAAAACCTTGACAGATGAAGAATATATTAATAATCCGTTGTTTTATTTCCAGACTTAATTATGAAAAAATATTTAATACTATTGTTTTTTACCATGCAATTTCTTTCTGCAAATGCGGAAGATACAATCCAAAATCCTTTTAAAAAATACGAACGATTTTTATTAGAAGATTGTGATGCTTGTGGTTGTTCGGCCAGTGGCGGAGGCATGGGATTTAGTTCAATGCTGAATCAAAATTTTGTTGGAATTCGCTACATGAATCAAAGCTATACAAGCCGTGACGGACTTTTTAATAACTCGCCTTGGATTGATGAAAATTTTAATACGATGCAAGTTTGGGCACGAATTCCGGTGATGAAAAATCTTCAGATTTCGGCTTTGATTCCTTATCATTTTCACAACAGAAAATTGACTTCTGGCGAACAAAAAATTGATGGTTTGGGCGATATTACAGTTCTTGCATTATATACTATTTTCCAAACAAAATCTGATTCTGCGCAATTTGTACACCAAATTCAAATTGGCGGCGGTGTAAAAGCACCAACTGGAAAATATGATGCTGCAAATAATGGAAGCGTGAACCCAAGCTTTCAAGTAGGAACGGGAAGCTGGGATTATCTTTTAGCTACAGAATATACAGTAAAACTAAAAAAAATCGGACTGAATTCGATGTTGAATTATGCTTTTAAAACAGAAAATGATGATCATTATCAGTTCGGGAATCAGTTTAATTATGGAAGTACATTGTTTTATGAATTTGAAACTAAAGGAATTACTTTAGTTCCACAAGCTGGAATTGCAGGAGAAGTTTATGGAACAAACCAACAGTATAAAGAAGATATTCGTGATACAAAAGGCGATATTTTCTTCGGAAAAGTTGGTTTTGAAGCAGGAAAAGATAGATTTTCTTTGGGTATTAATGCCATGCTTCCGATTAGTCAAAACCTAACAGGCGGTAGGGTTGAAGCTAATTATCGATGGTCAATAAATTTGAATTATTCTTTATAAATAAAAAGGGACTCAATTGAGTCCCTTTTTTATTGTTTTATAATTTTTAAAGTTTGTGTAGCATTTTCAGCATTGACCTTGACAAGGTAATTTCCTGATGGAAGGCCTGACATATCAATTTGTTTTTCTGTAGAATTAATTTGGGTTTGCATTACTTTTTGTCCCAATAAATTATAGACTTCAGCATTTTCCATATTTTGTATAGAAGTCAAATAAAGAATATTTTTTACTGGATTTGGATAATGTTTTATACTAGCTTTTGCAAAATCGATTGTAGATAATGCCGGAGTGTAAGTAATTGAAACATCATCAATTGCTCCAACGCCTCGCGGGTTAACATCATCTGATAAAAATGTAAAAACCAAATTTCTGGTTACTCCGGCAATGCTATTTGGCAATGTGACGGTTTGCTCAGCAAATAAAGGAACACTTGCATCTGGAAAAGGTCCAAAGCGAAGTGCTCCGCCATATTCTGTTCCGTTCACTGGTGCCGCAGTTCCTGTTCTTACAGTAATATAGTCATAAGGATTTCCTCCAGAAAAATCAATAATTGCCTGTTTGTATTTAAAAGTCAGAACAATATTGGTGGCTCCTTCAGGTACTGTAACAGATCTATAGAGGTGTACTGTTCTAGCTGCGTTTCCATCAGCTGGAGTAGTTTCGTCATTTCCAATAAAAGCGGCTCTGTTGCCGGAATATCCAGATTGTCCGGTTCCGACATACCATTTTTTATTTGGGCCATTTTGTTGGGCGGTTAGCCAACCATTTTCGGCAAAAGTCGCTCCTGTTTCAAAGCCTCCATCTCCATTTGGATCTAGAAGCACAGTTTGGCTGAAGGCAGAATAACATATGAATAACAATCCTAAAGTAATTTTCTTCATAAATACTATTTTAGTGGTTTTCATTGCTAAAATAATATATTTTTTAATAGAAAACATGTATGATTGATAATTTTTAAAATTAGAATTTGCAAAAAAAAATCCTGACAAGTACTGCCAGGATTTCAATTAAATTTTTTAAAGAATTACTTAACTAATTTGTTGTAAAGTTTGGTATTCGCTTTTAATTTTTGAATTTGTGCTTCCGTAAGGCTTTCAAATAGCATTTTTTCTGTTCTATCAGTGATTTCTTGTTTTTGCTCTGCAGTAAGATTTTCTTGAAGTTTTGCTTTATTTTTAAAATAAAAAGCTTCTGTGACTCCTTTTTGTGAAGCTTTGGCAACAGGAATAAATTTGTTCAATTCTGCTAAATCAGCTTTTGCAGCTTCAAACGGATCTGAGCTTTGTGCATTCATATTGATTGAAAAAGCTAGGAATAAGGCAAGAATAGCGAATATTTTTTTCATAATTTAGTTGTTTATAGTTTTAAGAAGTTCAAATCTAATTCATTTTGGCAAAATAACCAATCTTTTTTATTTTTTAACTAATTCAAGTTTAAGCATAAAAAAACAGAAACCTTTCGATTTCTGTTTTGTGTATATTTTGGAAATTATTTATCCTACATATTCTGCAATTTTATCTTCGCCATTGACAGCGACTTTTACTAAAGCGTGTTTAGCAAGACCTTTCATCGCAGCGTCCCATTTTTTACCGCTCAAACCAGCGTTTGCTTTTAATGAATTTAAGTTCATTGCGTTCTCGTTTGCTTTCAAAATTTCGATAATTCCTTTTTCTTCTTCTGATAATTCAACTGCTTTCTTCTCAGGTCGCATTTGCGGAAAGAATAAAACTTCTTGAATTGAAGGATTATTGGTCAAGAACATAATCAAACGGTCCATTCCAATTCCTAAACCAGAAGTTGGCGGCATTCCGTATTCTAAAGCTCTTAAAAAGTCATTATCGATAATTCCATTTGCTTCGTCATCACCTTTTTCGGCTAAAAGCATTTGCGCCTCAAAACGTTCTCTTTGGTCAATCGGGTCATTCAATTCAGAATAAGCATTTGCTACTTCTTTACCGCAAATCATCAGCTCAAAACGCTCTGTTAATTCCGGATTATCTCTGTGTTCTTTACAAAGCGGACTCATTTCTTTCGGATAATCGGTGATGAATGTTGGCTGGATGAAGTTTCCTTCACATTTCTCCCCGAAAATTTCGTCGATCAATTTACCTTTGCCCATCGTTGCATCAACGGCAATTCCCATTCCTTTTGCTGCTTCAAAAATCTCTTGCTCGGTTTTTCCAGAAATGTCAAAACCAGTATATTTTATAATCGCATCAGTCATTGTAACTCGTGCATAGGGCGCTTTAAAACTCACTTGGTGTTCGCCAAAAGTGACGTCAGAAGTTCCGTTAACTTCGTTGGCACAATAATCCAATAAATTTTCGGTAAATTCCATCATCCAGTTGTAGTCTTTATAGGCTACATAAATTTCCATCGCTGTAAATTCTGGATTATGCGTTCTGTCCATTCCTTCATTTCTGAAGTTTTTTGAAAACTCGTAAACGCCGTCAAAACCACCAACAATCAATCTTTTCAGATATAATTCATTCGCAATTCTCATATACAATGGAATATCCAGAGAATTGTGGTGCGTGATAAACGGACGTGCTGCCGCACCGCCAGGAATCGATTGCAAAACCGGAGTTTCCACTTCCATATAACCGGCTGTGTTGAAAAAAGTACGCATTGCGTTGAACAATTTTGTTCTTTTTACGAAAACTTCTTTCACCTGCGGATTTACTACCAAGTCCACATAACGCTGGCGGTAACGCAATTCAGGATCGGTAAAACCGTCGTGGATATTTCCGTCAGCATCTGTTTTTGGCAATGGCAACGGACGCAAAGTTTTGCTCAAAAGCGTAAAATTGCTCACGCGAATTGATTTTTCACCAACCTGCGTCGTAAACAATTCGCCTTCCACCCCAATAAAGTCGCCTAAATCGATTAGTTTTTTGAAAACTTCGTTGTATAATTCTTTATCATCGCCCGGACAAATTTCGTCACGGTTGATGTAAATCTGAACACGGCCTTCGCTGTCTTGCAACGATGCGAACGATGCTTTTCCTTGAATTCTGGTACTCATCACGCGTCCTGCAACAATCACTTTCTTGCCTTCTTCAAAAGTTTCCTTGACCTGTTTCGAAGTGTGGTTCACTGGAAACAAATTTGCCGGATAAGGGTTGATGCCGAGTTCTCTCAACCTGCCCAATTTTTCTCTTCTGATGATTTCTTGCTCTGAAAGTTGCATATCGTGTTAATTTTAAGGCTGCAAAGATAGTTGATAAGTTGCAGAGTTGCAAAGTTTCAAAGTCGCAAAGTTTTGAATATTTGCAAATAAGAACTTGATTTTGTGATTTTTTGTGCAGCGAATGGGCGGTGAATTTTAATAAGCCATTTTCCTGCTGCAGGAACTCGCTTTAATGCTGTTTGGTCACAGCATTAAGAGCTCAAACAATTCCAGCATCAGGGCTAGGGGAGAATGGTCTTTTATTTTTGTAAACTTTTGGGACTAAGATTGTCGATATTCTTTGTCTTTTTATTTTACCATATAAGGCATATAAGAAAATGTAAGCGAAACGAAATAGGAGGTCAAAATCTTAAATGTGCTTATATGTCTTATATGGTAAATAAAATAAAAAAAACACAATCAAAATCGACAAACTGCATCAAAGCCATGGATTGCTGACTAGCCCTGATGGTGCCATTGTTTGAGCTCTTGTGCCAGCCTTAAAAGCTGGCGCAAAGCGAGTGGCACCAGCAGGAAAATGGATTACTGCAACTTCACTGACCATTCGCTTCCAAAAAAACGTTATGGTATTTTTAAGGATATTAGTTTGTAACTTTGCGGTTCATAAAGTGCGAGAAAAATGAACAAGAAAATTCAGCTTTTGGATTTAGGTCAAAAAGATTATAAAGAAACCTGGGAATATCAGGAGGAACTTTTCAAGTACATTGTTGATTTAAAAATCAGGAATAGGCGCGAGGAGCTTGATTTGGAAACGCCAAATTATTTGCTTCTTGTGGAACATCCTCATGTTTATACTTTAGGGAAAAGTGGTGATTTTAGCAATCTTTTGTTGAGCGAAAAACAGCTTGAGGCAAAAGGGGCGACTTTTTATAAAATTAATCGTGGCGGCGATATTACTTATCATGGTCCGGGCCAGATTGTGGGCTATCCGATTTTAGACTTGGAGAATTTTTTTACAGACATTCACAAGTATTTGCGTTTTCTGGAAGAAGTGATTATTCGTGTTTTGGCCGACTACAATATAATAGGTACGAGAAGTGAAGGTGAGACAGGAGTTTGGCTTGGTGTTGGAACGCCGTTTGCCCGAAAAATTTGTGCGCTGGGTGTTCGTGCGTCACGCTGGGTGACGATGCATGGTTTTGCGTTGAATGTAAATGCCGATTTGGGTTATTTTGATAATATTATTCCGTGTGGGATTCGTGGCAAGGCGGTTTCTACTTTGAACGTCGAACTTGGCGTTGAAAAAGTGGACGAAACGGAAGTGAAAGAAAAAATCAAAAAATATTTTTCGGAACTTTTTGAAGCTGAATTTGTGGCTTTTAAGGAAGCGACGGTTTAAGCTCTTCGATAAAATCTAATTCTAGTTGTTCTGGCAAAAGTCGGAATGACATTCTGTGGTATTTTGTAGTGCCATATTTTCTGATGGCTTCGCGATGTTCTTTTGTTGGGTAGCCTTTATTTTGTTTCCAATTGTACATTGGAAATTCTTCATGAATCAAATTCATATAATCATCACGATAGGTTTTTGCTAAAATAGACGCAGCAGCTATGCTCAAATACTTACTGTCGCCTTTTATGATGCAACTATGTGGGATATTTTCTACAGGTTTGAAGCGGTTTCCGTCAACAATGATATAATTAGGTATCGGATTTAGCTTTTTTATGCATTCTTGCATGGCGTGAATCGACGCATTCAGAATATTTATTTCGTCAATTATTAAAGGCTCAATGTGAGTAACGGAATAGCAAAGTGCGACTTTTTCTATTATTGGTCTTAATAAATCTCTGTTTTTTTCTGAAAGCTGCTTAGAATCATTTAGCAAATCATTGACAAAATCTTCTGGCAATAAAACTGCCGCCGCCGTTACTGGTCCCGCAAGACAGCCTCTGCCAGCTTCGTCAGTACCGCATTCAAAATTAAGATTTGTATAACTTTTTAGTAACATAAAGAGATTTTAGCAAAAATATAAAATTTGACGCAACCTATTGAAAAATTGTGTATCTAAAATGATAAGTATCAAACATTCTTCTGTCTGTTGTGAATTTTTAACAGTATATGCGAGTATTATTCCGAAGTAATATTTGTTTATTTAAGAATTTATTATGAAGTTTGCAAGATAACTAACTCAAATAAATTTAATATGAGATCGAAGTTCAAATGGATTTTTGCGCTATTATTAGCGTTTTCAATGCAGTTTTCGTTCGCACAGGAGAAAACTATTACAGGTGTGGTATCTGATGCTTCAGGACCTTTACCAGGTGCAAGCGTTGTGGTGAAAGGTACAACACGAGGTACCCAGACAGATTTTGATGGTAAGTATTCCATTAGTGCAAGTGCAGGAGAAACATTGGTTTTCACTTTTGTGGGGTACAATAATTTTACTGCTGTGGTGGGTGCTTCTAATAGTGTGAATGCTACTCTTGTCGAGGGTGTTCAATTAGGGGAAGTAGTGGTAACTGGAGCTATGGGTATTAAAAGGACTAAAAATGCTGCTACGTATGCAAATCAGTTGGTTAAATCGCAGGAGTTGAATCAAGCTGCGAATCCTAATGTCTTGCAAAGTTTAACTGGTAAGGTTTCAGGTTTGCAGATTAATACGACAAATAGTTCTGTTAATCCTGATTTAAGAATTGTTCTTAGAGCTCCAAAATCAATAACGCAGAATAATCAAGCCTTAGTTGTTATTGATGGAGCAATATCTAGTGCGTCTATTTTAGCAACAATGCCTCCGGAAACAATTGAGTCTACGGATATTATTAAAGGTCAGCAAGGAGCTGCATTGTATGGCTCTGATGGGGTTAATGGTGTGATTATTGTTACCACTAAAAGAGGTTCTGGAAAAGAAAAAATGACTGTTAATGTTACTTCTACAATTGATTTCACGGAAGTTGCTTATTTACCTGAAAGACAGACTAGATATGGTCAAGGTTGGGATGGTCAGCATTATTCTTTTGAAAATGGAGGTTGGGGTCCAGAAATGGATGGTTCTCTTCAGCCAACAGGTCTTCCGCAAGCTGATGGTAGTTATTTAATGTTGCCATATTCTAGTCAAGGAAGTGATAATATTAAAGATTTCTTTAATACTGGTACTGTTATGCAAACGGGTGTTTCTTTGTCTTCGGGAGATGATAAATCATATATCTTTTTCTCTGCTAACAATTTAAAAAATGATTTCATAGTAGGTGGAGATGAGCTTAGAAGAAATTCATTTATTTTAAGAGCTGGAAAAAAAGCTGGTAAGTTTTCTTTGGATGGGAATATAACTTATACTTCACAAAGAAGTAATCAAACAGATTCTTCTCTTTACTGGAGTTTGTTACAGACGCCTACAAATATTCCTATTAGTTTATTTGATAATGGAACAAATGAGCATGGATATTCTTATTATAATCCAAGTCCATATTGGACTCAGATTAATGATAGAACTGAAACTAGATTAGATATTCTTCAAGCTATTGCTAAAGTTGGATATTCAATTAATAAAAATATTGATATTACATATAATGCAAATGTTAATGTTCTTAATCAGAAAAATCTTGCATACAAAAATGCGTATTCAGATCCATATTTAATTGGAGGGGATAGCTCAATAATTTCTGAATTTAGTACCTCTAATAGTGCAACAAGAAACTTTTATGGTGACTTGATGATTAATTTTGATTATGATTTGACTGAAAAAATTAATTTTAAATTAAATTTAGGTAATAATATTCAAGATAGACTTGTTACTTCTACATCTGTAGGTGGTGGTACTGGCTTGTCTGTTCCTGGACTTTATAATTCAAATAACGTATCAAACACAATTGTTGGGGGTAATGCATATACGAGATCTAGAAAATATGCCTTTTTTGGAAATTTAGATTTAGCTTATGATGATTATTTGTATTTGAATGTTACAGGAAGACAGGAAACTGTATCTGTATTATCGAGAGATAAGGATTCTTATTTTTATCCATCAGCAGGTTTGTCTTTTATTATTACAAATGCATTTAAAGATTTGAAAGGAGACTTCTTTTCTTATGGAAAAGTATCCGCGAGTATTGTGAAAGTCGGAAATGCAGGAATTCCGGCATATGCTGTTAATCGTGGTTATGTTCAGGCAACAGGATTTCCGTTTAGTGGGTTGAACTCTTTTGTTCCTAACTTGGATCCAACACTTCGTTTTAATTCGTTAACTGATGCTAATCTTAAGCCTGAGTTTTATGTAACGAAAGAAGTTACAGCTAGTTTTGGTTTCTTTAAAGATAGAGTAACATTAGACGGTTCTTACTATAGTAGTAAAAACACTGACTTAATTACTAGTGTTTCAGCTTCGTATGCTTCTGGTAACCCAAATTTGACAACAAATATTGGAGAAACAAATTCAAAAGGTTGGGAAATTGATTTAGGATTTACTCCTATCAAAACTGATGATTTTGTATGGAACACAAGGTTAAGCTATACCCATTATGAGACAACAATTGAAAAAGTAAGTGCATTTGCTAATTCAGTTTCTATTTATAGTCCTTATGGAAGTTATGGAATTACAGCTCAAGAGGGTGAAGAATATCCAATCATTACTGGTTACGGTTATTTACGTGATGATCAAGGGCGTATAATTGTAGATGCTACAACTGGTACTCCTCAAAGAACTACTGCTCCTGTAAAATTAGGTAAGACAAATCCTGATTATATTTTGGGACTTAATACTTCGTTTGATTATAAAGGTCTTCGTCTTGCTGCAGTTTTTGATTATAGAACTGGTCATCAATATTATTCAGGTACCAAATCAACTTTGGCTCAATTTGGTTATTTGGTCGAGTCAGCTGAAAATGGACGTACAGGTTTTGTAATGCCAAACTCTTCGATTCAAACAGCTCCAGGGGTTTATACTGACAACACGTCTGTGCTAACAGGAGGTACTACTTATGCATCTTATCAACAATATGTAACGGGACAGTATACTGATATTGACGAGAATTTTATTTTAGATGCTACTGCATTTAAAGTTAGAGAGTTGGCATTAAGTTATGCTATCCCTCAAAATTTATTGAAAGATACTGGTTTTGATTCTGTTCGTTTTGGAGTACAGGCTAGAAATCCATTTACTGTTCTTCCAAAAGAGAATAGAGGATACGATGATCCTGAGACTTCAATTGATAGTGGTAATGCTGTTGGATTGGCAAGTGGGACTAGTAACTCAGGAGCAAACGGTACAAACCAATATCCAAATACAAGGAGTTATGGTTTTAGCCTTAATTTAACATTTTAATAAAAATTTCTATGAAAAAATATAAAATACATTTGTGGGCATTAGTTCTTGCGCTTGGATTTAGTTCATGCGATGATTATGTCGATATTAATAACAGCCCAAATAATCCTACAGCGGATGCAGTAGCTCCAGAACTTTCATTAGCTGGAGCTTTGAATCAGCCTTTTCGTGAATTTGCAGTGAGGCCTAATACCCTAGGTAATTTATTCATGAATAACTGGGGAGGTAATACCAACAGCTTTACTGGTATCTATGTAACTGAATTTAATCTTGATATTGATAATTCATTTTACGCGAGAATCTGGGAGAATCTTTATCTTTCAACTTTGACATATCAAGATATTATTGATTATCCAAGCACAGATTATGACAATCATAAGGCTATTTCTAAAATCATGAAAACGTTCTATTTTCAGTATTTGGTTGACTTATATGGAGATATACCTTATAGTGAGGCTCATGATGTTACTAACCCTACTCCAGCTTATGATGATGATCAAGCAATATATAGAAACCTTGTCGTTCAATTAGAAGAGGCTGTTGCGCTAATTGAAAATGCTACACCCAATACTAGGGCTGTTGGTGGAGAAGATATTATTTTTCAGGGTGATATGGAAAATTGGATCAAATTAGCTAATACAATCAAGCTAAAACTTCTTATCAGAGAATCTGGTGTTGCTGCTAGTGCTGCTTATATTTCAGCAGAATTTCAAGAACTTGCTGACGCTAATGCTGAATTTATTACTGAAGATGTAACAATTAATCCTGGATATTCTAACGCTTCTAATGAAAGACAAAATCCATTTTATAATACTTATGGATTTCAGACAGATGAAGCTACCCCGAGATCTGGTCGTTCTTCTACAGTTGCAACACAGCATGCTATTGATTTTTTAGATGGAACAACAACTGGTATTCCTGATTCTAGATTAGGAAGAATTTATTCTACTGATGGAACTCCAGGTAGCTATACTGGTGTTATTCAAGGACAAGATGGTATTCAAGCGCCAGATAATCTTTCACTGTTAGGCCCTGGTATTGTAAGAAGTTCTAGCCAAGATGGTTATATTTTTACTGCCGCAGAAAGTTATTTCTTGCAATCTGAAGCTGCATTTAAAGGTTATTTAGGAGGTAATGCTAAAGATCTTTTTGAAAATGGTATTACTTCATCTTATGTACTTTTAGGATTAACGATTGCACAGGCGGATGCATATATAACTGCTAGCAATGGTATAAATAAAATTGGCTGGGATGGCTCTGCTAATAAAATTGAGGCTATAATTACTCAAAAATGGATTGCTCTTAATAGCATTAATGGGATTGAGTCCTTTATTGAATATAACCGTACAGGTTTTCCAGTTACTCCTCTGGCATTAACAGCTTTAAAGACAGCTAAGCCTAAAAGATTGCTATATCCAGTTTCTGAATATAGAGGAAATACAGCAAATGTACCTAATCAAACTCAGGATGATGCTTTCACAACAGGCGTTTTCTGGGATGTTAACTAATAAAAAAATATTATGAAAAAAATTAAATTATTTTTAGTATTATCAATTGGTTCACTTCTTAGTGTTTCCTGTTTGGTAGATGATGATGTTGATCAATTGGGTGGAGGTTCTACTGTACTTGTGGGTTATCCTCAAACTGCTTTAACATCTAGTTTTGTAACTGATGGTGATGATAAACCTTTTGATGTGCCAGTTGGTATTATCGGTGGAAATCAAGGATTGCCAATAGGTGCTGATGTTACTTTAACTTATTCTCTTAATCCTACTGCTAGTACTGCTACTGAAGGTGTAGAATTTGACTTTGCATCTGCCACCAGAAGTGTAACTATTCCTGCGGGTTCTTTTTCAGGAACTATACCTCTTACAATTCATTCAGGTGACGTTGTAGTTGGAGATAATAAGACAATAGTAATTAATCTTGCTTCAACAGTTTCTCAAGATGGTGTTGTGTTAGCAACAAATAATCAAACTGTTGTTGTAACATTAGTTGGTGCTTGCTTTTCGGATCTTGCTGGCAATTATACGGTTAATTATACTAGTGGTGTCTTTCCTGTTGTTATAACAGAAATAGGTACTGGTCAATATAAATCTAGTGTTACACCTGGTTATACTCAATATGATATGTATTTTAGCGACGTTTGTGGAGTTCTTACTCTTACAGATTGGTATGCTAATGAAGACTATCCAATTAGTGGAGGTGGTACTGTTACTCCGGCTGGTAACTTAGCTTTTACGAATGTAACACTGCAAGGACTATATGCTAATAGAAATTATACTTATGTTAAACAGTAATAATAAAAATATGAATAGATTTTATAAAAAATATCTTAATATAGGTTTTCTTTCTTTATTTGCAGGTCTTGTATTGTTTTCATGTAGTGATGATGAGACAGATTATGTAAGTAATGCAAAACCGGTAATCACTGCGTCAACTACAACATTTACTGTAGATGAAGGAAATAATGTTACTATAACATTAACTTCTAACGTTGCGTCTTCTTTTCCTATGCAAATTAAATTAGATGTTTTATCTGATTCAGAAGATGATGTTTCAATTCCAGGGACACCAGTAGGGATTGGTGAAGGTTTAGGTGTAGACGGTTATTTAATTACTTTCCCGGCTAATGCTACGACTTTTACATTCAATATTGGAGCAGTTCTAGATGAAGAGTTTGAAGAAACTGAAAATGTTAAAATTAGAATGTCAAGTACAGGAACAATGTATGGAGCAATTAATCCTGCTTCTGAATATATTAATTTAACAATTAATAATGTAGCTTCTAATACATTAAATCTAACATTTGATTGGGAGCAAAATTTTGAATTTGGTGGAGATGCTTACTCACTTTGTGATCTTGCATATGATGTTGATATTATTGTTCTAGATGAAGATGGTAATGATTTAAATGTTGCTGATGCGCAAACAGGTGACTGTCCTGAACATCTTACGATGAATTTAGAGGATTATCCTGATGGAACATATCTTTTAGCAGGTTTGCTTTGGGATAATGCAGGTATTGCTGGTGTTGGAATTCCTGAATTTAATATTCCAATGACAATTTCTTATCAAAGAGGTGGTTCGGAAACATTAGAAACTGAATCTAGTTTTACAACTCCTTTCTTGACTTCAGAATCTGCAAATGAAGAATTTATTTTAGTTGCTATTGTAACTATTGAAAATGGAGTATTCACAATCCAAGATGCTGATGAGAATACGATTGCTCAAGGAAGACAGGCGAACATAAAAAATACGCTTAAAAACCTTAAATCTAAAAGATCTAAATTGAAAAAATAATTTAGTATTGGATTTTTAATATTAAAACACCCTGAATTTCAGGGTGTTTTTTTTATAAATTATTTTAGAGATATATTAACTTCATTTCTCTATTTTTGTCAAATAATGTAAAAATATGAAATTACTGTTTTCTTTTTTTTTCTTTTTTTTTGCTATTCTAGCCTCTGCTCAATCTTTTGAGCTACTAACCAGTAAACCAAAACCTGTTACAGATAAAATTGATACTTTAAAAGTCGCCAAAATAACCCAGTACGCAATAGTAACGCTACAAAACGACACAACTTACGTTGACACGTCACTAACAATCCAAAAAGAATATAAATTTAATTATCTAAGAAAAGATACTTTTGGACTGCTTCCATTTGCCAACGAAGGCCAAACTTTTCAAACATTAGATTTTGGATTAAAAAGCACCTCGCCATTTCCTGAATTTGGTTTCTCGGCAAAACATTTCAATTACTTAGAAGTAAATGATATAAAATATTATAATGTAGCAACTCCAATGACTGAATTATATTTCAAAACAGTCTTAGAGCAAGGCCAGATGATTGACGCATTTATTACTTTAAATACATCTAAAAGACTCAATTTTGCAATTGGATATAGAGGATTGCGTTCACTCGGGAAATATGTCAATCAACTCTCAAGCAATGGAAATTTCAGATTCATTACCAGCTACAATACAGCAAATGAAAGATATTTTTTAAAAGCCCATTTCGCTGGACAAGATTTGACAAATGGTGAAAACGGCGGACTTACTAATCCAGAAGATTTTGAAAGTGAAGACGAAGATTACGATCGAAGAGAACGACTTGACGTTTATTTTATGAATGCCAAATCGCTCTTAAAAGGCAACCGTTATTTTGTAGATCACAGTTTTAGGATAAACTCTGAAAAAGGAAGCAATAATCTTTACGTAAACCACCAATTCAACTACGAAAACAAATTTTTAGAATATAACCAGCCGACGATAAACACTACAATTACAACACCTGCTGGAACCACAACTTATTCCCGATTAGGCGATTCTTATGTCTCAAGCAATATGAAAGACAAAACACGCCATAATAGAATGTACAATAAAGTTGGAGCAGCTTATGAAAATAGCACTTTAGGTCAATTTCAGTTTTTTATCGAAGACTTCAGATACAATTACTTTTACAATAGAGTGATTGTCAAAACTTCGGGCACTATTCCAAATCTTCTAAGTGATGAAATAAATACAGTCGGAGGTCAATACGCTTATCAAAAGAATAAGTGGAACGGAAAGTTTCTATATTCCACTTCCATTTCCGATCAAAAAATGTCAAATCTAGATCTTTCTTTAAAATATAAATTCAACGAACTAAACAACTTAGAATTTCAATTTCAGAATGTAAGCAAAGTTCCTGATAATATTTATAGCCTTTTTCAAAGCTCTTATGTAAATTACAATTGGGCAAATAATTTCGAAAATGAAAAGATATCTAATATAAAGTTCAAGGCAAATACGCAATGGGCGACGGCTTCAATGCAACTTTCTACGCTGCAAAATCACCTTTATTTTGCAAATACTGAAAGCGGAAACGAAACTCTTTTGGCAAGGCCATTCCAATACGACAAAACGATAAATTACCTTTCAGTAAAAGTTTCCAAAGAATTCAAGTTCAGAAAATGGGCTTTAGACAACACGATTTTATATCAAAAAACAGATCAAAGTGACGATATAGTAAATGTGCCCGAAATCGTAACTCGAAATACGTTATATTATTCAGATCACTTATTTAAAAAAGCGCTTTTCCTGCAAACAGGAATTACTTTTAGTTATTTTACTAAATATTACGCCAACGGATACAATCCTTTGATTTCTGAATTTTATGTCCAAAATGAGCAAGAAATAGGCGATTTTCCAATGATTGATTTCTTCATCAATGCCAAAGTTCGAAACACCAGAATTTACTTAAAGGCAGAGCATTTCAACTCTAGCTTTACAGGAAATGACTTTTATACGGCTCCAGATTATCCTTACCGCGATTTTATTGTGCGTTTCGGCTTAGTTTGGAATTTCTTCTCATAATAGTATTTGGGCGTGTCGCTGAAAAAGCGACCAGGCTTTCTGCTCCAAGTCCTCACCAAAAGAAACAATTTTCTAGGCGCAAAACGAGCTTCCGTTGGTCGCTGTTTTTCGCCAAGAAAATTTGTTCCTTTTGGCTCCGGGCTTTCCACGACAATCCTTCACGCAAAACTCAGTTTGCGCTAACCAAGATTATGGCTACGTTGCTAAATAAGTTTAGTCAAAAGTATTCTGCAAACAACATAATTGCAATCCAAAACTCATAATTTACAACTCATAATTCATAATTAATTATGTAGTTCTTATCTTTGCACTCAAAATTGACAGAGAAATTATGAAATACGCAAATAATATTTTAGAAACCATCGGAAATACGCCTTTGGTAAAACTAAATAAAGTAACAAAAGAAGTCGATGCGCTAGTCTTGGCAAAAGTAGAAACCTTCAATCCAGGAAATTCTGTAAAAGATAGAATGGCCGTAAAAATGGTTGAAGATGCAGAAGCAGATGGAAGATTAAAACCAGGAGGCACAATCATTGAAGGAACTTCAGGAAATACAGGAATGGGATTGGCCTTGGCTGCAATCGTAAAAGGCTACAAATTGATCTGCGTAATTTCTGATAAGCAATCCAAAGAAAAAATGGATATTCTTCGTGCTGTTGGGGCCAGAGTTGTAGTTTGTCCAACCGATGTTGAGCCGACAGATCCACGTTCTTATTATTCAGTTTCGAAAAGATTGGCAGAAGAAACTCCAAATTCTTGGTATGTTAACCAATATGACAATCCGTCAAATTCGATTGCGCATTACGAACAGACTGGTCCAGAAATCTGGGAACAGACAGAAGGAAAAATAACTCATTTTGTAGTTGGAGTAGGAACCGGTGGCACAATTTCTGGAGTTGCAAAATACTTAAAAGAAAAAAATCCAAACATTAAAATTTGGGGAATTGATACTTATGGTTCAGTTTTCAAAAAATACCACGAAACGGGAATCTTCGACGAAAACGAAATCTATTCTTATATCACTGAAGGAATCGGGGAAGATATTCTTCCTAAAAATGTTGATTTTTCACTTATTGATGGTTTCACAAAAGTAACCGACAAAGATGCCGCAGTTTATACAAGAAAAATTGCTTTGGAAGAAGGAATTTTTGTTGGAAACTCAGCTGGTTCGGCAATCAAAGGCTTGTTGCAATTGAAAGAAAATTTCACACCAGATGATGTAGTCGTAGTTTTATTTCATGATTCTGGAAGCCGTTATGTTGGTAAAATGTTCAACGATGATTGGATGCGTGAAAGAGGTTTTCTAGACGAAGATATTAAAAAAGCAGAAGACGTAATTAAAGATCATATTGATAAGCCGTTAGTAATTGTTCGAACGGAAGAGCTGGTTTCTCACGCGATAGAAAGAATGCGCAAATATAAAATTTCTCAGATTCCGGTTATTGATATCAACGGATTTGTAGGTTCAGTAGATGAAACAGATTTGTTTCAAAGTTATGTTACTGATAAAAATGTAGCTGAAAAACCAATCCGTGAAATTATGGGGAAACCTTATCCAATCGTTAAAATAGGAACTTCAATCGAAGAAGTTTCTAAGCTTTTTACAAAAGACAATCAAGCTGTTTTGGTAGATTTAGGAAATGGTAAACACCATATTATTACCAAATATGATATTATTGGTTCTATAAAATAATTTTTTTTTTGGCGAAATCCAAAATCTTTGCCAAGCTAAATGAAAGAAAAAAATATTTATATAATTGCGGGTTGTAATGGAGCTGGAAAAACAACAGCTTCATTTACAATCTTGCCAGAAATATTAGATTGCAAGGAATTTGTAAATGCAGATGAAATTGCAAAAGGACTTTCGCCTTTTCAACCTGAAAAAGTAGCTTTTGAAGCAGGTAGAATTATGCTTGAAAGAGTAGAAGTGTTATTGAAATCAAATGAAAATTTTGCTTTTGAGACTACGCTTTCCACAAAATCATATAAGCAAAAACTACTTCGAGCTAAAGAAAATGGATTTAAAGTAAAGCTTTTGTTCTTTTGGCTGCCGACAATTGAAATGGCTATAAATCGTGTTGCGATAAGGGTTTCTGAAGGGGGTCACAATATTCCAACAGCTATTATTGAAAGGAGATATTTGCGAGGTATTGAAAACCTATTCAAAATTTATTTACCTTTGTGTAATGATTGGGCAGTTTTTGATAATTCCGAGGAAATCCCAGAATTAATTGCTGAAGGAATTGAGTCTGATTTAACAATTGCAAAACAAGAGAGTTGGGATTTATTTAAATCTAAAAGTACTTAAAAATGAAAGAAGGTAAAGAAAGTCATTCAGAATTTATTTCAAAGGTGCTAAAAGGTTTAAAATTATCATCTGAAAGAATGATAAAAAGCAAAATCGAAAAAAATCAATCTATGGTTATAATGCGAGATGGAAAAGTTATTACCGTTAAGGCTTCTGAACTGCATAAATTGTAAATAAAACTCAAGATAAATAATTTTAAAAAAGAGCCTGACAAGTTTAAATCTGTCAGGCTCTTTTTTATGTCAAAAAAATACTATCTTGGTAACTGAAATGTAAGCCAATAATAATTTTATAATCCATACAAAATGAAAGAAGATTTTCTTCACTACATCTGGCAGTTTAAAAAGTTTGATTTTACAAATCTCAAAACAGTTCAAGGTGAAAACTTGACAATTGTCAATTCTGGCCAATATCTCAAAAAAGCGGGACCAGATTTTTTTAATGCACAGATAATTATCGGAAACCAAAAATGGGCAGGTAATGTTGAAATCCATCTAAAGTCATCAGATTGGTATATTCATCACCATGAAACAGATTCTAATTATGAAAGCGTGATTTTGCATGTGGTTTGGGAATATGACACTGAAGTTTTTCGAAAAGATAATTCTGAAATTCCTGTTTTGGAACTTAAAAACTATATTCCTCGAAATAGTATTGAAAATTATAATGCTCTAGCCGTTGCGAAAAGCTGGATAAATTGCGAAAAACAAATTCAAAATATTGACTCATTTATTATTAAAAATTGGCAGGAAAAATTATTTTTCGAAAGGTTGCAAAGAAAGGTAGAACCGATTCAAAGTCTTCTTTTAGAAACTGAAAATGATTGGGAAGCTGTTTTATTTTGTCTCTTGGCGAAAAACTTTGGACTAAATACCAATGGAGAAATTTTGATGAAAGTCGCAAAATCGATTCCGTTTTCAATTATAAGAAAAGAAAGTGTGGAGCTAAATAATTTAGAAGCTTTGCTTTTTGGAAGATCCGGTTTGCTAGAAAAAGATAATGAAGACACCTATTTCAAAGATTTAAAATTTCATTGGATTTATATTGTAGAAAAATATCAATTGCAGAAAATCATCATTGAACCAATTCAATTTTTTAAACATCGACCTGATAATTTCCCCACAATTCGGTTGGCACAATTGGCACAGCTCTATTTTTCTAGGAAGAATTTGTTTTCTGAAATTTTAGAAACAAAATCTGTTTCTGACTTTTATAAAATTTTCAATATTCAAGTTTCAGAATATTGGAAAACACATTATCAATTTGACAAAGAAAGTCCGAAAAAGCGGAAAGCGCTGACGAATTCGTTTATAGATTTGCTTTTGATAAACACGATTATTCCTTTGAAATTTATATATGCAAATTCTCAAGGAAAAGATATTTCTGAGGATTTGATTGATCTGCTAAACGAAATTCAGGCTGAGAAAAATGTGATTATCGAGAAGTTTCACAGTTTTGGAATCGAATCAAAAAATGCTTTTGAGACGCAATCATTATTAGAATTGAAAAATGAATATTGCAATCAAAAGCGTTGTATGAATTGCGCAATTGGCTTGGAATTATTGAAAACTTAAATTAATTTAAAACATAGCTCAGAAATTACTATTTTTGAATTATAAAAACAAAAAATAATGATAACAAATATTCGCCATTTTTTTGAAAAACATGGTTTTGAAGTTTCGTCCCGATTGGCTGATCGTTTGGGGATGCGAGCTTCAAGTGTACGTTTGTTTTTTATTTATTTATCGTTTTTTACTGTCGGACTTTGGTTTGGCGTTTATCTCACATTAGCTTTTCTTGTCCGACTCAAAGATCTGGTCTACACAAAACGAAGTTCCGTTTTTGACCTTTAAATTTTAGATTACCTTTTTAACCGCCATTAATTTTTATTGTATATGCCAAAAATCAATACCTTTTTTAGGTTTACTTCGCAACAACGTACCGGAATTTTTCTGTTGCTCCTTATTATAATAGGACTGCAAATTGCTTTTCATTTTCTAGAAATCAACATACAGGATGATAATTCCTTAGAAAAACAGCAATGGCTTTCGCTTCAATCGGAAATTGATACGCTTAAAATTGAAAAAGAAAACTTCAAGCCGACAATTTATCCTTTTAATCCAAATTTTATAACTGACTTCAAAGGTTATAAGCTCGGAATGTCAACTGCGGAAATTGATCGGTTGTTGACATTTAGAAAAACAAATCAATATGTAAATTCTGCAGCAGAGTTTCAGGCTTTGACAAAGGTTTCGGATTCTTTGCTGGCTGTAATTTCTCCGTATTTCAAATTTCCTGATTGGGTAAAAAATAAAAAGAATTATAAAGCTTTTGAGAAATTTGGAGATAAGGCTTACGCCAAAAAAGAGAAAATTGTAATCATAGATATAAATGTTGCTTCACAGGAAGAATTGATAAAAGTATATGGAATCGGACCAGGATTGTCAGAAAGAATTTTGAAACAAAAAGAAATTCTCGGTGGTTTTGTTAGCATGGAACAAATGAATGATGTTTGGGGATTATCGCCTGAAGTGGTTGAAAAATTAAATGAAAGATTTAAAATTGGAGTAGTTCCAAATGTCAAGAAAATAAAGATTAATGATGCTTCTGCAAAAGAGTTACAGCAGTTTCCTTATTTCAGATATCCGTTAAATAAAGAAATAGTGACTTATAGAAGCATGAATAATGGAATTAAAAGTAGCGATGATTTAGTGAAAATTAAAGGCTTTCCAGTCGACAAAATAAAGATAATTGAAAAGTACTTGGAATATTAATAGAATAGAGGGAATGATAATTCTTAAATAGAAATACTATTTATAACTCATTAATTTATAATTAAGTTGTAAATGATTTGTTAAATTGCGGATTTGATAAAAAATAATGAATTTTCTATTGAAAATAAAAAAATAAATGCCTTATATTTGGATTTCTAAAAAATAATACACAAAACACCTTTTATTATAAATATGAATTCAATATATTTTACTGAAGAACACGAATTGTTTAGAAAGAGTTTGCAAGATTTTTTGCAAAAAGAAGTAGTGCCACACATTGAAAAATGGGAAAAAACAGGAACAATCGAACGTTTTATTTGGAAAAAATTTGGCGAAATGGGCTTCTTCGGAATCAATTATCCTGAGGCTTATGGAGGTATGAATTTGGATTTATTTTATACAGTAGTTTTCTTGGAAGAACTTCAGAAAATAAAATCTTCTGGTTTCGCAGCGGCAATGTGGGCTCATGCTTATTTGGCGCAAACGCACTTAAATGCAGAAGGCGACGAGCGAATCAAACAAGAATATTTAGCACCGAGTATTTCGGGAGATATAATTGGTGCGTTGTGCATTACCGAGCCTTTTGGAGGAAGTGATGTTGCGGGAATGCGCACAACGGCAATCAAAAAAGGAGATAAATATATTATCAACGGTTCAAAAACTTTTATCACCAATGGCGTTTATGCGGATTATTATGTAGTTGCGGCAAAAACAAATCCTGAAATTGGGAATAAAGGAATAAGCATGTTTTTAGTAGATTCAAATCTATCAGGAATTACGGCTACAAAATTAGATAAATTAGGATGGAGAGCTTCTGATACTGCCGAAATTGCATTCGATAATGTTGAAATTCCAGTAGAAAATTTAATGGGAGAAGAAGGAAAAGGCTTTCCTTATATTATGCAGCATTTTGCTTTGGAACGATTGATCATGGCAATAAATGCGCATGCAAGAGCAGAATATGCAATTGAATACACAATCGGATATATGTCAGAACGCGAGGCATTTGGAAAAACTATCGATAAATTTCAAGCATTGCGTCATACAATTGTGGAACATGCTACTGATGTTGAACACTGCAAAATATTTAATTATGCAGCAGTCGCTAGATTAAACCAAAAAGAATATGTGGTTAAAGAAGCTTCTATGGCAAAATTGAAATCTACAAAAGTGGCTGATGAGACAATTTATAGCTGTCTGCAAATGTTAGGCGGTTATGGTTATATGGAAGAATATCCTTTGGCGCGTTTGTTAAGAGATAGCCGTTTAGGACCAATAGGTGGCGGAACTTCTGAAATCTTGAAAGAAATTTTGTCGAAAATGATCATTGATAAGCAAAATTATAAACCAGCGGTAAAATAATTTAGAATTTATAACTTAGAATTCATAATTAATTTCTACTTTTGCACCCTTAACGAGAGGAGGTGTCAATATTATGTTAATTATACCAATTAAAGACGGAGAAAATATCGATAGAGCATTAAAGCGCTATAAGAGAAAATTTGATAAAACAGGAACTGTTCGTCAGTTGCGTGCACGTCAAGCTTTCATCAAACCTTCTGTAATCAAAAGAGCACAGATTCAAAAAGCTGGTTACATCCAGAACATGAGAGACCAATTAGAGAATTAATAAAATAATTTTCTTGAACATATTACCGTTAGTAATTAAAGTTTAACTTTGATGCTAACGGTTTTTTTATGCAAAATTTTAAAGATTCATATAAGGATTATCTTCAGAAAGAGAAAAATTATTCGCTTCACACGGTTACGGCATATTATAATGACTTGTCTGATTTTGAGGAATTTCTTAAAAAAGAATTTGATCAGGATAATTTAGAAGAAGTGAATTATAGTCAAATCAGAAGCTGGATTGTTTCGTTGGTGGATTCTGGGGTATCAAATACTTCTGTAAACAGGAAAATTTCATCCTTGAAATCATTTTATAAATTTCTTCTGAAAATAAAGCAGATAGAAGCGAGTCCGTTGTTGAAACACAAAGCTTTAAAAACTCCGAAGAAATTACAGATTCCTTTTTCTGAAAAAGAATTGGACAATGTCTTAAATCAAATAAAATATCCGGATGGATTTGAAGGAATTCGGGATAAGCTAATTATTGACTTATTTTATACTACTGGAATTAGAAGAACGGAGCTGATTCATCTAAAAATTTCGAATATTGATTTGGCAAAAGGAACTTTGAAGGTTTTGGGTAAAAGAAATAAAGAAAGAATTCTTCCGGTTTTGCCAATTATCCAAAGTCAATTTAATTTATATTTATTGGAAAGAAATAAGTTAGAGCAAGTTAAGGATCCTGAGTTTTTCTTCCTCACGTTAAAAGGCGTTAAATTAAATGATTCTCTTGTCTATCGATTAATAAATATGTACTTTAGTAATGTCTCAGAGAAGGTAAAAAAGAGTCCGCATATTTTAAGACATACATTTGCGACTCACATGCTGAACAACGGGGCAGATTTAAATTCGGTAAAAGAATTATTAGGACATTCCAGCCTGGCATCGACGCAAATTTATACGCACAGCAGTTTGGCAGAGCTTAAAAAAGTTTATGGAGATGCGCATCCTCGGAATCAAAAATAGTTCAAATGTTCAATCCTATAAAAATTTTATTATGAAGGTAAACGTGCAAGCAGTTAACTTTAATGTTGACGCCAAACTGGTAGGATTCATTCAAGACAGAATGGATAAGTTAGAAAAATATTACGATAAAGTTGTTTCAGCAGATGTTTTTTTGAAGGTTGAAAAGACGAGTGATAAAGAAAACAAAATTGCAGAGGTTAAGATTCATGTTCCTGGAGATGAATTTATTGTTAAGAAACAATGCAAAACATTTGAAGAAGGAGTGGAGCTTTCGGCAGAAGCGTTAGAAAGAGTCTTACTAAAAAGGAAAGAAAAAATCAGAACACACATATAATATGAATTTTTTTTCAAAAATATTTTGATTAAGAAACAAAAAGATATACATTTGCAGTCCGTTAGAAATAGCGGACTTTTTTTATTTATATTGCCAGCGTAGCTCAGTTGGCTAGAGCAGCTGATTTGTAATCAGCAGGTCGTGGGTTCGAGTCCCTCCGCCGGCTCTAAATATTGTAGATTTCGGGGTTTCGATTTCTGTTTTTAGGCAAATGATAAAAAAGTTTTAATTTATGGTTAATGTTTTTGGATTAATCTGAAATCAACAATCATAAATTTGTCTGGGGAGATACTCAAGCGGCCAACGAGGGCAGACTGTAAATCTGCTGTGTGAACTTCGCAGGTTCGAATCCTGCTCTCCCCACAATTTGATTTATGAAGTAAGATTTTGATTGGATAAATCTTTAATCTGAAAATCATAAATCCTAAATCAGGATTCCCTGCCGGTGTAGCTCAGGGGTAGAGTGCTTCCTTGGTAAGGAAGAGGTCACGGGTTCAATTCCCGTCATTGGCTCAGTAAAGCAAGAATTTGAACACTAATATATAACTAAGAT